>MDTD01162302.1_pt1 | contig 38681 bp, 36 predicted proteins | sample 811221 | NCBI WGS metagenome assembly MDTD01 (sample SAMN05326646, study PRJNA326480) | marine metagenome | isolation source: seawater | place: Pacific Ocean: South West | collected 2011
CCCGCCACCGCGCCTCTTCGCCCTGTCGGGCTTCTGTGCCGAGCGTCTGGGCCGGACCGCACAGGCGCGCCGCGACCTGCAGCGCGCGATCGCCATGGCGGACGCCGCCGGTATGACGCCGGATCCCGCCTGGCTCGACACCCTCGGCTATCTGGAATCGGCGGCCGGCGATGCGGAACAGGCCGTCGCCTTGTGGCAGCGCAGCCTGGCGCAGAGGTTCGATCCCGCCGTCGCGCTGGCTGCCGCCACGACGCTGCGCAATCTCGGCGGCACCGCCGCGGCCGACAGGCTGCTGGCCCGGATCGAGCCGCAAACCCTGTCACCGGACGATCGGGCCCAGTATTTCAGCGAGATGGCCGAAGCGGCGGCCGCGGCCGGCGACCCGACGACGGCGCGGGCCCTGCTGCGCCAGGCGCTGGCACTGCAGCCGAATGCCGACCGCTGGTTCCGCCTGGGCACCCTGCTGGCGGAGGCGCGGCAGACGGAGGAGGCATTGGCCGCCTATGGCAAAGCGGCGGACCTGTCGCCGGACAATGCGGAAATCCAGGCGGCCATGGGCTATGCCCTGGTCGAGCTGGGCCGGGACGCGGCGGCGGAGGAGCATTTCGCGCGGGCCATCGCCCTGCATCCGGACGGCCTGGACCCGGTCTATGAGGATAGCGGCTATGTGAACAAGCGGCTGGCACGCAACGATGTCGCGGTGTCGCGCTTCAAGACCGCAATCGACCGCATCCGCGGCAGCGGGCCGGAGGCCGAGGCGACCCGCTTCCGCCTGCGGCGCGAGGTCGAGCGGCTGGAGAAAAGCTGGACGGCGACGGCCAACGTGACGGTGAACAGCCTGCAGGCGGCGGCCGGCGCCCCGAGCCCGGTCCGCGACACCTCCAATGGCACCGGCGCCGTGGAACTCGCCTGGCAGCCGCCGGTGATCGGCAACCGGGACGGCCGGACGGTGGAGATCTTCTCCCGGCTGTTCTGGAACGCGGAGGAGGGCAGCATCGTGCCGGTGCAGAACTCGCTGCAGGCCGGCATCGGCGCCCGCTGGAAGCCGCTGACGGACTATAATCTCGTCCTGTCCTTCGAACGGCTCTTCGCCATCGGCCGCTTCGCCTATGACGACTGGCTCGCGCGGGCCAGCATCTCTTTCGGCCAGAACCTCGACTGGCAGCCGGTGCGCGAGGACTGGCCGACCGGCTCGCTGTACCTGGACGCGGCGCAGGTGCTGGGGGAAGGCACGACCTTCCTGACGGCGATCGGGCAGTACGGCTATGCCTGGAAGAAGCCGTTCGGCATCGACCTGCCGGCGGAGGCCGACGCGGTTGCCGCCTATGGCCTGGCGACGGCGTCAAGCAGCCGCGACGACACCCTCTCCAGCAATCGCGTGGAGATCGGCGCCGGGCTGGGCTACCGGCTCTGGTTCAACGACACGAAGTACGAAGCCTATCGGTCCACCGCCGAGATCGGCCTGGAAACCCGCTACCGGTTCCAGAACGATGCGCAGGACGACCTGGTGCTGCAGGTGCGGGCCCAGGTCAGGTTCTGAGGCGACCGTCCCGGCCCTGCCTCAGCTCTTGCCGCCGCGGCCAAGGGCGATGGCCAGCCGGCGCAGTTCCTCCGGCACGTCTTCCTCTGCGATGCGGCGCCCGAGTTCGGGCAGAAGCGCAAAAAGCTCCTCCCCCGGCGGCTCGATGCCGGACAGGTCGATGGCGTCCGGGCCGGGCGGAACGGGCGGGGCGGAAGCGCGCCGGGTCTCGGCGCTCCCGCCATCGGATGGCGCGGCGCCGGGCTGCCCCGTGTCGATCGACGCGAGTCCGCTGCTGCCGGACCCGCCTTTCGTCTTGTCGATGGCTTCTGACATCTGGCAGTGCCCCTCGCGCGTCCGGCCCGCAGGATCACGACGGGCGTCGGACGGTACAGCATCTCTGGTGGCGAAAATGCCAGAACGGACGGCGGAGGTCCAGAATCTGCCGGACGGCGCCCCGCTTCCGGTTCCAGTCGCGCAAGCGCTCCGGCAGGTCTATGATCGGCATGACCGCGCGGCCAGATGTTGCCGTGGCGGCTTCACGCGGCCCTGGCCGTGAGGAGGAGTCCGATGGCTGGCCGACAGAGCGCGTTGGTCCAGGCGCTGCCGCATCTGCGGCAGTACATGTACTGCATCACCGGGTCCCGGGACTATGGCGACGACGTCATCAAGCAGTGGCTGACCGCCCTGTCCGGCGGCGGCGACCTGCCGGTCGACGATGCCACCCCGGTCGAGATCTTTGCCCTGTTCCACGCCCATGCCCCCAATCACCTGGACCGGCAGAAGCTGACCGATGGTCGGTCGCCGGAGGAAGAGGGGCTGCATGCCCGGGTGCTGGCCCTGCCGGTCCGCGAACGGCAGATCCTGGTGCTGCGGGCGGTGCTCGACTTCGACCAGGAAGAGGTGTCGGAGATCCTCGACATCCCGGAGCGCTTCGTGCGCCGCTTCCTGCATCGTGCGGAGAACAGCCTGAAACGCAGCCACCACACCGCCCTGGTGATGGAGGACGAGGCGCTGCAGGGGATCGAGATCGCCCGCGCCCTCAGCCATATGGGGTTCGAGGTGGCGCCGCCGGTCACCACCGGCCAGGAGGCGATCGAGACCGCGGAACGGCTGCGCCCCGACCTGATCGTCGCCGACCTGAGCCTGGCCGGCGGCGAGGACGGGCTGAACGTGCTGCGGCGCATCTGCACCGAGCAGCAGCCGGCCATCATCTACGTCACCGCCTATCCGGAGCGGGCGTCCGCCCTGGACGGCGATCTCAGCGGGCCCGTGCTGTCCAAGCCGATCACGCCGTCGAAGCTGATCACCGTCGTGCACGAGGAGATGGAGCGCGCCAACTGAACCCCGGGCCGGCAGCGCCGGCCCGGCCGCTCGGTCAGCAATCCAGGCTGTTGTCGCGCTCCCACTGGGTCAGGTGGCGCATATAGTCGGTCCATTCCGCCTGCTTCAGCTTCAGATAGGAGCCCACGAAGGCCTCGCCCAGGGCGCGGCGCAATGGCTTGCTGCGCTCCAGTTCGCGCAGCGCGTCCAGCAGGTTCAGCGGCAGGGTGCGCGCGCCGCGGGCCTTGTGCCCCTCGGTGTACATGTTCAGGTCCAGGCGCTTGCCGGGGGGCAGATTGCGCGCGATCCCGTCCAGCCCCGCCGCCAGGTAGACCGCCGGCAGCAGGTAGGGATTGGCGGCGCCGTCGGCCAGCCGGATTTCGAACCGGCCGGCATCGGGGATGCGCACCATGTGGGTGCGGTTGTTGCCGCCATAGCTGACGGTGTTCGGCGACCAGGTCGCGCCGGAGGCGGTCACCGGCGCGTTCAGCCGCTTGTAGGAGTTCACCGCCGGTGCGGCCAGCGCGGTGAATGCCGGCGCATGGGCGATCAGCCCGCCGAGGAAGGCATAGCCCAGGTCGGAGATGCCAAGCTCGCCATTGGGATCGTCGAACAGGTTCTTGCGGCCCGCCTTGTTCCACAGCGAGACATGGGCGTGGCAGCCATTGCCGGTGAGATGGGCGAAGGGCTTGGGCATGAAGGTGGCGCGGAAGCCGTGCCGCTCCGCCACCGACCGCACCATGTACTTGAAGAAGGCATGCCGGTCCGCGGTCAGCAGGGAATCGTCGTAGTCCCAGTTCATCTCGAACTGGCCGTTGGCATCCTCGTGGTCGTTCTGGTACGGGCCCCAGCCCAGGGTCTGCATGTGGTCGCAGATCTCCGACACCACGTCGAAGCGGCGCATCAGGGCGGCCTGGTCGTAGCAGGGCTTGCCCTGGATATCGGCGGGATCGGACAGGCCGCTGCCGTCGGGCGAGATCAGGAAATACTCGCATTCCACGCCGTGCTTCAGGCGGTAGCCCGCCGCCTCCGCGTCCCGAAGCACCTTCTTCAGGACGAAGCGCGGCGACTGCTCCACCGCCGCGCCGTCCATCATCAGGTCGGAGGCCAGCCAGCCGACCTCCGGCTTCCAGGGCAGCTGGATCAGGCTGTCCGGGTCCGGCAGCGCGAACATGTCGGAATCCGCCGGCGTCATGTCCAGCCAGGTGGCGAAGCCGGCGAAGCCGGCGCCGTCCTTCTGCATCCGGTCGATCGCCGCGGCCGGCACCAGCTTCGCCCGCATCGTCCCGAACAGGTCGGTGTAGGAGATCAGGAAGTACCGGATCCCCAGATCCTTCGCCTTCTTCTGCAGGTCTGTTGCCACGGCCTCCGCCTCCTTCTGTCGCGTCGCGCGCCCCGTTTCGTTCTGTCCGGCCGGCCGGCCGCCGCGGCTACATCCGGCCCGGAATCCAGCTGGTGCCGGCCAGCGGCACCTGCGCCATCGCCGCGGCCTCGACGGTCAGTGCCGCGAGGTCGGCCGGCTCCAGGTTGTGCAGGTGCGACTTGCCGCAGGCCCGCGCCAGGGTCTGCGCCTCCTGGGTCAGCACGTTGAGATAGTTGGCGACCCGCCGGCCGGCGGCTTCCGGGTCCAGGCGGGCCTCCAGCGCCGGGTCCTGGGTCGCGATGCCGACCGGGCAGCGGCCGGTATGGCAATGGGCGCAGGCGCCGGGCTCGGTGCCCAGTGCGTGGTAATCCTCTTCATAGAGCGGCCGGTTGCAGTTCAGCGCCACCATCGCCGCCACGCCGATCGACACCGCGTCCGCCCCCAGCGCCAGCGCCTTGGCGACATCGGCACCGGAGCGGATGCCGCCGGAGACGATGAGCTGCACCTTGCGGTGCATGCCCAGTTCCTGCAGCGCGCGCACCGCCTCCCGTACCGCCGGCAGGGTCGGGATGCCGACATGCTCGATGAACACGTCCTGGGTGGCGGCGGTGCCGCCCTGCATGCCGTCGACCACGACCACATCGGCGCCGGCCTTCACCGCCAGCGCGGTGTCGTAGTAGGGGCGGCTGGCGCCGACCTTGATGTAGATCGGCTTCTCCCAGTCGGTGATCTCGCGCAGCTCGCGGATCTTGATCTCCAGGTCGTCGGGCCCGGTCCAGTCGGGATGCCGGCAGGCAGAGCGCTGGTCGATGCCGGCCGGCAGGGTCCGCATGGCGGCGACCCGCTCGGTGATCTTCAGCCCCAGCAGCATGCCGCCGCCGCCGGGCTTGGCGCCCTGGCCGACCACCACCTCGATCGCGTCGGCCTTCAGCAGGTCCTCCGGGTTCATGCCGTAGCGCGACGGCAGCAGCTGGTAGACCAGCATGCTGGAATGGCCGCGCTCCTCCTGCGTCATGCCGCCATCGCCGGTGGTGGTGGAGGTGCCGGCGGCGCTGGCGCCGCGGCCCAGCGCCTCCTTCGCGTTGGCGCCCAGCGCGCCGAAGCTCATGCCGGCGATGGTGACCGGGATCTTCAGATGCAGCGGCTTGCGGGCATGCCGGGTGCCCAGCAGCACGTCGGTGCCGCAGGCCTCGCGATAGCCCTCCAGCGGATAGCGCGACATGGAGGCGCCCAGCAGCACCAGGTCATCGAAATTGGGGACCGGCCGGCGCGCGCCATAGCCGCGGATCTCGTAGACCCCCTGGTCGGCGGCGCGCTGGATCTCCGCCACCACATGCGGTGGGAAGCTGGCGGAGGTACGGATGCGGCGTGGATCCATGGCGATGGCCTGTTCCCCTGTCGGCCCCGAGGTGCGGTTACCGGCTGCCGGCATTGTCGATCCTGAAATTGTAGAGGCGCCGGGCAGACCCGTAGTGCCGGAATGCGGCCGGCTCGGCATCGATCTCGGCACGGCGCAGCAGGGCGGCGAGCTTCTCCCGGTCGGCACCGGTCATCGGCTTCTCCTCGCAATCGGCGCCCAGCCCGGCGACCGTGCCGCGGACATAGAGGTCGGCCTCGTACAGGGAATCGCCGAACGAGGCGCCGGCATCGCCCAGCACCACCAGGTTGCCGGCCTGCGCCATGAAGCCGGAGAGGTGGCCGACATCGCCGCCGACGACGATGTCGATACCCTTCATCGAGATGCCGCAGCGGGCGGAGGCGTTGCCGGCCACCACCAGCAGGCCGCCATGGCCCGACGCGCCGGCGGACTGGCTGGCATTGCCCAGCACCCGAACGGTGCCGGACATCATGTTCTCCGCCAGGCCGGTGCCGGCATTGCCGGCGATGGTGACCTCGGCCTCCCGGTTCATTCCGGCGCAGTAATAGCCGACATGGCCGTCGATCCGGACCTTGAGCGGGCTGCGCAGGCCGCAGGCCAGGGCATGGGCCCCGCCCGGATTGCGGATCAGCACCGCGCCGTCCGGCGCCAGGTGCAGAGCCTTGTTGACCGCCCGGAGGTCGGTTGCCGCCAGGTCGTAGACGGTCTCGTTCCGCGCCAGGCCCACATCCTCGCTCATGCCGCGGCCCCCCTGTGCGCCCGCGACCAGGAATAGACGATGCCGGGCTCGGGCTCCCAGATCTCGGCATGGCCGACCCCGGGGAGCCGGGCGATGGCGCGGAACTCTGACGACATCGCCACCCAGTCGTCGGTCTCCGCGATCACCGCGGGCTTGCAGGCGATCGGATCGCGCAGCACAGCGAAGCCGTCCGCGGTGCCGACGGCGAAAGTGTAGAAGCCGTCGAGGTCGGCGATCGCTGCTTCCAGGGCCGACTTCAGGTCGCGGCCATGGCGCATATGGGCAGCGACATAGGCGGCGGCCACCTCGGAATCGTTCTCCGTCTGGAAGCGCTCGCCGTCCCGCTCCAGGTCCAGCCGGAGCCAGTTGTGGTTGGACAGCGAGCCGTTATGCACCAGGCAGGTATCGGCGCCGGTCGAGAAGGGATGCGAGCCGGCGATGGTCACCGCGGATTCCGTGGCCATCCGGGTATGGGCGATGGCATGGCTGCCGCTGCGGGCCGCAAGGTCGAAGCGCTCCGCCACCCGGTCGGGATCGCCGACTCCCTTGTACAGCTCGATCCGTTGTCCGGTGGCCAGCACCGTCAGGCCGGGTTCGTTGTCCAGCAGCCAGTGGCGCAGCGCGGCGGGATCGCCGGCGGTCTCCAGGATCGCATGATCCGACACCCGGCGTGCGGTGACCGCGGCCCCCCCACCGGCCGCGGCCAGGCCCGCTTCGGCCCGGGCGGCCAGGGCGCCCCAGTCGCGGCTCTCGCCATCGGCGGCCATGACGCTGACCTTGTGCGCGGTGCCGCCCTCGCCATAGACCGCGAAGCCGGCGGAATCCGGACCGCGGTCGCGCATCTCATGAAGCATCAGCGCGGTGAGGCGGCCGAGATCCGGTTCCAGCCGCTCCGCCTTCAGGAAAAGGCCCACGATGCCGCACATCTTCGATCCCGTCCCGTCCGCTTCTTCTGTCTGCGTCTCTTCTCCGCGCCTGTCTGCCGCTGGCGGAGCCGCCGGCAGACAGGGCCCGTTCTTATACTGGTGGTGAAAGTGCTTGAACAGTAGGAATAGCGGCGCGAGCGATTGCCGGCACTATGTCCGCGGCGAGATGATCACCGACAGGTAGACCGCCGGCAGGGCCAGGAGCTCGGCGGGCCCGTGCGGCGCGTCGGACTCGAAGAACAGGGAATCGCCGGGCGCCAGGGTGTAGGTGCGGTCAGCATAGCGATAGATCACCCGGCCCTGCAGCATGTAGATGAATTCGTAGCCGGGATGCTCGAAGACGGGGTAGGTGCTGGCCTCTTCGTCCAGGGTGATCAGGAACGGTTCCACCCGCACCTCGCCGCGCATGGAATTGCCCAGCAGCTGGTACAGATGGCCGGCGCGGCTGCCGCGGCGCTCGATCGGCAGCCCTTCCCCCGCCCGCACGAAGGTGGCGTCGCGGCTCTCGTCGAAGCGGGCGAACAGCGCGGTCATCGGCACGTTCAGCGCGGTCGCCAGGCTTTGCAGCGAGGTCAGCGAGGGCGATGTCTGGCCGTTCTCCAGCTTCGACAGCATGCCGACCGACAGCGAGGTGGCGCGCGCCAGCTCGGTGATGGTGATGCCGAGCGACTGGCGGATGGTGCGCACCTGCCGGCCGATCGCGACCTCCAGCGACAGGTCCTCGCGCCGGCGCGGCTTGTCGTCGGAGCGACCGACGATGCGGTCGGACGGCGACGACAGTCCAGAGGCGGTAACGCCGGAGGGCGGGGCGCCGGCGGCGGCGGGCGCGGCCTTCCTGCCGCGGGGCGCCGCCGCGTTGCCGGATGCGGCGGCGGGCTTCTCGGCGGCGGGCTTCTCGGCGGCGGGCTTCTCGGCGGCGGGCTTCCCGGCAGCTGGCTTCCCAGCAGCTGGCTTCTCGGCGGCCGGCCGGGCAGCCGGGCTGGCGGACGGTCTGGCGCGCGGCGCCTTCGGCCTGGCCGGCTTGGCTTTCGCCGCTGGACGGGGACCGGCCTTGCTCATGCCGCCTCGATCGTCATCGGATTGTCCCTTGCTGGGGGCTGGTCCTTGCCGGGGGGCGGTTCCCCGCCGGGCGGTCCATGTCGTGGCAGGATCATCACCGGCCCGGGCGGGCGGCGACGGCATAGGGGTTGCTTTTCAGGAAAATAATATTCCGCAGGCTCCGTCCGGTGCAAGGCATGGCCATCGCCGTCCGACCGCCGGCGGACCGCTTCCGGCAAGGCGGCGATGGGTGCGTTTGACTGCGCGGGGTGATCGTCTACCATCCGCCGGTGGCAAAAAGCGCGGAGAGATAGAACAAAGCGCACCTTGGGGAGCAGACCACCCGAATGGCGTGGGGAGGCTGACCTATGCTTCACGAGACCCGGACCGGTGCGCCTTGGCGCGTGGGCGTCATATTTTCCTCGACCGGCATCACTGCCGTGATCGAGGAGACGCAGCTTCGCGGCACCCTGACCGCGATCGACGAGATCAACGAGGCCGGCGGCGTCTGCGGCCGCCCGATCGAGCCGGTCATCTACGACCCCGGTTCCGAGCCCGCCGCCTATGGCCGCCTGGCGAAGCGGCTGATGGTGGAGGACGGCGTCACCACCATGTTCGGCTGCTACACCTCGTCCAGCCGCAAGGCGGTGATCCCGGTGGTGGAGCGGCTGAACGGCCTGCTTTGGTACCCCACCCTGTACGAGGGGTTCGAGTTCTCCTCCAACGTCATCTATACCGGCGCCGCGCCCAACCAGAACAGCCTGGAACTCTGCGCCTACCTGATCGAGCGCTACGGCAGCCGCTTCTACTTCATCGGCTCCAACTACGTCTATCCGCGGGAATCCAACCGGATCATGCGCGAACTGCTGCGCCACAACGGCGGCGAGGTGGTGGGCGAGCGCTATGTCAGCCTCCGTGCCGATCGGGCCGACTTCCTGCCGATCATGAAGGAGGTGCGGGAGCTGCAGCCGGACGTGATCTTCTCCACCGTGGTGGGCGACGGCACGGCGCATCTCTACCAGGGCTATCACGACGCGGGCTTCGACCCGAAGGTGATGCCGATCGCCAGCCTCACCACGACCGAGGCGGAGATCCAGTCGATGGGCGCCGATGTCGGCGAGGGCCATGTTACCGCCGCGCCCTATTTCGAATCCCTGTCCGGCGACGGCAACGCCTCCTTCCTGCGCCGCTACAAGAGGCGCTACGGTGCGGATTCGCCGACCAACATGTGCCTGGAGGCGGCCTATTTCCAAGTCCACATCTTCGCCAGGGCGCTGGAGGAGAGCAATTCGCTGGACACCGAGATCCTGCGGCCGGCGGTGCTCAGCGCCGAGTACGAGGCGCCGCAGGGGCGGGTGGCGGTGAACCCGCGCTATGGCCATACCGACCTCTGGACCCGGATCGGCCGCGCCAACCGGCAGGGCCAGTTCGATCTGGTCTACCAGTCGCCCTCCATCGTGCAGGCCGATCCGTACCTGATCGGCTACGGGCGCACGGTGGCTGGCCTGTGAGCGCTGCCCCGCCCGGCGCGGAGCGGGGCCGGGAGCCAGGCGCCGCCGTGCCCGGGCCGGGACGCGAAAGGCATTCGGGCGAAAGGCCTTCGGGCGCCGCTGCCGCCGGGGCGCGGGCCGGGGCGAACCCGCTGTCGATCGCCGTGATGCTTGCCGATGGTGCCGATGCCGCCGGTCTGGTGCGTGCGCTTCAGCGCACCAGGGCGCAGGTGCGGCAGCTCTGGCCGGTCGACGACATCCCGGTCGAGGGCGACGTGCTGTTCTGTCAGCTGACCGACGATCTTCCCAGGCGCCTGCCCTGGCTGCCCGGAAAGCCGCCGATGGCCCTGGTGGTGGTGTTGCCGACGGGGGAGGGGGCCCAGGGGCCTGGCCAGGGGCCGGGGCAGTGGCAGGGGCAGTTTCAGTCCATGGCCCAGGCGCTGCGGAACTGCGCGCCGCATGGGGTGCTGCAGCTGCCGGCCAGCGATCTGCTGGTACATGCCGTGCTGCAGGCCGCGCGGGAACAGTTCCTCTATGCCGGCCGCATGCAGCGGCGGATCGACAAGCTGGATGAGAACCTGCGCACCATCCGGAACGTGGAGCGCGCGAAGTCGATCCTGATCGCCAGCCGCAAGCTCAGCGAGGAGGAAGCCTATGGTTTCCTCAGAAGAAAGGCGATGGAGCGTCGCGTCTCGATCGGTGCTCTGGCTTCACTGATCGTTGACTCCGAAGATCTGCTTGCCTAACCTTTCACTCGTTCGGTGACGGTCGCGAAAGGCCGTCCCGGGCTGTGCAGCAATGGCGCTGCGCTGAAAACGCGACGACGGCAATGGAGCCCCGACGGGATGGTCATCAACTGGCCACCGCAGGGGCTTTTTTTGTGCCCAGCGCGGCAGATTTCCAATCGTGACCAGCATCTTCATCGCGGTGGCCTGCGACCTGCTCATGGCGGGACGTAGCGCATTGCCGCGCCTGCGCCGGGGGCGTTCGCCCCGGCGGCCGCCCTTGAAGTGCGGGCGGAAAGATGTTCTATTTTTCTTCGGGAGAAAAAAGCTTTCGTCCCAGTGAAGCGGACAGGGTGACCGTCCTTGCCGGCCGTGGCCTTTGCCGGGCCGGCCGGGCGCACCCTGGGAAAAGGCCGGACAACCGGCTTCGTGCCGTCGTCACTGTCAGCGGAGCGTGGGGCCCTCGTGCCCCGGCCATCGAGCACACGCTTTCAGCCGGACCCGGGCCCGTCGTGGCCTGCGGGCCGACCGGGATCACTGTAGCTCCGCCCGGATCATCGTATCCGCGCCAGAGCCTTGAATCCGCGACAGGGGAGACGAACGGATGTCATTCGACCGACGCAAATTTCTGAAGGGGACCGCCATCGCCGGCGCCGGCGCAATCGCCGCGCCCTATTTCTTCCACCGCAGCGCCAAGGCAGACGACAGTCAGATCGAGGTGGGCGTCCTGTTCTCGCTGACCGGCGGCCTGTCCATCATCGAGAAGTCGCTGGCCGATGCGACCCTGATGGCGATCGAGGAGATCAACACCGCCGGCGGCGTGAACGGCAAGATGATCAAGCCGGTCGTCGAGGACGGCGCCTCCGACCCGAAGACCTACAACGAGAAGGCTTCCAAGCTGGTCATCAAGGACCGGGTGCCGACGGTGTTCGGGTCCTACACCTCCGCCAGCCGCAAGGCGGTGCTGCCGGTCTTCGAAAAGCGCAAGAACCTGTACTTCTACCCGACCTACTACGAAGGGTTCGAATGCTCCAAGAACGTCGTCTATACCGGCGCCGTTCCGAACCAGCAGCTGTCGAACTTCATCCCCTGGATCATCAAGAACCTGGGCAAGAAGAAGTTCTTCATCGTGGGCTCGAACTACATCTACCCGCGCGAGATGGCGAAGGTCTGCAAGATCCTGATCGAGGCCAATGGCGGCGAATGGCTGGCCGACGAGTATCTGGAGCTCGGCCATTCCGAATGGGGCGCCATGGTCAACAAGATCAAGAATTCCGGCTGTGACGTTGTGCTGTCGAACGTGGTCGGCGATTCCGTGGTCGCCTTCTACCGCGAGTACAAGAACCAGGGCCTGACCCACGACAAGCTGCCGATCTGCGCCACGGTGACGTCGGAGATCGAGATCGCGGCGATGGGCCCGGAATTCGCGGCCGGCAGCTATACCTCCTTCCCCTACTTCCAGGCGATCGACACCGACATCAACAAGCAGTTCATCGAACGCTACCGGCTGTTCGTGAACGACCCGAAGGCGGTGACCCACCACGCGCTGGAAAGCTCCTACTTCCAGGTCTACCTGTGGAAGCAGGCGGCGGAGAAGGCGTCGGAGATCACCCCGGCAGCCCTGGTGGAAGCGGTGAAGGGCCAGGAATACGCCGCCCCGAACGGCCAGGTGAAGGTCGATCCGGAGAACCTGCACACCTACCTGACGCCGCGCATCGCGGAATGGCAGTCCAACGGCCAGGGCAAGATCGTCGACGATTACGGCGCGCCGATCCGGCCGCTGCCCTATGTCGCCTATGGCGAGACGGAGGACGACCTGTTCTGCGTCGAGAAGGGCCTCAACACCGCCAAGCTGTAAGCGTCCCGCACCGGTCCGGCGCCGCCCGTTCCGGCGGCGCCGGCCACGGACGTCGAGGAACCTTATTCCAGATGATCGAAGTCATCTTCATCGGCCTCAGTGTCGGCTCGATCCTGCTTCTCGTCGCGCTGGGGCTGGCCATCACCTATGGCGCGATGGGCGTGATCAACATGGCCCATGGCGAAATGGTGATGGCCGGCGCCTATGTAACCGTCGCAACCGGCATCTATCTCGGCCTCAACATCTTCTTCGCGATACCGCTGGCCTTCATCGTGACGGCCTGCATCGGCCTGCTGATCGAGCGGCTGGTGGTGCGGCGGCTGTATCACCGGCTGCTCGACACCCTGCTCGCCACCTGGGGCATCGCGATCCTGATGCAGCAGGCGGTGCGTCTGGAATTCGGCCTGACCTTCTTCGGCGTCCACATCGAGGGGCTGGGGCCGGGGCTGCAGAGCGTCGACGTGCCGGAGATCCTGGGCGGCACCTACGATTTCCTGGGCGCGGAGATCAACACCTATCGCAGCTTTATCATCCTGGTGACGGCCGCCCTTGCCGTCCTGACCTGGTGGCTGATGTATCGCACGCCGATCGGCACACAGGTGCGCGCGATCATCCGCAACCCGCAGATGGCCGCGGCCTGCGGCATCAACGTGAAGCGGGTCAACGCCCTGACCTTCGCCTATGGCTCCGGCCTGGCCGGCATCGCCGGCGTGATGATGTCCGGCTTCAAGACGGTCTCCCCCGACATGGGCACCTCGATGGTGGTGGACGGCTTCCTGGTCGTGGTCGTGGGCGGGGTCGGTAGCCTGTTCGGAGCGGTGGCCGCGTCCGGCCTGCTGGGGGAACTGAACGGGGTCGTGGCCTCGATCTACAACGACATCCTCGCCCGTGCGGTGGTGTTCGGCGTGGTGATCCTGATCATCGTCCTGCGCCCCCAGGGCCTGTTCTCGTTCAAGGGGCGCTGAACCGTGAACCGGACAAAGTTTTCCCTGGATATCGCGGCCTATGCCCTGTTCATCGTCGTGATCCTGGCCCTGCCTCAGTTCTATGACGAGTTCTGGCTGAACCGGTTCGCCAAATACCTGATCTACGGCATGCTCGCGATCGCGATCTCGCTGTCCTGGGGCTATGCCGGCGTGCTGAACCTGGGCCAGGGCCTGTTCTTCGGCATCGGCGCCTACATGATGGCGATGTCGCTGAAGCTGCTCTCACCCACCAGCCTGCAGCAGGGCGCCGACAAGCCGGTCCCGGACTTCATGCTGTGGAACGCGGAGCCGGGTGCACCGACGGAGCTGTGCTGCATCAATCAGGGCTCGTTCCTGTGGATCCCGTTCCAGGACCAGTGGGTCGGCGTCGCGATGTCGATCGTGATGCCGGTTGCGGTCGCCTTCGTCCTGGGCATGATCGTGTTCCGGCAGCGGATCTCCGGCGTCTTCGTCGCGATCATCACCCTGGCCCTGGTGCTGCTGGTGCGGCTGCTGGTGATCGACGCTCAGCCGGTGACCAACGGCTTCAACGGCCTGACCGACCTGGGCTGGTTCACCTTAGGCGGCTTCGAGTTCGATCCCTACCTGGTGGAGACCTACTACTTCGTCGCCTTCTCCCTGATCGTCGTGCTGATCGGCACCCGCCTGCTGGTGGAGACCCGGGCCGGGCTGATCCTGCAGGCGATCCGCGACGACCAGAACCGGGTGCGCTACCTCGGCCATGCGGTGGCCCGCTACCAGGTCTTCTTCTTCTGCGTTTCCGCCGCCATCGCCGGCTTTGCCGGCATGCTCTACGTGGTGGCGGCGGAGTTCGCCTCGCCCACCTTCATGGATCTGGCCTTCTCGATCTCCATGGTGGTCTGGGCCGCGGTGGGCGGACGCAGTTCGCTGGTCGGCGCCTGCATCGGCGCGATTCTCATCAACACCATCGAGGCGGAGATGAGCGAGACCGAGGAACTGGTCGAGGCCTGGAAGGCGATCATCGGCTTCATCTTCATCGTGGTGGTGCTGTTCCTGCCGCGCGGCCTGGCCGGCTTTGCGCAGGACGCGACCGACTTCGTGCTGCGCGTCCTCGGCCTGGCGGAGCGCGAGAACGGCCGCGCGACCGACGCCGCCGGCGGCACGGCGTCTGCCGCGCGCGAGGAGGCCTGACCATGGCGCAGGCGGCACTGACCATCGACCAGCTGGGCGTCGATTTCGGCGGCTTCAAGGCCGTCGACGGCGTGTCGATGAGCATCGAGGAGGGCGAGCTGCGGGTCCTGCTGGGTGCGAACGGGGCGGGCAAGACCACCCTGATGGACCTGATCAGCGGCAAGACCAAGAGCACGACCGGCAAGGTGCATCTCTACGACCATGACATCACCAACATGGAGGAGCACCGCATCGCCCGCCAGGGCGTGGGGCGCAAGTTCCAGATTCCCAGCGTGTTCAAGGAACTGACGGTGCAGGAGAATTTCGAGGTGGCGTCCTGCCCCTCGACCTCGGTCTTCGCCAATATCGGCTTCGGCTTCGGCAGCGGACGCCGCAACCGGATCGAGGAGGTGCTGGCGCTGACCGGCCTGGACGAGGAACGCCACGCCACCGCCTCCAGTCTCAGCCATGGCCAGACCCAGTGGCTGGAATTGGGGATGCTGGTGATCCAGGACCCGAAGGTGCTGCTGCTGGACGAGCCGACCGCCGGCATGACCCAGGCGGAGACCCACAAGACGGCGGAGATCATCAACAGCCTGGCCGGCCGCCACACCCTGCTGGTGGTGGAGCATGACATGGCCTTCGTGCGGGAGATCGCCAGCCGAATCACGGTGATGCACCTGGGCAGGCTGCTGGCGGAGGGCACGATCGCGGAGATCGAGACCAACGAGGAGGTCCGCAAGGCCTATCTCGGCAGCCAGGGGATCGCGTGATGGCGGAGGCGATGCACGCCCCAACAACGGCGGCGGGGGCGATGGCCATGCCGATGCTGCGGCTCGAAGGGGTCAGCAGCTTCTATGGTCGCAGCCACATCCTGCACGACGTGGATCTGGATGTGGCCGCCGGCGAGATCACGGCCGTGCTGGGCCGCAACGGGGTCGGCAAGACCACCCTGCTGAAGACCATCGTCGGCCTGGTGGACCGGATGACCGGCCGCATCACCCTGCAGGGCGAGGATCTGTCGGGACGCGAAACCTTCCGCCGTGCCCGCACCGGCATTGCCTATGTGCCGCAGGGCCGCGAGATCATTCCCGACTTCACGATCCGCGAGAACATCCTGATGGGGGCCTTCGCCCGGGCCGGCGGCGGCCGGGAGATCCCGGCGCTGGTGCCGGAGCTGTTCCCCTACCTGATCGAGAACCTGGACCGTCCCGGCGGCGTCCTCTCCGGCGGCCAGCAGCAGCAGCTGGCGATCGCCCGCGCGCTGGCGGCGGCGCCGAAGGTGCTTCTGCTGGACGAGCCGACGGAAGGCATCCAGCCCAACATCGTGGAGGAGATCGAGGCGCAGATCGTCTCCCTGAACCGGGACCACGGCATCACCGTGATCCTGGTGGAGCAGAACGTCGCCATTGCCCGACGCACCTGCCATCGCTTCGCGATGATGGAGAAGGGCCGGATCGTCGCCGCGGATGCGGTGGACGGGTTGAGCGACGAGCTGGTGCACCGGCATCTGTCGGTGTGAGTGTGGACGGGCCGCAGGAAGCTGGCGACCCCGCGGCCCGCGCGTTCGGCCGCACGCTTTAGCGAGAGGAGGAAAGCCGATGCTACACGGCGATATTTCCAGCAGTAACGACACCGTCGGCGTGGCGGTGGTCAACTACAAGATGCCGCGGCTGCACACCAAGGCCGAGGTCCTGGCCAATGCCAAGAAGATCGGCGAGATGCTGGTCGGCATGAAGCAGGGCCTGCCCGGCATGGACCTTGTCATCTTCCCGGAATATTCCACCCACGGGATCATGTACGACCCGAAGGAGATGTACGAGACCGCCTCCACCTGCCCGGGCGAGGAGACGGAGATCTTCGCCGAGGCCTGCCGCAAGGCGAAGGTCTGGGGCGTCTTCTCGCTGACCGGCGAGCAGCACGAGGAGCATCCGAACAAGGCGCCCTACAACACCCTGATCCTGATGAACGACCAGGGCGAAATCGTGCAGAAGTACCGCAAGATCATGCCCTGGGTGCCGATCGAGGGCTGGTATCCCGGCGACTGCACCTATGTCTCCACCGGGCCGAAGGGGCTGAAGATCAGCCTGATCATCTGCGACGACGGCAATTATCCGGAGATCTGGCGCGACTGCGCCATGCGCGGGGCGGAGCTGATCGTCCGCTGCCAGGGCTACATGTACCCGGCGAAGGAGCAGCAGGTGATCATGGCGAAGGCGATGGCCTGGGCCAACAACTGCTATGTCGCGGTGTCCAACGCGACCGGCTTCGACGGCGTCTATTCCTATTTCGGCCATTCCGCCATCATCGGCTTCGACGGCCGCACCCTGGGCGAATGCGGCGAGGAGGAGATGGGCATCCAGTACGCCCAGATCTCCACCTCCCTGATCCGCGACGCGCGCAAGAACATGCAGTCGCAGAACCACCTCTACAAGCTGGTGCACCGCGGCTATACGGGCATGATCAATTCCGGCGAGTCCGCCAAGGGCGTGGCGGCCTGCCCGTACGAGTTCTATGCCAAGTGGATCACCGATCCGGAGGGCACGCGGGAAATGGTCGAGGCGCTGACCCGCGACAGTGCCGGCACCGACGAATGCCCGATCGAGGGCATTCCGGCGAAGTCGGTGGCGCATCGCTGACCCTGCCGGTGTAGACTGAGACGGTCGCGGCCGCCCGGTGCAAGCCGGGCGGCCGCTTCCTTTGCGGCCAGGCCCGTGGCCGGCTGCGAAGCGCAGACTTTCGAAGGCCATCGAGCATCCATGACCCTGAACGCCCTTCTTGCCCTGCAGCATGCCGACAGCGCCTTTCCCAGCGGCGGCTTCGCCTTCTCGCAGGGGCTGGAAGCCTGGGTCGGCCTGCAGGCCGGCGGCGGCCGGCTGGAGCCGGCACGGCTGTCCGCCTTCATCGGCCAGCAGCTGCGCCAGCGCTGGCACCCGGCCGACCGGGTGGCGGTCGCGCTGGCCCATCGCCGGGCCGGCGACCTGCCGGCCCTGGCGGAGGTCGATGCCGAGGTCGAGGCGGCGACCCTGAACCGGCGCTTCCGCGACGGCTCCCGCCGCAACGGCGCCGCCCTGCTCGCCACCCACGACCGGCTGGGCACCAAGGGGGCCGCCGCCTGGCGGCGCGAGGTGATGGCCGGCCATGTCCAGGGCCACCTGGCGCCGGTGCAGGGCCTGGTCTGGGCCGGCCTGGGCCTGGCGGAGGAAACGGCGCTGGCGATGTCAGGCTATGTCTTCCTGACCGGGCTGACCACGGCCGCGATCCGCATGAACCTGATCGGTGCGCTGGGGGCGCAGGCGGTCCTGCGCGACATGCTGGACCTGGTTGCGGCCTCGGCCGCCGACCCGGTGCCGGCGGATGCCGCGATCTCGGCCTTCACGCCGCTGACGGAAATCGCGATCATGCAGGGCGGCCAGGACGGCGCGCGGCTGTTCTCCAACTGAGAGGGAGATCGACGGGATGCTGCTGACCCCGACGGAAATGGAACGCCTGACGATCTTCACCGCCGCGGAGCTGGCGCGGAAGCGGCGGGCCAAGGGCCTGAAGCTGAACCACCCCGAGGCGACGGCCCTGATCGCCGACGAGATCCTGGAGGGCGCGCGCGAGGGCCGCACGGTGGCCGACCTGATGTCCTTCGGCTCCACCATCCTGGGCGCCGCGGACGTGATGCCCGGCGTGGCCGACCTGATGCCGGTGCTGCAGGTCGAATGCACCTTCCCCGACGGTACCAAGCTGGTGACGGTGCACGACCCGATCCGCGGCGATGCGCCGGACGCGGAAGAGGGCGCGCGGGTGCCGGGCGAGGTGATCTTCGGCGATGGCGAGATCGAGCTGAACGCCGGCCGGCCGCGCAGCACCCTGACGGTGACCAATACCGGCGACCGCCCGGTGCAGGTCGGCAGCCACTACCATTTCTTCGAGACCAACAAGGCGCTGGACTTCGACCGGGAGGCCGCCTTCGGCAAGCATCTGGACATCCCGTCCGGCACCGCCGTGCGCTTCGAGCCGGGCCAGAGCAAGGAGGTCACCCTGGTGCCCTTCGGCGGCCGCGGCCAGCTGACCGGCCTGAACGACCTGACCGGCGGTGCCGTCTCCGATCCCGTCGTGAAGGAGGCCGCGCTGGCAGCGGCCAAGGCGAAGGGCTTCAAGGGCGCCTGACCAGAGATCAATTTGATATCTATAGCAAGATTAGCTGGGCCGGAGGTCTGGGCGAAAAAAAGCTACACAGCTATCGCGTAAGGAAGTGGCGCCGATAGGGCCTGTTCAAAACTGAGAAAGATTCAGAGTTGTCTAGTATTTCTGGTACAATACATTTGCGGCCGACTAGGGTTGCTTTGGCGACGAGGCCTAGGTCTTTGTCGAAAATCAAAAAGTTCATGAGTGTTTGCTGTTGTTTGTGGGGTGGTTATTATAATCCAATTGTCCCGATTTTCAAAAAACTCCCAAACGAATGGCAAGACGATCTAGATCGGGGTGTTGGTGGCTACGATATTGCGCGTGGTTATATTCAGTTCTTTGAGCCGGATGTTTTTGTAGAGTCAGAGGAGGGATTAGCAAAAAAAATCGGTTTGGCGCATGATAATGGACACATTTATAATGGAAGATTTTTGGCACTGGATGATTTTTATAAAAAAACAGATAGATTCGCTCATTTTCAACCAAGTTTTGGCTTAGATATTTTTGGCGTTCTGAGGCATATTTACCAGAATGAGCGCCGCTTTAAACTTCGTGAGGAAAATATTGCTATTGAATGTGAGCCTTCTAGAATTTCTGGATTGGCGGAGGCGTTATTCGGAGTTTATCCCGCAGAACCACCTTTCCGGAGTATTCGACAAGCTTATAATGAAGTTTATGAGCCAAAAATAGTAAAGTGCAATTCCAGTACCTGGAGAAAAGTTTTCATGGAGGGGGCAATCACCCCTCTTAGACTTACTCGTTATCTTCTTGACGAAAATCGGCGTTGGCATGATGATGTTTTAGTATATATTTTTGACCCAAGGAAAGTAACAGATTTAATTGATTTATGGAATCTTCGACTAGAACCTTCTCCAGTTTTGCCGGTGCCCGTAGATTGGGTGGCGGAACTTTCATCGGAGATTGTAGAAATATTAGATAGAAGCTTCCGGCCTGTGGCGGGCAATACATTTGGGGCGATGCACAGGGCCTATATAGAAATCAGTCGGTCGTTGGATCAACGCAAACATCGTGATATTTTGGAACCGCTAAAGTCAAAAGTCGATACAGAAAAATTTTATGTTAAAACATTTAGAAATGCGGTCTGGGCCAAAGGTGAAGAAATTGGAAAAAAATATCGAAGAATTGTTCCATTTAGCAATGAAACTATGATTAAGTTAGATATTTCGGATGACTTAAATTCATCATATGGCTCTTTAGGTCCAGTTTTTATAGAAAAAACCGCTCAAAATGATGTCGCTTGGGTAAATGTTCTTAGAGTAAGATCCTGTACACAGAATGATATTGCTACGGTAATTCCATTCAACTCCCTTGATGTGAGCTGGCCGCGACTTGGCAGTTATAGGTCATTTGTAGGCGTTGGAAGTGAGGGTTGGGTATTCCCGCAAAGCTATTTAAATTTTCGGACTGATATTCAGTTTCTTTCCCAATACCAAGTAATTATTGAATTTCTGAAAAGACAAAATATTTCAGCGGAATATTCTGATCCAGGGCGCGTGGCGAAGCAAATTTTCGATCATTTGGGTGGCATATTTGGTTTGCAACTTCTCGCTGATGCGGAAACGCTAAGACTACTTAACACTATGGCAGGCGGAATTCGTCGAAGGACCAATTATGGCGCTACAATGGAAGAGCATTTTGATAGGAGATCAAAATCTATAAGTGAGATAAATCAAACCATGATCGCAAGAAATAAAAGAAAAATTGGCCGAAAAATAGAAATAAAGGATCTTGTGAATAATAATGTGATGCGACTGGGTGTCGAAACATACTGTGAGTATTGCAAGAATTCAAACTGGGTAGGTTTGGATATTCTTGATTATAAAATCACATGCGAGCGTTGTTTGAACCAATATCCATTCCCGCAGCACGACATAATGCCAAACAGTCGAAACTGGAGATATCGGGTAATTGGGCCATTCGCTGTACCAGATTTTGCGCGTGGAGCCTACAGCGCACTCCTGTCTATTCGTGTTCTAAGCGAATTGGGAAACCACATGCGTAGTATAACATTTTCAACAGCACTATGTTTGAATATTGCCCAAAAATCTCTTGAAGTAGACTATGCGTGTCTATGGACGCATGACAATTTTGACAACTATGATGATCCTCAAATTATATTTGGAGAAGCTAAATCATTTGGTTCTAATGTAATAACAGAAAAAGAAATAGAGAAATTTATTCTCCTTGCTGAAAAAATGCCGGGGGCTATATTTGTATTCTCAATATTGAGGTCAAAATTTGAGAGTTCAGAAATTAAACTATTAAAACAATTTAATAATTATATTCTTAATATAAATAGAAAAACAAAAAAGGAAAGCGCGATTATACTTCTGACAGAAACTGAATTATTGTTTGACTTCTCTATTCACGAAACCTGGCGCCGGAGCGGCGGGCGCTACAAAGAGTGGGGCCAAGCTCTATATTCTAATACTCTGCATCAATTTGCAGAGGCCACACAGCATTTATATGCGGGTGCCGATTTTTGATGAATACCTTTCAGGCTATTGTTGCGAGTTGAATTCTCTCGAAAGCCGATAGAAGATTCTGAAGGCAGTAGGCAATGCTCTTCTTTTAAGTTCGGTGTGATCGCGCCCAGGCTTCAGCCTACGCAATAGGAGTTCAGCGTCTGGCTGTAGTATCTCGCAGCCCTAGCCCGCGCGCCTCCGTCGGCGTGCGGCCGAAATGCGCCTTGTAGTGGCGGCTGAACTGGGCGTGGTCGCCGAAGCCCCAGCGATGCGCGAGTTCCGCGATGCTGCCGCGGCGCCCGGCCTGCCGCAGCTCGCGGTCGCAGGCCTCCAGCCGTTGCTCGCGGATCCAGCGCCCGACCGTGGTGCCGCTGGCGCGGAACAGGCCGTGCAGGTAGCGGGTGGAGATGCCGCAGGCGCCGGCGATGCGGTCCGGCGCCAGCTCCGGGTCCGGCAGGTTCTGGCGGATATAGCGTTCGACCCGCGCCAGATGCGCCGCCTGCACGCTGCCCTGCTCGCTGCCCAGCACGCGGTCGTCCTGCTCCAGCGCCAGGGCGAGCAGTTCCACGATGCTCTGGGTCAGCCGGCCATGGGCGCCGGACCCGGCTTCCGACAGGCGCTGCGGCATCATCCGCAGCATGTCGAACAGCAGGGCGCCGATGCCGCAGCTGGCGTCGAAGGCATAGGGCGCGAACTTCTCCACCGGGCCGACATGCCAGCGCAGCAGCGCCGCCCGCACCCGCAGCACCCACAGCTCGTCCGGCGCCAGCTGGGTGAAGCGATAGGGCAGGTGCGCCATCTCGATGAAGAACTGCTGCGGCCGGCAGGCCAGCCGGATCCGCTCCTGCTCGAAATGCAGCTCGGACCTGCCGGCGAAGGTGATCAGCAGGCGCTCGTCGGTGTCGGCGCGGATATGGCTGCGATCGCGAACATAGTCGACCGGTTCCGAATCGATCCGGGTCAGCGAGATGTCGCCCAGGTCCCAGTTCTGCAGCTCGCCCCGGAAATGGTCCGGATCGCCCGGCCTGGCGTTCAGCGGAAACAGCGCCGAGGTGATCGCATCGTGCCAGATCCGGGCCCTGTCGACGGGCGCCGCAGCCGGGCCGTCTCCGACAGAGCAAAGCTTGGGCATGGAAGCATCCTCCTTGCCGATCTTTCGCGCAGACCGGCGGGTTGCGATGCCTGCGCGCCGATATCTTGCCTGATATCGCAAGGTGTATGCCAGCGTAGCGCCTGCGGCAGGCGCCGCAATGCCGCCCCTGCGCGCCGCAAGCTTTTGTGCGGTCATCGACAAGCCCGGGCCGGGACACGCGGCTAGCCTCGACCTCTTGGCGATTGCGGACAGGGATCATCATGGACCCCGGCATTGCGGATGCCGACCGGGACGGCGCGACGGACGACGATCGCGGCCTCTATCGCGCGGCCGGCTTCGGCCGGCCGGTGCCGCGTGGCCCGAGACCGGCGATCCTGGTCGTCGATTTCAGCCGCGGCTTCACCGATCCGGCGGTGCCGACGGGCGCGGAAATGACGGACGAACTCGCCGCCACCCGTCGCCTGCTGGACCTGGGTCGGGAGAAGGGCGTGCCGGCGGTCTTCACCACGATCGCCTTCGATCCGGCGCAGCTGGCCAGCCTGCCCTGGCTGCACAAGGCACCGGGCATGGCCGCGCTGGTGCAGGGCAGCCCGCTGGTGGCGGTGGACCAGCGGCTGGCGCGCCGCCGGGACGAGCCGCTGATCGTGAAGACCGGTGCCTCCGCCTTTTTCGGCACGCCGCTGGCCGCGCAGCTCGCCGCCTGGCGCATCGACACGGTGATCGTCGCCGGCGCGACGACCAGCGGCTGCGTCAGGGCCAGCGTGGTCGATGCGATGCAGTCGGGCTTCAACGTGCTGGTGCCGCGGGACTGCGTGGCGGATCGCGCGGCGGCGCCGCACGACGCCAACCTGTTCGACATGCAGCAGAAATATGCCGACGTGATCCCGCTGGACGAGGTGCTGGCCTATCTGGGCGGGTTGCCGGCGGCCGCCGCGCCGGAAGGAGGCAGGACGTGATGCCAGACCCCGAGGTCCCGATCGCCGGCCGGCCCCGAGACGTGCGGGCCAATGGCCTGCGCCACCGGGTGCTGGAATATCCGGCGGAAGGTCGCGCGACACCCCGGGCCGAGGTGATCATGCTGCCCGGCATCACCAGCCCTGCGGCCACCACCGACTTCCTGGCGCGGCCGATCGCGGCACGCGGCTTTAGGGTCTGGTCGCCCGACATCCGCGGCCGCGGCGCCAGCGAGGTGCCGCCGGCCGGCAGCTATGCCATGACCGACTATGCCGCCGATGTTGCCGGCCTGGTGCAGGCGCTGGGCCTGGCGGCGCCGATCGTGATCGGCCATTCGATGGGCGCGCGCATCGCCGCCGCCCATGCCGTGCTGCACGGCGCCGCCGACCATCCCCTGCTGGTGCTGGTGGACCCGCCGGTGTCCGGACCCGGCCGCGCCCCCTATCCGACCAGCCGGGAATCGTTCCTGGCGCAGCTGCACGAGGCAAAGGCCGGCACGACGGTCGATGCGGTGCGCCGGTTCTACCCGAAATGGCCGGAGCGCGAGCTGCGCCTGCGCCTTCAGGTGCTGCCGGGCTGCGACGAGACGGCGGTGCTGGAAAGCTACGAGGGCTTCCATACCGAGGACTTCTTCGACCATTGGCGCCGGGTCACGCCGCCGGCGGTCCTGATCCGCGGCGCCGACAGTCCCGTCGTGCCGGCGAGTGCCGCAGCGGAGCTGGCCGCCGCCAACCCGGCCGTGCCGGTGATCGCGGTGCCGGCGGCCGGCCACATGGTGCCGTGGGACAATTTCGATGGCTTCATGGCGGCGCTGCTGCCCCGCCTGGAGGCGGCCGCGCCCTGACGGCGGACGGCCGTGGCAGACCCACGGCGAAGTGCAAGGCTTTGTGCTCGGATCGACAAGCGCGGTCGGCTGCCGGCTGCTAGCCTGCTGCATTACGGTAGAGGAGGGCCCGGCCCATGGCGAAATCCAGCTGGTCCTATCTGAAGGGCGAGCGACGGATCGGCGAGTATGAGGAACTCACCCTGCGCTCCGTCGGCCATTGGTGGATCGGTGACGATCCGCAATGGCCGGAGGCGGTGCGCGAGGCGTTCCATGTCCGCTCCGAGACCGGCATCGACATCGTCGAGCCGACCCGCCTGCACCTCGCCGACCGCGGCGCCTACCGCGATCCCTTCAAGCTGACCTATCGCAGCTACAACCTGCAGCAGGACGGCGAGGAGAAGAAGCTGGACGGGCTGATCGAGGGCGCGCGGGCGGCGGATGCCTTCGCCGGCCTGGACGCTGCCCGGCATCCCGGCCTGGCGGCGGTCCTCGGCAATTACATCCCCGGCATGCGGCATGCCTTCTGGGGCTTCAGCCTGCTGCAGACCTATGGCGCCGCCTATACCCCCGCCGGTACCGCGATGAACGTGCTGCAGTTCCAGGCGTTCGACTGCATGCGCCATGCACAGCGTTTCGTCGAACTGGCCTGGGAACTGCCGCCGGGCGCCGCCGCGGGCGCGGCGCCGGAGCCCTGGATGACCTGGGCGCCGCTGCAGCCGCTGCGCCGCTTCGTCGAGATGTCGCTGTGCAATTTCGACTGGGCGGAAAACCTGGTGCTGCTGAACCATGTCCTGCTGCCGCTGTTCCAGCCGGCCCATCACGCGCTGATGGTCGACATCCCGCGCGCCCATGACGACTGGGTGCTGCCGCAATACTGGCTGCGTCTGGAAGAGGATATGAAGCGCCACATGGCGCAGGGCCGCGCCTTCACCGCCGCGGTGATCAAGCATGACGAACGCAACCGGGCGATCGTGCAGGACTGGATCGATCGCTGGCAGGCGCCGGCGCAGGAGGCGGCCGACGCCCTGGGGCCGGTGATCGATGCGGCGGCCGGTGCGCCGACCTATGCCGGCATCCGGGACGGCGCCCTGGCCGCCTGGGAAGCGCAGCTTGCGGAATGCGGCCTGCAGCCGGCGGCGGCCGGTGCCGCCCCAACCGAGGGAGGGCGCGATGTCGCCATCGGTGTTCCGGGATAACAGCGGCCATGTCGCCATGGAGCTGATGAAGGGCGAGGTGGCGGACGCGGTGCTGGAGGCGGTGCGCGAGACACATGACGGGGTCAGCGTCAGCGAGCTGCCCGGCTATGTCATCATCGAGGTGAAGGGCCGGCTGGACCTGGAAGCCGAGGCGGTGCGCGACGAACTGGGCCGCGACGACTGGGTGATGACCGACCTGAACGAGATCATGCACGCCTTCGCCGGCAATGTGGAAACCTTCACCGTCGACCGCCTGGTGCTGTCGCGGCCGCAGAAATGACAGGAGGCGCCCCGATGTCCGACCGGTCCGCAGCCCAGACCCCGCCCCGCGACATGGACAGGTACTACCGCGAGACCTCCCGCGGTCTGTACTGGGAACCGAGCTACGTGCCGAAGGAGGGGATCTACCCGCAGCGCTATGCGCCGCAGGTCAGCCGCATCCACATCCACAACTGGGACCAGTGGGAAGACCCGTTCCGCATGTTCTATCGCGAATATGTGCGGATCCAGGCGAAGAAGGAGACCTCCTACCACGCCATCGCGGATGCCAACCAGCGCTTCGAAGCGGCCAAGCGCATCGACCGGCGCTGGGTGGAGGGGATGAAGCTGTACATGGCGGCGCTGGCGCAGAGCGAGAATTTCAGCGCCAACCTGATGACCCGGATGGCCCGCTTCATCCCGATGCCGTCCTTCAGCCAGGCCGCGATGTACCAGGCGATGGACGAGATGCGGCACGGCCAGAACGACGTCAACTACATGCGCTGGCTGAACAAGCACTATGACGGCGTGGACGACTGGCTGACCTGGTTCCAGAGGCACTGGCTGTTCCAGACTGCCCGGACTTCGTTCGAGCATCTGTTCGTCAGCGACCCGTTCGAGATGGTGATCGGCGTCAACGGCGTGTTCGAGGCGGGCTGGACCAACCTGCTGTTCGTCGCCACCCCGGCGGTGGCGGTCGCCAATGGCGATGTCATGTTCGGTCAGCACCAGCTGACCACCCAGACCGACGAGACCCGCCACATCGCGATCGGCATGACCGGCATGCGGATCCTGCTGGAAGCCGATCCCCGCAACGTGCCGGTGGTGCAGGAATGGTTCGACAAGTGGAGCTGGCTGCTGCACCGCCTGGTGGGCGCGCCGACCAGCATCTTCATCGACTATTTCGGCAAGTCGAAGGTGATGTCCTACAAGGAGGCCTTCCAGCACTACTACCTGCAGAACTATATCGGCGGCCTGATCGAGGATCTGGGCCCGCTGGGCCTGAAGCCGCCCCGCTTCCTGGACCTGATGCTGCAGGAGAACGAGATCTACAGCCACGCGGTCTGGAAGAACCTGTTCGAGGGCAAGCAGGCGCATTTCCACCAGGTGGAGGCGCCGACCACCGAGGAGCGCGCCTGGTTTGCGGAGAAATATCCGCTGTACCGGAAACTGTACGAGCCGTTCTGGCAGGCCCATGACGGCGGCGACCCGCTGGACGTAAACGCGCCGCCGCTGCACTGCAAGGTCTGCCAGTTCCCGCTGATGATGGTCGACGCGGAGAACCGGCCGATGTTCCGCCACCGCCATCACGACGGCCCGGAGGGCGGGCAGGAGCTCTATTTCTGCTCCGAGGCCTGCGACTGGATCTACGGCCTGGATCCGGAGAAGTACCTGCGCATGCTGACCCAGGACGAGATGCTGGCCCGCGGCCTGCTGCAGCCCGACCAGATGCCCCGCTTCTGGGGCCTGGAGCATGCCAATACCGGCGAATTGCACCGCTGAGGGGGACCGAGCATGGCCGTTCTGGTGCGACTGGAGAACGAGATGCCGCCGGTGCTGATCCCACCCTATTCGCTGGGCGCGGATACGCCGGTGGCAGAGGTGATGCAGGCCGCCTGCGCCTTCTTCCGGCAGGACCCGGCGACCGCCACCCTGAGGAACATGGTGACCGGCGCGCCTGTGCCGGTGGAAGGCACCCTTGCCGATCACGGGCTGGGCGACTGGTCGGCGCTGACCCTGGGCCTGCCGCCCGGCCAGCCCTATCGCCGCACCTCGTTCGGCTGACCGCGCAAAGGGATGCAACGTCATGACCGGTGAAGACGATGACGATATCGAGGTGTTCGTCTGCCTCAATGTCGACTGCAAGAGCCGCGGCGCACAGGAGCTGCTGGACCGGCTGAACGACAGGGTGGAGGAGGCCGGGCTCGACCAGGTCGTGCCGGAGCCCTATCTCTGCTTCTCCGCCTGCCAGCACGGGCCCAACGTGGTGATCCCGTCGCGGCGCTGCTGGCTCTCCGGTGTGTCGGCGGACGATGTCGACGAGGTGGTGGCCTTCCTGGCCGGCGGGCCGGAGCCCGCCCGGCTGAAGGCGAAGAACGACCCGAAGCTGGAAAAGTTCATCTTCGACATTATCGATGCCGGCCTGCTGCCGGGCCGGGGCGACTTCTTCTCGTGACGGAGACGGCCGCTTTCGTCCCTGCCTTTCCCGCCGGCCTGCTGCGCGGCGCGCCGGAGGATCCCGCTGGCGGCGAACCCCTGGCGGCCTACCTGGCGCGGGGCGGCTACGGGACGTGGACGGACCTGTCGGCTACGGAGGCTGGTGCGCTGCTGGCGAAGCTGCAGGCCGCAGCCCTGGCCGGCCGCGGCGGTGCGCAGTTCCCGGCCCATCGCAAGCTGCGCGCGGTTCGCGACCGGCCCGGCCCGGACAAGGTCGTGGTGGTGAACGGCAGCGAGCACGAGCCTGGTTCGGTGAAGGACCGCATGCTGCTGGCGCGGCTGCCGCACCAGGTGCTGGAGGGTGCCCTGCTGGCCGCCGGCATCGTCGGCGCCGGGCGCATCCTGATCGCGGTGAATGCGGAGGCGCTGGCGGCTCTGGCGGCGATCCGGTCGGCGGCCGGCGAATGGCGCGCCGCCTGGCCCGAGGCGGCATCCGCCTGCGCGGTGGAGGTGGTGCCGGTGCCGGACGCCTATCTGGTGGGGGAGGAGACCGCCCTGCTGGAGGTGCTGGAGGGTCGGGAGCCGCTGCCGCGGAAGCGGCCGCCCTATCCCACCGAAGCCGGGCTGGGCGGCCGGCCGACCCTGGTCCAGAACGTGGAGACCCTGGCCTGGCTGCCGCCGGTCCTCGCTGCGGCCGAGGGTGGGATGGCGAGGTCGATGCTGTGCAGCCTGGGGCCGGAATTCGCGCATCCCGGCGTGCATGAGGTCCCGCTGGGGATTCCGCTGCGCGACCTGCTGTACGGCATCGGCGGCGGCCTGCGGGATGGCGCGGCGCTGCAGGCGGTGCAGGTCGGCGGGCCCGCGCTGGCCTTCCTGGGGCCGGACCGGTTCGACCTGCCGCTCGACGATGCCGCGCTGCGTTCGGTCGGCAGCGGCCTGGGCTGCGGCGTCGTGCGCGCCTTCTCCGAACATGACTGCATGATCGACGAGATCGCCGCGCTGATGGCGTTCTTCGCCGAGGCCTCCTGCGGGCAATGCCCGGAATGCCGGATGGAGACCAACATGTGCCTGGCGATCCTGCGCCAGGTGCAGGCGGGGAAGGGAAGCGAGGCGCTGCTGGCCCGCATCCCGCAACTGTTCGAGCTTGCCGAGGGCAAGGGGCTGTGCGGCCTGATCGCCATGCCCCAGGCGCCGCTGCGCAGCGGCCTGGAGCTGTTCGAGGGCGCCTTCGCGGCCCATCTGTCGGGCGCCGGCTGCCCGGTCTGCAGGGAAAGCGTGACCCGGCTGGCCGGCTAGGCGGCGATGGCAGAGGACAGCCTGCCGACCCTGCCGCGCGACATCCATTTCGGCGATGCCGGGGTGCGCGGCATCGCCCGTGGTGTCGCCCTGCTCGCCCGCCTGACCGGCGCCGCCTATGGGCCGCATGGCGGCCGGGTGATGCTGGAGCGGGCCTTCGACACCCCGCTGCATGCCACCGACGCGGAACGGATCTGCCGCGACTTCGCCCTGGACGATCCCCTGGCCGATATCGGCGTGCGCCTGGTGCGCGAGTTGCAGCTGCGCACCCGCCGCGCCGCCGGCGATGGCGGGGCGACCGCCACGCTGCTGTTCGACGCGCTGCTGCGCGACGGCCTGCGCCTGCTGGCCGGCGGGGCGGAACCCCGCGTCCTGGCGGCCGGGCTGGCGGCGGCGGCCCGCGATGCCGACCGGCTGCTGCAGGCGCAGGCACGGCCGGTGCGCGGCGCCGCCGCACGGCGGGTGCTGGCGCTGGGCATTGCCGGCGATCCGCTGCTCGGCGACCTGCTGGCCGCGGCGGTGGCGGCGGCGGGCCGCGACGGTGTGGTGCTGGTGGAAGCGTCGCGCGCGCGGTCCAGCGGGGTCGTGCAGGAGACCGGCTTCCGGCTGCAGGCCGGCTATGCCAGTCCGCTGATGGCGACGGACACCCTGCGCCTGCAGACCTGCCTTGCCGCACCCGAGATCTTCGTCGCGCTGGACCGGATCGACGGCCGCGACATGGTGCTGCCGCTGCTGGAACGCGCTACGGCACGCGCGCGTCCCGCGCTGCTTGTGGCCCCGGCGGTGGAGGGGGCCGCACTGGCCACCCTGGCCGCCAATGCCGCGCGGCGCGACGCGCCTGCGGCGGTGGTGGCGGTGGTCCTGCCCGGACATGGCGCCGGTCGCGAGGAACAGTTGCATGACCTGTCCGCCGCCACCGGGGCCCGGCCGATCGCCGCGGCGCGCGACCTGGCCAGCGCCGATGCCGGCGCGCTGGATGCCATGGCGGGCAGCGCGGGCGAGGCGCTGGTCGGCAAGGTGGCGAGCGTGATCCGGGGCGGCCGGGCCGATCCCCTGCTTCTGCGGCTGCGGCTGCGCACGATCGACGAGGCCTGCGCCGGCTGGCCGACCGAGCATGAGCGCGAGCAGCTCCAGCGGCGACGGGGCAACCTGACGGGACGCACCGTGCTGCTGCAGGTCGGCGGCGACACCGACCCGGAATCCGGGGAAAGGCTGCAGCGGGCGGAGGCGGCGCTGCGCGGCTATGCCGGGGCGCTTCGGGCGGGGGTGCTGCCCGGTGCGGGCGCCGCCCTGCTGCGCGTGGCGGCGGCGCTGCCGGCCGGCCCCGGCGGCGACAGGGCGGATCCGGGCCGTGCCATGCTGCGCCGGGCGCTGTCGCATCCGTCGGCGCGGCTGCTCGTCAACGCCGGGGTGCCGCAGCCGCTCCGGGCGGCGATCCTGGATCGCTGGGCTGCGAGCCGCGGCGCGATCGTCCTGCCCGCCGGCGGCGCGGAGCGGGGCAATGTGCCGCCGGCTTCCGCCGCGGCACAGCGCGCCGGCCTGCAGGCCGCTGCGACGATGGCGGCGATGCTGCTGACCGCGAGCGTCGTGGTCACCGACCGGCGGAATCCCGGCTGAGGCGCATGGCCGCCGGCAAGGTCAGCCGGCAGGCGGCCGAAAGGCGCGCCGCGCCGCTTCCGCCTCCGGCCGGATCGCGCAGCCCGGCGCATGGTCGTTGATCAGGCCCATCGCCTGCAGGAAGGCATGCACGGTCGTCGGCCCGACGAACCGCCAGCCCCGCTTCTTGAGGGCCTTCGAGAGGGTCTGCGACACCGGCGAGACCGGCGCGGCATGCGGCGGCAGGTCGGCCGGATCGGGCTCGTGCCGCCAGAGCCAGGCGGCGAAGGAGCCTTCTTCCGCCACCAGCTCCTGCAGCCGCTGCGCATTGTTGATCGCGGCTTCTATCTTGCCGCGATGGCGGACGATCCCGGCATCTGCCAGCAGGCGCGCGACATCGCGTTCGCCATAGCGGGCGACCTTCGCCGCCTCGAAATTGTCGAAGGCGGCGCGGAAATTCTCTCGCTTCGCCAGGATGGTTCGCCAGCTCAGCCCCGACTGGAAGCTCTCCAGGCAGAGCTTCTCGAACAGGCGCCGGTCGTCGGCGACGGGGAAGCCCCATTCCCGGTCGTGATAGTCTAGGAATTCCGGCGCGCCGCCGCACCAGCGGCAGCGCGGGTGCCCGTCCGGCGCCTGGAACAGGTCGCTCATGGCAGCACGAAGGACAGGCGGTCGTCGGCGCGCGCCGGCGCCAGCTCGACGATCCCCGGCCGGACCACGTCCTCCGCGACGAACGGATCTTCCGCCACCCGCCGCTCCAGGTCGAGGCGGGTCAGGCCGTGCGCCAGGATGCCGCCGCCACCCGCCTCCCCCTCGCCGGGCGTCAGGCTGCCGGCGACCAGGAAGATGCCGTCGTCGAAGCCGCGCTTCAGCCAGGCTTTGTGCCCTTCCATATGCTGTCCGGCCGCCTGCCTGTTGGCGCCGAAGGTCAGGGTGACGAAGAACATTGCGGTCTCCTTGTCCTGTCTGCCGCAGCGGCTACGCGGCAGCGATCTGCGTCTCCAGCCAGTCGCCCATCTCGGCGACCTCCCGGGCGACGAAAGCTTCGTCCTGGTAGGCATTGGCCAGGCTCGCGACCCCCTGGCTACGGGCCAGGAGGTGCATGGCCAGCCTGTCCGCATCCGCGGGGCGGCCGGCCCGCTCGAACTGCCGGCGCAGCCAGGTCCGGAACAGGTCGAACAGGGCCACGGCCTCCCCCCGTGCGGGATGGCCGAGCTTCGCCAGTTCCGTGGCAAGGGTGCCGACCGGGCAGCCGAAGGCCATGATCGGCTCCCGGTTGCGGAGCAGGATCTCGATGAAACAGCGGATGCGTGCGACGGGGTCGGCGCCCTGCGCCTCCCACGCCCGCAGCATCGCGCGGGTATCGTCCAGGCGGCGGGCGACCACCGCGTCCAGGATCTCGTCCTTGCTGCGGAAGTGATAGTAGAAGTTGCCCCGCGAAATCTTCACCTCCGCGGCGATGTCGGCGAACGAGGTGGTCTCGAAGCCCTGCCGGTAGAACAGCATGTCGGCCGCCGCGACGATCTGGTCCCGTGTCGATCCTCCAGCCGCCATACCCGCCGCCGCCATCCGTTCTAGGACAATTGACCTAATTCCTAGGACGTTTGCCCCATTCGGTCAAGGCGCTTGCGGACGCCGCACGCCGGGTGAACAGCGCCGCGGCCCGGCCTATACTGACCCGGCGCGCGGGCGGCGGCCTGCGCTGCGTGTCAGTCCGTCAGGATGCAGGTCCGTCAGGATACAGGTCCGAGAGGAAATAGGGGGCGAGATGGCGACGATCAGCCGCGAACGCTATGCGGAGATGTACGGACCGACGAAAGGCGACGGGCTGCGGCTCGGCGATACCGCCCTGGTCGCGGAGATCGAGCATGATCATGCCGTCTATGGCGAGGAATGCCTGCATGGCGGCGGCAAGACCCTGCGCGACGGCATCGGCCTGGCGGCCGGCCTGACCTCGGCGCAGGGCGCGCTCGACATGCTGCTGGTCAATGCCGTGGTGATCGACCCGGTGATCGGCATCGTGAAGGGCGATATCGGCATCAGGGACGGCCGCATCGTCGGCATCGGCAAGTCCGGCAACCCGGCGATCATGGACGGGGTGGACCCGCGGCTGATCCCCTCGGCCGCAACCACGGTCCGCGACTGCGAGGGGCTGATCGCCACCCCGGGCGCGATCGACGTGCATGTCCATTTCGACTCAGCCCAGCTCTGCGAGCATGCGATCGCGTCCGGCATCACAACGATGATCGGCGGCAGCCTGGGGCCGATCACGGTAGGTATCGATTCCGGCGGACCGTTCAACGTGGGCAAGATGCTGCAGGCGTCGGAAGCCTGGCCGATCAACTTCGGCTTCCTGGGCCGCGGCAACTCGCACCGCCCCGCCTCCCTGGTGGAGCAGATCGAGACCGGCGTGCTGGGGCTGAAGATCCACGAGGACTGGGGGGCGATGCCGGCCTGCATCGACACCTGCCTGGCGGTCGCCGACGAGCTGGATTTCCAGGTGCAGCTGCACACCGACACCCTGAACGAGAGCGGCTTCCTGGAGCAGACCCTGGCCGCGATCGCCGGCCGCACCATCCACATGTACCACACGGAAGGCGCCGGCGGCGGCCATGCCCCCGACATCATCCGGGTGGCGGGGGAGGCGAACTGCCTGCCCTCGTCGACCAATCCGACCAACCCGTTCACGGTGAACACCTTCGACGAGCATCTCGACATGACGATGGTGTGCCACCACCTGAACCCGTCGATCCCGGAGGATGTCGCCTTCGCCGAGAGCCGCATCCGCGCCCAGACCATCGCGGCGGAGGACGTGCTGCACGATATCGGCGCGATCTCGATGCTGGGCTCCGACAGCCAGGGCATGGGCCGCATCGCCGAGGTGGTCTGCCGCACCTGGCAGCTGGCCTCCAAGATGCGGGAGCAGCGCGGCCGCCTGCCCGAGGAGACGGTCCGCTTCGGCGACAATGCCCGGATCCGCCGCTACATCGCCAAATACACCATCAATGCCGCCCGCACCTTCGGCATCCACGACCATGTCGGCTCCCTGGAAGACGGCAAGATGGCCGACGTGGTGCTGTGGAAGCCCGGCTTCTTCGGCATCAAGCCGGAGCTGGTGGTGAAGGGCGGCTTCATCGCCTGGGGTGCGATGGGCGACAGCGCCGCCTCGCTGATGACCTGCGAGCCGCTGGCGATGCGCCCGCAATGGGGCGCTTTCGGCCGGGCCAAGCAGGACCTCAGCGCCTGCTTCGTGAACCCGCTGGCGATCGCGGGCGGTCTGCAGGACCGGCTGGGCATGTCGAAGGCCCTGCTGCCGGCACGCGGCACCCGCTGGATCTCGAAGACCGACATGCTGCACAACACGGCCGTGCCGCAGATGCGGGTCGACCCGCAGACCTTCGACGTCTTCGTCGACGGCGAACGCGCCACCTGCGCACCGGCGGAGCGGCTGCCGCTGACCCAGCGCTACATGCTGCGCTGATGGCGGCGGAGGCAGATGCGGCGCCGGCAACGGGCCCAGACCGCGGCGGTGCGCTGGCGGATCATCACCTGGACCTGCAGTTCCGGGCCGATCGCCGCGGCCGCAGCTACCTGCACCGGCAATATGTCCGCTATCCCTTCCACCTGACCCGGCCGTTCTACCTGGACCGGCCGCAGCTGCCGGGTCTGGCGACCCTGTATCTGCAGTCCGCGTCGGGGGGCCTCTATGGCGGCGACCGGCTGACGACGGAGATCGCGGTGGCGGCCGGCGCGACCGCCCATGTCACCAGCCAGTCCTCCACCATCGTGCATCGCGCCCATGACGGTGCCGGCGCCAGTCTGGCCACCCGGATCGCCCTGGAAAGCGGCGCCTTTCTGGCCCTGACCCCGGATCCGACCATCCTGTTTCCGGACGCCGAGCTGTCGAACGCGACGACGGCCCTGTTGCCCCCCGATGCTACCCTGATCCTGGGAGAGGCGCTGCTGGGCCATGACCCGCAGACCGCCGACGGCGGTGCCATGCGTCCGGTCGGCCGTTTCTTCAGCGAGGTGCGGATCGACGTGCCGGGCCTGGGCCGCGCCATCGACCGGCAGGCCTTCGACCGCCAGGCGGTCCCGGCGGCACTGGATCCGGATGCGGGTCTTGGCGGCGGGGCCGGCCATGCCGCGCAGGCCGCCTTCTATTGCATCGGCCCGGCCTTCCGCGGCGGCAATCCGGTCGACCTGCTGGCCGGCCTCACGCCGCCGGCCGGCGCGATCTGGGGCGCGGACGAACTGCCCGGCGGGCTCGGCATCTGGGTGCGGGGCCTGGCACCGTCGGGCCATCTGCTCACCGCGGCCATGGCGGCGCTGTTCGCCGCCGCCTTCACCCGGCATTTCGGTACGGCGCCGGCGCCCCGCCGGAAATAGCGGGGCGCCGGGACCGGTTCGGATCAGGCGTCGGAGGCGGACTTGGCGCCGATCACCTTTTCCCATTCGCAGGGCAGCGGTTTCGGGCTTTCCACCAGGGCCTTCGCGCGGTTGCGCTGCTCAGGTGTCATGTCCTCCCACAGGGACTGCGCCCGGTCCTTGGCGCCGTCGACCTTCTTCGCCTCGGCCTGGCGCAGCCAGGCATAGGCGACCGGCGGGTTGTCGGCCGTGCCGACGATGCCGGCGGCCACCCGGCGCATCAGGCGGACACCGTCGACGACATCGCCGGCATAGACCTTGCCCACCTTGTAGGATGCCGGGCCGTAACCCTGGGCGGCGGAGGCGCAGAGCCACTGCACCGCCTTCTTGGTGTCGTACAGCCCGGCCTGCTGGCCGGCGCCGATCAGGTTGCAGCACAGCGCCTCGCCCACCTTGTACTGGGCCTCCGCATCGCCGGCCTTCGCCTTGTCGATATTCTCGTCGTAGATCACCTGGTCCTTGGCGATGCTGGCGCCCTCCATCACCGGTGCAGCGCAGGCACCCAGCAGCCCCGCTGCGACCAGCAGCGTAGCGATACGTACGATCATGTCCGATTTCCCCCCAAGAGCCAGAAATGCGCCGAAGCGTAGCGGCGGCGAAGCATAGACCAGGGCTGCAGCCGGGAGCCAGCCCGACGGTCCGGCATCAGCCGATGACGGCGCCGAAGTTCATGTAGACGGTGGCCACGAAGGCGAGGATCAGCAACAGGCAGAGCATTGGTGCAGCCGTGAACGGAGATATGCCTGCCTGAACCCTGCGCCTGGAGGTTTAACAAAACGGAAATGGCGGCGGCGGAATCTCAGCTGCCGGCCTCTTCGTCCCGCCAGTAGCTGCCGCAGGCGGAATACAGATAGCCCGCCGACCAGGTCAGCAGCATGAAGCCGCCGAGGGACTGCAGCATCGTCACCATGCGCAATGGCCCGCTGACCTCCAGCTGGGCGTAGCCGAGGGTCGTGTAGTTGATGCCTGCGACATAGAGCAGGTCGGCCGGCGCGGCGGCGGTCAGGCCGGTGGGCCAGAGCCAGGCGGAAAGCGCGGCCAGGATGGCGGCGAAGCCGAGGATCTCGACGATATGGACCAGTGCCAGCAGGGCGAAGACGCAGAACGTCACCCAGTGCTTGCCCAGCCGGTGCCGCGGCACAAAGGCGCTGATGCGGAGCAGCAGGAAGTTGTGCAGCAGTGCCGCCGCCACGATGGAGCAGATTCCCAGTGCCAGCCCGAGCAGCATGAGCGACGCGGCCTCCTTTGTCGGTCGCGGGATGCGCGGCCGCGTCGTCGGTCTGCCGCGGCCCTGAACGACCCAATGGGCGGGAGGTGGCCGGGGTTCCCTGGGGCGGCGCGGCCTACCGCGACAGCAGCCGGAAATAGAGCATGGCCAGCCGTTCCGGCAGTTCCTCGACATTGCGGATCGGCAGGAAATGCTGGCGGCCGAAGATTTCGCGCCCCGCCCGGGTGACGCCGGTGTCCAGGCCCAGCGCGAAGACGTCGATGCCGCCCGCCCGCAGGCCCAGCACGGCGCGGCGTGCATCCTCGATCAGGTAGCGGCCGTCGGGGGTGTCGATGTCGGAGGGTTCGCCATCGGTGACCACCACCAGCAGGCGCCGCCAGCTGCGGCGGCTCGACAGTTCCGCGCCGCAATGACGGATCGCCGCGCCAAGCCGGGTGGACAGGCCCGGCTGCAGGCCGGCGATGCGGGCGGCGATGCTGCGGTCGAACGGTTCGTCGAAGTCCTTCAGCCGGCGCAGGCGGACCTTTTCCCGCCCGTTGGAATCGAAGCTGCGGACCGCCAGCGGATCGTTCAGCCGTGACATTGCGCGGGCGAGCACCAGGGCGGCATCGCGTTCCACCGCGACGATCGCCGGCCCGCCGCCGGCCGCCCGGTCGGCGGTGGAGCGCGAGCCGTCCAGCAGCAGCGACAGCGACAGGTCGCGCGGCCGCCGCGCGATCTGCTGATAGACCCGCTGGTCCGGGCGTTCGCCGGCGCGCAGGGCGATCACCGCCTCCACCGCGGCATCGATGTCCAGCTGTTCGCCGTCCGGCTGGCGCTTGCGCCGGAACGGCTGCCCGACCCGGGCGCCGCGCACCAGCGCCTCGATCCGCCGGGTCAGGGCGGGATAGGCCTCTTCCGCCTGGCGTACGGCTTCCATCGGCGCGGGCGGGGCGGGTGCGTCGCGCACGATCGCCCAGCCGGCCCGCTCCACCCGCGCCCGATAGTCCCATTCCGGATAGGCGGCCAGCGGCGTGCCGTCCTCGTCCGGCGGCCTGGCCGAGGGGCGGACCCGGCCCAGATCGTCGGCCGGGTCCGGATCGGGGTCCGGGTCGCCGTCGTCGCGTTCCTCCCGCTCCAGCCGCACCGTGTCGACCGCCATGGCGGCCAGTTCCGGGGCATCCTCCGGCGGCGGCAGGTTCCACAGGCCGGAATTGTCGTCGCGATACAGCGGTTCCACGACATGGTGGCGGGCGATGGTCGGGATCCGCATCTGGCCCAGATCGTTGCCCAGAAGGTTGCCGATCTCGCGGGCGATGATCGGTTCCTGCAGCCGGTCCATGCGGGCCTGCAGCATGGCGCGGCCCTTCTGTACCCAGGGCTCCGGATCGTCATGGTCGAAGTCGAACAGCGCCCGGGCGAGCCGCGCCAGCAGCGAGGGCATGGTCCGCGCGCCGTCGGTGCGCACGTTGTGGAACGGGGCCCAGAGCCGGCGCAGGCCCGGCATCCGGCGCATCGCCAGCTGCTCCACACGCGCATCCTCGACCAGGGAGACCAGGGCGATCTGCACCGGCTTCAGGGTGCCGGGCTCGAAACGGTCGGGGGTGAAGGCGATATGGGCGGCGATATGGGCGGCGGCGGCGAACCAGACCGCCTCGCTCCCCAGGCCCTCCGTGCCCTCGCCCTCACGGCGTTCATAGCTTTCCGGCAGCAATGCCAGCCGGCCGGAATAGGCGGCGCGCTGCGGCGGGGCGTCGGGCGGCGGCAGCGGCAGGGCGCGGATCCGGACCGGGACCCGGGTCAGCGCGGCCAGGTAGATCTGCAGCGGCCGCTCCAGCCGGCCGAACGGATCGCCGGCGGCGCTCCGCTGCAGCATCTGCCGCGCCAGCGGATCCTCCAGCGAGAAGTATCCGAGCAGCTTCGACCGCTCGCCATCGCCCACCGCCAGACCGGTCTCCACCCAGTGCAGAAAGGCCGGTCCGTCCAGCAGGCTGAGGAAGCGTTCCAGACGCTCCAGCACCGCGGCGAAGGCGGCGGGGCCGGCGGTGGCGACCGCCAGCAGGCCGTCCAGCCAGGGCGCCAGGGCGCGCGGGCCGTCGGTGCGCGCCAGCAGCAGGCCCGTCCGCTCCAAAAAGGCGCGGGCGGCGCCGGAGCCGCAGCGCCGGCAGATGCCGCCGGCGGTGTCGGCCGCGGCGACCAGGGCGCTGGCCTCGCAGCGCGGCGCCTCCGCCAGGCTCAGCCGCCAGAAGGCCATCTGGACGGCCGGGCCGGCATTCACCTCGAACAGCCGCAGGGCGGCGGCGGCCCATTCCTCCTGCCAGGCGCCGACCGGGCCTGCCTCAAGCTTCTGCCAGAGGGTCTGGAAGGTGGCGCGCAGGTCGTCGCGCCGCGCGATGTAGCGGTGCAGCCGCGCGACCCGGCTGTCGCCGTCGGTGCTGACGACAGTGAGCTGCGGCCGCCCGCCCGCTTCCGCCATGCCCGGCCCGGTCCGCTAGAGGCAGGCGCCGACGACCGCGTGCAGCGCCTTGCGCA
>MDTD01073332.1_pt1 | contig 38675 bp, 37 predicted proteins | sample 811221 | NCBI WGS metagenome assembly MDTD01 (sample SAMN05326646, study PRJNA326480) | marine metagenome | isolation source: seawater | place: Pacific Ocean: South West | collected 2011
ATTCCCCGGACCGACCGAGCCTGAATCGCTTGGCGGCTTCCACGGTTGGCCGATCGCCCCCGAGGCCAAGAGCCGCGTGTCCTCTCACTATGGTTGGCGAATACATCCGGTGACCGGCGAGCGCGCTTTCCATACCGGCGTCGATATCGCCGCACCTTCCGGAACGCCGGTTCTGGCAACCGCCCCGGGGATCGTCCACGCGATCGGCCAGCACCCGCGTCTAGGGAACTACGTGATGATCGACTATCTGGACGGATCGGTCGGCACCTACGGCCATCTTAAGCGTATCGACGCCGCAAGCGGGGATATCGTCGCACGCGGAGACATGGTCGGTCGGGTGGGCAGCACGGGTCGATCGACGGGCCCCCATCTCGACTACTCGCTTAAGATCGACGGCCGGAACGTCGATCCTCTGCCGCTGTTGTCCGCGCCGACCAGCGTCGCATCCCGGTAGACCGGCATCAGGGACCTCTCCCCAAAAGAAGAAGCCCGGACCTTCAGGTCCGGGCTTTTCCCCGTTAGGCACGCCGCCGACCGGACTCACTGTTCGGCGTAGTCATAGCTCCCATCATGCCAGCGGTAGAAGACGTAGCCAGGCGCGGTCACATCCCCCTTGTCGTCGAAACCGATTTCACCAAGCACGGTGTCGAACTTCTGCTCGCGCATAACCGGCGCGACGTCCTCGACATAGGTGCTTTCGGCGGCTTCGGCCGCCTGGGCAAAGACCTGAATGGCCGCGTAGGTGTAGAGCGTGTAGCCCTCCGGCGAAACGCCCTCCTCCTCGAACCGCTTCACCACCTCGGCAGCCGCCGGATTCTTGCGCGGGTCGGGGCTGAACGAAAACAGAGTTCCTTCACCGGCGTCGCCGGTAATCGACCAGAACTCCTGGGTAACCATGGCATCGCCTGAGACGAGCTGCGCATCCAGCCCCTGCTGACGGGCCTGCCGGATGATCAAACCGGCTTCGGTGTGGTAGCCGCCGATATAGATGACGTCGACGTTCGCCTGTTTCAGCTTCGAAACCAGCGCCGAATAGTCCTTCTCGCCGGCCGTATAGGAATCGTAGAGAACCTCGTCGATACCATCGGCGTTGAGCGCCTTCTTGGTCTCGTCCGCGAGCCCCTTGCCGTAGGCGGTCTTGTCATGAAGGAGCGCGATACGGGCGTCCGGGAAATGCTTGGCCAGGTATTCGCCGGCAACGATGCCCTGCTGGTCATCGCGCCCGCAGGTCCGGAAAACGTTGTCCAGGCCGCGCTCGGTCAGCACCGGGTTCGTCGAGGCCGGGGAAATCTCGAGAATCCCTTCCTCGTAATAGACTTCCGATGCGGGGATCGACGTGCTGGAGCAGAAATGCCCGGCAACAAAGACGACGCCTTTGTTGACCATCTGGTTGGCGACCGCGACCGCCTGCTTGGCTTCACAGGCATCGTCACCGATTTCGAGGACGAGCGTCTTGCCCATCACCCCACCGGCGGCATTGATGTCCGCGACGGCCATCCTGGCACCACGAACCATCTGATCGCCGAAGATGGCGTACTGCCCGGTCACCGGACCGGCGACGGCGATCAGGATGTCATCGGCAGCGGCGGCAGTCGTCGCCAAGCCTCCCGCCCCGGCCAGTCCGGCCGCCAGGAGCAAGGTGCGCATCGATTGTCTCATGTGATCTCCTCGTCTGGCTCAGTCTGGCCCTCACCGGATCGACCGCCGCGGTGATCGCGGTCTTCGTTCCGATCTGCGGCGGAAGCCACTCATCACGTAAGACTTCCCCCGGTTCGCTCAAGGGCGGTGAAGCGAATCGTCAGGACTTCTCCCGGTAGGCGAAAGGACCGCTTCGTTCATATTCCCAAGGATACTGTTTCACCATACCGGTCACTCTGGAGATCCGGTAAGCGATCAGCGCCATCGCCATGATCACCAAGGTATCGATCACGAAACGCAGTGGATCGAGCAGTCGCTGATCGAACAGCGCGTAGGACAGGAAGCGATCGACGAAGCCGAGCCCGAAGCAGGCGAATACGACTTGCCATGCCGGCCGCCAGTTCCGAGCCAGAGCCTGCCCGGTGAGAACGCCGGCACCGCCGACCACGACGACGGTGAGGCCGATGAACACCATGACGGTGTCGCCAGACATCGCCTGCTCAATGCCCCCCTTCGAGATAGGCCGACCGCACCTCGCGGTTGGCCAGCAGTTCCTGCCCCGTCCCCGAGAGCACCACCCGCCCATTGGCGAGAACATAGCCGCGATGGGCGAGACGAAGCGCGTGGTAGGCGTTCTGTTCGACCAGAAGGACCGTCACCTTCTGCTGGTCGTTGATCTCCCGCACCACTTCGAATATCTGCTTGACGATCAAAGGCGCCAAGCCGAGCGACGGCTCGTCCAACAGCAGCAGCCGCGGCCGGCTCATCAGCGCCCGGCCGATCGCCAGCATCTGCTGCTCGCCCCCCGACATGGTGCCGCCGCGCTGCCCACGGCGCTTCTCCAGCACCGGAAACAACTCGAACACCCGCTTCAGGTCGTCGTCGAAATAGGACGGATCGCAGGTGACGGCGCCCATCTGCAGGTTTTCCATCACCGTCATATGCGGAAAGATCCGCCGTCCCTCCGGCGCATGGGCGATGCCGCGATGGATGATGTGATGAGTGGGCAGGCCGGTGATGTCCTCGTCATCGAACAGGACACGGCCGCGGGTCGGGCCGGGATTGCCGCAGATCGTCATCAGCAGCGTCGACTTGCCGGCGCCGTTGGCGCCGATCATCGTCACCACCTCGCCCTGCGCCACATCGATGTCGACGCCGGACAGAGCCTCGATCGGCCCGTAGAAGGTATGGACGCCTTCGCAGCGGAGCATCAGCCGCGGGCCCCCGCATCGCTCTGCATGTCATCAGCGACCTCGGGCGGCAGCGTCGAATCCTCCTCTTCACCGAGATAAGCGCGGATGACGGAGGGGTCGTTCCTGACCGCCTCCGGCTCGCCATCAGCGATCTTCTCGCCATAGTCGAGGACGACGATGTGGTCGGAGACCCGCATCACCACGCTCATGTCGTGTTCGATCAGCAGGATGCCGATCCCCTGGCTCTCGCGGATGTCCAGCAGAAGGTCGTTCAGTTCCGCCGACTCTCTGGTGTTGAGACCCGCCGCCGGCTCGTCGAGGCAGAGCAGCACCGGCTTGGTGCACATCGCCCGCGCGACCTCCAGCCGACGCTGGTCGCCATAGGGCAGCGTTCCCGCGGCACGGTCGGCCGATTCGACCAGATTGATCCGACGCAGCCATTCCTCGGCGAGTCCCAAGGCCTCGTTCTCGGCATCCCGATAACGGGCAAGGCCGAGGAGGCCGGCGATCGAGAAGGCCGAGGCGCGCATCAGCATGTTGTGCTGAGCGACCATCAGGTTTTCGAGCACCGACATCTGCGGGAACAGGCGGATGTTCTGAAAGGTACGGGCGACACCGGCGCGGGCGATGCGAAAGCCGTCGAGCCGTTCGAGGAGATGGCGTTCGCCGTCGTGCCCCTTGAGGGTCAGACGCCCGACCGTCGGCTTGTAGAAGCCCGTGAGGCAGTTGAAGACGGTGGTCTTTCCCGCACCGTTGGGCCCGATGATCGCGGTGATTTCGCGGTCCCGCGCCGAGAAAGACAGGTCGTCGATGGCGACGAGCCCGCCGAAACGCATCGTCAGATGCTCAACGTCGAGAAGGGCGTCCGTCATCCCGCCCCCTTGCCGCGGGGAGCCAGCCGCACCGTCGGTTCGCGATGGCTGAGAAGACCGCGCGGCCGCCATGTCATGATCAGCACCATCGCCCCGCCGAACACCAGCATGCGGAACTCGGCGAACTCCCGTGCGATCTCCGGCAGGACGATCAGCGCGATACCGGCGAGGACGACGCCGGTCTGACTGCCCATGCCGCCCAGCACGACGATCGCCAGGATGATCGCCGACTCGATGAAGACGAAGCTCTCGGGGCTGATGAAGCCCTGTCGGGTGGCGAAGAACGACCCGGCAAAACCGCCGAACATGGCCCCCAGCGCGAAAGCCGAAAGCTTGATGTTGGTCGGATTCAGACCGAGCGCACGGCAAGCGATCTCGTCCTCCCGCAGCGCCTCCCAAGCCCGGCCGATGGGGAGCTTGCGAATGCGGAGAACGAACAGATTGGTGATCAGGGCCAGAATGAGAATCAGGTAGTAGAGAAAGATGACCCGGTGCTCACCGGAATAGTCGATGCCGAAAAATTCATGGAACGGCACCTCGCCCTCGTCCGGACGGCGTGTGAACGGCAAGCCGAAAAAAGACGGCCGCGGGATGCTCGAAATGCCGTTCGGTCCACCGGTGAAGGCGACCCAGTTCAGCAGAATGATGCGGATGATCTCCCCGAAGCCCAGGGTGACGATGGCGAGATAATCGCCGCGCAGCCTGAGCACCGGATAGCCCAGGAGAATGCCGAAAAAGGCGGCCATGGTGCCGGCCACCGGCAGGCAGACCCAGAACGACCAGCCATAGGTCGTCCCGAGAAGAGCGTAGGTGTAGGCGCCGACGGCGTAGAAGGCGACGTAGCCGAGGTCGAGAAGCCCGGCGAGACCGACGACGATGTTCAGGCCCCACGCCAGCATGATGTAGATGAGAACCGTCGTGCCGAGATCGACGATATAGCGGTCCGAGAACGGCAGGAACGGCAAGGCGACGGCCGCGATCAGGGCGGCGACGGCCGCATAGGGCAGATAGGCCGCAAACCGTTGCCGCCCGCGCTCGGCGACGCCCGACGACAGTCGCGTCGCCGGCCTGACGGCTCGCAGCACGGCCAGGAGCAACCGGCCCACGAATACGGCAACGACACCGATCGCCACCCAGCTCCACCGGGTTTCGACGACCATCGCCCCTTGGTCGCCTGCGGTGAGATGCAGTCCGGCCAGCGGCAACGCCAGAAGAAAAGCCACGAACGCGGCGAGGGCGGCTTCCTTGAGAACTTGGGGGAGGTCGAAGCGGGAGACGCCCGCCTTCACTGCCACCGCTTCCGCCATCAGACCTTTTCGACCTCCGGGCTGCCGAGCAGACCGGTCGGGCGGAAGAGGAGCACCAGGATCAGGATTCCGAAGGCGGCAACGTCCTTGTATTCCACCGAGAAGTAACCCGACCAGAATGCCTCGACGAGCCCCAGGACGATGCCACCGAGCATGGCGCCCGGAAGCGAGCCGATGCCACCGAGCACGGCTGCGGTGAACGCCTTCAGACCGGCGATGAAGCCCATGAAGAAATCGACCACGCCGTAATACATCGCCACCATCACGCCCGCGACGGCAGCGAGCGCCGCGCCCAGCACGAAGGTGATGGCGATCGTCCGGTCGACGTCGATGCCGAGAAGCGTCGCCATCGTCCGATCCTGCTGGCAGGCGCGCTGCGCCCGGCCGAGCGCGGTGCGGCCGATGACCGCGGCGAAGCCCACCATCAGAACCAGGGTGAGCACGATGATGAAGATCTGCACATAGCTCAGGCGAACGACGAAGCCTTCCGACTCGAGCAGGGTCAGACCGCCGGTGACCACCGGCTGCAGCGGCTTGACCCGCGCGCCCTGCAGAAGCTGCACATAGTTCTGCAGGAAGATCGACATGCCGATCGCGGAGATCAGCGCCGCCAAGCGGAACGACCCCCGGAGCGGCCGATAGGCGATCCGCTCCAGCGTCCAGCCATAGGCGGCAGTGAACGCCATGGAGGCGAGCAAGACCACCAGCAAGGCCAACGGCACGAAACCCAAGCCCGCCATCTCCAGCAGCGTGAAGCCGATGACGGCGATGAACGCGCCGATCATGTAGATCTCGCCATGAGCGAAATTGATCATCCCGATGATCCCGTAGACCATCGTGTAGCCAATGGCGATCAGCCCGTAGATGCTGCCGAGCGTCAGGCCATTGATGAGCTGCTGGATGAAGTAGTCCATGAACCCCGTTCGCCCCCCGCGCCCCTAAAGGGTTAACGGCTGGCCCTTCCTGCGGCAAGGCCGTATTGCCGTTGCATGACGGTCGAAATCAACCATGCAAGGCCTGGACCGGCCAAGCGCCCCCTCATGCCAGCGGTGCGCCGACCCGGGCGCAACGACGACGATCGACCGTCACCGAACGCCATCAACGTCGTTGGCTGCCGGCAGGCGAATCACCGCCATATCGCTTCGCCATCACGTAACGGAGCTTGTTCAGCGCGACCTGCTCGAGTCGTGCCTGAAGGGTGTGGACTGAACCGACGATCGTCACTTCGGTCAACGTCGCCGGGTGAACGGCGGTGACCCTGACGGACTCGCCTACCCGATGGAACGCGAAGATGACCTCGCCGTCGTTGATGTCACCGGAGCCGATGGCCATTGCATCAGGCCCTCCGGGAGCGATCAGGCAGCCAGGCTGATGTTGAGACGTCCCCAGATCTGCCGCAGCGAATCGACGAGATGATCCATCATCGTATCGTCATGCAGCGGCGTCGGCGTGAAACGCAGACGCTCGGTTCCGCGAGGCACGGTGGGATAGTTGATCGGCTGGACATAGATACCGAAATCGCGAAGCAGGAAGTCGCTCGCCCGCTTGCACAGCACCGGATCGCCGACCAGAACCGGCACGATATGACTGGCCGACGGCATCACCGGCAGCCCTGTTTCCGTCAGCCGCCGTTTGAGCGTCGCGGCGCGCTCCTGATGGCGATCCCGCTCCGCCTGACTTGCTTTCAGATGGCGAACGGCGGCCAATGCTCCGGCGGCGATGGCCGGCGGCAGAGAGGTGGTGAAGATGAAGCCCGACGCATAGCTGCGGACCACGTCTATCAGGGCTTCGGACCCCGTGATGTAGCCGCCCATCACTCCGAACGCCTTACCCAGCGTCCCTTCGATGATGTCGATCCGGTCCATCAGACCTTCCCGCTCGGCAACACCGCCACCACGGGGGCCATACATGCCGACGGCATGGACTTCGTCGAGATAGGTCAGCGCACCGTATTTCTCGGCGACATCCAGGATCTCTTCGATCGGCGCGATGTCGCCGTCCATCGAATAGACCGACTCGAAAGCGATGATTTTCGCCGCCGAAGGATCCGTCTCCGCCAGCTGGCGGGCAAGATGCTCAGGATCGTTGTGCCGGAAGATTTTCTTCGCCGCCTTGCTGTGGCGGATGCCCTGGATCATCGACGCATGATTCATCGCGTCTGAGAAGACCACACAGCCGGGCAGGAGCGAGGCGAGCGTACTCAGCGTCGCATCGTTCGAAATATAGCCGGAAGTGAAAACGAGCGCCGCAGCCTTGCCGTGAAGATCGGCGAGCTCCTGCTCCAGCCTCACGTGATAGTGCGTCGTGCCCGAAATATTGCGGGTGCCGCCCGACCCGGCGCCGACCCGATCCACCGCATCGATCATGGCGCTCATGACCTTGGGGTGCTGGCCCATGCCCAAATAATCGTTGCTGCACCAGACGATGACGTCCTGCGTCGTCCCGTCGTGGTGGTAGGTGGCGCGCGGAAACTGCCCCTGGTGACGTTCGAGGTCGGCGAAAATCCGGTAGCGCCCTTCCGCTTTAAGAGCACCGATCGCCTCGACAAAGAACTTTTCGTAATCCATGGCTGGCCAGCTTAGCGAATTGTCCGCGGTATCGCAAAAATCGACCCACCGGTAAAGGCTGATGTCGATTCCCGCATCTGAGTGTTGCGAAAGCGGATATTGCGATCGGGTATCATTCGCAGATCGCTGGTTCCCCGCCGTCGCCCCGTTCCTTTGGGCGAATAGTTCAGAACATGGTCATTTTGACCGCGCATGCCCGCTCCGGGCAATCGAATACTGCATGCCCGACAGAAGACGCACCCTCGACTTTCGTGGCGTTGACTTCATCGGCGCCGAGCCGCCCCGACTGCCGGTCGACTGCCAAAGGTCTGAAGACAGCCCAAACGCCCCACCGTTCCTCCAGCCATCTCCGCCTCGTTCGTTCTGCGCCATCTCTAATCGCTTCCGACTGGAGGCGCATTGATCGAGATCAGCGACCCAACCCGTTACCGCAGGTCGGTCCGCCTTTGATTTGGCAAACAACCGCCAATATGGGGCATCGGCCCCCGAATGGAACCTTCGGCCATCCATAAAAGGGCGGTCTGTATTCCATGTCACAGGCCGCACCGGACAAACCGGTGCGGCCTGGACACAGTCTATCAGCCCCGAGGGCTCGGGACTAATCCTCCTTGAGATATCCGAGACGGCGCCACTGCGCGTAGCGATCCCGGAAGGCCTGAAGCGATTCCCAGACGCGGGCGAAGTCCTCGTCCTTCGCGGCTTCCTCGGCGGCAACCTCCTGCCAGCCATTGCGCAGAGCGTCGAGGATCTCCGGCGGCCACTCGTGGAACACCACGCCGTGCTCCTTGAGCTTCTCGAGCGCGTCGGCCTGCGACGCCTCGCTGAGCGCCGTGCCATAGGTGTAGTTGGCATCGCACGCCGCCTTGATCTGGGCCTGCTGGACGTCGGTGAGGGCGTTCCAGCGATCCATGTTGATCAGCAGTTCGAACAAGCTGGTCGGCTGATGCCAGCCCGGGAAGTAGTAGTGCTTGGCGATCTGGTAGAAGCCCTGATTGAGGTCGATCGCGGGCATCGAGTACTCGGTGGCGTCGATGGTGCCGAGCTCCAGCGCCGGGAAGATATCGCCGCCGGCCAGAAGCTGGGTCGAGACGCCGAGCTTCTCCATCACCCGCGCGCCGAGGCCGAAGAACCGCATCTTGAGGCCCTTGAGGTCGTCGATGCTGTTGATCGGCTCACGGAACCAGCCCGAACCTTCAGGCGAATGCAGACCGCAATGCAGACCGTAAATGTTGTGGCGGGCGTAGATCTCCTGGAACATCTCCTCGCCGCCACCCTGGTACAGCCAAGCGAGATATTCCTTCACCTCGGGCCCGAACGGCACTGCGGTGTAGAACTGCGCGGCGGGAATCTTGCCAGCCCAGTAGCCCGAGGTCGACCAACCGGCGTCGACCGAGCCGGCCGAGACCGCGTCGAACACCTCGAGGGCCGGAACCAGGGCGCCGGGCTCGAAGAACTGAATCTTGATATTGCCGTTCGAAATCTTGTCGAGGGTGTCGATGAGGTGGAGCCCTTCTTCACCCTGAATCGGCCATTGGCTTCCGAACGTGCTGGCCATGCGCCAGCGGACGCTCGCCTGACTGGCCGCAGCCGGCGCCTCGCTTTCCCCGCCCGTGGACTCGGCCACGGTCGCCGGCCCACCAAGACCGATGTCGCCCGCATCGATGATGAACCAACCGACGATCAGGCCGGCGATGGCGCCGAGAACCAGACCGATGAAGACCTTCATGAAATATCCCTCCCTCGGGGTCGACACTCCCTGGTCAACCCGCACGACTTGTAAAGCGGCGACAGGGTAACCGCTGAGTTAATTCGAGAAAAGCCTGTCGGGGGCGTCGCCTCTCCAGCTATCTGATAGGTTGCCGTCTGCGACCGTCACGGACGGCTGTCCTCTTCACCACGGCCAGGAAACACCGTATGAGCCTGACACTGTACGAGCTGCATGGACGCGACGCGTTCCGTTTCAGCCCCTTCTGCTGGCGCGTCCTGATGGCGCTCGCGCATAAGGGCCTGACGGCCGAACGGATCCCGATGAAGTTCAGCGACCGAAGCCCGATCGCTTTCAGCGAGCAGGAAAAGGTGCCGGTGCTGGTCGACGACGATCACTGGGTGAACGACTCGTGGGCGATCGCCTGCTACCTGGAAGACGCCTATCCGGACGCGCCGAGCCTGCTCGACGGTCCCATGAGCCGCGCACAGACCCGGCTGATCGGTCATATGGTCGACCGGACCGTCCATCCCGCCCTCGCCCGGGTCATCATTCATGACGTCTGGGAACACACCCATCCCGACGACCGGGCCTGGTTCAAGGAATCGCGCGAGAAGCGCTTCGGCGCGACGCTCGAGTCGCTCCATGCCGATCGCGACTCCCATATCGACCACTGGCGCAGGGCCCTCGCGCCGTTCCGCGCAACGCTCGAAGAGCAGCCCTATCTTTGCGGCGACTCGCCGGCCTATGCCGACTACACGTTGTTCGGAGCGTTGCAGTGGGCGCGATGCTCGAGCCCGCTTCCTCTGATCGCCGCCGACGATCCGGTCCACGTCTGGCGCAACAAGCTTCTCGCCCTCTTCGACGGCTTCGCGGGCCGCGCCCCGGGCTACGAGTACTGAGCCTGCCGAGGTCCGGCCTTCACATCGCCGAATAGCCGCCGTCGACAGGGATCGTGACGCCGGTAAGGTAAGCCGCGTCCGGAGAGCACAGGAAGACAGCCGTGCCGCCCATGTCGGCCGGCGTGCCCCAGCGCTTCATCGGCAGGCGCGCCATGATCTTCGGCCCCCGGTCCGGGTCTTCCAAGGCCGGCCGGGCGAGCTTCGTGTCGATCCAGCCGGGGGCGATGGCGTTGATACGGACGTGGTGCTCGGCCCAGGCAACGGCGAGCGAGCGCGTCAGGCTGACGATGGCCGTCTTGCTGGCGCCGTAGGCCGGTGCATGCGGCGCGGCAAAATAGCTCATCATCGAGGCGATGTTCACGACCGCGCCGCGCCGCATGGCGAGCTTGGGCAGGCAGGCGTGGCACATCCTGAGCGTGCCCGTGAGGTTGATGTCCATCACGTGCTGGAACTTGGCGATCTCGTACTCGCCACCCGCCCGGACGATAGTGCCGGCCGAATTGACCAGGAAATCGAGGTCGCCGAAGTCTTCGAGCAGAGTGTCGATCGCCTTGTCGTCGGCGACATCCAGACGGACCGCTTCCAGCTCGCCATAGGGTGTTTTGGTCTCGCAGGCGGCGAGAGACTCCTCGCTCCGCGCCGTGATCGTCACCTCGGCACCCGCTTCGGCCAGCGCGACGGCAATGCCGTAGCCGATGCCGCTCGCGCCGCCGGTGACCAGCGCGCGCTTACCCGAAAAATCGATGACGTGGGCCATGTTCCCCTCCCTTGTTGGCGGCGCCAGCCTAGCCCGGAATGCGCCTGCGCTCCATCCGGGCGACGCCAACCAACCAGACGGGGATCAGACCTTGTTGACCGGCGACGGTACGGCCTCGCCGAGAAGGGCCGCCTTGAGGTTCTTCGCCGCCAGCCGGACCATGCCGGCCCTGGTGCCCGACGAGGCGCTGCCGATATGCGGGGTCAGCACGACGTTGTCGAGCTTCGGCAGTTCGTCGCTGAACTTGGGCTCGAACTCGAAAACGTCGAGCGCCGCACCGGCGATCCGCTTCGCTTTCAGCGCGTCGACCAGCGCCGCCTCCTCGACCACGGGTCCGCGGCTGATGTTGACGAGATAGGCGTCCTCGCGCATCAGCCCCAGTTCGCGTGCCGTGATCAGATGCTTGGTCTCGGGCGTCAGCGGCGTCAGGAGAACGATGAAGCGTGCCTTCTTAAGAAGGTCGTCGAGCGACGCCCAGGTCGCGCCGAGTTCCTTCTCCGTCGCCGCGTCCAGGCGAGTCCGCTTGTGGTAGAGGATATCGAGCCCGAACCCCTTGGCGCGGCGGGCCAGCGCCTGACCGATCCGGCCCATGCCGACGATACCGAACGTTTCACCGGTAATGTCGGCGCCCCAGAACAGCGGGAACGGATTGCCCTGGAACTTGCCGGCACGGGTGTAGCGGTCGGCCTCCACGACACGGCGGGCGACGGCCAACGTCAGCGCCATCGACATATCCGCAACCGCCTCGGTCAGCACGTCAGGGGTATTGGTGATCTGGATACCGTGCTTCGTCGCCGCCTCGACGTCGATGTTGTCGACGCCGACGGCGACGTTCGCCACCACCTGCAACTTGCCGGCATGCTCGGCCAGCATCTCCGCATCGACGCGGTTCTGCTGGACCAGAATGCCGTCCTTGCCGGCGACATGGCGATTGAAGGTCTCGCGATCCAGCGAGCCGGTCTCGAAGATGTTCACCTGATCGACGTCGAAATGCTCTTTCAGATCGGCGAGCACGTCGTCAGGCGCCCAGCTGTGCAGGAACACGGACTTCTTCATCACCAGTCCTCTCAGGCCAGAGTCTCGGGAAGGGCGAGGCCGTAGTGTTCGGCCAGGGTCTTGAACGAGCCCCAGGTGGTGAGGTCGACCGGCACCCCGTTGGCGCGGCGCTCGGCCGCATAGGCGATCTCGGGATCGCCCGGCGCCATGACCGACTTGCCGGGATGGGCCGGCTGCGATCGCAGATCGTCGAGGAATGCCTGCATGGCCGCGTAATAGAGTGGCATCGGCATGAACTTCGACGGATCGATGAAGATGAAGAAGTGCCCGACCGGAATCCGCTCGCTGAACGGGTGGGCGAGATAGCCCGGCACCTTGTTGCCGTGCGGCATGCCGGCGAAGGCCGAGCTGAGGATGTCGATCACCGCCGCCAGCGCAGCGCCCTTGTAGCCATAGTCGGTGCCGCCGAGCGGCAGGAGATAGGCCGCGGCTTCGGCGTCCGTCGTCATGTCGCCGTTCGCGTCGACCGCCACCCCCGGCGGAAGCGACTCGCCCAGCACCCGGCGCAGCAGCACCCGATTGAACGGAATCGAGCTGGTGGCCATGTCGAGCAGCAGCGGTTCGGCATCGGCGACCGGCGTCGCGAAGGTCAGCGGGTTGGTGCTGTAGAACGGCTTGACACCGTCATGAGGCACGACGAAGGGGTCGGCATGAGCACCACCGATCGCGGCGATCCCCTGTAACGCCGCCGCCCGCGCATAGCACCCGGCCGCCCCGAAATGGGACGAGTTCTTGACCGTGATCATCGCGCAGCCGGTCTCGCGCGCCAGCTCGACCCCGTGCTCGACCGCGCGGTAGCTCGCGAGATGGCCGAAGCCGTGATCGGCATCGATGCTTCCGGCCGATGGCGCCAAGCGTTCGAAGCGGACATTGGGGCGCTGGGTAATGCGCCCTTCGTTCACCGCCTGGCAATAGCGCGGCACCAGCCGCACGCCATGCGTGTCGACACCGCGTGCGGATGCGTCGACGACGGCACGCGCCGTCGCCTCCGCGGAAGGCTCGTCCGCCCCGGAAGCCCGCAGCAAGCCCTCGACGAGGGCATGGAGCGGCGTTTCCTGGACGCGGACGACCTTTTCTCCCTCCATGGGCACGGAGATCTGCCTCCGCGCCTGCTCAGCGGCCGCTGTAGGCGACGACCTTCTGGTGCATCTCGCCGAGCCCGTCGATGCCGAGGCGCATCTCGTCGCCGGGCTTCAGGTACAGCGGCGGCTTGTGCCCCAGGCCGACGCCTTCCGGCGTACCCGTGCTGATGACGTCACCGGGCTCCAGAACGCAGTACTGGCTCAGGTCGCTGACGATCTGGGCGACGCTGAACACCATGTCGCCGGTCGTGCTGTTCTGCTTCATATCGCCGTTCAGCGACATCCAGATCTTGAGCTTCTGCGGGTCGGCGATCTCGTCCCGCGTCACCAGCCACGGACCCAGCGGGCCGAAGCTCTCGGCGCTCTTGCCCTTCACGAACTGGCCGCCGCGGTTGATCTGGAACTCGCGCTCGGAAACGTCGTTGCAGATCGAATAGCCGGCGACGTAGTCCAGCGCCTCGGCCTCGCTGACATACTGGCAGCGGCGTCCGATATAGACCGCCAGCTCAACCTCCCAGTCGGCCTTCTCGGCGTTCTTCGGAATGATGACGTCATCGTTCGGGCCGCTCAGCGCGCTCAGGATCTTGTTGAAGACCAGCGGCGCCTTGGGGAGTTCGAGGCCGGACTCCGCAGCGTGCTTGGCGTAGTTGAGGCCGATGCAGATGAAGTTCTTGATACCGTTGACCGGCGTGCCCAGACGCGGATTGCCGGAGACTTCCGGCAGCGAGGTCGGGTCGATCGCGCGGAGCTTGTCGAGTTCGGCCGGCGCAAGGCCGGCCGGGGTGATGTCGCCCAGCTTGCCGCTCAGATCGCGAATCTTGCCGGCCGCATCCAGCATGCCCGGCTTCTCACTGCCCTTGGGTCCGTAGCGAAGCAGTTTCATGACGTGAAGTCCCCTCCCTGGTTACGCGTATCGAATAAAACGTTTCCCTACTCGCGCTCTCGAGCCCCGGGGAGGAGATCGTCGGGTCGAGCCCGACGATGACAAGGCAGGGATCCATCCCGTCTCCCCTGTCATCCTCGGGCTTTACCCGAGGATCCCGGCCCGAACCGAGCCGCTCTGTAACGCCGAATCTTTCCTAAAGCGTCAAGCCTCCGTCGACCACCAGCGTCTGGCCGGTCATGAACGACGCCTCGTCCGACGCCAGATAGACGGCGGCCTCGGCGATTTCCTCCGCCGTGCCGAGGCGACCCATCGGCTGGCGGGCGATGAACATGCGCCGCGCCTCCTCGGCGTCCTCGAAGGCGTTGATCCGGTCCTGAAGCGACGGTGTGTCGACGGTGCCGGGGCAGATCGCGTTGCAGCGGATGCCCTGGCCGATGTAGTCCATCGCCACCGATTTGGTGAGACCGATCACCGCCGCCTTGCTGGCGGAATAAGCGGCGCGGTTCTTGACCCCTTTCAGCGACGACGCGACGGAGGCGATGTTGACGATCGCTCCTGAGCGTTTGCGGACCATGTCCGGCAGGAAGGCACGGGTCACCAGCATCATCGCGCGGACGTTGAGCTCGAACGAGCGGTCCCAGTCCTCGAGCTCGCAATCGAGCAGGGCCCCGTCGGCCACGTAGCCGGCGCAGTTGAACAGAATGTCCACCGGCCCGGTGTGGGCCGCGACCGCCGAGACGGCGGCGACGTCGGTGACGTCGAGGCGCATCGTCTCGATGCGCTCGCCGGCGATGTCCTTAACCTTGTCGGCGTTGATGTCGGTCGCCCAGACTTTGGCGCCCTCCCGCGCAAACGCCAGCGCCGTCGCCCGCCCGATGCCCTGGGCGGCGGCCGTCACCATCGCCGTCTTTCCTTCGAGTCTCATGACGTCAGATAGTCCTCGCGGATGGGGCTGAATACGTCGACCTCGACCACGTCGCCCACTGCGCGGCCGCCATGAAATTCTCCGGACGGTACGTGGCAGACGCAGCCTGGACCGAGGTCGAAGGTGCCCTTGTCCGTCTCCATGCGGAACGTGCCTTCCAGGATGAAGGCGAACTGTTCGTGCGGATGGTTGTGACGCGGGAATATCGTGCCGTCGGCGATGTGGTACTTCACCAGCATCACCTTGTCGCCAGCGATGATCTGGCGCCGAACCCCCGCCATGGGCTCGTCTTCCGGGACCTTGTCCCAGTCATAGGCCTTCGGATCGAGCATGCGCGCCCTCCCTGATCCTTTTTGAAACCTTCTTAGCGCCGGTGGCGAGACAATAGCGGGGCCCCGCGCGCATGGGCAAGCGTGTTGCTGGAGCATCCGCCATGTCCGGCACGGGTGTCGCCAAACGAGCGATCCGTCAAAACCCGCAGCACTGCTTTGCCGAGGATGAGGCTTGCATCGTTGCGGCAACAAGACGATTTTGTGCCCCTCACAGCACACGCCTTTGACGAAGAGACCGGCTATGTCCAGCGATGCCAAAATGACCGTCCGCCTTCACGACGCCGACAACGTCGTCACCGCCAAGACGACGATCCCGCGGGGGACGAAGCTCGCCGACGAAGGCGTCGAGACGGCGTCGGAAATTCCCGTCGGCCACAAGGTCGCCACCAAGGCGATCCCGACCGGCGAACCGGTCCGCAAGTACAACCAGATCATCGGTTTCGCCAGCACCGACATCGCCCCCGGCGAGCATGTCCACACCCAGAACGTCGAGATGCGGACCTTCGACCGCGACTACGCCTTCGGCGCCGACGCGAAGCCCGTGGAGATGGTGCCCGAGGCCGAGCGAGCGACCTTCATGGGTTACGTTCGCGAGGATGGCCGGGTCGGAACGCGGAACTATATCGGCGTACTCACCTCGGTGAACTGCTCGGCAACCGTCGCCCGTCTCATCGCCGACGCCTTCAAGGGCGACGCTCTCGCCGACTATCCGAACGTCGACGGCGTCGTCGCGCTCACCCACGGCACCGGCTGCGGCATGGCCGGATACGGCGAAGGCTGGGAGATGCTGCAGGCGACCCTCGCCGGCTACGCCCGCCATCCGAATTTCGCCGGCTTCCTGATGGTCGGTCTGGGCTGCGAGGTGAATCAGGTCTCCGGCATGGCCGAGCGCAACGACTGGAAGCTGGGCGAGACGGCTCACGTCATGACCATCCAGGAGACCGGCGGCACCGCCAAGACCGTCAACGAGGGTGTGGCCCGCATCAAGGAGATGCTGCCCAAGGCGAACGAGGCGAAGCGCTCGGAGGTGCCGGCGAGCCACTTGATCCTCGGCCTCGAATGCGGCGGCTCCGACGCCTATTCGGGCATCACCGCCAACCCGGCGCTGGGGGCGGCGGCCGATCTTCTGGTCCGTCACGGCGGCACCGCGACGCTCGCCGAAACGCCGGAGGTCTATGGGGCCGAGCACCTGCTCACCCGCCGCGCGGTCAGCCGCGAAGTCGGCGAGAAGCTGGTCGGCTTCATCAAGTGGTGGGAGGACTACACCGCCAAGACCGGTGCGGAGATGAACAACAACCCATCGCCCGGCAACAAGGCCGGCGGGCTGACCACCATTCTCGAGAAGTCGCTGGGCGCGGTGGCCAAGGGCGGCACGCTGAACATGGTCGACGTCTACCAGTACGCCGAGCCGATCACCGCCAAGGGCTTCACCTTCATGAATACCCCCGGCTACGACGTCACCTCGGTGACCGGCATGGTGGCCGGCGGCGCCAACGTGGTCTGCTTCACCACCGGGCGCGGCTCGGTTTTCGGCTGCAAGCCCGCCCCGTCGATCAAGCTCGCCACCAACACGGCGATGTACAACCGCATGTCCGACGACATGGACGTGAACTGCGGCCTGATCATCGACGGCGAGGCGACGGTGCAGGAGATGGGCGAGCGCATCTTCCGCTACATCCTCGACGTCGCCTCCGGCATGCCGAGCAAGAGCGAGGCGCTGGGCTTCGGCGACGACGAGTTCGTGCCCTGGCAGATCGGCGCCGTGATGTGACATGCGGCCCGATCCCGGCCGGGATCGGGCAATGTCCGGCCTTTGCCGTCATACCGCCTGCGCATCCGGCCGTCGTCATACCGACTCGGCGGCCGGAAGACGGTAACTACGGCGCGCCACCTCGCTGCCGGTACCGTTCGGTGACTTACCGCGCTTGCCGTTCCGCACTCACCCCAACTATCCTCGCAACGAGGATGGCTGCGGAGACCGCGAGCATGCTTTCATTGACGACTTTGCAATAGTCATGTGCCACGGTCGTGACCGCTGTTGCCCTCGGCTCCGTACACAAGCCGTGTGGAGTAGCGCTAGGGACTCGGTTCGTCACGACCGGACGAAATTCACGGCATGAATACATACCGTTTCAACTACTTGAAGGTCCTGGTCGTCGACGACAACCGCAACATGACCTCCCTGGTGTCGGAGCTGTTGCATGCCCTGGGCGTCGGCGACACCGTAACGGCGCCGAACGGCGAGGACGCGATCGAGAAAATGATCGAAAATTCGAGCAATCCGTTCGACATCGTGATTGCCGATCTCAATATGGAACCTATCAGTGGCGCGGAGTTGCTGAAATGGATTCGCCGGGATGACGCTTCGCCGAACCGCTTCGTCCCTTTCATCCTGCTGACCGGGCACACCGAGTTGCAGAAAATCACCACGATGCGCGATCTCGGTGTTACGGAAGTCTTGGCGAAGCCGATTTCTGTCTCTAGCCTGTCCAATCGATTGTTGAGCGTCATCGACCGGCCGCGTCGATTCGTGGAATCGTCGGATTATTTCGGTCCAGACCGCCGTCGCCGAAGCCTTCCTTTTCCCGGACCCGAGCGGCGCCGCAGCGCCGAGAACAGTGCAGCCAAGCGATGAACGACAAGACCCGCTTTATCAATCCGCCCAACATGCTGAAGCAGAAGGTCGGCGCCCGTCCCGGCGCCAGTGCCGGGCAGATCGACCCGGAAGCCCTGCTTCGCGCCCAGGCCGTCATCGATTCGAAGGCGCAGGAATATCCGGAATGGGCGTCGCAGGAGATCGACAAGCTGTACGTTGCCTACCAGGAATGCGTGAACAAGGGGGGCGGCGCCGCGAATCTCGATAAGATCGCGGGTCTGGTGCACGACATCCGCGGCGAAGGCACGACCTACGGCTATCCGCTCATCACCAAGATCGGCACGTCGCTCTACGACTTCACCCAGGCGATCGGCGGCGCCGATTCGGCTCAGCTCGACGTGGTGAAGGCGCATATCGACGCGCTCAAGGTCATTGTCATGCAGCGCATGGACGGTGACGGCGGCCAGGCCGGTGCCGAGCTTCTGAACATGCTGCGGCTGGCGGTGAACAAGTTCGTGGCCGCCGAGCACGAAAAGAAGTAGCTAGTCGCGAGATGGGGGCGGGCACGCCCCGTCCCGAACCCGCAAGGTAGCGATGTCCCATTCAACGGCGCCCATGGACGCGATCCGCGGTCCGGTCCGGCGCGTCATTCACGACCTCCAGCCGTCCAAGATCCGCGAAGTCGCCCATGCCGGCATGGGCGATCCCGACGTGATTCCTCTGTGGTTCGGCGAGCCCGACCAGCCGACCCCGGCCTTCATCAACGAGGCCGCGACCCGCGCCATGGCCGAGGGGCACACCTTCTATACCCCGAATCGCGGCGTGCCGGCGCTGATCCAGGCGATCGCCCGCTACATGACCGGGCTCTACGATCGTCCGATCGACGAAGACCGCATCATCGTCACCTCGGCGGGGATGAACGGCATCATGATGGTGTCGGAAGCGATCGTCGATCCGGGCGACAACGTCGTCGTGCTGGGGCCGATCTGGCCCAACGTCTTCCGCACCGTCGAGATCATGGGCGGCGAGACCCGGCTGGTGATTCTCGACCTCGAGGACGGCCGCTGGTCGCTCGACCTCGACCGCCTGTTCGACGCCTGCGACGACCGCACCCGCGCCCTCTACATCAACACCCCCAACAATCCCACCGGCTGGATGATGTCGGCCGAGGAGCAGCGGGCGGTACTGGAGTTCGCGCGCAAGCGCGGCATCTGGGTGGTCGCCGACGAGGTCTATGCGCGGATGGTCTACGACCGGCCGCACGCGCCCTCCTTCATCGAGATCGCCGACCCGGAAGACCTGGTGATCGTCGTCAACAGCTTCTCGAAATCGTGGCTGATGACCGGCTGGCGGCTCGGCTGGCTCACCGGGCCGGCGAGCGTCATGGACGTGTTCGAGAAGCTGAACGAATACAACGTCGCCGCCCCCGCCTCGATGGTCCAATACGGCGGCATCGCCGCGATCACCGAGGGCGAGCCGCTGGTCGCGGCGACGGTGGAACGCTACGGCCGCGCCCGCGACGTGGTGATCCAGCGCCTCGGCGCGATGCGCCGCGTCCATCTGCCGCGGCCGGAAGCCGCCTTCTATGCCTTCTTCTCGGTCGAAGGGATGACCGACAGCCTGGCGTTCGCCAAGAAGGCGCTGGCCGAGACCAAGGTCGGCATGGCGCCCGGCATCGCCTTCGGGCCGGCCGGCGAGGGCTTCCTCCGCATCTGCTACGCCAAGAGCCCCGAGAGCCTGAGCAAAGCCTTCGACCGGCTCGAACCGCTGCTGGATTGACCGCCCGCATCCTCCCCGCGACCGACGACGCCATCGCCAAGGCCGGCCGCCTGCTCGCGGCCGGCGAACTGGTGGCCCTGCCGACCGAGACCGTCTACGGACTCGGCGCCGACGCCACCAACGGCGCGGCGGTCGCGGCGATCTTCGCCGCCAAGAAGCGGCCGCGCTTCAACCCCCTGATAGCCCATGTCGCGACCGTCGCGGCAGCCCGTGCCATCGCCCAACTGGATGACCGGGCGGAGCGTCTGGCCGAGGCGCTATGGCCGGGGCCGCTCACCCTTGTCCTCAAGCGCGCGCCGGACGGTCCGATCGCGGATCTCACCGCCGCCGGGCTGGATACCCTCGCCGTGCGCCTGCCGGCCCATCCCGTCGCCCGCGCGATCATCGAAGCCGCCGGTCGGCCGATCGCCGCGCCGAGCGCCAACCGCTCGGGCAAGGTGAGCCCGACCCGCGCCGAGGACGTCGCCGCGGAGCTTGGGCAGCGGGTGGCGCTGATCGTCGATGCCGGTCCCTGCGCCGTCGGCCTCGAATCGACCATCGTCGATCTTTCCGGCCCGACCGCGCGCCTGCTCCGCCCCGGCGGCACCGACCGCGCCGCGATCGAAATCCTGATCGGCCCGCTCGCCGGCAAGGACGAGGCCCAGGGCATCACCGCGCCGGGCATGATGAAGAGCCACTACGCGCCTGCCCTGCCGGTACGGCTCGACGCCGAAACCGCGGCCACCGACGAGGCCCTGCTCGCCTTCGGCCCCACCGTCCCGCCGGGGGCCGCCGCGACCCTGAACCTGAGCCCGCGCGGCGACTTGGCCCAGGCCGCCGCCAATCTGTTCGTGATGCTCCGCGCCCTCGACCGACCGGACTACAGGTCCATCGCCGTCATGCCGATCCCCGCGACCGGTCTCGGCGAGGCGATCAACGACCGTCTGCAGCGCGCCGCAGCCCCACGTCAGGGGTAACCCTCGAGAGTCCCGTTTTTTGCGGGTCAGCATTGCGTCCTGCGACTGGATTCGTCAGTCTGTTCGTGTGCCGCAGACGATCGGCATGGCCAACGAGAAACTCGAGGGAGAGAACGAACACATGACAACGACATTCGGAATGCGGAGAACCCTGCTCGCATCGGCGATCGCTCTGACCGTCGGCGCGGGCGGTGCGATGGCAGCCAACAACCCGGTCGACGAGGATTGGTGGCCGACCGAATTCGGCGCCGAGGACGAGGCCGGTGCGACCAATTGGATCACGGCGGAGAAGCGGGTCGAAGCAGCCGCCCTGGTGAAACAGGGCAAGGTCGCGACGCTCGGCATGCCCTATCATGCCCGGACGCCTCTGTTCCCCGGCCGCCTGTTCTCGCTGACGATCCCCAGCGGCGGCGGTCCCACCCATGATCTCGCCTGGTCGGGCGACAACTTCCGCCAGACCTTCATGGACGAACTGGTGACCTCGCAGATCGGTCAGGTCGGCACCCAGTTCGACTCGCTCGCTCACCCCATGATCAAGATCCAAGGCGTCGAGGGCTGGGAAGACGGCAACTACTTCTACAACGGCCGCCGGCTGGAAGACGTGGGCTCGCCCTACGGCATCACCATGAACGGGACCGAGAACGTCGGCTCCTTCTTCACCCGCGGCATCCTCATCGACCTGGTGGATCTGAAGGGCGGCAATCTGCCGATCGGCTATCCGATCACCGTCGAGGATTACAAGGCCGCCCTGGAAGCCCAGGGTATCGAAGACGCCGGACAGGGTGACGTCGTCCTGATCCGCACCGGCTGGAACGACCTGTGGCGCGACAACATGGAGAAGTCGCAGGATCAGGCGATGGCCGACAACGCCGAGTTCAATTCCGGCGGACCCGGCGCCTCGCCCGAGCTGTGCGACTATCTGGCCGAGCGCAAGATCGCCATGCTCGGCATGGACAACTGGGGCATCGAACCCTACGACTTCGGCAGCAAGGGCGACTATCCCACCCCCTTCGCCGAGGTCGCGGACTGGGGCCACTGCCACATGAACATGACCGTGCGGCGCGGCATCTACCTGTTCGAGAACCTGGATCTCAAGCAGATCGGCGACGACGACGCCCATGAATTCCTGTTCTCCTGGGCACCTCTGAAACTCGTCGGGGCCACCGGCTCGCCCGGCAATCCGATCGCGGCCTACTGAGCTAGGCCGAACATGACGGCCGGCAGAGGGGGTCGGCCGTAGTTCGCGGGGCCGGTGGCGACACCGGCCCCGTTGCGTTCCGGGGGGCGGCCCTCCCCGGCGCTGGCATTGCTCCGGCCGCCTCTTCCCGCCATGATTGCGGTCCGCGCCACGCCCAAGGGGGGAAAAGACCAATGAACTATCGCAGTCTCGGCGCCAGCGGGCTCAAGGTGTCGCCGCTCTGCCTCGGCACGATGATCTTCGGCAGCCGCACCGACGAGCCGACGGCCGGACGCATCGTGGGCCAGGCGCGCGACGCCGGCATCAACTTCATCGACACAGCCGACGCCTACAACGCCGGCGAGACCGAGAAGATCGTCGGCCGCATCATCAAGGAAGACCGCGACCGCTGGGTGCTGGCGACCAAGATGGTCAACCCGATGGGCGACGACCCGCACCGCCGCGGCGCCTCGCGGAAATGGGTGATGCAGGCGATCGAGGAGAGCCTCACCCGCCTCGGCACCGACTATGTCGACATCTACTACCTCCACAAGGAGGACCTCTCGACCCCGCTCGACGAAACGGTCCGGGCGCTGGGCGACCTGATCCGCGCCGGCAAGATCCGCTATTTCGGCCTCAGCAACTACCGCGCCTGGCGCCATGCCGAGGTGATCTGGCTATGCCGGGCGCTGGGCGTGCCCAAGCCGGTGGTGAGCTCCCCCTACTACAACGCCATGAACCGCATGCCCGAGGTCGAGATCCTGCCGGCCTGCGGCCATTACGAGATGGGCGTCGTCCCCTACAGCCCGGTCGCGCGCGGCATGCTGACCGGCAAGTACAAGCCGGGCGCCGCCCCCGACCCCGATAGCCGAGCCGGCCTCAAGGACGCGCGGATGATGCAGACCGAGTTCCGCGAGGAATCGATGGTCGCCGCCCAGAAGATCGTCGACCACGCCCGAACCAAGGGCATGACCCCGGTCCAGTTCGCCTGCGCCTGGGTGCTGAAGAACCCGCTCGTCACCGCCACCATCGCCGGCCCCCGCACCGAGGACCAGATGAAGGACTATCTGGGAACGCTGGACGTCACCCTGGACGCCGACGACGAGGCCCTGGTCGACGGTCTGGTCGCGCCCGGCCACCCGAGCACGCCGGGCTACAACGATCCGGCCTATCCGCTGGAGGGGCGGCCTGTCGGCTGACCTGTGGCGTGCCGACCGATCGGACGGAAGTCGCCCGCAAGCTCCGAAAGAACGCCACCGATGCCGAGAAGGTGCTGTGGCGAAGGCTCCGCGAAGCGGCGCCCTCCTGGCGGATCAGACGCCAGCATCCGATCGGCGGCTTCATCGCCGACTTCGCGGTGTCGAGCGTCGGCCTGGTGATCGAGATCGACGGTGGCCAGCATGCCGAGCAGATCGAGGCTGATGCCGCGCGAACGGAGGCGATTGAAGCGGCGGGCTGGAGAGTAATCCGCTTCTGGAACAACGAGGTTCTCGAGAACACGGAAGGCGTTATCGAAACCATCCTACGCGAGTCGACGATCTCCCCTTCTCCTCCCGGGAGGAGAAGGGGCCGGGGGATGAGGAGGGACCGGCGGAACGACTAAGCGCCACTGCGCCGAGCCCGTTCTCAAGAGCCACCCACCGCCCCTCACCCCTCCCCCCGCAAGCGGGCGGAGGGGGACTGAGATGCCAGAGCTAGGCTGACACCGCCGACACCCAGCCCCATGTTGAGTAATTGACACCAACACACACCCACTCATGGCGCGATCACCCAACACCATCCCCGACGATCCATCCCTCCGCGACCTTCTCCTGACGATCGAGGGGCGGCGGGCGCGGGCGCGGCGGCGGTTGTCGGCGGCGGGGTTCGCGGCCGAGACGCGGGAAGCGCCCCAAGCCCGGCCGCAACGGGCGGTCACGAAGATTGCGCCGTCCGGTCCCGGCACGATGCTGGACATCCATCACGTGGCCCGGAACCTCGTCCGCTTCTCGGTCGCGCGGCCGGAGGGGTTCGGTTTCATCGCCGGGCAGTCGGTGCGGGTGGAGATCGACGGGCTGGAGCGGCGCTACACCATCGTCTCGGCACCGCATGAGCCGCATCTCGAATTCTTCGTCGAGCTGGTCCCCGGCGGCCGGATGTTCGAGCGGCTGCGGGCGCTCCGCCCCGGCGGGCGAGTGCGGATCGCGAGCGCCGCCAAGGGTGGGTTCCGGCTGAAGGAGGGCGCCAGGCGGCACCTGATGCTCGCCACAGTGACGGGAGTGAACCCCTATGTCGCCATGCTGCGGGACGCGGTCCATCGCGGGGTCCGGGACCTGGGCTGCATCATCGTCCACGGCGCGAGCCACGCCGACGAGTTCGGCTATCGCAGTGAGCTGGAGACCCTGGCCGCCGAGCGCCCCGACCTCCTGGTCTACATCCCGACCGTCAGCCGGCCCGAGGCGCCGGAGAACGCCGGCTGGGACGGCTCGACCGGACGCGCGGACGCGCTGATCGACCCGGTGCGCGCCGCTTACGGCCTCACCCCCGCCGACACCGTCGCCTATGCCTGCGGCAATCCCGGCATGGTCGACAACGCTCGCCAACACCTCGGCGCGCTGGGCTTCGAAGTGCGGACGGAGAGCTACGGGTAGAGCCCGCTGGACTGACTGTCGGAAAGCCAGCAGCGAAGTAACTATAAGAACTGTAGCCTATTGTCTTCAGCTTAGCATTCCGCGACATCAAGAGCGGAAGCAATTGGCTAACAACCTCAGACATCCCCTCCCGCGTTCTAAGCGGTATCCCGACATTCCTATCGGCGACCAACAACCAGAGCGGGAAACACCCTTCATATTGTTCCGACATGTCCTGACCCTTGAGCCATTCACGTCTTTTTGGTATAATTAAACATAAAATGAGTGGTGTGAAAGTTGCATATCACGCCTGAAGCGCGCATTTTTAAGGCCCGTTGGGAGACACAACATGGGTATAATATTCAAAGCGCCGGCGGTATTAATTTTCCTCATATGCGGCCTCTGGAGTTTAAGTATTTGTTTTAGGATAGTCGAAGACACACTGGGATTTTTAGTTGCTATTTTTTCTTTATTTGTGGCTCCTGCTCTCATCGGAATTGCTCCCTGGTATGCTGGAATTATACAGGGCGATTGGTTTCCTGTAGTTTTGACTTATGGTGGCGGTTTTCTGGCCTATGCGTTGTTTTTTATCGGCGGAATGATTGATGGGAGATAGGGAAGGCGATGGATTTTCAGAAGATCCTTTGATAAGCTGGAGAACTGGAATCGCTATATTTTTGGCTGTTATTGTCTTTTTTGCTTCTGGAGCGATATATATATTTCTATTCAATTTTTTGATTGATGCGTATTCATATTACGATTCGGGGTTTGCAGCAGGGGTCGGTGCCTTTATTTTTCTTACGGTTTCACCCCCTATACTGGCATCGCTGTCGGGAATTTCTGTAGCAAAGACTGTGTTCCCCCGGTCTAACTCGCACGGCCTTTTTTACGCCTTCTCAAGCTTGCTTGTTTTTATGGCAATTTTGAATGTATTTATTTTATTTATTGGCAACGACGATGCGTGGATTGGGTCCGCGATTACGGGCAGCGTAGTCGTAGTTGCATCGATTTTCGCCGTAAGACTTCTCTTTAAACAGTGGGGGGAATAAACTTGCTGTATCAGACGGCTGTCTTGAACCGTGCCTAAATCAACGGCCATCTCCCAGATTGCCGCCCTCGCCACCAGCACCATCGGGAATGTGCTCGACGAGCTCGGCGCCGGCGGATTGATCGTCAACCTGAAGCCGCTGGTCGCCGGCCGGCCGTTCTGCGGCCCGGCGGTGACGGCGCAGGAAACGACCGGCCCATTCGGAAGCTTTGAGCCCGCCGACTTCAAGGTCGGGGCGATCCTCGATGCGGCCGCGCCGGGCGCGGTGCTGGTGATCGCCAATGACGGTGCGCAGGTCTCGACCTGGGGCGGCCTCGCCTCGCTGGCGGCGCAGCGGAAGGGCGTCGCCGGGGCGGTGATCGACGGCGGCGCCCGCGACGTCGAGGAGATCACCGAGCACGGCTTCTCGGTCTACGCCCGCCACCTCGTGCCCACCGGCGGGCGCAAGCGCATCAAAGTCGAGGCGATCGGCGAGCCCGTCACCATCGACGGCGTCCACGTCCACCCCGGCGACATCATCCGCGCCGACGGCACCGGCATCGCTGTGATCCCTGAGGCTTCGGCCGAGGCGGTGCTGAAGATGGCGCAAGAGTTCGACGCCAACGACCGGGTCTCGGCGCGGCTGATCGAGGAAGGCCTGAGCCTCGCCGAGGCGATGCGGCGGTTCGATACGATCTGAGGGCGGCGCCTTTGCCCCCTCCCCGACCCTCCCCCTGAAGGGAGAGGGAGCGGTTTCGTGAGGGCGGGACGCGAACCGTGCCAAGATGCTCGTTCTTACCCCTCTCCCTCCGGGGGAGGGATTGGGAGGGGGACCGGCGGTTCCGGCTGTCTTCCCGCCATCGAGAGAGCCGCAGTCCGGATGACTTCCAGGACCCCCGCGGTGTTGGCGAGGAGGTCGTTGTTCCAGAAGCGGAGGACGCGGTAGCCGCGGGCTTCGAGCCATGCGGTACGGTTGCGGTCCGCGCTTTCTTCATGCTGCCCGCCGTCGAGTTCAATCGCCAGCTTCAGAGACCGGCAGAGGAAATCGACGACGTAGGGGCCGAGAGGAACCTGTCTTCGAAAGTGAAAGCCCTCCAGTTGCCCGCGACGGAGGTGGCGCCAGAGCAGGCGCTCCGCGTCGGTCGACTGCTTGCGGAGATGGCGGGCGAGCGCGACGCCTTTGCCGTGTGATCCGTGCGCGACTTGGGCATCGTCCATTGCGGCATCTCCCCCTCCCCGGCCCTCCCCCAAAGGGAGAGGGGGGAAGACGTGCGCGGTCGTGAGGGCTGGTGTGCTGCCCACCCTATCACATTGCGCGAGGAACGCCGCTACAGCTCGCCCTCTCCCTTCAGGGGGAGGGTTGGGAGGGGGCCGCCGCCCCGCACGGAAATCAGAACGCTTCCGCCGTCATCGGCAGGACCGTCTCCGCATTCGCTTTGACCGGGGCGATCAGGGCCATGGCCGGGGGCACCAGGGCTTCGGCGAAGTAGCGGGCGGTGGCGATCTTCTGCTCGAGGAAGGCGCTGTCCGCCTCGCCCCTCTTCAAGGCCTCGGCGGCCTTGAGGGCCGAGCGAGCCATGATCCAAGCGCCGGCGCCGACCCCCATCATGCGGAGGAAGGGCGTCGCGCCGGCCGCGGCGCGGAGCGGGTCTTCACCGAGCGCGCCCGCCAGCCATTCCGCCGCCTCGCGGAGGGTGCCCGCGGCGTGGACGAGGTGGGTGCGGATCGCCTGCATCGCCGCTCCCGGCTGCTCGGCGAGCTCGGCGGCGGTGGCGTTCATGGTCTCCAGGAACGCCTTCAGGCTGGCCCCCTCGGCCTGGACCAGCTTGCGGCCCACGAGGTCCCAGGCCTGGATGCCGTTGGTGCCCTCGTAGATCATGGTGATGCGGGCGTCGCGGAGATGCTGGGCGATGCCGGTCTCCTCGATATAGCCCATGCCGCCATGGACCTGGAGGGCGGTCGAGGCGATCTCGAAGCCGAGGTCGGTGGACCAGCCCTTGACCACCGGGGTCATCAGTTCGACGAACTGGTGGCGCTCGGCGCGGACGGCGGGATCGGGGTGGTGGTGCGAGAGGTCGAGCGCTTCCGCCGTGACCAGCGCCAAGCCGCGCATCGCCTCGATCTGCGCACGCATGTCGAGCAGCATGCGGCGGACGTCCGGGTGCTCGATGATCGTCACCCGGCCTGCGTCCTTCCGGCCCGGCAACTGGCCCTGGACGCGCTCACGGGCGTAGTCGAGGGCCTGCTGATAGGCGCGTTCGGCGATGGCGATGCCCTGGACGCCGACATTGAGGCGGGCGTTGTTCATCATCGTGAACATGCAGCGGAGGCCCTGGTTCTCCTGGCCGACCAGCCAGCCGATGGCGCCTTCGTCGTCGCCATAGGACATCACCGCGGTCGGGCTCGCCCTGTGGCCGAGCTTGTGCTCCAGCGAGACGACGCGGAGGTCGTTGCGCTCGCCGACGCTGCCGTCGGCCTTGGGCAGGAACTTGGGCACCACGAACAGCGAGATGCCGCGCACCCCCTCCGGCGCGTCGGGCAGGCGCGCAAGGACCAGATGGACGACGTTCTCCGTCATGTTCTGGTCGCCATGGGTGATGAAGATCTTGGTGCCCTTGATGCGGTAGTGGTCGCCCTCCGGTGTCGCCCGCGTCTTCAGCATGCCGAGGTCGGAGCCCGCCTGCGGCTCGGTCAGGTTCATCGTTCCGGACCATTCGCCGGAGATGAGCTTCGGCAGATAGGTCGCCTTCTGGTCGTCGGTGCCGTGGGTCTCCAGGCAGTCGACCGCGCCTTGCGTCAGCATCATGCCGTCAGCGAGCGACATGTTGGCCGACTGCCACATCTCGTTGAGCGCCATGTTGACCGTCCACGGCATCCCCTGCCCGCCCCATTCCGGCGAGAACGGCACCGACGACCAGCCCATCTCGCAGAACTGGCGATAGGCCTCCGGAAAGCCCTCCGGCATGTAGACGACGCCGTTCTCCAGCCGCGCGCCCTGCTTGTCGCCGACCGGGTTCAGGGGCGAGAGCACCCCGTTCGCGAAGCGGCCCGCCTCCTCCAGCACCTGGTCGACGACGTCGGGCGCAGCGGCCTCCCCGAACCCTTCGAGCTTCGCCAGGGCGTCCAGATCGACGAGCTCGCGAAGGACGAAACGCATGTCGCGGACGGGCGCGGTGTACTCGGTCATGCCGGCGGTCTCCTGGGCATTTGAATGTCGCTTTGCCAGCGTTATAGCGCGTTCGGGCCTGCGACCACAGCCTGCGTGCATGTCACCGTCGTCCCGGCCTTAGTCGGGATTGTCACCCTCGCGCTCGACGCGAGGGTCCCCTGTTCAGCGCGGATAGCCCCAGGGGAGATGGTCGCGTCGCGCGCGAGCATGACAGGAGGGGTAAGCACCGGAGCTCCCCGAGCGTCATCACCCGGCTTGGCCGGGTGATCCACGACTTTATCGACCGCAGCCTCAAGTCGTGGATGGCCCGATCAAGTCGGGCCATGACGGTAAGTTGAAGGAGAGCTCAGGAGAGTTTACGGAACCACCTTCCCCGGATTCATGATGCCCTTGGGGTCGATGGCCTGTTTCAGGCTGCGCATCAGGTTGATCTCGATCGGCGACTTATAGCGTTCGACGTCGTCGAGCTTCAGACGGCCGACGCCGTGTTCGGCGCTGAAGCTGCCGTCCATGTCGGCGACGATGTCGTGGATGATGCGGTTGAGTCGCTTCCATTCGCCGAGGAACCGGGCGCGGTCGGCACCCTCCGGCTGGCTGACGTTGAAGTGGATGTTGCCGTCGCCGGCGTGGCCGAACGCCATGACGCGAGAGCCCGGAATGGCCTTCTCGGTCGCCTCGGTGCCACGGGCGATGAACTCGGCGACCCGCGAGACCGGCACCGACACGTCGTGCTTGATGCTGCCGCCCTCGGGCTTCTGGGCCTCGGGCAGGGATTCGCGGATATGCCAGAGCTGCTGGCGCTGGGCCCCGCTGGCGGCGAGGGTGGCGTCGAGCACCAGCCCCTGCTCGAACCAGCCTTCGAACAGCCCTTCGAGCGTGTCGCGGAGCGCCTCGCCCTCGGCGCTGGAGGAAAGCTCCATCAGCACGTACCAGGGATGGGGCTCGGACAGCGGGTCCTGGACGCCGGGGATGTGGCGCAGCGCGAAGTCGATGGCGATGCGCGGGATCAGCTCGAAGCAGCTCAGCGTATCGCCGCTGCCGGCACGGGCGCGGGCGAGAAGCTCCAGCGCCGCTTCCGGGTCGGGGACGGCGACGAAGGCGGTCTGGATGTCGCGGGGCTTCGGGAACAGCTTCAGCACCGCCGCGGTGATGATGCCGAGCGTTCCCTCCGCACCGAGGAAAAGCTGCTTCAGGTCGTAGCCGGTGTTGTCCTTCCTGAGGCTCCGGAGCCCGTTCCAGACCTCGCCGTTGGGCAGCACGACCTCAAGCCCCAGCACCAGCTCACGGGCGTTGCCGTAGCGGAGCACGTTGATACCGCCGGCATTGGTCGAGAGATTGCCACCGATCTGGCAAGTCCCTTCGGCAGCGAGACTCAAGGGGAAAAAGCGGTCGGCCTCGTCGGCGGCATCCTGTAGGTTGGCGAGGATGCAGCCGGCCTCCGCCGTCATCGTGTAGTTGACGGCGTCGATCTCGCGGATGCGGTTCATGCGGGCGACGCTGACGATCACCTCGCTGCCGTCGTCATGGGGCGTCGAGCCGCCGCAGAGGCTGGTGTTGCCGGCCTGGGGGACGATGGCGATACCCTTCTCGTGGCACAGGCCGACGATGCGGGCGAGTTGCTCGGTCGAGGACGGCTTCAGAAGGAGCGGCGTCACCCCGCGATAGAGGCCGCGGTCCTCGACGACGTGAGGGGCGATCTCGTCCTGGTCGGTGGTCCAGCCGCCGTCTCCCACCGCCTCCTTGAAGGCGGGTATGGCGTCGTCGATAGCGGTGCGGGCGGCAGCGGTCACGGAGTTCCTCCTGGGGGCGTAATCTAAGCGGGCCGCTTCGATCGCCGGCCCTTGGCCCCGAGTATAGGGTGGGTCGAACCGGGTTTCGAGGCGGGCGGCGTCAATCGCCGTTCAGGGGGTAGACCGCTTCCTCGGTATAGATCGCCCCTTCGGCGCGGGTGATGCTGGAGAACAGGACGAAGGAATCGACCGTGAAGGTCTGTGTCCGGAACAGGTTGTTGGCGGCGACGTAGAGCCCGAGCTTGGGCGGCGCCCCGGCACGGAACCGGGCGAGAGTCACATGCGGCGCGAACTTGCGGTCGTCACCGCCAAGCCCGGCCTTGGCCACGGCGGCATCGACGCGGCCCTTCAGAAGAGCGAGCGGCGGGCTCTTCGAGACGCCGGCCCAGAGAGTGCTGGTCTTGCGGCGGCTGCCGAAGGTGTCGATCCCTTCCAGATTGAGATCGAACGGCGGGGCGTCCACCATCGACAGCATGGTGGCGACGTCGCGGAAAGTGCCCCGGTCCACCTCGCCGATGAAGCGGAGGGTCAGGTGCATCTGCTCCCGCTCGACCCAACGCGCGCCGGGCACCCCGGCCTGAAGGCGCTCAAGGTCGTCCTTGACCCATTCGGGCAGGGCAAGTGCGACGAACAGACGCAGCATGGCAGTCCCCCTCGGACGAACGTCAGCTCTTGCGGATGCCGTCCAGAATGGCGCGAAGCTGGCCGCAGAGTCGCCAGGACAGCCGCTCATAGGCATAGGCGATCTTCCGGAGGTCCTCGCGCTCGGCCACTTCGCCCTCCGCGATCGCCTTGGCGAGCGCCCGGCTGGTCTCGTGGTCGAGTGCCTCGACCAGCCGCGCGGTCTCCTCAAGATAGCGAACGAGGTCGGCATAGGCCCCGCAGGCGGCGTTATGGCTTTCCAGCTTCTCCTGGTTGCGCCCTTCGTCTTCCTGCTGATCCTTCAGGCGCCGGAACTCGTCGAACGGCGTCACGCCCATCGCGACCCTCCGCTCAACCGGTTACGGCATGGGGATCGCGGCGCCCGTTTCCGGCACGTCGTAGCCCTTCCGCACGGCCGAGCGCTCAGCCATCGCCACGTACCAGCGCTTGACGTTCGGGAACTGGTTCATGTCGATTCCTTGCCATTCGAAGCGCGAGATCCACGGCCAAGTGGCGATGTCGGCGATCGAATAAGCGTCGGCGAGCCATTCCTGCGTGCCCAGGCGCTTGTCGAGAACACCGTAGATGCGCTGAGCCTCCTTTTCGTAACGCTGGATCGCGTAGGGAATCTTCTCCTTGGCGAAACGACGGAAGTGGTGGGTCTGGCCCAGCATCGGTCCGACGCTACCCATCTGCATCATCAGCCATTCCAGCACCGGGTAGCGGCTGTCATCGGAGGGGTAGAGCGGGCTCTTCGCCTTCTCACTCAGATAGATCATGATCGCGCCCGACTCCATCATCCCGCGTCCGGTATCGCGGTCGACGATGGCCGGGATCTTGTTGTTGGGGCTGAACTTCAGGAAGTCCGGAGCGAACTGCTCGTCCTTGGTGATGTTGATCGGATGGACCGTGTAGGGCATCCCCAACTCCTCGAGGAGGATCGAGACCTTGCGGCCGTTAGGTGTGCTCCAGGTGTAGAGATCGATCATCGTGATTAGCCCCCGGGTTCCTGCGAATGCGAGGAATGCTCGTGTCGCGACCGGCCCAAGTCAAGGTTCACTCCCCGAGGCCTTGCCAGTATCGCTTGCATAGCCCCATCTCCCTCGATGACACTGCCGAGAAAACAACAAGGATGAGGGGAAATCACATGGGCATCTTCCTGACGGAAGAGGATCTCAGGCGGCTGCGTCCGGCCGAACGTCAACGTTTTCATTCGCCAATTCCGACGCATTCCGTGTCGAACGGCGAGTTCACGCCGATCCCGCAGACCGAGAACCAGAAGCAGTTCGAAGCACGACTCAAGGACCTCGCCGGCGGACTGGCGCGCAAGCAAGGCATGAGCCGAAGGCGGTTTCTGTCGACCAGCGCCGGCATGGCGGCCGCCTTCGTGGCGATGAACGAAACCTTCGGGCCGGTGTTCTCGGTCGACCCGGCCGAAGCCGCCGAGCCCGAGATGGCGAACGAGCGGGCGGAACGGCTCTCCGCCCAGTACATCTTCGACGATCAGGTGCATTTCCTCAGGGACGACACGGAGCTGATGGGCATGTTGCGGCTGCGCCAGTACGCGGCCGAGAACCTGAACCCCGCCCTTACCGACGAGCCCGAGATCGCCGACCTGAAGTTCGAGAACTTCGTGAAGGAGGTCTATCTCGACAGCGACACCGACGTGACGCTGTTGAGCGGTGCGCCGTCGGATTCGGACGACTTCCGCTTCTGGCATCTGAGCAACGACGATCTCGCGGCGGCGCGGGCACGGGTGAACGGCCTCGCCGGTTCACAGCGCATGCTGGCTCACACCCTGATCACCCCCGGCCGCGACGGCTGGCTGGAGGAAATCGACCGGGCCATCGAGGAACTGCACCCCGATTCCTGGAAGGGCTACACCACCGGCGACCCGAGCGGACCGTCCAAGCATATGTGGCGGCTGGACGACGAGAAGCTGGTGTATCCGGCCTACGAGAAGATGGTGAAGGCCGGGATCAACAAAGTCTGCATCCACAAGGGCCTGCTGCCCGAGAACGCCGAGGAACGGATGCCGGGCGTTACCGCCCATGCCAACGTCGACGACCTCGGCAAGGCCGCGCGCGATTGGCCGCAACTTACCTTCATCATCTATCACTCGGCCTACCGCCCCACCCCGGCACCGACCGCGGAGCGCGAGCGCATCTTCGAGGAGACGGGGCGGATCGACTGGGTGAACGACCTCGCCACGATCCCCGAGCGCTACGGGGTCGACAACGTCTATGCCGATCTCGGCGCCTGCTTCGCCTATTCCTGCGTGACCAATCCGCGCTACTGCGCCGGCCTTCTCGGCACCCTGATCAAGGGACTGGGACACGAGCACGTCCTGTGGGGCACGGACTCGGTATGGTACGGGTCACCGCAATGGCAGATCGAGGCGATGCGGCGGATCGAGATCCCCGAAGACCTGCAGAAGAAGTTCGGCTACGCCCCGCTGGGACCGGCCGACGGCATGATCAAGTCGGCGATCTTCGGCTACAACGGCGCCCGCCTCTACAACCTGCCGGTCAAGGCCGCCGATGCCGGCCGGCCGGACAAGCTGAGCGCGCTCAAGGAGCGCTACCGGGCGGCGGGCGGCGAACGCTCCAACATGGCCTACGGCTACGTGGCCCGGAGCGCCTGACGCGAAAGGACAAGACCGGGCACGGCCAGCATGCGGCGGCCGTGCCCGGTTCTCCTCTTTCGTCAGCCCAGTTGGCTGCCGACGCGATCAGTGAACTCACCGGATACGACCACCTCGCCGTTCTCCACCGTCACAGGCAGCATCGGCAGGGGACGCGGCGCCGGTCCGGCCATAACCGTGGCGCCCGTGGTCGGGTCGTACTCGCTGGCATGACAGGAGCAGAACAGCGTGTTCTTCTCGGCATTCCACATGGAGACCGGGCAGCCTTCATGGGTGCAGATCGCGGTATAGGCGACGACACCGTCGGCCGAATTCGCCTTCGTCTTCTCGTCGAGCGTATCCGGTTCGAAGCGGATCAGCAGCAGCATGCTGAACCGTGAGCCGTCGCGGACGACGCCGGTCTTGGGGTCGATCGGATAGACGAGCACCTGGTCCTTGCCGAAGGGGACGTCTTCGACCTTGACGATCTCGCCTTCCTTGTCGCCGTAGAAGTAGGTGAAGCGGTCGCCGGGCTGGGGCGGCAGGTTTCGAGGATCGTCATCCTCGGCCTCCTGGGCCTGGACAGGTATCCAGCGCAGCGCCTGCCAGCCGGCGACCCCGGCGGCGATGCCCGCCAGCACGGTGCGCCGCTGGCTGCCGCCGCAGCAGCCGCAGGGGATTTCGGGACGCGCCGGCGTCGCGGATACGTCGTTGTCCTTCGTTCTTCTGGTCATGGATTGGTCTTGGCTTCCAATTGATCGCCACCGCCGCTGAAGGCCGGAACGGGGTCCAGTCCGCAATGTCTTGGATAGCCCCGGATGGCGTGGTCACTGATCCCCCGACCGCGGCGGCAGACGATCCGGCATTGCCAGGCTCTCCTCGCCGTCTCACTCGATCGGGATGTTCGGTCGTCAAGGCGAGCGCGAGGCCGGCACCGTTTCCGGTACCGACCCCCACTCCCCTGGACTCAGTCGCTGAGCGCGAACACCCAGATGGAACCGCCCTGCGGCACTGCCGGCGGCCAGTCGTCGACCATGTCGTGGATCCAGCCATCCTGGACGGCCGAATCGACGCCCCAGCCGGCGACGACGGCAACGTACTGCTTGCCATCGACCGAGAAGCTGGAGGGCGGCGAAATGATGCCGGAGCTGGTCGTCGTCTCCCACAGCAGCTCACCGGTATCCGCATCGAACGCGCGGAACTTCCGGTCGTTGGTGCCACCCGAGAAGATCAGCCCACCGGCGGTGGTCATGATCGAGCCCCAGTTCATGGTCTTATCGAACTCGACCTGCCATGACTTTTCGCCGGAATCGACGTTCCAAGCCTGGATGTGGCCGTAGTAGTCGGCATCCGGATCGACATGCAGCTTGATGTCGGGGATGTCGACGCCGGCCCACCACTGACCCGGGATGTACTGCATGACCTTGCCTTCGATAGTCATGCAGTGGTTGTCGTTGGCCGGGATGTAGAGCATCCCGTTGTTGGGGTTGTAGGCTTCGTACGGCCAGTCCTTGCCGCCCCACAGGCTCGGGCAGTAGGTGCCGCCCTTGCCGGGACCGGTGCCGGGCTTGCCCGCCTCGTTGTAGCTCGGACGGCCCGTCTCCGGGTCGAGGCTGGTGAAGACGTTCTGCTTCACGTAGGGAAGAGCGTTCTGGTAGGCGATGCTGCCGTCCGGAGCCCTCTTCAGCCAGTACAGGTAGCCGTTGCGCTGCGCGCTGACCATCCCGCGCACGGTCTCGCCGTTACGCTTGAAGTCGACCAGGGTCGGGGCGTTCATGCCGGCCCAGTCCCAGGAGTCGTTCCAGTGATACTGGAAGTGCCCCTTGATGGCGCCGCTGTCGGGATCGAGAGCCAGGACCGAGGCGAGATAGAGGTTGTCGCCCGGACGCTGGTCACCGAACCACGGCGAACCGTTACCGACACCCCAGTAGAGGATGTCGAGGTCGGGATCGTAGTTGCCCGGCATCCACATGCTGCCGCCACCCCGTTTCCACGAATCGGCCCATTGGCCGTCCTGCGGCCAGGTCTCGTGACCGGGTTCTCCCGGAGCAGGGACGCTGTAGGTCCGCCACACCTCTTCACCGGTGTCGGCATCGAGGGCCTGAAGGAAGCCGCGGACGCCGTACTCGCCGCCCGAAGGACCGACGAAGACCTTGCCCTTCACCGCCAGCGGGCCGGAGGTGATGTAGGCGCCGACCTTCCAGTCTCCGACCCAGGTCTGCCAAACCCGCTCGCCGGTCTTGGCGTCGAGCCCGTTCATCGAGCCGTCCAGGGCGGAGGTGATGACCTTGTCGCCCCACAGCGCCACACCGCGATTGGTGTTGTGCAGGACGGAGAGGTCCTTCGGCAGGTCGTGTTTGTAGCGCCACAACAGCTTACCGGTGTCGGCTTCGAGGGCGATCACCTGGTTGTAAGGGGTGGTGACGAACATGACGTTGTCATTGACGATTGCCGGCGCCTCGTGACCGGAATCGACACCGGTCGAGAACGACCAGACCGGCACCAGATTCTTCACGTTGCTCTTATTGATCTGGTCGAGGGGGCTGTAGTTCCAGCCGGCATAGTTGCCCTTATGAATCAACCAGTTCTCGGGTTCGGGGTTGTTCAACCGATCCTGCGTAACCGTGGAGTAGTCGAACGCCGCCGCGGTCAGCGGCAACAGGCCGAGACCGAGTAGGGTGACGCACCCTGCTACCTTCATTGATTTCGTCCTCCTTAGAACGCCTCACGTTGGAGTGCACGAACCGCCGTTGTGATCTGCCCGTTGCAGGCAATCGCGGTCGCGGAGGACGAACAGCAACCCGCATGCCATATCTGCCGCTTTATTTATAAAGTGCGAGAATCAACAGCGCCGGCAACGAGTTACGGAAGAACCTTGAGAGATTTCGACTCCTTAATAGTTCGCATCGACTCGTCATTATTTGAAATACCTTAACCACCACCACCAGCACCACCACCACCACTTTGATGTGATGAGTCGGGCCGGCGATGTGCGCGTCCGAACGAGACGAAGCCGGCGACGAGGCTCAAGGGCCCGGCCGATGGAGCGGCGAACAGTAAGCTCGAATAGGAATGGAGGGGGTGGCCGCCGCGTCGGCGGGCCGGGCCGGGTATCAGCCCAGGAAACCGAACACCGAGAAAATCAACAGGCCCGCAATCACGACCACGATGATCATCGTGTTGACGATCTGCAGGTTGCGGACCGCTTCTTCCGACGACTTCAGAAACTGCTGGTTCTTCTGCACCTCGCGGTTCAGGTCGCCGATTTCCTGATCGCGCTTGGTCAGCTTGGCTTCGAGGGCGTCGATGTCCTTCTTCAGGTTGAGCGCCATCTTGTCGGCATCGCCGAGAAGCTTATGGGCCTCCGCGAGCTCGGCACGCACCTTCGCCAGTTCCGCTTCCTCGCGGCTTAGCGCCTTTTCGGCTTCTGCCTTCTGAGCCCCCATGCTCCGCGTTCCATGGAAAACGCCACCCCACCCCCACCCGACGGAGCCATGCGTCAGTCGACGACGTAACTCCCCGTGCCCGGACTCGCATAGGCCCGCGCGGCCCCGATCAGGGCAGGATCGGTCATGGTAATGCGAAACAGCGGAATTTCCGATAGATAGCTTTGAAACCGCCCTTTGTTCTCGAACGCCCGCCTTACGGCGGCCGCATCGAACAACGGGCCGAAATGGGTGGACACGCCGCCCCCGATATAGACGCCGCCGCGCGCACCGAAGGTCAGGGCCAGATCGCCGGCCATGCTGCCGAGCGCCGAGCAGAACAGGGCGATCGCGGCGACGCAATGGCGGTCCCTTCCGCTCTTCGCCCGCGCCACCACCTCGGCCGGGCTGATATCGGCGGCCTCCCCCCCTTCCAGCGCGGCCAGCGCCCCATAGACGTTGACCAGCCCCGGTCCGGACAGGATGCGCTCGGCGGAAACATGCCCGAAGCGGGCAACCAAGCGGTCCACCACGGCGGCCTGGACCGCGTCGGTCGGCGCGAACGTCACATGCCCCCCTTCGCCAGCCACCGGAAAATAGCCGTCGCCATAAGGGATAAGACCGGCAACGCCAAGGCCGGTGCCTGGGCCGAGAACCGCCATCGCCGCCCCATCAACGGACCGTCCGCCGCCGATCGGGGTCAGATCCGCCGGCGCGAGTGCCGGCAGCGCCAGCGCCTGGGCCGCAAAATCGTTGATCAGCACTACCCGCGCCAGCGACAGCGCGTCACGGATGTCCGGGGCGGAGATCGTCCACGGGCTGTTGGTCAGCTTGACCGTTCCGCCGGTGATCGGCGCGGCGATGGCCAATACGGCACCGACCGGACACCGGTCGCCACTGGCGATGAAGGTACGCAGCAACGCCACGAAGTCGGGATGGTCGGCACCCGGATAGCGCGTCGCCTCCCCGACCCGGCCGTCCGCCGTCGCCAGCGCGAAGCGCGCATTGGTGCCGCCGATGTCAGCGACCAGTATCGGGTTCGCCAAATCGCTGCTCACGTTCCTGCCACGCCTTGATCAGTGCCTCCCCCGCCGCGCGCTGCTCGGGATCGAGAGTCTTCGCCAAGCGATCCCGATTATCCGCCGCCAACGGCTGGGATGCGTTGGCCGCGGTGGCATACCAGAAGTACGCCTTGATCGGATCCCGCTCGACGCCCCGGCCTTCCTCGAACATGAGGGCAAGGCTGAACTGTGCCTCGCTTTCGCCCGCCATCGCCGCCCGGCCGTACCAGAGGACGGCCGCGTCGTCATCGCGGTCGACGCCGTCGCCACGCCGGTAGAGGCGCCCAAGGGCCGAGGCCGCTTCGGCAAGGCCGGCCTCCGCCGCCGCGGTGTAAAGCTCTGCCGCACGCTGATAGTCCTGCTCGACGCCGAGACCTTTTTCGTGAAGCGTCGCCAGATAGTACTGGGCTTCCGGCAGATCCTGGGCGACGCCGAGACGGAACCACCGGGCAGCCTCGGCCGGATCGGAGGCACCCCCCTGGCCTTCGAGCAGCATGCGGCCGAGATTGACTTGCGAGGCACCGTGCCCCTGGCCTGCCGCACGCAGATAGAGGTCACGAGCCTTGGCGTAGTCGACGGCCACGCCACGGCCGAGCCGA
>MDTD01096064.1_pt1 | contig 38636 bp, 32 predicted proteins | sample 811221 | NCBI WGS metagenome assembly MDTD01 (sample SAMN05326646, study PRJNA326480) | marine metagenome | isolation source: seawater | place: Pacific Ocean: South West | collected 2011
ATTACCGAGCGAGCGCGGAGAGTGGCCCGTCGCGAGGAACCCCGAGGCCTGGTTCACCAGCGCCGCGAGCAGGCTCGAGAGAAGAGCGACCTCGACGTGTTGTCCGAGCCCGCTCCGGACGCGCTCATGAAGGGCGGCGAGGATGGCGACCGTGGCATCCTTCGCGACGAGGACGTCGACGATCGCGACGCCGACTTTGGACGGCGAGCCAGGCGGCCCGGTGATGTCCATGAGCCCGCCCACAGCTTGAACGAGGAAGTCATAGCCGACCGCGCCGGCGCCGGCATCGCTTCCGAACCCCGTGATCGAGGCATAGACGACGGCGGGGTTGAGCGCACGCACACTCTCGTAATCGAGCCCGAACCGGTCGAGGCTGCCGGGAAGGAAGTTCTCGACGATCACGTCAGCGCGCTCGACGAGCCGGTGTGCAACCTCGAGATCGGCAGGATCACCAAAGTCCAGCGCGATTGACCTCTTCCCCCGATTGGCCGACTCGAAGTACGACGAGGAGTTCTCGGTCCACGGCGGACCCCACTGCCGGGTGTCGTCGCCGGCACCGGCGCGCTCGACCTTGATGACGTCAGCTCCCAGGTCGGCGAGTGTGGATGCCGCGAGCGGCCCCGCGAGCACGCGGCTGAAGTCGGCGACGACGACGCCGTCCAGGGGCATCGGACCAGGCATCCGCTTCCTCGCTCTTCCCGGTGAGAGTGAGACAACCCTACCGAGCGGTGCGAGCCGGGTCAGCCCTCAGCTCGCTGCGCGAACTGGCGCCAGAGCCACTCGATCGTCCCGGAAAGGTCGACCTCGGGATTGACCCCCCACTCCGCCTGGAGGCCGTCCGAGACCGCCAGAAAAACACGCGCGACCATGGCGGAATCGACGTCCGCCGGGAACGTACCCGCCTGCTGCCTTGCCTCGATGTCGCGGCGCATGCTCGCGAGAACCTCGCTCTCGCGACGCAGGAAGAACTCGTGTGCGGGGTGGGCGGGATCGGCCGCAGCGGCCTCGAGATTCACGTAGAGATGGACCAGCGCGGGCACCGTCTCGTTGTGTCGCGCGACACGAAGGGTCATCGGATCGTCACCGTTCTCGGCGGCAAGAATTCGCCAATTGACGACATCGCGCTGCCGGAGGACCTCCACCAGCAGGTTCTCTTTGGTCCCGAAGTGGTGCAGGAGGCCGGCCTGGGTCATCCCGACGGCATCCGCGATGTCCCGGAGGGATGTTGCGCCGTACCCCTTCTTCTCGATGATCTCGAGCGCCGTTTCCAGGATGATCTCCTGGCTCTCCCGCCCTTGGGCGTACGTTCTGCGCGGCGCGCGTCGCTGAATAGGGGCACTGGGCTGGCCCGCCGGAAAGAGCGGACTCGCGTAGTCCCCCGGAACATCCACGCGCGAGGTGCGCACCGCCTGCGTGGTCCGCGGGATAGCGAACGGAAGCTTGCCCTCGGCTCGCGTGCGACCGGTAAGAACGTCAAGCAGCGCCTCTTCAGACGCTCCGAACTCTGCGATGACCGCCGCGCACTGCGGCAGAAGCGGTTCGAGAATCGCCGGGCGATCGAGCCGGACAGCGAGGATGACGGGCGCGTGCTCACTGAGCGCATGCAGTCGCTGACCGACCTCGGGGGCGAACTCGAGCGATCCCGCGTGAAAACTTGCCTCGAGCGCATACTCGTCCCGCGGATCAAACGGCGCCTCGAGTTTCACGACGATCGCGTCAGCGTTCGCCGACTCAGCGACAGCGACAAGGCCTGCACGCTTGAGAGCTTCGGTGGAGATCTCCTGCGAGAAGACCTTGGAGCCGCGCCGCAACGGCAGGGCGGGACTCGCAGATGAACGCCCGTTGGTGAGAACGACCATGGAGCGAGCCTGCGCTGCGTGGCCCGCTGCGCGAAACTCGGGGGCCCCGACCACGGCCACAGCGGCGTCCTCGTCGACATACGGGTTCTCGAACAGCCCGAGGTCGAACTTCACTCGCAGGAGCCGTCGCACTGACTCATCAATGCGCGACTCCTCCACCTGTCCGGACTCGACGAGCTCGATGATGAAGCCCGGATCCTCTTCCCCGCCGAGCTGGTCGCACCCGGCCTCCAGGATCTTCTTCACCCGCTGGGCCTCAGACAGGTGCTCAACCCCCCATGCCCGTGGTGGCAGCGACTTTCCACCGATCCGCGACTCCGTTACCAGGCCCCAGTCCGTACAGACGACCCCGGTGAACCCGAGCTTCTCGCGCAGCAACCCGGTGATGATCTGCTTGTTGAATCCGAAACCCACCTCCTCGACCGGCTCACCGTCAAGGGTCAGCCCGACGGGGATGCCGTACGAGGGCATGATGGCGGGAACTCCCCGCGCGATCAGCCGCCGGAACGGCTCGAGGTGGTACTCGAACATCCCGCCGGTGTAGTCCTGCTCCTTGCCGTAGACGAAGTGCGGGTCTTCACCGTCGCGTTGGGGGCCGCCGCCGGGGAAATGCTTCGCCATGCAGGCGACCCCGGTCGGGGTGAGGTGGTTGCCGTTCTCGAAGCCGTCGACGTAGGCCACTCCAAGGGCCGCGACCTGTTCGGCATCCTGACCGAACGTGCTGTATTGGCGGGCCCAGCGCGGCTCGGTCGCCACATCGAGGGTCGGATGAAGGGCGAGCCGGATGCCGAGAGCGGTGTACTCGCGGCGCGCGATGTCGGCGAATTCGCGCACCGTCGTCGCATCACCGATCGCGCCGAGCCCCAGGGGTTCCGGCCAGGCCGACAGGTAGTCGGCGCTGAACGACGCTCCCATGTTTTCTGTGAAGGAGTGCCGCGGATCTGTCGAGATCGTCACCGGAATCCCGTGAGGTGTCGCTTCGGCGAGGCGCTGGACCTCGTTGTTCCACCGCGCCATCGCGCGGGGGTGGGGGATCTGATGCAGATTGAGATGACTGATGAGTCGACCCTCGACCAACTCCCGCGCGCCGGGTTCGCGTGGCGCGATCTCTTCACCGTCGATCGCCCCATCGACGGTGACGCTGACAACCGACTGCACCATCAGACCAGCCTTTTCTGCCAGCGAGAGCCGGGAGAGCAGGTCTTCGACGCGATCCTCGACGGGAAGGTCCGGATTCTCATAGGGATCCATGACGCCGTTGCCATTAAGGTCGCGAAAGCGCACGCCGTTCGCGCCGGCCTCGGTTCCGGCCGCAGCCGGACTCGGGGAGGTCTTCACTCTCAGTTCTCCTTCTGCGCGGCCAGCATCCGACGATTCTCACGGCGCTGACGCTGCTGCGCGACATGTGCGACCGGAGCGGACATGAACAAACGTTGGGTATAAGGATGCCGTGGGTGGGCGGTGACCTGATCGACGTCGCCCTCCTCCACAATCTCGCCCCGGTACAGAACCGTCACGCGATGACTGATGTGACGGACGACACCGAGATCGTGCGACACAAACAGATAGGCAACACCTGTCGCTTCTTGGATCTCGATCAGGAGCTCGAGAACCCTCGCCTGTGTTGTCAGATCGAGGGCCGACACCGGCTCGTCACAGATGATCAGGCGCGGGCTGAGAGCGATTGCGCGGGCGATGGCGATGCGTTGACGTTGCCCGCCCGAGAACTCGCTCGGCAGCCGAGATTCGGCATCCGCGGGCAGCTGGACACGATCAAGGAGTCCCCGAATGTGCGCGCGCGCATCGTTGCGTGTCCAGCCTTGGATCAGCAGTGGCTCCGCAAGGATGTCGGCGACAGTCATCGACGGATTGAGCGACGTGTACGGGTCTTGAAAGACCACCTGGATGTCACGGGCGAGCGCACGGCGTGCTGACTGGCTCACGTGCGTGATGTCGCGGTCATCGAAGGTGATCGACCCGGCGCTCACCGGGGCAAGCCCCAGCACTGCCCGCCCGATCGTCGTCTTGCCTGATCCCGATTCGCCGACAAGACCGAGAGTTTCACCGGGGCGGATGTCGAGGGAGACGTCCGTGAGTGCCTGGAATCTGCGGCGCCCGCGGCTCTTGTAGACAACATCGAGGTGATCGACGCGCAGGAGGGGATCAACGGCGGTCACGAGGTGCTTCCCTTCTGCTGAGCCACGGCGGGAACGTACGTTCGCACGGGTCCTTCCTCGAGCATCGAGTCGAGCAACACGCGCGTGTACTCCTGCTGCGGACGCTCGAGGATGTCCTCGACGTCGCCCGTTTCAACGATCCGGCCGTGCTGCATCACGGCTACCCGATCGCAGATGTCGGCGACGACACCGAAGTTGTGGGTGACCAGGAGCACTGCCATGCCTGTCTCTTCCTGCAGGTCTCGCAGCAGATCCAGCACCTCGGCCTGCACTGTCACATCAAGCGCCGTGGTCGGCTCGTCTGCGATGAGGAGCTTGGGCTTACCGGCGACCGCTCCAGCGATGAGCACGCGCTGAGCCATGCCTCCGGAGATCTCGTGGGGATAGGCGCGATAGGTCGCTTCGGGATCGGGGATTCCCACGCGGGCGAGTAGTTCCAGCGCGCGCTCCTTGGCGTCCGACCGGCTCATCCCCAGTCGCGTGCGCAACGGCTGGGTCAACTGGCGTCCGATGCGGAAGCTCGGGTCGAGGTTGCTCAGTGGCTCCTGCGGGACGTAGGCGATTCCGGCGCCGCGGAGCTTGCGCCTCTCCGCTGCACTCAGGGAGGTCAACTCCGTTCCGTCGAACCTGATCGACCCCCGCGAGACCCACCCACCTTCGGGAAGGAGCCCGAGGACGGAGAAGGCAGTCTGGGTCTTGCCTGACCCCGATTCGCCGACCAGGCCGAGAACCTCGCCCGGGGCAACCTCGAGAGAGACATCGTGCACGACCCGCGTCTGCTCGGTATCGACGCCGTAGCTCACCTCGAGATCGCGGACCGACAAGAGCGCCGTGGATGAGGCGGCCGCTGAGGTCGCGGGGACGGTGCGACCAACCTTGGCCACTCCTCCCGAGCCGCGGTCTTCCAGAGCGTCTCTCATGGCGTTCCCCAGCAGGATCAGCGACACGGTGGTCAGGCCGATCGCCAGGCTCGGCCACAGGATGAGCGAGGGAGAGAGGAAGATGCGCCGGAAGCCCTCGTTGAGCATGCCGCCCCACGAGGGGACCGAGCTATCCGTGATGCCGAGAAACTCCAGTCCCGCTTGGACAGAGATCGCGATGCTCGCGAGCCGAGCGGTCTGAATGATCACGGGAGCTCGGACCACGGTGAGAACGTGCCGGCCGATAATGCGCCCGTCGCCGAGACCCGAGACCCGCGCGGCGTCGACATACAGTTCGTTGCGCACCGACTGCACGGCTGCGCGCACGATACGGAAGATGCCGGGGGCTAACAGCACACCGAACACGGCCATCGAGATCCAGACCGACGGCCCGGCAACAGCCCGCACCGCCAGCAGCAGCACGATTCCCGGCAGGGCCATGTTCAGATTGTTGACCCAGTTGGCGACCGCATCGAACCAGCCGCCGTAGTATCCGGCGATCAGGCCCGTCGGAAGTCCGACCACGAGCGCGACGAGGACGGCCAGAGCTGCCCCGGCCAGGCTGACGCGTGCCCCCCACATCAGGCGACTGAGCACGTCTCGACCTGAGCTATCGGTACCCAAGAGATGCTCGGAGCTCGGCGGCAGCATGGCGTCGCGGAGCGAGACGACGTCGGGAGATGGGAGCGGGAGAAGCGGTGCCACCAGAGCGGCCACGATGAGCAGCACCAACACCGCCGCCGCGGCGACACCGAGAGGATTGCGGAAGAACCGGTGGATGGCACCGCGGCGACCCGCACTGGCTGCGGTGACGAGTGAGGTTGTCTGGCTCATGAGAGGCGAACCTTCGGGTTTAGCCACGCGACAACGAGGTCGACGAGCAGATTGACGATGACGACGATGACGACGTAGGCCAGCACAGCGCCGAGCACAAGCGGTACGTCGGTACGCACGGAAGCCTCGATGGCCAGTGAGCCGAGCCCCGGCAACGCGAAGATCTGCTCGATGACGACGGCGCCGCCGAGGATGCCGACGACCTGCACGGCGAGTGCGGTCATTCCGGTCGTCGAGGAGTTGCGCAGTGCATGTTCGAGAACGACACGGGTCTCTGAGATCCCGCGGCTGCGCAGGGTCCGCACGTAGTCCTGCCGGAGGGTCTGGATCATCGAGCTTCGAACCTGCTGTGCGATTCCGGCCACGGCGGGAATGGTCAGCGCGATCACGGGCATGACCAGGCTGCGCGCCCAGGCGAGGGGGTCAGTCGCAAACGGGACGTACCCGGTTGCCGGGAGCCAGCCGAGCTGGATCGCGAAGAGGGTGACCAGAAACAGCGCGATGATGAAGGCGGGAAGGGCGTCGCCCAGGGTGACAATGACCTGGAGCATGCGGTCAACCCAGCCACGCCTGGTTGCGGAGAGAACACCGACGGCGAAGCCGAGAATTCCGCTGAAGACGGTGACCAGCGCAACGAGTGCGACAGTGACCGGCATCCGTGTGGCGATCGCGCCCCACACCGATTGCGTCGTGAACAACGAGTTGCCGAGGTCACCGCCGAGCGCCGCGCGAATCCAATCGAGGTACTGCACGAAGATCGGCTGGTCGAACCCGAGTTCGGCGTTCAGACGCGCGACCTGTTCCGCTGTCGCGTTCTCACCGAGCACGTTCCTGGCGATGTCGCCGAAGGCCGGCGAGAGCAGCAGGAACACGATCAGCGACGTCGCAAGCACGAGCGAGATCGCCGAGACGAGTCGCTTGAGAAGAAATGGCATGAAAGTCTCCGACGGAGGAGGGGGCCCGCGGGCACGGACCCCCTCTCGCTTTACTGACCGCTGGGCGCGTAGTTGTAGATCGAGGGAACCGCCTGCTGTACCTGCGGCACCACGGTGATCGTGTCGTTGTAGAAGTTGAACTGATCCGGACGCAGGACCGGCGCGAACCAGTAGTTGTCAACGACCCACTCGTTGATCTGGCGAGCAAGGTCTGCCTGACCAGCCTCATCGGCGGTCGGATACTGAGCGATCAGGCCGTCGAGCTCGGCGTTGGTGGACCCCAAGGGGTTCCACGTGGCGTCGGGCGTCAGCAGGAAGTTCATGTTCCCCCAGTCCGGGCGCTGGACCAGCTGCATGAAGGCGAGCGGGAACTCTCCCTTGAGCATCGAGGGGATCGCCTCACCTGGGCCCCACTCGTGGCGGTTGACCGTGACCCCGATGTCTTCCCAGTTCTGGATGATGGCGTCGTAAATCGACGGGTCGAACACGTTGCTGATCGGCAGCGTCACGGTCAGGTTGCTCGCGCCAGCCTCTGTCAGAAGCTCTCGTGCCTTGTCGGGGTCGTAGGGATAGGCATCGTCGAGGGAGGGCTCGTAACCGAGGGTGTCCTTGCCGAAGACCTGAGAGGTCTGCTGCCCGAGGCCCTGCCAGCTCACGTCAACAATGGCCTCCCGGTCGATAGCGATTGCCAGCGCTTCACGAACACGCACATCTGCCAGCTCGGGCAGCAGCGCGCCGTCTCGGTCGAAGAACAGGATGCCTGCCCAGCCGGTCGAGAAGGGCTCTGGCGCGTTGAGGCCAGCAGACTGTGCCTGAAGAGCCGAGGAGGCCCGGTTCAGCGCCGCGAAGTCGACCTGACCCGTCGTCAGCGCGTTCAGACGAGCGGTCTCGTCCGTGAAGATCTTGAAGTCGACCTCGTCAAAGGGCAGCGGGTCACCCCAGTAGTCGGGGTTTCGCGTGAACACGATCTGCGATCCCACGATGGAGCGATCAGTGTCGAGGACGTAGGGACCGGAGCCGACCGGAGTCGTCTCGATGTCGGCTGAGCCGAGCGCGTCCGGGCTCCCCATATATCCGGCGGCGTTGGTCAAACTGATCGGCAGGTCCGGGGCTGGTGAGCTCAGGTGCACAGCGACGGTGTCGTCGTCGACGACCTCGACAGACTCAACGCTCGCGAGGCTGTTGCTGAGCGGCCCGTTCGCGCTCTGGAAGTGCTCCATGTTCGCCTTCACGGCATCGGCGTTGAAGACGGCACCGTCGGTGAAGGTGACGTCATCGCGCAGATCGAGTTGGAGAGTGAGCTTGTCATCGCTCAGGGTCCAGTCGGTCGCGAGCATGGGGCTCAGGCTCCCGTCGGGCTCTCGCTTGATGAGCGTGTCGTACACGGACTGGTAGATCGGGGCGAAATGCCCCTCGTTGGCCTGGGCCGGGTCCCAGCTGGTGGGTTCGGTGAGCGAACCGATCGTGAGCAGCGGTGCGGTGGTGGTGTCGCCCGAGCCGGAAGGCTCCGGCGAGGTCGCGCTGCACGCAGTGAGGGCGAGCGCGGCGGCGGCCGTGAGGCCCGCCAATCGGACGAGAGGTGCGGATCGCATGTGTGTCTCCTACGGCGTCATTGATGGGGATACAGCCGACGCATCATCGCGACGGTGGTGCAATACTAAATACTGTTCAGTAGTAAATGCAACGGAGCCTCAGAGTCGAGGAGGACCATGAGCCAACCGAACATGCGCATCCGGCGCCACGACACCCACGGGTCATCGACCGAGGTGCCTGCAACACTCGTGTCAGAAGGGATGGTCTGAGATGCGGGCGATCGTGCTCATGTTCGACAGCCTCAATCGGCATGTCGTTCCGCCCTACGCCGACGCGGACGCGCCCCACGCGCCGCTTCCCAACTTCATGCGCCTGGCCGCGCGATCAGTCGCCTTCACGAACTTCTACGCGGGCTCCATGCCCTGCATGCCGGCCCGGCGGGAGCTTCACACGGGCCGGCCCAACTTTCTGCACCGCAGCTGGGGCCCGCTGGAGCCGTTCGATGACTCGGCGCCCGAAATGCTCGGTCGGAACGGGGTTCACACACACCTGGCCTCTGATCACGTCCACTACTGGGAGGACGGTGGCGCGACCTACCACCCGCGCTATACGACCTGGGAGTTCGAGCGCGGACAGGAAGGGGACCCGTGGAAGGGAGTCGTCGGGTCACCAGATCCCAGCGCGAATGTCATGCTCCGATCGCGAGCGCAGGACCGCGTCAACCGCACCCACATGTCGACCGAAGCCTCGCACGTGCAGACGCGAACCGTGGATGCGGGGCTTGAGTTCCTGCGCACGAACGCTGAGGCGGACCGCTGGATGCTCCAGCTCGAACTCTTCGACCCGCATGAGCCGTTCTTCGCGGCCGAGCGATTCCGTCAGGCCCGCGGTCTTGATGCAGACGCGAGCGCAGACTGGCCGGCCTACCGGCGCGTGCTTGAGAGCGATGACGACGTGGCAAGGACACGCGAGGAATACCTCGCACTCGTGGAAATGTGCGACCACTCTCTCGGGCGAGTCCTCGACGCCATGGACGAGCACCAGCTGTGGGACGACACGATGCTCATCGTTCACACCGACCATGGCTTCCTTCTCGGCGAACACGGATGGTGGGCCAAGAGCGTCATGCCGTGGTTCAACGAACTCGTGCATCTTCCGATGTTCCTCTGGGACCCCCGTTCCGGTCGGCGTGGTGAGATCGACGACCGTCTGGCCCAGACGATCGACATCCCCCTGACCCTTCTCGACTTCTTCGGCGTCGATGCCACTGCAGACATGCTCGGACACCCGCTGGCCGACCAGTCGCCGGCACGAGAGAGTGCAATCTTCGGGATCCACGGTGGACACGTCAATGTCACCGATGGACGATACGTCTACATGCGCAGCGCCGATTCACCGAGCAATCGACCGCTTGAGGAATTCACACTCATGCCCACACACATGCGCGCTCCCTTCGCCGTGGGCGAGCTCAGTGCGTGGACCCCGGCGGAGCCGTTCGGCTTCACCAAGGGGTTGCGCACCATCTGTGTTGAGACCTCGGCGATGTGGTTGAACTCGTGGCACCACGGAACGATGCTCTTCGATCTCGAGACGGACCCAGGTCAGCTCGAACCGATCGCCGACGACGACGTCGAGCTGCGGATGGCGGGGCTTCTGGTCGAGGCCATGAGGGACGCGGATGCCCCGGCAAGCCAGTTCGCCCGCCTCGGGCTTCCTCGGAACGGCGCCGTGACACGGAGCCATCTGCGCGCTCGGGAGCATCGGGACCGCGCGCGAACGGTTGCCGAGCCCATGCCGCGTATCAGCGAGCTCGCGGCCTCCGGGCATCTCACACGTCCTCTCGCCGAGATCCTCTCCGATGAGCGCACAGCGGCGGTGCTGGCCCGGCATGCGCCTGACCTGACGCGCACCGAGATGGTAGGACTCCCGCCCGGCGCGAGCCTGCTGACGCTGGCTTCTCGAGCGGTGGTGACAGCCGAGGAGTTGCGAGCGCTCGATCGGGACCTTGCGGCTCTCGATAGCGCAGCCAGACCGGACCGAGGCATGGGGGCAGAGTCAGAGCGGTAGCGTGGCGGTGGAGGCAGACATGAACGAGAACGCTCCGACCGCTGGTGGATGCGGCCCGCAGTGCGCGTGCGGCGCACCGGGACGATCGCAGTTCCTGACCCTCGGCTCGGCACCGGTTCCTGCAGCCGCCGCATCGTCGGCCGAGGGCGCGCGTCACCGGATCCCCCAGGCCCAGATCCCCGCGGGACGGTTCATCATGGGTGATTCGTCGGGGGACGAGAACCGTGGCGACGGCGAGACTCCCCGCCACGAGGTGTCGATCAGCGCGTTCGAGATCGACACGACAAGCGTCACCAACGACGACTTTGCCCGCTTCGTCGATGACACCGGCTACCTGACCGAGGCGGAGACCTTCGGGTTCTCCGCGGTCTTCCACCTCGCGCTTGAGGCGCCCGAGAGCGACATCATGGGACAACCGGCCACCACCCCCTGGTGGTTCGGGGTCCGCGGAGCCGATTGGCGGCATCCGGGCGGGGCGAACTCGTCCATCGAGGGACTCGGCGACCACCCCGTCGTCCACGTGTCGTGGAACGACGCGATGGCGTACTGCGAGTGGGCGGGAAGGCGCCTGCCCACCGAGGCCGAGTGGGAGTACGCGGCCCGGGGTGGGCTCGAGGGCAAGAAGTATCCGTGGGGAGATGAGGAGCCGGATGCCGACGGCATCTGGCGGGCGAACATCTGGCAGGGCCAGTTCCCCCGCGTCAATACCCTCGAGGACGGCTTTCTGACCACCGCTCCGGTCCACACGTTCGAGCCCAACGGCTACGGGCTGTGGCAGCCGGTCGGCAACGTGTGGGAGTGGTGCGCGGACTGGTTCGACCCCGGCTATTACGCGCGCTCGACGGATGCCGATCCGGTCGGACCCGATCGCGGGGGCTCCCGCATCCTGCGCGGCGGCAGCTACCTCTGCCACATCTCGTACTGCAACCGATATCGCAACTCGGCACGGTCGCAGAACACCCCCGACTCCTCGATGGGCAACGCCGGCTTCCGCACCGTCCGGACGGGCTGAGCGTCAGCTCAGGTTGGGATCTTCGCCGCCTTCGGCCACAGCCCCTCAGCGCTCGAGGACATAGGTCATCAGCGAGCCATCGAATAGCACGCGATGGGGAGCAGTGACCTGCAGATCGGTGTGGGATTCGATTGCGCGGACGGCAGCGTCGCGGAGCGCAGTGTAACGCTCGGCGAAGAGGGCATGCGCTACCGCGCCGACCCACCCGTCCGGGAGAAGTCTCGCAGGGAGGTCAGGGTCGGTGTAGGGAAAGCGGCGGTAGTCATCGGTCAGCCTCGCGCGACACACGAGCGCCTCATCGTCGCTCAGATCACCAAGCGGCCCGTCGTAGCGATCCACGAAGCTCCGGTACTCGTCGCCGAGGGCTCGGAGATCCCACGCCCGCGCAGCAATGTCGCGGTCTTTCTCGACGTCGTCAGTACGGGTAAGAAAGACGTCTCCATCGCCCGCCGGTTGCTCGTCGAGGGCGCGCTGGGCGCTCGCACGGCGGTCTCCGGGCGCGATCCATGTCGCCGGCTGCAGTGACCCGAACCCCAGCCAGGCCAGGCTCTTGCGAAACTCGTCCCGCGCGGCGCGGTCGGCCGTGCGCGTGAGCACAAGGGTCCACTGCCCGCCCCACGACTCGGAGTCGTGGCGGAAGATGCGCTCCCGACCAGCATCCAGCAGCTCCCAGCCGCGAGCGGCGAGCCGGTAACTGGTGCGCCGCCCCTCGCGAACGGCGTCGAACCATCCCTCCGCGCGCAGACGTGACATCACCATGCGGGTCGTGGCTCGTTCGACCCCGAAAAGTTCCATGATGTCGCTGAGACCGGCCAACGGTGCGGCGCCGTCGGCGCAGTAGCGGAAGTAGTCCCCATACAACGTGAACACAAGGGATCGCGGGCGCATGCTCCCAAAGTACCGGGCACGATCAGCCCGACCCAGGAGCGAAACGTGACGAAATAGTGGTGCACATCGCAAATTTGTTGCATAATCGGAGCGTCACTTCAGCAAGGAGGCTGAGATCATGCGGATCGCTGTCATTGGCGCGGGGCCTGCAGGGCTGCTGTTCGCCACACTCATCGCCCGGGAGCTCCCAGCATCAACGGTCGACGTGTACGAGCGCAACGGCGCGGACGAGGCATTCGGCTTCGGGGTCGTCTTCTCCGACGCCACCCAGCGCGGGGTCGACGCCGCCGACAGCGCCCTGCGCAACACCCTCGACGTCCACGGGGTGCGGTGGGACCAGATCCAGGTGCGCCTGAAGGGCGAGGAGCACACGTTCGCCGGCAACGGTATGGGCGCGGTATTGCGCAAGGATCTGCTCGCGGAGCTGCAGCGGGGCGCGCGTGACGCCGGGGCTCACCTCCACTTTCGCCATCCGGTCGAGCTCGCCGATCTCAGCGACTACGACATCGTCGTGGCCGCCGATGGCGCCAACTCCCGCACCCGCCAGGCGGTCGGCGAGGAGACTCTCGGCGCGACCTTCGAGTACGCGTCGGCGAAGTTCATCTGGTTCGCCACCGACCACTCCTTCGACGGCCTCACCTTCCTCCACCAGCACGTGGACGGCCTCGGCGACGTCCCCGGCGTCTTCGCCGCTCACGCATACCCGATCGGCAAGGGCCTGTCGACGTTCATCGTCGAGACCGACACGGAAACGTGGCGCGCGGCGGGACTCGACGGCTTCGACCCCAGCACGCCACCGGGCCCGAGCGATGAGCACAGCCGCCTGCGCCTGCAGGAGATCTTCGCGCCACTGATCGACGGCGCGAACCTCATCGGCAACAGCTCGCGGTGGGCGAACTTCCGCACTATCCGGGCCGAGCGCTGGCATGCGGGCAACGTGGTGTTCCTCGGCGACGCCGTGCACACCGCACACTTCTCCGTCGGGAGTGGCACCAAGATGGCCGTCGAAGACGCCATCGCCCTCGCCGAGGCGATCGCCGCCCACCCCGAAGACCCCGAGGCCGCATTCACCGCGTACGAGGAGGTGCGTCAGCCAGCGGTCGCACGAATCCAGTCCGCCGCCCGCCCCAGCCTGTCGTGGTGGGAGAACTTCGGCACGTACTACCACGCGTTCGAACCCTGGCAGTTCGCCTTCCACTTCTTCTCGCGCTCACTCCCGGCCGCGAAAATCGCCCGCCGCGATCCGGCGGCGGCGGCCGAACCCCAGCAGGAGTGGCAGCGCCGACATGGCGCGCCGGCGCTCGAGTCTCCGCTGGTCATCGAATCCGGCGAGGGCGACCGGGTGGAGCTTGCCCGACGTGTGGTGTCACGTGAGCGTCTCGCCGGCTTCCCGGTGATCGAGGCCCCCGAACGCGAGTCCGATCTCGAGTCGATCGTCCGCGGGGCACTGGATCGACCGCATCCGCCTCGCATGCTCCTCGTGACCGGTGGCACACCGCTCACCCGACAACTGGCCTCGGAGTCCATCCGCCTGCGTCATCACGCCACCGCCGTCATCCACGAGCCGGACTGCGACGATGACCGCGCGCTCACCCTCGTGCTGTCGGGCCGCGCGGACGCGGTGGCTCGATGAGGTCGGTGGAGGGGCTGACCCCCTGGCCCGCCGAGCTGGCCGCGCTTTACCGCGAGAAGGGCCTCTGGGAGGGGCGCACCCTCATGGAACTCATCGAGGAACGCGCCGCTGCCCGCCCCGACCACCCGGCGGTGGCCTGCGACGCCATGACCCTGACCTACGCACAGCTCCTCGACCGGGCGCACGCGTGCGGGGACCGGATGCTGCGCGCGGGCCTGCGGGCGGACGACCGGATCGTGGTGCAGCTGCCGAACGGGTGGCAGTTCGTGGTTCTGCTGCTGGCGTGCCTGCGCACCGGCATCCTTCCCGTGATGGCCCTGCCGGCCCACCGGGAGCACGAGCTTCGCTATCTCGTGGACCACGCGGAGGCTCGGGCGCTGGCCGCACCGCTCCACCTCCGCGACTTCGATCACGCCGCGCTCGCAATGAAGCTGCGCGAGACGACCGAGACGCTCGAGTTCGTGCTTCTCCAGGGAGACCCGAGCGCGGTGCCCGAAGACACGCTCGCGCTCGATAGCCTCTGCGCTGCGCGGGCGCGCGACGAGGAACATGTGGCGGTCCCGCAACCCGATCCCTCGGCCGTGGCTGTATTCCTGCTCTCCGGCGGCACGACCGGGATGCCGAAGCTGATCGCTCGCACGCACGACGACTATGTCTGCAACGTGCGCGAGACAGCCCGGCACACCGCACTCGGGGACGATACCGTCTACCTCGGCACCCTGCCGCTGGGCCATAATTTCCCGCTGGGCTGTCCCGGGATCCTGGGCACGCTCATCGCGGGGGGAACGATCGTGCCTCTGGCCTCCCCCCATCCCGAGCGGACGTTCGCGGCGATCGAGCGGTTTGGGGTGACGCACACTGCTGCCGTCCCCGCCGTCGTCGCCACGTGGCTGGATCACGCCTCGACCGTGGGCGCGGAACAGCTGTCATCGCTGCGGGTACTGCAGGTGGGCGGCGCACGGCTGGCCGACGAACTCGCCGCTCGAGTGGTGTCGCTCCTCCCCGGCCGTCTTCAGCAGGTCTTCGGCATGGCGGAGGGACTCATCAATCTCACTCGCCTGGACGACCCTGTCGAGATCGTCATCGGCACACAGGGCCGGCCTGCATGCGCGGCGGACGAGGTGCGGATCATCAACGAGGAGAGCGGCCAGGAGGTCGCCGTGGGCGAGCCCGGGTTGCTGCTTACCCGGGGTCCGTACACTCCGCGCGGGTATTACAACGCACCCGAAGCTAACGCGCGCTCGTTCACCCCCGATGGCTGGTACATCAGCGGCGACATCGTGGTGCAGACTCCCGAGGGCAACTTCGTGGTTTCCGGCCGCAGCAAGGACATGATCAACCGCGGCGGGGAGAACATCTCGGCCGAAGAGATCGAGAACCTCGCCTACCGGCTCGAGGCCGTGCGCCTGGCCGCCGCCGTAGCGATGCCCGACGCGCAACTCGGCGAGCGGGTGTGCCTGTTTGCCGTGCTGCACGACGAGCACGTTCTCGAACTCGAGCACGTGCGCAACGCTTTCCAGGAGTGGGGCGTCGCCGCCTACAAGCACCCGGACCGTCTGGAGACGGTGGACGAACTGCCGCTGACGAAAGTTGGCAAGATCGATAAGAAGGCGCTGCGCGAACTGCTGCTCGCCTCTCTGCCGGCGAGCTGACGCGCGCGGGCCTCGATACACAGAACGACGGGATCTTTCATGTATGTGGACGCTTCGACTCTCTCCCCCGCGGAGACCTACCGACTGCTCGTGGGATCGGTCGTGCCGCGGCCGATCGCGTGGGTGACCAGCGGACTCGACGTGATCAACCTGGCGCCGTTCAGTTCGTTCGCGTGGGTGAGTCAGCATCCGGCGATGCTCGGATTCACGGTCAACCGGCGGGCCGATCGCCGCAAGGACACCGTCGTCAACATCGAGGAGGTCGGTGAGTATGTCGTTAACATCGCCAGCGCCGACATGCTCGCCGCACTGCACGCCAGCTCGGAGTTCCTCGACCCCGCAGAGAGCGAGGCGGAGCGCGTGGGGATGGCTCTCGCACCCTCGCGCGTCGTTCGTGTGCCGCGCCTGCGCGATGTTCCCGTTGCGATGGAGTGCCGCTTCCACAGCACCACGGCCTTCAGCCCGACCGGCGGCGAGTTCGTCGTCGGCACGGTGGTGGCGTGGCACATCGCCGACGACGTCCTCACCGGCGGCCGCATCGACACCGAGAAGGTCAACCCTCTCGGCCGCCTCGCCGGTCCCCGCTACACCACGCTCGGCGACATCACTGAACTGCCGCCCGTCCCCGGCGGCTGAGCCTTCCGGAGGAAGAAATGACCGACCTCGCAGTGCCCGCCACGACCGCATCCGAGCTGGTTGCTCCCGACCTCAGCCCCCTCGCACCGCTCTTCGCCCCCCGAGGCATTGTGCTGGTCGGCGCCTCCCGCACCCCGGGCAAGCTCGGGACGGCGATGGCAGAGGCCCTCGCCGAGGCTGACGCTGCGGTGGCGCTGGTCAACACGCGTGACGGCGAGGGCATGCACGCGACCATCTCGGATGCCGCCGCAGCCCTGGCAGCGCGCGGTGCGGCCGCCGATCTCGTGGTCTCATGTGTGCCCGCGTCGGCCACCGCCGCCGTCCTCACCGACGCCGGTGCAGCGGGGGTCCGCGCGGCACTGGTGTGTGCGGGAGGGTTCGCCGAGATCGGCGACGACGGCCGCGCCACTCAGCGCGACACCGAGGCCGCCGCGCGCACGAGCGGCATACGGGTCCTCGGACCGAACACGTCGGGGTTCTTTGTACCCCGCCGCCGCCTGCGCGCGAGCTTCGTTCCCGGGGCGGCGGCGCTGCAGCCGGGATGCATCGCGGTGATCGCCTCCAGCGGAGGGGTGAACCACATGCTGTCGTTCCGACTGGCCGCCGCGGGCGCCGGAGTGTCGCTCGGGGTGGGCATCGGCGGGGGCATGGGAGTGTCCCACGCCGATGTGGTGCGGCACGCTGCGACCGACCCCTCGACCACCGCGATAGCGTTGCACCTGGAAAGCGTGGACGATGGCGTCGATCTACTCGGTGCGGTACGGCACGCGGCATCCCTCAAGCCCGTGATCGCGCTGGTCGTTGGGCGGCGCACCGAGTCCGCCTTCGCCCAGTCGCACACAGGCGCCCTGGCGACCGGCTGGCGGACGACGAGATCGGTGCTCGCGCAGGCCGGGGCGGTTGTCGTCGACGACGAGGACGCCCTGGTGGCAGCGAGCATCGCGCTCTCGCGTCTCCGACTGCCCGCGGCAGTCTCTCCGGGAGTCGCGCTCGTGACGGCGCAGGCCGGTCCGGGTCTGATTGTCGATGACCATGCGACTGCTCAGGGGTGGAACCTCCCCCGCCTGCACGGGCACACGCGCGAACGGCTCGGGACGCTTCTGCCCCCGCTGACCTTCCAAGAGAACCCTGTCGACACCGGCCGCCCCGGGCCGACGTTTCCCGACGTCCTCCGCACGGTCGGCGCGGACGACCAGGTCGACATCATCGCCGTGTACGCCCTCAGCGAGCCGGTCGTCGACCTGCCGGCCGCGATCGCGCAGGCGGCGCCGGCGGTTCCCGTGATCGTCGCCATCGACGGGCCGCGCGCCGACATCGACGCGGCCGTACACAGGGCCGCCCCCGTCGGCATCCCCATCGTCACCGGACCCCGCGCTCTTGCGGGAGCCGTCACGGCGGTGGTCGCCGATTCCCGCGCGCGAGCGCTTGCCTCAGACATGCCCGTCGACGGGCCCGCGGTGGTCATCGAGACCGGTGGCGCGTGGGATGAGGTGCGCGCCAAGGAGTTGGTCGACGCCGTCGGCATCACCACGCCGCCGCGGCGACGGGTGAACGACCTCGCGGACGCGCAGCGGGCGCTCCTCGAGCTCGACGGATCGGTGGCGGTCAAGATGATCGACGCGTCTGTCCTCCACAAGACGGAGGCAGGTGGTGTGCGGCTGGGCGTGCGCACCCCCGACGAACTCAGCGAGGCATGGGCAGACGTCGCTCGCACGGGAGCGCGCGAGTTCCTGGTCGAGCGGATGGCCCCGGACGGCGTGGACCTCGTCGTCTCGGTGCGGCGCGACCCGGTCTTCGGCCCTATCGCGCTGCTCGGCCTGGGAGGCACCGCCGCCGAGGCCTATGCCGACGTCGCTATCCGCACCGTGGGATTCGGGGCCGCCACCGTGACCTCGATGGTCGACGAGCTGCGCGCGGGTGCGCTCCTGCGCGGCTGGCGCGGTGGACCCTCGCTCGATGACGCCGAGCTGGCGCAGGTGTTCGCCGGGCTGACCGCGGTGCTGGCATCTGCTCCGACCCTGCAGGAGGTCGAACTCAATCCGCTGCGCCTGACAGCCGATGGCTTGGTGGCACTCGACGCGGTGGTGGTGGACACGCTGGCCGGGACGACACGCCCCTGACCGCCCCTCAGAACCAGCGCGGGATGACGGGAAGCTCCCCCGCTCCGAGCGGGGTGAGGCGGCGCGCGCCACGGCCGGCGAGCCAGCGGGCGAGGTCGGCGGCGGATCCGGTCACGACCGGGCCGCCCTGACCGAAGCTCGCCTCAGTCTCGCGGTCGTCGGGTCGAACGATGAGCGCAACGTCCTCGCTGCGGCGGGCCCATACGCGGAACACATCGGCGATGATGCCGTCGATCATCTCGGCGGGGAAGTCCAGGAACGATCCGCCGTTGTCTAGGTCGACCGCATGGACCCAGACCTCTTTCGCGCGCATCCACGCCGTCTCCCTGGCAGGCACCGTGCGACCCTGGGCGGTCACGACACGGGCTTTCCATCCGCTCTCGTCGAGGTCGCGCCATTCGACGTTCAGGTGCACCGTCGCGTGCTCGACGAGGTGCCGGAGCGCACGCGCGGGAAGAGTCGAACCGAACGCGATCTCCTCGCCGCGCTGAGTATCGGATGCGTACATCGGCGTCTCGACTCCGGTGCGCGCCCACTCCACCAGACGCGCCACCGCGCGCGCGTTGTAGCCGACGTGAGCGATCAGGTGGCGCCGCGTCCATCCGGGCAGCAGACTCGGAGCATCGAGCTCGTCGTCGCGTAGCTCCATGAGTCGCCGCGCGAAGTATGCCGTGCCCCGACGGGCAAGGGCCAGCTCTGCGTGCGGGGCCCCGTCGGCGTCGTAGCGTGCACCTACGCCCTGCCTCTCGCGCAGCGCGCGCTCCTCCGGGCTGAGTTCCCGGAGGGACGTCATCCCCGCTCCTCCGCGGCGAAGTCATTGGTGAGCGATCCGATCCCGTCGACGGTGATGGTCACCGAGTTACCGGGGGCGAGGTAGCGCTGGGGCGTCCGCGCGTGGCCCACGCCGCCAGGGGTCCCGGTGAGGACAATGTCGCCTGGCCGGAGCGTCGTGATCGTCGAGATGTACTGCACCAGCGAGACCGGGTCATGCACGAGGTCGTGGATATCGCCCCGCTGCATCACCTCGCCGTCAAGCTCGGTCGTCAACTGCGCGTCGGCGGGGATCTCTTCGGGGGTTGCGAGCACGGGGCCGAGCGGCGTCGAGCGGTCCCACAACTTCCCCTGCAGCCATTCGCGGGTGCGGAACTGCCAGTCGCGCATCGAGACGTCGTTGGCGATCGTGTATCCCGCGATCGCGGAGCGCGCGGTGGTCTCGTCGGCGCGGCGTACCGTGGCGCCGATCACGACAGCAAGCTCGCCCTCCCAATCGATCTCGCCACTTTCCGGAGGCAGCACGAGGGTCTCGCCGGCGGCGGCGAGCGTGTCGGCGAACTTCGCGAAGAGCACGGGATACTCGGGCAAGTCGCGTTTCATCTCGAGGATGTGAGCACGATAGTTCAGGCCCACGCACACGATCTTGCTCGGCGCGAGCACGAGGGGCGCGTACACGAGTGAATCGGTGGCGACCTCAGAACCGGATGCCGCAGCCACTGACTCCAGCGCGCCCGCAGCCAAAACCTCCCCGACATCGGCGAAATCTCTCAGAACGACCGCGCGGTCGCCGTCGACGCGGGCGACCGCGGTACCGCCTTCGGTGACGATGGTGGCCAGCTTCATCGGTCATCCTCCTCGATGAGAGTGCGGTGCAAGCCCAGCGCCTCGAATACCGGCGCGTCGCTGAAATGGAAGAGGTCGAGCGGACCGTCAGCCCGCACCTGGAAGCGACACCAGCTCGGCACCACGAAGATGTCCCCGTGCTCGACCGAGTGCTCCTGATCGCCGAGCCACACCGTGCCCGTGCCCTGGAAGACCTGATAGACGTTGGATCCGACCTCACGCCGCGCTGCCGTGGAGACACCGGCGCGCAGACGGTGGAACTGCGCACGGATGGTGGTCATGACGTCTCCCCCGGTCGTGGGGTTGATGAAGCGCACGGCGGCATGGCCCGGCTCGATGGTGGCCGGCATCCCTTCGTCTTCGAGCAGCAGCTGATCGGTGAGAGCGGCGTCGGTGTGCTCCCACCGGTAGGCGCCGATGGGACTCGACACGGTGTTCTGCAGCCCCGAGAGAGGACGCAGGCCCGGATGCGCCCACAACCGCTCGGAACGCGAAAAACGCGGCGTGGCGTAGTCGGTCACCCGCTCGGACCCAAACTCGAAGAAGCCCGAGTCCATCTGGTAAGCGAAGGGAATGTCGAGCCCGTCGATCCACGTCATCGACTCGTCGGTCTCGTTGTGATGACCGTGGAAGTGCCAGCCGGGCGTGAGGAGAAAGTCACCGCGGCTCATCCGCACCGGGTCGCCGTTGACGACCGTCCAGACGCCTTCCCCCGAGGTGACGAAGCGAAACGCATTCTGCGAGTGACGGTGCTCGGGCGCCGTCTCACGCGGCCCGAGCTGCTGGATGGCGGCCCAGAGCGTCGGAGAGATGTACGCACGTCCCCCCATGCCTGGGTTGGCCAGGCCAATGGCGCGACGCTCACCGCCGCGGCCCACGGGAACGAGATCGCCCGCCCGCTCGGCGAGAGGACGCAGTGCGTTCCACCGCCACAGCCACGGCAGAGCCTTGGGTTGGGGGACCATGGGCATGAGATCGTCGAGCTGGGTCCACAGGGGGATGAGGTGTTCTCGCTCGAAGCCGCGATACAGCTCGCGAAGCTCCTCCGAATCCTCCGGCAGCATCGCGTTCGTCACACCCGCGTGATCGGTGATCGGCACGTCGGTCATGTTCGCCCTCCTCGGCGTCGATGATTCCTCCACGGTGCGCGACATATTCCGTTGAGCGCAACATGGTGACGTATGTATTGCGCTGTGCGCAAGATAGAGCCATGACCTCACCCAACCAGTCCGTGGGTTACGCGATGCACATCCTGCAGGCGCTCATTGAGCGCGGGGGCGTGAGCGTGACGGAAATGGCCGGAGAACTCGGGGTGGCCCCCTCCACCGCGCACCGCATCCTGGTCACGATGGCCGATCACGGCGCCGCCTCGCGCACTCCGAGCCGCCGCTACACTCCCGGACCGCTCCTGACGCGCCCGCCCCGCTCGCCGAATGCTCTCGCAACGATTGCCGCGCGCTTCAAACCGGTCGTGCGCGCCACCCACGAGCTCGTCCACGAAACCGTGCACCTGATGGCACTGGTGGGCAACGACATCCAGTTCATCGACGGCATCGAAGGACGCCAGGCGTTGCGCATCGGACTGCGTATCGGTGCGCGGATCCCCGCGTACTGCACGTCGGGTGGCAAAGCGATGCTCGCAGAGATGCCTGAAGACGCCGTACGGGCACTGCACCCGAGCGGCCTGCCTCGTTGGCCCGGTCAGCGTGCGCACACCATGGACGCGCTGTTCGCCGAGCTCGACGAGGTGCGGCGCACCGGCGTCGCGGTCAACGTCGGAGAGAGCGAACCGGGCGTCGTGGCAATCGGCGTGGCACTCTCAGCCGGCCCGCTTCCGACCGCGCTGGCCATCGCGCTGCCCACCGACCGCTTCGAGCGCACCGGAGTCGCCGAACTCGAACGCGCGCTGCGCGAAGGGATCCGCCAGCTCCCCCCAGATGGCGGCGAGGCCGCGCCAGATTTGTGAAACGAACGTCTTGCGCGCAACGTAAATTTGTTACACCATGTCGAAAAACCGTCACTGCAAGGAGGCAGAGATGTCAGAGATCGAGAACCTCACCGTCACCGCGAGCGACGGCATCCCGCTCGGCTACTTCCGGCGAGGGCAGGGCCCCGCCCTCGTCATCACGCACGGCAGCATCGCCACGAAAGAGCAGTGGTTGCCCGCATCGGAGTTCCTCGCCGAGAACTTCACCGTCTACGTCTACGATCGCCGCGGACGCGGCGCCACGGGTGACAGCGCCGAGTACACACTCGAGACCGAAGTCGCCGACATCGCCACCATGATGGAGGTCGCCGGCCCCGGAACACACCTCCTCGGCCACTCGTTCGGCGCTCTCTGCACGCTGGCCTACTCTCGTCAGCACGGGCTCGGCGGCGGCACCCACATCGCTTACGAGCCGCCCCTCGCCGTCCAGGGTCCGGTCGCCGGCGAGCGCCTGCCCGGCTACGTCGAACTGATCGACAAAGGTGATCTTGACAGCGCCCTCGAGTACGCGCTCATCAACTTCGTGCGCGTTCCCGCCGAGGCGATCCCGTTCATCCGCGAGACACCGATCTGGGGCAGCGCCGTGCCGCTGACCCCCACCTGGGTGCGCGAGCTCCGCGAGATCGACGCTCTCGGCACCGACCTGTCGGGCTACGCCGGGATCACCGACCCGACGCACCTCATCGCAGGCACGGCCACCACGTCGTTCCTGGCCCAGTCGGCGCACGATCTCGCACAGACGATCCCGGGCGCCACATCGACCGACATCGAGGGAGCCGACCACTTCGCGCACCTGTCTGATCCCGCTGGGTTCGCGCAGGTGGTCACCGACGCCGTCAGCGCGCACGCGAGAGCCTGAATGCTGCGGCTGGCCGCCCCCGCGAAGAGCGCGGGGTGCATCGCGGTCGAATCGCGCGGCGGCTCGTGAAACACGAAAGCCCCTCGGCGAGCTCGCCGAGGGGCTTTCGAAAGAAGAAGGTCCCCGAGCCGCAGGGCTCAGGGACCTCATCACTGTCTCAACACAGTGTGCGCCCGAAGGGACTCGAACCCCTAACCTTCTGATCCGTAGTCAGATGCTCTATCCATTGAGCTACGGGCGCATGGTCCGCGCGTTTCCGCGAGCAAACCAGCGTTCAGCCTACCCCACGAAGACCCCTGACAGCGAATCGCGGGCCGCCCCGTCCTGGCTCAGGAACCGGAGGAGTCTCCCTCGTCGACCGGAGGACTCGCCTCGTCGACATCCACCATCTTCGCTCTCGCCGCCGGGGTGCTCAGCCGACGCTGGTGGGAGGCCAGGCGCGGCAGGTCGATGAGCCTGATGGACTGCATCCGCGCCGCGCGCATGGACGCATAGTCGGGATCAAGATCCGGCCGCATCGCCTCGACGATCAGGCGCCGCTCAAGATTCGACTCGACATCGCCCCACGCGGCATCGCGCGCCTGCTCGATCAGGTGCTCGAGTGCTGCATCGTCGGTCGCCTGCCCGCGAAGTTCTTTGGCAACGCCGGTGTACTGCCGGGCACGCCGCCGCAGATTGCGCGAGTCGCGCCCGCGGTAGTCGTGCGTGCCGCTCGGGTCGGACTGCTTGCCCCAGGCACGGCGCCAGTCAGCTCGCGCACGGTCGGCCGCCGCCGACTGTTCGTCCGCGAGCGCTTCGAGCGTCTGCCTGGCAAATGGCTTCACCGCCTCGACCGAGAAGGCACTGTCGTTGCGGATGGCGTCGACAAGGATCCGATTGCGGATGCTCAGACGCGCCGCAGCGGTAGCGATGATGACGCCCTCGGCGATCGCATCGGCCGTCCTGCCCATCCGCTACCTCCTCGATAGAGGGTATCGGGCGGCAGTGCCGGGCGTCCGCGTCTGGGACGCTGCGGGTCAGGCGCGCTTGGCGTATTGCGCGTCGCCGAACCCGAGGATGAGGTATCCGATGAACGGGAAGAGGAACAGCAGGAAGAACGAGAACGCGCCACCCTTGCCGAAGTTCTCACCGACCTTGATCGCCACGATGATCGCCAGCACAAGGTTGGCGATCGGAATGAAGTACAACAGCCCCAGCCACGCCGAGTACCCGGCGATCTTCACGAGGATGAACATGTTCACGATCGGGATGATGGCCAGGATGCCGGGCCATCCCGCCTTCGAAAAGACACGCCACAGGGCGACGACGACGATGATGTAGATAACGAGGCCGATGAGGGACGTGGTCCACAGCGAGCCAACGCTGGCCTGGTCGGTGATCGAGGTTGCGAGCATGGCCACAGCCTAGGGCGAAAGAGGCCTAATCTTCCAGCTAACTCTCAGGAAAGCGCGGAGATCCGCCACGAGGCCTTGTGAGAGTCGCTCGGCGCGATCACCGCGAGCCCCGTGTCGAACGCGTAGCGGTCATCGTTGAAGGCATCGGGAGCGCACGTCATCGGCTCGACGGCCAGGCCCGCACGGTGTCCGGGAGCCCCGGGTCCGGACGGCTGGTCGGCGGTGTGGATCTGCACCCACGGGCATCGCGAATCCCACGTGATGGCCGCACCGGCTCCGTGCGCGTCGGTCACCCGCGCTGTTACGAGCCCGTCTCGATCGCGAACGAGATCGGTGTAGGCGTGGTCGATCTTCACGGCACCGATGGTGCGAGGTTCACGGAAGTCGAAGCGTTCAGCATCTGCGGTCACCGGCTGGAGTCCGACGGGCGAGAGCCGGTCGGGTGTGACAGTGAGAACCTGTGCGGCAGGAAGAGTGAACGTCCAGTCATCCAGGGCGCCCGGGGCCACGAGATACGGATGCGGGCCCGTGCCCCACGGCGCGAAGTCGTGGCTCAGGTTGGTCGCCTTCACGCGCTGGGTGAGTCCATCTGCGCCGAGGGCGAAGGTCGTCTCCACCCGGATGCGCCACGGGTATCCCTGCTGCGGCTCGATCGTGGCGCCGAGGGTGACCCAACTCTCGGCTGTCTCGACCGGCGCGAAATCGAGCCACGACGCCAAGCCGTGCAGCGCCTGGCCGCGCCCCGGTTCGGTCAGCGCCACCTCGTAGGAGCGCCCGCGGAACACGTAGCGGCCGTCGACGATCCGATTCGGCCACGGCGCAAGAGTCGCACCGCGAAAGAACGGACGCACGATGTCGGGCTCGAACGGAACAACCAGGTCACGCCCGCGATAGATCAGGGTGCGAAGCGTTGCGCCGACGCTCGCGATCGTCGCTTCGTAGTCGCCCGCGGTGATCGTGTACTGGTTACCGGATGCCGGGATCACGGCCGAAGACTCATCGCTCATACCGCCAGTCTGCCCGACGGCGGCGGCTACCGCGTCGGGCGCTTCGACCGTGCTCACAGACCCTGGGCGAGGCGGTAGTACGCCTGGTTCCAGCGGACTTCCTTCTGGAACCCACGGACGGTGGTGTCTTCGTCGATGACGAGCAGTTCGGTCTCGGCAAGTTCGGCGAAGTCGCGGAAGACCTCGATACCCACGGCAGTCGACATCACGGTGTGGTGCGCGGCACCGGCGGTGAGCCAGCACGCCGCGGAGGTTGCAAAGTCGGGCGCCGGCTTCCAGACCGCGCGGCCGACCGGCAGGTTCGGCAGGTCGGGCGCGGCGACGTTCTCGACGACGTTGGCGACGAGGCGGAACCGGTCGCGCATGTCGCTCATCGCCACCACGACGGCGGGGCCGGGGTCGGCGGTGAAGACCAGGCGCACCGGGTCATCCTTGCCGCCGATCCCGAGCGGGTGGATCTCGAGAGTCGCCTTGGCACTGGAGAGGGTCGGGGCGACCTCGAGCATGTGGGCACCGAGGATCTTCTCATCGCCGGGGACGAGGTCGTACGTGTAGTCCTCCATGAGGCTCGCCCCGCCGGGCAGGCCTTCACCCATGACGTTCGCGACGTGCACGAGGATCGCGGTCTTCCAGTCGCCCTCGGCACCGAAGCCGTACCCCTCGGCCATAAGCCGCTGGACGGCAAGGCCCGGCAGCTGCTTCAGGGCCCCGAGGTCTTCGAAGCTCGTCGTGAACGCCCCGAAGCCGCCGGCTTCCAGGAACGAGCGAAGCCCGACCTCGATCGCGGCGCCATCGCGCAGCGACTGGTGGCGCTCGCCGCCGCGACGGAGCTCCGGAACGATGTCGTAGGCCTGTTCGTACTCGTCGATGAGCGCATCGATCTGGGCATCGGATGCCGCGGCCACGGCATCCGCGAGCTCGTTGACGCCCCACGTGTTGACCTGCACGCCGAAGCGGATCTCGGCCTCGGTCTTGTCGCCTTCGGTGACAGCGACGTAGCGCATGTTGTCGCCGAAGCGGGCGAGCTTGAGCGAGCGCACCGCGGCAAGGCCCGCGGCAGCGCGCTGCCACGTCTCGATCTGGTCACGTACGGCGGGGTTCGAGACGTGCCCGACCACGGTCTTTCGCGGCACGCCCAGGCGCGTCTGGATGTATCCGAACTCCCGGTCGCCGTGCGCGGCCTGGTTCAGGTTCATGAAGTCGAAGTCGATCTCGCTCCAGGGCAGCTCGACGTTGGCCTGCGTGTGCAGGTGCAGCAGCGGCTTCTGCAGGGCGTCGAGGCCACCGATCCACATCTTGGCGGGGCTGAAGGTGTGCATCCACGCGATGATGCCGATGACCTCGTCGCGCGCGTTGACGTCGAGGGCGAGCCGACGGATGCTGTCGGCATCCTTCAGCACGGGCTTCCAGACGACGCGAATGGGGAGGTCTGCGAGCCCGGCAGCGACGGCCTGCGACTGCTCGGCGACCTGACGGAGGGTTTCTTCGCCGTAGAGGTTCTGGCTGCCGGTGACGAACCAGACCTCGCGGGTGGCGAAGGTGTTGAGAGAAACCATGGGAATCCTTCTTCGATGAGGGGAGATGAGGACTTAGAGAGCGGTGACGGCAGCGCGCTCGGCGGCAAGGCCCGCGCGGTAGCGGTCGAGGTAGGAGGCGTAGCCGGCAACCTCGACCGGGTCAGGGACGACGGTGGCGAACTCTGCGTCGGCGAAGACGACGGCGTCGAGGTACGCGGCAAGGGATGCGTCGGTCTGACCCGTGCGGCGTGCGGCGGCGTAGGCGGCGAGGACGGCGATCCCCCACGCACCGCCCTCGGAGGCGTGGCGTTCGACCGACACCGCAGTGTCGAGGGCTGCCGATAGCACCCGCTGGGCGACCCCGGCGGTGCGGAAGATGCCGCCGTGCGCGAGCATCCGGTCGACCTTCACGCCCTCGTCATCGAGCACGCGCATCCCGAGGCTCAGCGTCGCGAACACTCCCGCCAGCTGCGAGCGCAGGAAGTTCGCCAGCGTGAGCTGGCTGTCGGGGGTGCGGATGACCAAGGGTCGGCCCTCGTCGAGGCCCGCAATGGGCTCGCCGGAGAGGTGGTTGTACGAGAGGATGCCCCCGGCATCCGGTGCGGCGGTGAGCGCCTCGGTGAACAGGGCCTCGTACACCGAGTCGGGCGGCAGCGGGGAGCCGATGAGGTCCGCGAAGCGCTGGAAGACACCCACCCACGCGGCAAGCTCCGAGGCGCCGTTGTTGCAGTGCACCATCGCGACGGGGTCACCGGCGGGAGGCGTGACGATATCGAGCTCGTCGTGCGCGGCCGACAGCGGACGCTCGAGGACGATCATCGCGAAGATGCTCGTGCCCGCGCTGACGTTTCCGGTGCGGGGGGCGACGGCGTTGGTCGCGACCATGCCGGTACCCGCATCACCCTCGGGTGGGCAGAACACCGCGCCGGGCCGCAGCGCCCCGGTCGGGTCCAGCAGTGCGGCACCCTCGGCGGTGAGCTCCCCCGCCTCGGCGCCGGCCGGCAGGACGGTCGGGAGCACCTCGAGGAGGCGACGCGGCGCGGCGTCGCCGGCTAGGGCATCGAAGCACGACACGAGGTCAGCGTCATAGCTGCCGGTGGCCGGATCAATGGGGAACATGCCCGACGCGTCGCCGACACCGAGCACACGGCGGCCGGTCAGAGCGGTGTGGACGTAGCCGGCGAGCGTCGTGAGATGGTCGATGGCGCCGACGTGTGGCTCGGCATCCAGCATCGCCTGCCGATAGTGGGCGATCGACCAGCGAAGCGGGATGTTCACACCGAACAGGGCGCTGAGCTCGCTCGCTGCAGCACCCGTGTTGGTGTTGCGCCAGGTGCGGAACGGCACGAGCACCTGGTCGTGGGCGTCGAAGGCCAGGTATCCGTGCATCATGGCCGAGATGCCGATGCTCGCGAGGGACTCGATCACAATCCCGTAGGCGTGCTTAACCCGGATGCCGAGCGCCGCGTACGCAGCCTGGATGCCCGCCCACACCTCATCGAGGGGGTAGGTCCACACCCGATCGACGTAACTGTTCTCCCACTCGTGGCTGCCGATCGCGAGCACCCGTCCACGCTCGTCGACGAGGCAGGCTTTGATGCGGGTCGAGCCGAGCTCGATCCCCAGGCTCGCTCGCCCGGCGGCGATCGCTTCCCGGCCTTCTTCCGTATTCAGGGCGCTCATCGACGGTCGTCCGTCGACTGGCCGTACACGTTCTGGTAGCGGTTGTAGAGGCTGTCGATCGCCTCCTGCGGAATCGGAATCACCGGCCCCGCCTGCTTCGCGATGTGCACGGTGCGGGCGACATCTTCGAGCATGACGGCGGCCTTCACGGCATCCTTCGCGCTCGACCCGATCGTGAAGGGTCCGTGGTTTTGCATGAGGACCCCGCGTGAGCGGTGACCACGCAGTGTCTCGACGATGCCGCGGCCGATCGAGTCGTCGCCGATGATCGCGAACGGGCCGATCGGGATCGGCCCGCCGAATTCATCGGCCATCGCCGTGATGACGCACGGGATCTCTTCTCCGCGCGCTGCCCACGCGACGGCGTACGTCGAGTGGGTGTGAACGACCCCGCCGACCTCGGGCATGTGGCGGTACACGTAGGCGTGAGCGGCGGTGTCGCTCGAGGGCGAGCGTTCGCTTCCCACACTGCCGGGAACGACGTTGCCGTCGAGGTCGCAGAGAATCATGTTCTCGGGGGCCAGATCGTCGTACGAGACGCCCGACGGCTTGATGACGAACAGGTCAGCGCCCGGAACGCGACCCGAGACGTTCCCGCCGGTCCAGACGATCAGTCCGTAGCGAACCAGTTCGGAATGCAACGCCGCGACATCGGCACGGACCCGAGCGATCGCTTCGCTGACGGCACTGTCGAAATGGGCACTGTCGATTTCGGTCATCGATGAATCCTTCCGAGACACCCTCGTCGTCGCGCTTGTCTGCACCGACTGGGCACGCCCCGAATGTTACCGGTAACACTTGGGATCCGCCAGTCTTGACCGTCGCAGCACCACGCCCCGGGAGGTCAGATCGTCAGCGGCGCCCTCGAGGCCCGGATGACGAGCCGAGCCGGAGCCGACGCTGTGCTGAGCCCCCCGGTCGAGCCCCCCGTAACCTCGGCGACGCAGCGGCGCGCGTCACCGAGCACATCAACGCGAACCGTGGTGAGCGCGGGCGCATAGAACGCCGCATCCGGGTTGTCATCGAAGCCGACGACCGCGAGATCGTTCGGAACCCGGATGCCGCTCCCGGCGAGCCCTGCCATGAGCCCCAGCGCCATCTGGTCGTTCGCGGCAAGGATCGCGGTCAGTTCACCGGCCTGCACCGCGGCAGCGACCTCCGCGGCGCGGTCCGCGCCGGATCGAGCTGACCAGTCTCCCCGCCACTCATGGGTGAGGGACAGGCCGGCACGATGGAGTCCCGCCTCGGCGCCCTGGGCACGAGATGCCTCTTCAAGCCAGTCGACGGGCCCGCCGAGACGCCCGATCCGTCGGTGTCCGAGGCCCACGAGGTGTGCCGCAGCGAGCGCTGCGCCTTCGTGTTGCGCTCCTGCGCCCTCGTCTGCGTGCAGCGCGGCGACCGGCACGCCCAGCTCCCTTTCGCGCAGCGCGGCAACCATCCGCGCGTGCGGGGCAACGAGCACGAGCCCGTCGATGCCTTGAGCGAGCACGTGGGCTATCGCTCCGTCGATCGCGGCCGGATCGCTGGCATCAGCGTAGGCAGTCGCGATCCACAGGCCCGCCTCCCGAGCGGCTTCGGCGAGAGCCGCGATTCCCACCGTGGGGCCGTAGAGGGTGGCATCCGTTGCGATGACCCCGATGGTGCGCGTGGATGCCGTGCCGAGCGCTCGCGCGGCGTTGTTGACCCGGTAGTCGAGTGCTCGCATGGCCTCGAGCACACGCATCCGCGTCTCGGGCCGGATGTTCGGGTAGTTGTTGATGACCCGCGACACCGTCTGTGTCGATACTCCCGCCAGCCGGGCTACCTCGCGCACCCCGGCAGGACGCGCCGGACGGGTGACATCGCTCATGGGCCCTCAGCGTACTGCTGCGCTGCGCCCACCGATGACGAAGGCGGGACGGTCAGAGTGCGCCGATGCGCGCTTTCAGTTGCGCCACGATCTCGGGGTCGACCTGGCCGCCCGCGAAGGTCAGCACGGTGTTCACAGGCATACCCTTCGCCATCCCGACCATGGGGTGTGTCGGAAGCTCGGGAACCAGTTCGTCGATGATCGCGCGCGCCTCCGGGTCATCGAGCAACTGCCCGAGAGTGGTCGTGTTCAGATCGAACTTGCCAGCCATCGTGTGTTCCTCCATGGGCGAGGCGCGCACCCAAACGCGCACGCTCTCAGCTTCCCAGCGCCGGCGGCCGACGGCAACCGTCAGATCACGGAAAGGGCACTCTCCTGCTGGTGCGCGACAAGTCGCGCATACGCGCCGCCAGCCGCGAGGAGCTGGGCGTGCGTGCCGCTTTCGATAATGCGTCCCGCCTCCACGACGTGGATGACGTCGGCGGCGACGATCGTCGAAATGCGGTGCGCGATCGTCAGGGTCGTGCGGCCCTGCGCCGCGGCATCCAACGCCTGCTGCACGGTCCGTTCCGAGACGGTGTCGAGCGCGCTGGTCGCCTCATCCAGAAGGAGGACGGGTGGGTTCTTCAGCAGCACCCGCGCGATCGCGATCCGTTGCTTCTCGCCACCGGACAGGCGATAGCCCCGCTCGCCCACGATCGTGTCGTAGCCGTCGGGGAAGGACTCGATGACGTGATGAATATGCGCGCCGCGGCATGCTTCCTCGAGCTCGTCGGGAGAGGCCTCCGGCTTCGCGTACAGCAGGTTCTCGCGAATCGACGCGTGGAAGAGATACGTCTCTTGCGAGACGATCCCCACGCTGTCGAGCAGCGACTCCCGGCGGAGATCCCGAACGTCGGCGCCGGCGAACAGCACAGCACCCGACGACGCCTCATACATGCGCGGCGCAAGGTAGAGGATCGTCGTCTTGCCCGCGCCACTGGAGCCGACGAAGGCGATGTGCTGACCGGGTTCCGCCACGAAGGACACATTGTGCAGGGTCGCCGCGTCCTCACCCGCGCCGGGGTAGCGGAACGAGACGTCGCGGAACTCGATCCGACCGACCGGCCCCGGCGCTGCATCGACGTCGATGGCATCCGGAGCGTCGACGATAGCGGGCTCGAGGTCGAGGTACTCGAAGATGCGGGCGAACAGCGCCATCGAGGTCTGGACGTCGAGCGCAACCCGCATGAGCGCCATGAGCGGAAAGAGCAGGCGCCCCTGCACGGCGGTGAAGGCCACGATCGCGCCGGCCGTGATGTCGACGCCGCCCGTGATGAACACACCCGCGAGCAGATAGATGACCGCCGGGACTGCCGACATGATGACGCCGACGACCGCGAAAAAGCCCTGGCCGCTCATCGCCTGCCGGATCTGCAGGGAGACCTGACGGGTGGTCTCGTCGGCATAGCGACCGGTCTCGTAGTCCGCGCGATTGAACGAGCTCGTGAGCATGATGCCCGAGACCGAGAGCGACTCCTGGGTCATGGCGGTGAGCGTTGACAGTGATTCCTGGGCCTGCGCCGCGATCCGGGCACGCACCTGACCGACGCGCCGCTGAACGACCACGAGCACCGGCAGCATGACCACTGCCACGAGTGTCAGCCGCCAGTCGATGATGACCATCGCTACGAGCGACGCGATGACGGTGACGCTGTTGCCGAGGATCGAGGTGAACGTGTTGGTCAGGACGCTCGCCACCCCGCCCACATCGTTTTGAAGCCGGGACTGGATGACGCCCGTCTTCGTGCGCGTGAAGAACGCAAGTTCCATCGACTGCAGGTGCTGGAAGAGCCGGACCCGCAGGTCGCCGGTGACGCGGTTTCCCACCGACGAGGTCAGCCACGTCTGCAGGACGTTCAGCCCCGCAGACAGCACGAACAGCCCGATCATGAGCGCAACGAGCTCGATCAGCAGCGCAATATTGGGTCCGCCGGATGCCGGGAACAGCGCGAGGTCGAAAACCTGCTCGACCAGGAGCGCCGGGATGACGCCGAGGGCAGCGCTCAGGATGACGAGAACCGCGGTGATGCTGAGCCGCCCGCGGTACGGCGAGAACAGCGCGACGATGCGCCGCCCGAGGTGCGGGATGTGGGGCGCCTCCGCGTTGCGTTCCCGCTGCGTGCGTTCGTCGGCCCCGCGAGTGAGGCCCCCGCCGAAACCACCGCGCATCATGCTCATCCGCGCTCTCCCGTCCGGCGCTTTCCATGTCTTAGTACATGGAAAGCGTACCCGCCTGGAGCACCGCGAGGGTCGGGACGATGACGGCGCCTCGATAGACTCCGTCCTATGCTCCGTCGCACCCGACGAACGGTGGCCCTCGCAGCGATCGTGTGCGCCGCCACATCAGTCGTCGCCTGCGCCGCGACCTCCGAACCCGACGTGCCGCCGACCATCGCGGCCATCATGAACCAGCCCACCTATGAGGGTGGCCGGTGGGGGATGTCGGTGATGGACATCGACAGCGGCGAGACCCTCATCGCGGTGAACCCCGACGATCAGTTCCTCACCGGGTCGACCGCGAAGATCCTGTCCGTCACCGCAGCCCTCGACCTGCTCGGCGCAGACGCGACGTTCACGACGCCCGTCATCGCAATCGGTGAGGTCACCGACGGCATCCTCGAGGGAGACCTCATTCTGCGCGGCTCCGGGGACCTCACCCTCGGGGGCCGCACCATGTCAGACGGCACCCTGGATGTGCCCAACTTCGACCACTACGACGCGAACGTCCTTCCGGGACTGGCAACCCTCACCCCCGAAGACCCGCTAGCCGGCCTCGACGATCTTGCGCAGCAGGTCGCGGCTTCCGGCATCCGTGCCGTCACAGGAGACGTCCTCGTCGATGACAGGCTGTGGGATCCCGTCGTGTTGGATGGAGTGCCGATCTCACCGATCGTGGTCAACGACAATCTGGTGGACATCGTTCTCACACCCGGCGAGGCAGTCGGCGATCCCACGACCGCGAGCTGGCGCCCCGAGACCGCCGCCTACTCCCTCGAGAACCAGGTGAGCACGGCGGACGCCGACAGCGGATTCGATATCACGATCACGGAGCGGGACGGCATCCTCACCGCCACCGGAACGATACCCCTGGGCGTAGACCCCGTGGTGCAGACGTACCAGGTTCCTGAACCCGCCGCGTGGGCCCGGACCCTGTTCATCGAGGCGCTGGCCCGGGCGGGTGTCACCGTCGAGGCCGACGCGGTATCACCGAGCTCTGCCAAGCTGCCCCCGTCATCTGAACTCGATGACGAAGCCCCGGTCGCCACGTTCACATCGCCGCCGTTCTCGGAAACCGCCCGCCTGATCAACAAGGTCAGCCACAACCTCGGCGCGAACCAGCTCCCCCTACTCCTGGCTGCGCAAGATGGTGAACGAACCCTGGAGGCCGGACTTGCGCGGCAGATGAGCGTGCTCGAGGCGGCGGGCCTCGGTCCTGAGGACGTCGTCATCGCTGACGGTCAGGGCCTGCCGGGAAACCGCATCACCCCGGCGGCAATGACCTCGTATCTGGTTTCCCTGACTGATGCGCCGTACTTCACGACGTTCCTCGAGTCCACGCCGATCCTCGGGGTCGACGGCTCCCTGGCGGACGTGCTGCCCGAGGGCGACCCCGCGATCGGGTCTGCGCACGCGAAGACCGGCACACTCGTCGGACCGGGAACCGAGACTCCCTACCTCCTCGAGACGAAGGCGCTTGCCGGATACCTGGATGCCGCCTCCGGCCGACGCCTCGCCTTCGCCGTGTTCGTCAATGATGTCCCGATCACCGAGGTGCAGGCGGTTCTCCAGGCCAACGCCGATCTGGGCGCGATCGCCTCTCAGCTGTTCCAGTTGTACTGACGCCTAAACGGTCAGCGGGTGTTCGGCCGCGGTCTGGCCCGCCCGCAGCCTGCGAGCTGGGAGGTCGACGAGCGTCAGTGCGAGCCCGCCAGCCGCCCACAGCAGAAGCACGGTCCACTGCTGTGCGGTTGCCGCATCCGGGAAGTATGACAGCGACCGCAGAAGAGTTGCAGCAGCGCCCGGCGGCAGCCACTGACCGATCGCACCCCACGGCTGGAGGAGGAACTCGACGGGAATCGCTGCCGCAGAGAGCGGGTTAGCGAACAGCATCGTGAAGGCAGCGCCGAGACCAACGCCTGCCGGTCCGAGCAGTCCTGCGCACCCGGTCACTGTCGCCGCGATCGCCGCGATGGTCGCGGCGCACGCTGCGGCATTGAGCCAGAAGCTGCCCTGAAGGGCGCCGAACAACCCCTGCAGGATGCCGGCGAGCACAAGACCGGCGCCGACTGCTGCAACCACGACGGTCGTCACGCGCCTGACCGCGCTGCCTCGGACCACGAGCGTCGAGACGATTCCGACGGCGAGCCCGCCGAGGACAAGGGGGAACGATGCCACACCCAGTGCGGCGCCTCGCGGGTCGGACGCGGCGAACGGCACGATGTCGGTGACCGTGACAGTCACGACCGGGATCTGCACCGACCCGGAGGATCCAGCCTCAGGGATCTGCGGAGTCTGTCCGCTTCGGACTGCTTCGAGGACGGATTGGATGCGGGCGGCAACTTCCTGTTGTGCGGCAGTGATCTGCGCTTCGACCGTGGAGCGGATCTGTTCGTCAATGACAGCCTGCATGCTCTGCGCGAGGTCGTTGAGCATCTGCGCGACGGTCGAACTCGCCGCGCTTGCCGTCAACACTTCGGGTGCGTCTGTCGGGCTGGCACCCAGAACGATCGCGCCGTAGCTCTCCCGACGCTCAATCGCAGCCACGGCAGCATCCCGGGAGTCGTAGCGCGTGAGGGCGACGGCGCCCTCCGCCTTCTCCGACACCGTCGCCTCGACCTGCGTGACCTGAGCGTCGTCGCCGACGACCCCGACCGGAAGGTTCTGCGGGGAGGCTGTCACGGCCGGCCAGGCGAACAGCAGAAGGATCACTCCAACGACCAGCGACAGGACCACAGCCACGCCCAGTGCGCGCGACCAGGGTGTCGGAGCGGACAGCCCGGGATCGGTTGTCGTGGATGAATGAGTCATCGATCCTCCTAAAACGAATGTTCGTTCTTTATTATGAGGATGACCGCCTATTCTGGCAAGACCCGTTCGACGCGGGGCGAAAGAGGAGGGTGGATGCCGAAGATCAGCGAGGCCCGGCGCGACGCCCGTCGAGCCGAGATCCTCGATGCGGCCCTGCGCTGCTTCGCGCGATCGGGGTACCAGCGCACGTCGATGGCCGACATCATCGCCGAGTCGGGCCTCTCGGCGGGCGCCATCTACGGCTACTTCGCGAGCAAGCAGGACCTCGTCCTCGCTGTCGCGTCGCGGCTGCTGGAGGAACGCCGCGCTGACGTGGAGAGCGCGGCGCGCGAGCACCCGCTCTCACCCGCCGAGATCGCCCTCACACTGATCCACGGGGTGCGCACCCAGATGCCGATGGACGTCCTCCTCCAGATCTGGGCGGAAGCCAGCGTCGATCCCGGGATGCGCCGCCTCATCGAGTCGACCCTCGGCAGCCTTCGCGCCACTGTCGGCGACAGCCTGCTGGCCTGGGCACGCACTCATCCCGAACGCATCGCCGACCCGGCATCCTGGAGCACCGCCACGGCACCAGTCCTGCTCAGTCTCATTCCCGGTTTCGTGCTGCAGCGGGTTCTGCTGAACGAGTTCGACGAACAGGCGTTCCTGCGGGCGGTGCCGATGCTCCTTCCCCACGATTGAGCGCAGCGCTGGCAGCCGCCATGCGTGTCACGCGAGTTCGACGTCGCGCCCCGGCGTCGTCCGGCCACCGATCTCGACCTCGCGGCCAAGGTTTCGACGGTGCGTGACGAGCCTCGAACCTGCTCCCTGCTCGATCTGCAGGTCGCGGCCGAGCGCTGCAGTCAGCCGGATCGCTGCTGACCCGGTCGCCTCATCGGTACGGATGCCGAGCCCCGGCGCGAACATCCGCGTGCGCACTTTCCCCGCTTCTTCATCGAGCCACGCCCAGACATAGTGCATGCCCTCGGTGTAGGCATCCGGGTCGACGGCGTCGACTTCGTCCGGCGAGTCGAGCTGTTCGAGTTCGAACTCCGGCGCCCAGTCCACGTCGGCACTGATCCACGTGAACTCGCCGTCCGCCCGCACTCGCGCAGATCCGGCGGGCACGGCGACATGGCGGATGTCGTCGCCCGCCGCGCGAAGCCAGGCCGCAAGACCAACCGTGGGATGCCCGGCGAAACGCAGCTCCTGCTTCGGGGTGAAGATTCGCGCCCGAACAGTGCGCCCTTCCACCGCGTCGATGACCACGGTCTCGCTGAAGCCGAGGTCTGCGGCGATGTCCTGCTCACGCCCGCGAGTGGCCTTCGATGCCCACACGATTCCGAGCGGATTGCCGTGATCTCCTGCTTCGTCGACGAACACGTTGACGACAGTTGCCAGGATGCCCATGGGACGCCAGTCTTGCATCCCCGATACCCTGACGTGGTTCGGAGCGGCCCAGGATCGACGTACCCGGGCGCTGTGAGGGGCGGTTTACGCGACCGAAACACGAATGTGTGCACAATGGATGTGCAGCGTAAGCCGTTGCGGGCGCACTGGGCCACAAGATCCCGGGGCGTGTGGAGATGTCGTTCGCTCCACGTCCCCTCTCGCGGTGTGGTGCGGCGACTCATCCCTTCCTGTTCATCGGTATGGAAGTGAGAGAGTCATGTCACTCAAAGTCGCGGTCGTTGTCGGCAACCCGAAGCCGGCGTCGCGAACCCGCAAGATCGCCGAACTTCTGCTCGAGAAGCTTCTCGACCCCGGAACGTTCGAGGCGCAGGTGATCGACCTGGCCGACTACACCACAGAGATCTTCGCGTGGCCGTCGGAGACCATGGGGGCGCTGAACGCGGCAGTCGCTGAATGCGACCTCGCGATCTTCGCCTCGCCGACCTACAAGGCCACCTACACCGGGCTGCTCAAGGCCTTCCTCGACCGGTATCCCGCGAATGGGCTCGCCGGTGTCACGGCAATCCCGCTCCACACCGGCGCGGATTTCACGCACGCGATGGGGCCGACCTTCACACTGTCTCCCCTCTTGGTGGAGCTCGGAGCAACAGTGCCCGGACGCGGCTTCTACCTGGCCCTCAGCCAGATGGAGCGCGTGGACGACGTCCTGGACGCGGCAGTGGCGGAGTACGCCGGCAATATCCGACGAGTGGCTTCGCTGGCCGGCGCCCTCCGCGCCGACATCCCGGCATCCTGAACCGACGGCGAAAGAGAAAGCAAACCATGTCGCAGCTCGCCACACCTGAAGTGCCGTTCTCTCCCCGCCAGTTCCGGGACACCCTCGGCCACTACGCATCCGGAATCACGATCGTGTCGGGGATCGACAACGGCGAACCGATCGGATTCACCTGCCAGTCGTTCTTCTCGGTATCTATCGACCCGCCGCTGATCTCGTTCAGCGTCATGAAGACCTCGACGACCTACCCCCGGATCGCTGCTACCGGCAGGTTCGCGGTGAATGTCCTCGCGCACGATCAGCACACCATCGCCACCCAGTTCGCCCGTAGCGGCACCGACAAGTGGGCGGGGGTTTCGTGGACACCTGCCGCCTCGGGGAACCCGATCATCGCCGACACCCTGATGTGGGTGGACTGCGAGGCATGGGCCGAGCACGAAGCGGGTGATCACCTCATCGTCATCGGGTCGGTCGTGGGAATGAGCCCGGCGGAGTCGCATCGCGAGGAGCCGCTGCTCTACTTCAAGGGCTCCTACCGGCACCTTCGCGACCTCGACCAGCTCGCCGGCTGAGCACGTCTGAACGCGTTATGTTTGCAGGGTCGTAAAGAAAGCTCAATCTTGACGCCAATTGCGGCGGTAAGCACTGACATATCTCTTTAGCCTCGAGGCATGCCCTCTGCCCTGAGCGACCACACGCGCACGAAACGCGCCGTGTTCTTCGTCTCGGACAGCACGGGCATCACCTCCGAGACACTGGGCAACGCCCTGTTGGCGAACTTTCCCGGCTTCCGGTTCGAGCGCCACACGATTCCCTTTGTCGACACCGCCGAAGCGGCAGCGACGGTGGTACAGACGATCGCTGCCGCGGATGCCGCGGGCCTGGCGCCCATCGTCTTCTCGACAATGAAGAACGCGGCAGTCGGTCGGGTGCTCGACACCGCGCCGGCGCCGCGCATCGATCTGCTCGGCGGTCACCTCACCGACCTTGAGCGCACGCTCGGCACAACGGCATCCGAGCAGCTCGGGCAATTTCACACCGTGGGCGACACCGAGGCATATTTCGCACGGATGCGCGCGGTCGAGTACGCGATCGAGCACGACGACGGGCAGAGTTCGCGTGCGCTCGAGTTCGCCGACGTCATCATCATTGCCCCCTCGCGCTGCGGCAAGACCCCGACGACCATGTACCTCGCGCTGCAGTACGGCCTCCTGGTCGCG
>MDTD01165363.1_pt1 | contig 38634 bp, 26 predicted proteins | sample 811221 | NCBI WGS metagenome assembly MDTD01 (sample SAMN05326646, study PRJNA326480) | marine metagenome | isolation source: seawater | place: Pacific Ocean: South West | collected 2011
TAAAAAATACCCGGACATTGAAATGAGTTTTGAAGGTGAAAATAAATCCACCAAAGAGACCTTGGAAAACTTGGGCTCAATTTTTGGTATTGTTTTACTTCTTATTTTCTTTTCTCTCATTTGGAGCCTTAAATCGATGGTTCTTCCCCTTATTATTTTAGGGATCCTCCCTTTTGGTGCCATTGGAATTCTTTGGGCCTTTTATTTCCACAACCTTCCCGTAAGTTTTTTAGGTCTCATTGGTGGCATTGGCCTTCTTGGCATCATGGTCAACGACGGTCTTATTCTTTTATCCCTCCTTAATGACCTGCCGGACAAAAGGTTGCCCCATCTCGTGAAAGCTTCTATAAGCCGTTTCCGCCCCATAATTTTAACAACACTCACGACTGTTTTAGGGATGATCCCTACAATCTATGGATTTGGAGGAACTGAAACTTTTATTGTTCCTATTGTCCTGTCAGTGGCCGGCGGAATTATCTTTGCTACACTTATTACCCTTTATATGGTCCCTTGCCTTTTTTCTCTTTATATTGACTTTCCTCTAAAAAAGAGTCAGAGCTTTAAATTATCAGTTATTCAAAAAGAGGAAGCTTACCCATGATGATATTAAGGCCAAAAAGATTTTATTTACTTATTGCAGCAACCCTGACGGTTCTCTTTTCTCAAAACACATTTTCAAAAAACTCTTCCTGGGAAAAAGTCGCTTTTCAAAGGGGGATTAAAGTTTGGAAAAAAGGCGAAAAGAATTCAAGTATCCTTTCTTTCAAAGGTGAAGTTGTCATTCATTCATCAATCCATGAAGTCTTTTCTGTCCTCTTTGATCCTTATCATAAGAAAGAATTCATTCAAAATTGTACTGAGTTTGATGTCTTGGAGTTTAAAGGGCTACCGAACTCCAGCACTTCATACGTAAGAATTAGCAATAACATTCCCCTTATTGATGACAGGGATGTGGTTTTAAAAAGTAGGGTCGTATTTTTCCCAAAACAGAAAACAATTAAAGTTCATTTCAAAAAAGCCTCTAATGATACGGCTTTAAAGCCTAAGAGAAAAGGAATTGTGAGGATCCCAAAGCTTGAGGGTTTTTGGGACTTAAAGGCCATAGAAGTTAAAGGAAAACATAAAACTAAAATCACTTACCAGGTGACTTCCAATCCCGGAGGAGTTATTCCCATATGGCTTGTAAACCTTGCCAACAAAGAACTTCCCTATAGAACGCTTAATAAATTGAGAAGGCTCGTGGGACAAAAGATTAAATTTGCCAAAACAAGAAAAGTCGTCAAATACCTCTTTGATTTCTCTCCGTTTTTTAATACAAGACTTCCTTCACTCGAGAGGAATGATCAGGAAAAAAGTGAAGTTAAGGCTTCACTTATCGCTGAATTTAAAAAATCTTGCCGCCAAGGCATAAAAGAGGCCTGTCAAATGGTTAAACCTTTCACTCTTCTTTAAATTTTGCATAGATTTCACCTCTGGATGATAATAATTTTGATACCTCAAAAATCTATAGAAGTGAAAACCACAGAGGAGTGAATCTTGAAAACAACCAATTTATTAAAATTAAGCTTTTTAAGCCTTTTTCTAGGTTCATGTGGATTTTTAATGGTGGCAACAACAGATATTAAAAACCCAAAAGTTAAATATGTAGGCCACAAAATAGAGAAAGTCACTTCTGATGAAGTTCAGGTTAATGTTGATTTGGCCGCTCATAACCCAAATGATATTGGCCTTAAAAATGTATTTGTCAGCTATGAATTATTTGCTGAAGGGAACAGGCTTTTTAAAGGAAATGATATCCCTCTTAAACTTGATCCCAAAAAAGAGACCGTGATTAAGATTCCTGTTAAAGTCAATTACAAAGGGGTTTTTGGAACTATAAAACCTGTTGTTGAAAGGCTTATGAAGGAAAACAAGAGCCTTCCAGTTGAGGTTAGGGCCCATGTTTACGGAAAGCCTACGGTTTACAATAATATGGCAGAAGGAGATCTTTTTTCTTTTAGTCACAAAGAAAAGAAAATTATCCAGATACCTCTTCCAAAGGTAAAAGCGAAGGCCCGGAAAAAAGTTGATCAATTGAAAAACAAGGCGGAGGATGCTTTAAAAAAGCTTTTTTAATAGAAACTCCCAGTCTATTTTAACTTGCGTTAGGTCTCTGGATTCAAATTAAGCTTTCCTTTCTTACAGGAAAATATGACAGGCTTACTAAGCTCGATGTTTGCCCAAAACTTATGAATTACATCACTGCCCTCTTTCCACCAAAAAACTTCAGCACGGTGATCATAGTTTACAATCAAACCGTGAAAGTTAATTTCACAAATAGACGATTTTAATAAATTTTCTAACTTCATCTGAGACCTCCAAACTCAAATAATCAAGCCAAAAAGCTTATTACCAAAAGATACATAATTTTCTAATTTTAGATGTAATCACGATTTAAATCAGCTTAAGAATATTACTCAAGAACTTTGAGAATATAGACAAAACTTAGAAAATAAGGTGTTCTAAACCTTTGTTAAACTAGATTATGTTGAATTAAATAAGTTTAATTTAAGGTAAAGGGGCTTTTAAACTCCTGCTCTAGAAGAGAAATAAGCTTTTTATCCCTATTCGTACAAAAATTTATGGAAGTGCCCGCTTGTCCTTCACGGCAAAGCCTCCCTACCCTATGTTTATAATCCCTTGGATCCTTAGGAAGATGGTAGTTCACTATGAGGTCTAAACCTCCAATATGAAGACCTCTCGAGGCGAGGTCAGTTGCGACTAAAACCTTAAATTTATTTCTCTTAAATTGACCTAAAACCTTCATCCGCTCAACTTGATCTTTATCCCCATGAAGTGAATCTGCTTGAATGAAAGCTTTTTTGAGGTCTTTTAAAACTTCTTCGGCTTCATTTCTTGTTTTAACAAAAACAATGGCCTTTTTAACAGAGCGCCTTCTCAAAACCTTTTTTAGGAGACCCTTTCTTGATGAGTCGTTAACAAAGTAAACGTCGTGGTGAGGCACTAAAGAGCCTTGTCCTTTTTGGCCTTGATTTTCACCTTCGCGTTCGCCCTCAATAGGCTCCACATCTTTAATATTTATTTGTAAAGGATTTTTAAGGTATTTTGCTACCAATTGCTCAAGCTCTTTAAGGTGGGTAGCAGAGAAAAAAGCGGCTTGTTTTTTTGTTGGCAATTTATCCCAGAGGGTTTCAATTTCTTTTTGAAAACCAAGATTAAGCATTTTATCAAACTCATCAACGACAATGAACTCACATTGATCAAAGAGAACATGCCCCTCTTTTTCTATATTAATTAATCTTCCGGGAGTGGAAACAATAATATCAAGGCCTTTCCCCATAAGTTTAATTTGGCCGGCCATCCCGACACCACCAAAGAAACAGCCCATTTTAAAGGCAAGCCCCTTTCCATACTTTTTTAAACTTTCAAAGACTTGAAGGGCCAATTCTCTTGTGGGGACAAGTACAAGACCTCTCATTCTGGCAGGTTTGGCCTTTACTTTATTTTTCTTTAGGTAATCAAGAAGAGGAAGAGAATAGGCTGCTGTTTTACCAGAACCTGTCTTAGAAACAGCTACAAGATCGTATCCCTTTTGAAGGAGGGGAACCGCTTGAACCTGAATAGCTTTAGGAGTTTTGTAACCACACTTTTTTAGGGCATCACTTATCGTGTAGTGAAATTCAAAAGAGTCAAAGGAATCAAAGGATTCTTTCTTTTCTAATACCAAATTGGATGATTCTCTTGATTTGTGGTCGATCTCTTTTCCCCATTAACGTTTTATAAAAACAAAAAGTGAATAAAGAGTTCATCCCCTCTATAACATGCCTTGTCAAGTCATTTTATTGCTTCCGAAGCTCATTCATGGCCCTTTTTTCACGCATTATTTTTACCAAATATTGTCCTTTTTACGGACATTTAAAAACTCAATAAATCTTCTTACCTTCCTTAGGCCAACTGGAATAATTACCGACAGAATTACTATGAAATTGTTCATTTTTTTAACCTTTTTCTTCCTCCTTTCGTCTTGTGGGTCAAAATACTCCAAAAAAGCACGCCCATCTATGGAAAAAGGTGAAGTAGACCTCAAAGAATGGGACTTTAAAAAAGATGGACCTTTAGAACTTGACGGATCATGGGCCTTATACTGGAAACGCTTTATTCCTTTGAAAGACGTGTTGAATAATAAACTTCCCGATCAAAAACCATTTTATCTAAAGGGCAGTTCTCTTTGGGACAAGAGCTTAAAACTCCCTGGGGCCAGCTATGGAACCCTTATTATGAAAGTAAAAAACCTTAAGCAAACGGAGAAATTAAGGATTTATTTTCACGTCTTGGCAACGAGTAGCGAAACATTCATCACTGATGGGAAAAAAACGATTCATCTAAAGTCCGGTATTATTGCTAAGAATAAGGAAGATAACACACCTCAAGGACTCCGCTTTGATCGGAACATATCCTTGATGGGAAAAGACCTTACCATCGTGATTCATCTTGCCAACTTCCATTATAGAGCTGGTGGCTTTTTCTGGGCGCCGAAAATTTACCACAAAGAGGGCCATTTTTCGCTCTTATGGCAAGAGACGACCGTTGTCTTTTTTGTCATGGGTGCTTTTTTTATCGTGGCCGTTTACCACCTTGCGATTTTTACTCAAAGAAGAAAGGACTACTCATCTCTCTTCCTTGGACTTTTTTGTCTTGTCGCACTTTCTCGCTTTTTTTCTTTTGGACACTATTCTTTTATTTTTTCCCCTACACCAAATCTTTTCTTTTTTATATTAGAAAAAAAGTTTGAATATTTAAGTATGATCTATTTCTTTCCCTGTTTATTTGAATACCTCTTTTTAATTTTAAAAATTAAAGATAAGACTTCTCTTGTTATAAAAAAGGTTTTTTTATACATTTCTGTAGCACTTTCTCTAATCCCTTTACTCCTTTCACCATTATATTTTACAAACTTCTATGTCCTCATAAGTTTTCAAATGGTTGTTTTTGGCTATCTTCTTCTCCTCATGTTTTTTGTTATCAGGGGAGTCATCAAAAAAACACCGAGTGCTTTAACATTTTTATATTCCATCCTTCTTGGTACCTTTGGGATTATTTACGATATTCTTGTTGGGTTAACTATTTTAAATCCTCCTGAGATTGCTCCTTTCACCGGTCTTATTTTTATTTTTATTCAAAGCCATATTGTCGCTTCAAACTTTGGTGAAGACTTTCAAAAAGTTGAAAAATTGACCAATCAACTGAACGAAGAGGTTGACCGTAAAACAGGTCAAATAAAGGATCAAAATAAAAGCTTCCTTCTCCTCCTATCCAATTTGAACCAAGGTTTCCTCATTTTTAATAGTGAGGGAAAAATTGAAGGAGATGCAACAGAGCTCACAAAGTTTATTTTCGAAGATGATATTAGGGATCAAAAATTTGAGGATATCCTAAAACTTAGAGAGGAATCGAAAGAAAGTTTAAAAAAGTGGCTGACTCATGCTTTTAAAGGCATTGTCCCCTTTAGGGACCTGACGTCGCTTGCGCCAAAGGAGTACAAAAGAAAAAATGGAGATCTTATAGAGTTAACATATAAGCCGATTTATAAGGAAGAAAGTCATAAGTTGGATAAAATTATTTGTGTTGCGACTGATATTACCCAAAGAAAGGACCTAGAAGAAAAAGCGCTTGCTGAAAAGGAAAAAGGCCAAATGGTATTTTCTCTTATTGAAAGACCCATTGAATTTATCGATGTTATTGATGACACAAGGGATGTGTTCGAAGAGACATTGCAAAACCTTGAGCTTAAAAAGCCGGATCAGGTTTTTAGAAATATACATACGCTTAAGGCGCGCCTTGCCTCCTTCAAAATTAGAGAGGTCGTAAAAAAAATACACTCGCTTGAAGAAGTTCTTCAAAATGTAAAAAACTCGCAAGTATGGAATCATGATGAGATTCAAGTGACAAGAGCTGGACTTTTAAATGCCTATGACGATTTGAAAGTATTTCTTAAAGAAAATAGAAAACTCATTGAAGTGGCCAACAAGTCAATAGGAGATGGCGATGACTACGAGGACATCATTTTTATGAAAAGCTTCTTTAAAGATTTGGTTGAAACGTACGCTAATAAATTTATATTTAAGGAAGTTCACTCTTATTTCAAAAAGTTTGTTGAACCAACTAAAGAACTTGCAAGAAATCTGGATAAACAAATAGAGTTTAAAATCAACCCCACAGATCTGGTAATAGCAGGAGATAAGTACAAAAAGATTTTTTCAAGCTTTCTCCATATCTTTAGAAATATCATAGATCATGGAGTCGAAAGTATTGCAGAAAGGACGGAGCTTAAAAAACCCGAGCGTGCCTCCATTGAGGTTTCCTTTCAAACGACAGATATTGGCTTTTTTTATGTTTATATAAAAGATGATGGGAGGGGAATCGACCCTAAACAAATAAGAGCTTTAGCGAAAAACCACCCGAAATTGAGAGACTCAAACCTTAAAGAACTTAGTGATCAGGATATTATTCAACTAATTTTCTTTCCCGGCATTTCATCCAAGTCTGAAACAAGCGATATCTCTGGAAGAGGTGTTGGAATGGATGCTGTTAAGGAAGAAGTTGAAAAAGTGGGTGGGACTGTGAAGGTAAAATCACAAGTTGATAAAGGAACGATGTTTATAGCTAAGCTTCCTATTTTAATCCCCTTTGTTAATGAGTAAAATTCATAAAAAGATTAATAAAATAAAAATTTATGGGATAATGGCTAGCGTTATTTATTTTAATTAAAATTAGAGACTATAGATTAAAGCTAAATAAAAACTAAATACAAAAAGGGGTGCTTTCAAATGTTTCAAATACTAAAAATTTCATTTTTTCTCCCTTTAATTATTTTTTCTTTAACAATTAAGGCCCAAACCTCATCTGGTAAAAACAAGTGGAAATCTATTGCACAAAAGCACATGAGTGTCGAAGATTCGGCCTTTTGCTCCAAAAAAAATTATAATTTAAGAGCACCAAACCTAAGTCCTCTTATGAAAAAACTGTTAAAGGATATAGATCCTTACCTTAAGCACGGTACGGTTGACCGATTTCGATCCTTTTCAGGAAGCAATTATGCATCCAGAAGGGTTTACCGGACAGGTGATGAAATTTTTGGTCTTGCTAAAGACCTTATTGAGAATGCCGAGCATGAAGTCCTCCTTCAAACCTACCTCTACGAAAAAAACTCTTTAGGAGTCATTAAACTTAGAGAAGGAGTAGAGGCCTTAGAAAAAAGGCTTAAAGCTGAAGAAAAGAGGGGTAAAAAGATTGTCCCCGTCAATGTTAAAATTTTAGTCGATAACCAATCAGGCCTTGTAGGTACCGTCCTTGATAAATCGGGAATGCTTTTTAAAGGTCTCTTTAAAAAGAACCCTATCGGTCATGACGTTTATGGACTAGGCTTTAAAAAGCCTATTGATAAAAAATATGTGAGGCTTGAAGTTCAGCTTTTTAACCACACCATGCTTGGATCAAACCACTCTAAATCGATCATTATTGATAGAAGTAAAGGGATTGTTATGGGCTCAAATCTTATGAGGTACCATGATAAATTTAAAAAGTGGGGGAATATTTCTCCAGAGACAGATCATGGCTTTTTAGTTATGGGCAATGTTGGGCAAGGACTGGCAGAAGACTTTTATTTTGCTTGGCAAAAAGGAAAAAAGTACTTCACTAATGACCCCGACAAAATGGTTCCTCGCTCTGGATATAATGACTTGAGCCGCACAAAGCGGTTTAAGTTGCCAAAAGTTGTTAAAAAGTGGGTGACAAATAGAATTCTTGAAAAAAGTGTCCCCATTGCTCTTATTACAAAAAAAGATGTGAATGTTCCCTGGACCAGAAATTCAAAAAACCCCCAAGACCAGGCCTTTCTTTCGCTTTTTAAGAATGCCAAAAGCAATGTCAATATTGTTTCTCCAAATCTAAATGCTCCGGTTTTGATGGAGGCCATGGTTAAGGCCCTTAAACGAGGTGTTGATATCAACATACTTCTTAGTAAAAACTATCAAGACTTTATCTCCAAAATGCCCATGGCCGGTGGAACAAACCTTAAAAATGTTAAAAAAATCAAAAAACAAATCAGAAAATACGCCAAGAAGCACCCCAATAAAAAAGTGGGCGTTTTTAATATCCGTTGGTTTGTCGACAGAAAGGGTAGAGTCAGCCGCGAATCTGGAAAAGACAAGGAAAAGCTTGGTAAATGGACCTCGCACACAAAGTATATGTCTGTTGATAACCAAATCACAGTTGTCGGTTCGGCCAATATGGACTCCCAAAGCTGGTACTATTCCAGAGAGTTAAATATTGCAATTGATCATCACGAAATCTCAAGAAAGTGGTGTAACCTCGTTTTTAGAACCGACTTTTTGAGGGCACTCAAATTCGACCCTAACGAGAAAGAATAAATATTCATTTTGCCCTTCTAAAGATCTTCTTAAAAAGGTATTTTAAGAGGAACTTTAGGGGGGATCCATGAAAGATAAACATGCCGAAAAGGCAACAAGGCTCTTTAAGGCCCTTGGTCTTCTTCACTACTTGAAAACGCCTAGAGTAAAGGATATTAAATCCTATCACCATGTTTTTCCCTTTCCTTTAGAGCTAGAAGGCTTCCCCATAAGTTTTCTAGACAGTTTTAATGAGAGCTCTTCCCTAAATGACCTCTCTTTTCCTGAAAGGGTAACCCTCCCTATTGCTGAAAAAAGCACTACGGAACTGAAAACATTATTTGATTTACCACTCAAACGTCTGTCGCAAAACTTTGATCTTTATTTAGGACTTTTTCTTTTCAAAGGACACTATAAAAGAGCACCTATCCACCACCCCCTCCTCTCCGTAAAAGTCCGGCCCAACCTCTCTTTTGTTAAAGAGGACTCAGTTGTTCTTTCGTTAGAGAACCAGAGCTTTTCTTTTGAACAGGAGCTTCTTTCTCCCCTTGAATGGCCTTCTAAAGCAAGCTTAGACAATATTGTTCAATCTTTTTTGGGAACTTATGAAGAGTCAAAAGACATCATCTTGTCATCCTTTTCAGAGTTCGCAACTGATCTTGATACCCAAAATTTAAGTTTCTCTCCTCTCCTTTTTACAAGGAAAAAGAGTCATCATAAGTTTACAAAGTTCATCTCAGGTATTTGCCATGAAGTTCAAAAAACAACAAGTATTCCAAGAGAGTTCCTTAAGTTCTTAAAGAATAAGGATATTTGCAGTAACCCACTTGAGGAATCTGAAAATCCTAATACTTTGGAGGACTACCTCCTCCCTCTATTTCCTCTCCCATCAAATGAGGAGCAACAAGAAGCTCTGAAACTTCTTCACGACCAAGACGCGCTCATTATAACTGGTCTGCCAGGAACGGGAAAAACTCAAACCGCAGTTAACCTGGCCTGCCATTTTCTATCTCATGGAGAAAAGGTCCTCGTTACAAGCGAAAGTAAAACTGGCCTATCTTCGTTCTTAGATAAAATGCCAAAAGAGCTGGACCCCCTCCTCTTTCAAGATATTTCTCCAATAGATTCAGATAAAAGTCATCCCTATGAGGACCTGGAAAGCTCTCTGTTTTCGATTCTTAAAAAAAACCAAAACACATCAATTGATTCATTAGAAGAACGGATTCAGTCTCTAACAGTCTCTCTGAAGAAATGCAGAGAACAAATAAAAAAAACATGGTCTAACCTGGTCTACTCACGAGAAAGTGAAAACACCATCCACCACAACAAATTTGGCGTATACAAGGGAACACTCTCACAAATTGCAAGACAGCTTTTGGAAGAAAGACCTAAATTTGAATGGTTTGAAGATGAGCCAGGTCCTCTGACTCCACTTCCATTTGTTGACCAGGAGAACCTCCTCAAGATCTGGGACTTTTATATTCATTACTCCCTAGAGGATGAAAAGAAATTGGAAAGAGAAGTCCCTAAACTTCCCTTTTTAAGTGCAAGTGAGTTTTCAGATTATATAGAAAAAGAAAAGAATATTAATGAAAAGTACCAAAAAATACTTCCCCATAAAAAAGGGGACCTCTACTTTCAACTTTTGGAATTCAATTCCGGAACACTTAAGCAGACAACGAGGCAGTTTAAAGAGCTAGAGAAGCTCATTTCTGAAATCCAGGAAGAAAAAGATAGTTGGATGACTCTCGCGCTTGAAGATATTCTAGGACAAAATGAAAGCCAATGGACCAGTATCTTAGAAGTCACCCGAAATTCACTTACTTATCTCAAATCATTTGATATTAAGGAACTTTCTCTTGACCTTAAAGGCCTTAATAATAATTCTATCAGCATTTTACTAGAGGAAGCGGAAAAACTTTTAAATCGCGAAGAAGAGCCTCATCATCAAAAATTTTGGCCTTTTAAAAAGAAAAATCCCATTAAGAGTCACCGTTTATTCAAAAAGATCACAATATCGGGCGAAAAATGCCATACCAAGCATCAAATTCAAAAAGCGGTTCAGGCCCTTAAAATAAAGCAATCAATAGAAGAAACTGTCTCTGTCTGGAAAGGAATCGGTATTGACATCACTCTACCACCACTTCAACTTTTAAATATTCTTGAGTTTTATATCAAGATTTTGGATAAATGCTTCTCTATTAAGAATAAATTCAAAGAGCTTGAAAAAAATATTCCTATTTTTAAAAATGAAAACTGGTCCCGAAGTCAAATCCTCCAAAGGTCCATCCATAATACAGAATTAGTTATTTTTGAAAAAATGCTCGAACTCATCCAGAGTAAGCTGCAGAAGCATTGTGAAGAAATTAAGGACAAAATTAATTCAAACACCCACCCCTTAGTTGAAGACCTCGTTCGATTTCTGGAAGAGAGGGATGCCAAAGCTTATCAATCGCACCTTGAGCTCATCTTTCAACTACAAAAAGAAAAAAAGTATTTTTATAAAATTAAAGAATTGGCCCAAGAGATTAAATTACATTGCCCCCTTCTTTATAACGATATGAAAACAAGAACCTTCTCTTTCGCAAAAAGGGAGAATTTATTCAATTTTAAAAAGGCGTTTACCTGGAAAAAGACCTTTAAATGGATTCAGGAAACCATTGGGAAGTTTGAACCCTATTCATTTATTGACTGGCTTCAAAATCTCAAAAAAAATGAACTCTCCATTATTAGAGAACTCAATCAACTAAAAAGCTGGCATCATTATCTTATAAAATTAGATGGCGAGCAAAAAGAAAACTTCAGTGCACTAGCAAAGAACCTGCTTAAATCAAAGGAAACTTACGGTCCTCATGAGGAGGGCCTAAACAAACTAAAAGCAAGCCTCCCAGGTCACTTTATTTCATTTGAAAAAATACCTGATCACGTTGCTCCAAAACCTCATCAGTTTGATGTGGCCATTATTGACGAATCTGACCTGTCAGGACCATATGCCCTAATGCTTTTTTACTTATCGAAAAAAGTTATTATCGTAGGAAATAGGAAATGGCTTACTAAAAGTCGATCGAGGGCCATTCAAGATTCAGTCAAAGTCGTCCAAGAAGGGATCAAAGATATTAAATACAATCAGCATATTACCTTAGAAGACAGTTTCTATGACCTCTGTGACATTGTTATATCCAATAAAATTAAACTTAAAGGTCATTACCGTTCAAGACCAGAAATACTTAAGTCCTTTCTTCTCTTCACTGAAGATTCTGAACCCTATTTTAATATAAAACAATTTACACCCATCCAAATAGAAAAAAACCTGGAAGCGGTTTATTGCAGAGAAGGTAAGATCATCGATTCAAATGATACTGGTAAAATTTTTAAATTTGGTGATATCAACCACGGAGAGGCTTTAAAAATTATCAAGCAAGTTAAATCCATTTTTGAAAATCCAAAATATAACGGGCTCACGATTGGTATCATTTCTTTGGGTGGGGAGAATCAGAGTCACCAAATTCAAATGCTTCTTTCTAATGAGTTTTCTGAAAAAGAATTAGAAGCAAAAAAAGTCCTCTGCGTGACCCCTTCTTCATTTCAAGGCCTAGAAAGAGATATTATCCTTTTAACCCTCGTTACATCTTCTTTAACAAAAGATATCAATGACTCTCACGATCAAGGTGAAGATAACTATCATAATCTATATATTGCCTTAAGCCGGGCAAAAGAAAAGATCATCCTTTTCCACTCAATAGACAAAAATGACCTTAATCCCTTTTGTCAAAAAACAAAGATTTTAGAGCTCTTCTCATCAAAAGATAGAGAAGAGCAAGATCAAAATCCTTCTTTACCGTTAGATGATCTTAAGAAAATGAATCAAGACAAAAAGAAGATATGGTATACTCCTCCAAGACCATTTGAAAGTTGGTTCGAAGTAACTATTTTTATTATCTTAAAGGAAAGAGGCTATCATGTTGTTCCAAAACTTAGCTTTTTAGAAGGAGTCATAGACCTAACAGTCATTGGTTATAAAAATAATTTAGGTATCAACTGCTTTAGTAAAACCAATAATGAAATAAGCTTACCACCTATTCCGACACAATTTATTCCGCACTTAACTATTTTAAGGGAAAGTACCTACACACTTTTTCCTGAACATCTTATTGAAGACCTCTTCTCTAAACTATCACAATTAGACATCCTTCCTCCTAAAGACTGGCAGGACCATACGGAGAAGCTTAAGCAGTTGGATGTTTTTGAAAAGGAGGATATGGAAATCAGTGGAGGTAAGCCCCTTCAAGAAGAGGAAGCTCCTCTTGTTTCAAATGATGGCGACCACAGTTTAAAAAATAACCTGGAGGAACCTCCTCCTAACAAAAATGAGCACTTTTGGGACCACATAGGACTTCACAACTAAAAAGAAAAACTTAGTTAGAGTCAGGTTTTTTGTTCCTTTTTAGATAAATTGGATTAATTTTCCGGAAAAAAACTTCTTTCACTCTAAAAGAGAATCATTCTTCCTATACAGTTAGGAAAAATGATCCCCTCAAAATTTCAACGAACAAGGAAAAAGCCTCCATAATTTAAAAAAGGGAAAAATATAATCAATTTCGTTCCTACCTTTTTCCAACCTTTTAAGTTGAAAAAAATTAATAAGCTGTTACTTGCCCTCTAACTCGAAACTTTTTAAATAGACTTTGAAAAGGGGTATTTTTTTCCCCAAGAAAATTTATCCTTCAGGGAAAATTATTCGCACCGATTCTCACCTCATACAAATTGAGGGAACACAATTTGGAAAGCATTAAGCTACTTTCTCATCTTGCCAATGAGGAAAAAATTTCCATGGAGGGGAAATCTAAAAACCAAGGAGAACGAAAATGGGTTTAAGAATTGCTACAAACATCGCCTCACTATCTGCACAAAGGTCCCTTGCCCGAAACGCCGTAAAACAGACAAATGTATTAGGTAAACTATCCTCCGGTAGTCGGATAAACAAGGCCTCAGATGATGCTGCAGGACTCGCTATGAGTGAAAAATTGAGGGCAAGAATAACCGGGACAAGGCAAGCGGAAAGAAATGCTAATGATGGTATTTCTATGCTTCAAACTGCAGAAGGTGGATTAAATGAAGTTTCAAGAATTCTCATAAGGTTAAGAGAACTTGCCGTGCAATCTTCTTCAGATACAGTTGGAAACAGTGAAAGGCAATTTGCAAACCTTGAATATCAGAACTTAAAGAAGGAAATTGAAAGAATTTCTCAAGTGACTGAATATAACGGCGCTAAACTTTTAAATGGCGAAGGCCTAGACGGTAAAGGTGGATCTTATGATATCCAAGTCGGTGTTTATAATAGACAGTTTGAAGACCGACTCATCTACAAAGCAGGTATGATTGATTCAACTTTGGCCAAGCTCTTTGGTGGAGAGGAGATGGTTAAACAACAAAAAGAAATGAGAAATAAACTTAATGAAATTGATAATACTGATTATGCCCACGATAAAGATCGCGTCGCAGCTAGAAAAGTTTTACAAAAAGAATATGTAGAAAACCTCATTACAGGCCAAAACCCAGTCAGCGAGCTTTCAGTTGATACAAAAGAACTTGCTCAGTTAAGTCTTCGATCTCTCGACAATGCGATTCAAACAGTCTCCAGACAAAGAGCGGAACTAGGATCGGTACAAAATAGATTGAGCTCAGTAATTGCAAACTTACAAGTTTCTAACGAAAATTTAAACGCCACAAACTCCCGAATCAGAGACACTGAATATGCTTCAGAGTCAGCTGAAAATATGAAATTAAATATATTAAACCAGGCAAGCTCCGCAGTCCTGGCACAGGCAAATGCCAATGGGCAAGGAGCTTTGAGGCTACTTGGTTAATAGTTCCCTCTTGAAAAGGGAAGGTGTCATGCCTTCCCTTTTCAAAATAATAGCACTCTAATATGAAACAGTTAAATTAGAAGACAATAAGACAGTAAAAGCGAAAAAATTGGGGATGAGGCAAAGCCCCATCCCCCGAAAGAAATGCTTCTTTGAGTCACTAAATAGTGGAAGCGTTTCTTTCTTTATCCTCTGGGAGTTCCACAGAATCTGGGATAGGAGGCTTAGAAAACCCTTGCCCGACTCTAAGCAGTACCAAGAGGATAAAAAGTGCTTTAACTAGCTTTTTCATCACAGGCCTCCTTTTAACCCATACAACAAGCAAAAAATATGCCATAAAAATGGGCGCTCTTTGACACTAAATTAGGTCCCACCGAGTAACATTTCAAGCTTAAAAGAAACTGAGGGGACAAATTCCCAGTTTTTTTCAATATTAAACTCACCTTTGACACCAGTTTCGTAGGTGATCCAATCACTATAAATAAGCTCTCTGTAGTAAAATCCACCTTCATAGCTATAGACATGCATTTTAGGATTTTTTCTACTCAGAGCACTAAAGAAGTATCTTAAGCCTCGTCTATCATCTAATTTATGGTAAAGTCTTGGACCATTACTAGCGTTAAGCTTCCCCGTTTCATCAACCCAAGTTAAACTATTCCCTATTCTGAAAAGGAAACGCTTTTTAAAGGGATGGTCAAAATCCAGTGTAGTGGTCTCACTCAGTCCTTGATCCAAAAACCACATTAGGTTTGCCCGGAAATTCATAGACCAATTATCACTTAAAAGAAATTTTCTTCCACCATTTAAACTTGCAAAAGGCTGCAAAGGAATTTTAACCTTAATTCCTCCCTCCGTATATAGGTTCCAATTACTTCCCTGTTTAATTAGGTAACGAACTCCAGCAGTCAAAACACTATCCTCATCACCAACTAAAGTTTCAGAAGTTTTTGATTTACCTCCACTCTCCTTGTCCTGAAAAACATCACTTACTTGCTTTCTTCTTCTTTCAACAACAACTTGCAGCTTTTTTTCCGTTCTTGGCAGGACCAGCCTCAAGTCAATTTCGGGTGAGTGGGTAACCTCTTCTCCTTCAACTTTCACTGCTAACCAAGAGAGCTTCAACTGACTTCCATTAATCGCATCCCCTTTAGATTTATCCCCAAAAAGAGAATCTATATCATTGGAAAACTCAACAACTCTGCCTCCAACTCCTTTTTTAATTTTTTCCAAATAATAAGTTGGTTTTTCTATTGAGATGGGTAACTTAATGGGACCTTCCTTTTCAACTTCTTTAACTTCTTTAACTTCCTTAACTTCCTTAACTTCCTTAGGCTTAATTTCTTCACCAAGAACAGGAGAAGAGAAAAAGAAAAAGCTAAAATTGAAAAAGGCCAGTGACCAATATTTAACCAGGCTCATGCCTTAATTATCAAAGATGTAATAGGAATTGTCCTCACATTATTTCAAAATTTTATTCAAAAAAAGGTTAAATTAAGTGATCGATTCAGTCTGAAAAACTTCTTTAAACATCATCAAACAATATTAAAACAATCAATAAATAAAAAAAAAAGGACTCTTATCAAAGGAGAGGTTATAATTTCTTTGATCAACATTTGAAATATATTGAGGTTCAGTTGGAAAAACACCACATCCTAATTGCCGAAGATGAAAATGATATCATGGAATTTCTTATTGACCTCCTGGAAGAAGATTTTGAGATCACCTCAGTCCCAGATGTTCCGGCAGGGTTAGAAAAAATTGAACAGCAAGAATTTGATATTGTTATAACAGACCTCCGTATGCCGGGTGGTTCAGGTCTCGATATCCTTTCACGAGCAAAACAAAAGTCCAAGGATACAGAAGTTATCATCATTACAGGATATGGAACCTTAGAGACAGTAACAGAGGCAATGAAACTTGGCATTAGTTCATACCTCCTCAAACCTTTTTCAACACAAGAGTTTTTTGGACAAGTCATTAGGGCCTCTTCCTCAAGAAAAATCGCCCAAAGGTCTATGCAAATTATTGATGTTATTCCAGAAGAGCACAAAGAGCTACGTGAATACGCTCGCCTTCTCAAACATATGCAGGACTACCTTCTCAATATTTCAACCACTATAGACCATGAAGAAATTATCTTTCTCCTTCTTAAAGAAGTTTGTGAAAAAGCTGAAGTCAATGATTCCTACCTCATTATAAAGAATGAAAATACCCTGGCCCTTTATACATATGGGCTTGATGCCGATATCCCAGAGGATGAATCCAAAAAAGTTATAGAAAAAGCATCAGAGATTTGGAAAGAGCAGCCACACTTCGAAAAAGAAAGGTTTATTTATCCCACGGTGATTCCTGGTAGGAACCACCTTCTCTCCATTGACTCTTCTTTAATGGAAGTAAAGTTTGATTTTACCATTTCAATTCCCATTATGCTAAGGGGACAGGTCTATGGTGTTGTTTTCTTTTCTTTAGAGTCTTTTCATGAACTCTCTGCCAGTAATTCTCAGTATTTTCATCTTATCTCAAAAATGAGCTCTCAAGCCCTGGATAATGCTTTTTTCCATCTTAAAACGAAAAAAATGGCCCACCAAGATGGACTTACAGGGCTCCACAACCATCAATCGTTTCAAAGAATTCTTACAGAAAAAATGGAAAAAGCTAAAAAAGGAAAGTCGGAAGTCTCTCTCATACTTATCGACATTGATAATTTTAAAAAGATAAATGATACATATGGACACCAAATAGGTGATGATGTTTTAAAAATACTTGGTAAAATTTTGAAAGATGATACAAGAAAAGGTGATGAACCGGCCAGGTATGGAGGTGAAGAGTTTGCCGTTATCTTGCCCGATACTCCTATAGACCAAGGTGTTTTAGTGTCTGAAAGAATTAGAGAGCATGTAGAAAAAGAAACTTTCCACGATAAAGAAAATAGACCTTTCAATGTTACTATCAGTCTAGGTATTTCTTCCTTTATTCATAGTGAAAACAAAACCGAAAAAGCCCTCATTAGTGAATCAGATCAAGCTCTTTATAAGGCAAAATCCTCAGGGAAGAATCAAACAATTATCTTCAAGGATAGTAATTAAACACCATCTCATGACAACTCTCTGTAGACGCGATCAGTCACGCAGTCCTCTTTTGCTACCATATTTTGGAAATAACCCTAAGCTTAACAAAGTATTTTGGCATTAGACTTGCTCCCTTTCAATCAACCGAAGTTCCTTATCCACAAAGGGAATAAAATGCAGCAAGACTTGAAAAAAAATACTCCTTTAAACCCAAGTGAAGGTTTTGAAAAACTTTCAAGAATTTGTCCAAAGAGGAGTTGAGTGAGTACATTGTTGAAGTATCTGAAGAAAGAGCAAAAAAAACTGGGAACAGAACTTTCAATTATTCACCACAATAGAACAGAAACGACCATTATAAGGACTCTTTCTAGGGAAGAATTTTAATAAAAAACTCTCTTACCAGATCATGAGCTCTATAAAATTGAGGCCATTTTTCAACAAAGGGCCTCTTCTTAGCAGGATTAGAAAAACAAAAATTATGATCAATCTCAAAATGCTCTTTCGCTTTAATCTTTGAAAGATAATCCTGGTAGACCTCTGGAAAATTATAATCTTTAGATTTTTCTCTCATATAATCAAGGTAGCTGGTTGGTGGAACAAGGTTTTCCTTGGGATGACAGGCGACATAGCACCAAGCCTCAACAACTTGACCCAACCTTTGCCCTTCAAATTTAATATTATCTCTTCGGTAGTAGTTATTGGGAACTCTCTCAATAATATCAAGATAGAGAAGTCCTAACCTAGAGATCCTGTAAAGCCTACCATAAGCATATTTAGGGCTCCTCTCCCATTCAACTTTTTGAATATTAGCATAGCCTTTACCGACGTAGTGACAAGGTAAGGTAAAGTTAATTTCATGACCAGCTTTTTGAGCATTACCTTCGTCTAGGTAAGGTATATCATTTTCCTCGTACCGATCAGGGCCTAGGTTGGCGCCATAAGCAAAATAGAGCTCCGTCTTATTCTGAAAGATCCCTAACTTTCTAAATATAAAAAGGAGAAGTCTAACAGTGTATTTACAAAAACGTTGATAAAAAAGAGTTACCACGGGGAGCACTCCTTGAGGGAGTCCCCTTCTTAATGCATAGGTTGATCGTTATAGGCCTTCCAAATAGCATCCTCGATATCTTTAATGGTATCGGCGAGAAGTTTAGGTTCATTTTTCAGCTTCACAATGAGTTCATGTGTGAAGTTAATAAAAGAAAAGCTGCTACACTGATAGTAGGGCCCTTCCTTTTCTTTTTTATGATATGAATACGCCAACTCTGAAAAAATAATTCTCAGAAACCCAGAAACTCCATTTTTAGACTCAAAATTGAGATCAAACTGATTTCTCGTACAATCATGAGCCTTATATTCAAGCTTTGAACAAGCCGTTTCGTCTAAACTTTTTAGATGCCCTTCATACTCATTTCTATTTTTAAAGTAAAATTCATTTAAATCGATCTCAACTATATCTTTATCATCGTAGTAACCCCAATCCATAAAAGGCTCTTTGTCTTTCCAATAGCCCCTCTTGGCCATTTCCGAGTAGAGCTCTTCCTCAATTTTATTTTTCAAGTCGAGTTCTTTAAGCAATTTAACCATATAAAATGACCCCATATAATCAACAAAACTTGAGTTTCTCTATCGGAACTTTCTTTAAAACGTTTAATTTTATTTTACAAAATCTATCGGTTTTTTTCTATTTTTGTACCTAATTTTTGTATATTTCCATTATTGGTTTAATTCAGAATTTCGTTAATAATTGTAAACTCCTTAATTTACTTGATCATTTTATAAGAACCATAGAAAATAATTTCTATTGATAACCATAGTAGCCTGAGGATATTTACAGATGGTTAAAGGCAGAAACAGCTTAACGCCAAAATTATTTAAAAAGACCATTCATCTCATAATTTTAAGTGCTATTTTATGCTCACAATCCAACCTTCTATGCAAAGAAAAACTAAATCAAAAAAAACAAGATTCAAAAGATTTTCAGCTCCATAAAATTAATGATGATTATTCATTTTCATTTGAAAAACCTAAATTCTGGGACTTTATTACTTTAACTCCCACCACTTTTAAAACCTTCTATAAAGAATCTGTCTCACCGGAAGGACTTAAAGGGCTTGCTTGGATTACAGCTTGGACTGCTCTTACCTATTATTATGATAGAGAGCTTTTAAATGGGGCCCAACTAATCGGTAGGAAAGCAGGTCTTGGCAATGATGATCATACAAGAAGTATGATCAAAGTTGGAAAACTAAATATTTTTAGAGGGCCAACTGATATAGGCTCCTCTATGTACTTTATAGGAGATGGATGGACTCATATGGCGATCACCTTCTCTTATATTCTTTATGGATCTTTTAAAAATAACTATAGGGCAATGAGTACAGGTAGTAACTTACTACACGGTATCTTTTTCTCGACACTATTAAATCAATTTCTTAAGAGAACGACTGGAAGAGAAAGCCCTTATAGAGCATCTAACAAAAGAGGAAAGTGGAGGTTTTTTCCTAACCAAAATAAATACAATAAAGATATTTCCAAATACGATGCCTTCCCATCAGGGCACCTTGCAACATCTACAGTTACTCTTACTGTATTGTTAGAGAACTACCCCGAGCACCGCTATTGGCTCCTCCCTGTAGGAACAGGTCTTTTGACACTCCTTAGTTATCAAATGATGAATAATGGAGTCCATTGGGCCAGTGACTATCCCCTTGCGCTTGGTATGGGCTATCTCATAGGTAAAATCTCGGCCAATTACGGAAAAAAGGTCATAAAAACCCGTGGAAAAAATCAAGGTTTTTGGGACAATATTGAAGTCAAGCCCATTTTCTCCAAAGGGGGAACAATGGGACTTTACTTAAATAAAACCTTTTAAAAAATGGGCCCATGAAAATTTTGAGCATCAATGTTATTGTGATCATTTTTATTTTTTGGCCCTCACACCTTTTGGCCAAAAGTGACTATACTAAGTGGGGAGACTATAACCAATTCACAGTTCCACTTTTGTCACTTGGGTTTTCCTGGTACAAGAAGGATTACAAAAGCCTCGAACTTCTGGCAAAGAGTTACATAACCACTCAAGGTATCACTCATTTTACAAAAAAAATTATTAACGCTAAAAGACCTAATGGAGGTAATCACTCGTTTCCATCAGGGCATACCGCATCTGCCTTTACAGGTGTTAATTTTCTTTATAAGCATTACGGACCTACTTATGCACTACCAGCATTACTTATAGCCTCAAGTGTCGGGCACAGTCGAATAAAAGGAAAATACCATACCTTATTTGATGTTGTCTGTGGTGCACTTCTTTCAATTGGGATCGATGAATTTTATTATAGGAAAATGGAACTTAAGCCTATACGTGTAGGTGGTGCCCCCGGCATTCAACTCAATTTGAGCTATTAAGGACCAAAGACACCAAGAAGCTTTATAACTGCCTAAAACTTACTCAGCCTCTCCAGCTCCAGGTAAGAAAAGGAAAGGACCCTTATGATCTGATGATAATCCGTAGGCATAATCTTTCAAAATAGTAGGAGTTAAAAAGCCAAGTCTTTCGATTCCTTTAGAAAGTGTATCCCACATTGTAAAAGGAGTTGGCTCCATATCTTTTAAGAATAGTTTAATAACAGAAGTTGTCCCTAGAGAACCTGCAGCAAAGCCTTCACTTAGAGCTACTTTATAATACTTGCCTCTCTCAAGCTTCTCGCCATTTATTTTAAAGTTTTTAAGTTTGAACTTTTTATCAAATCCAAACATTAGAAAGTCTTTCGTTTTTGGATACTTTGTTGTTCCCCAATTAATTTCATCTAATTTTTTAATGAGCTCTTTTGGAGTTAAAGTAACACCATCTTTATCCACAATATCAAATTGAACACCTGAAAAAAGAATTGGCATCTTCGAACTCATTGTAAACTTAATGAAGTTTTTTAAAACAGAGCCCTTAACTTTTGCCTTCCAAATATGCCATCCAAAACGGTCCTGCAGGCCGAAAATTCGTGGGTAAATATTAAAAAGGCTAGCACGGCTTAATGGACCCTCAGGTAAAAAAGTTCCAAAAAAAGCTGGGCTATCTAAACCTACATCAGCTCCAACTCTTTCTCTCATAACGCCAACAAGGTAAGCTCCAAGAGGGGTAAGATGGCTTGATGAAATTTCTAAAGATGTATCAGAATAACCAATTTCTCCAAAAAGCCATTCCTTTCCAAATTCTCGCTCCAACTTTTTTCGACTTCTTTTAACCTCAGTATCAACTTTTAAATTGGGTCTTGTCTTTTCTTTAAGGACAGGAAGTAATTTATAACTCAAAACTTTAAGAGTATTTGGTTCCTTATCACGACCCTTTTTTAAATCGACAATTAACCTCCCCAGATATTGACCGTGGGACCCTGCTTGAACAATTGGGACAAGTTTTCGATTACCCTTTTCTTTGTCTTCATCTTTGTCATTATCTTTATCATTACTTCTTGATCTACGTTCTTTTTTATCTACAAACACAGGCTCATAAAGTGCTGTATGAGAATGCCCCCCTACAACTAAGTCCAAATCAGCCTTTTCTGCTAGCTCCTTATCGATATTGAGACCTAAGTGAGTCAGGGCAATAACAAAATCACTCCCATCTTTTTTAAGGCGTTTGGCCCACTTTTTCCCTGCCCTAATGGGAGAAGAAATCTTCCCTTGGTCATTGGCCCAACGATAAAAAAGCTCAGACGTTGTAAGACCTAAAATAGAGATTTTCATCCCATCAATATTGAATGTTTTTTGTGGCTTCAATGTCTTTTGAATAACAGTGAAATTATCTTTAGCACTAAAATTTGCTGCTAATAGTGGAAAGTTTGGAGAAACTTCTTTAAGGTAGTTATCCATTTGGCGTGTGCCCATTAACCAGTCATGATTCCCCAAAACTACGGCATCATAACCCATTTGGTTCATAACCTTCATAACTTGCTTTCCACCGTCGGAAAGGAAAAAAAGATTCCCTTCAAGAAAGTCTCCAGCATCTAATACAAGCGTTGGAATGCCGCTTTTTAATGCTCTCATGCGCTCTCTATCAATCAGGCCCTTAAGAGTCGCGTACCCCCCCTTTTTAGGGTCCTTGATAGTGCTTTCTAGGTAACTGTGAAGATCATTGGTATGAAGAATTTGGACAAGCTTAGCCTGTCCAGTCAGGGCATGCAAAACCCCTATAAGTGCACACAGAACTGACAGCAATTTGCTCATAGCTCAGTACTCCTTAGATAAGGTAGATTCGGAAATAAATTTTATTTTCACCCTATTAAACAAAAAAAAGTTAGGCAGTCAAGAAGTTCAATTTTTTTGTTAAAACCACTCGTTTTTTGCCCCAAATAGATGCCAAATCACCAAAAAAGGCCACTTTTCACTTTAATTTTTACCATTTACTTCTTAAGCGTGAACCATTAAGCACCTAGAAAAACAAACGTAATGAATGTTTCTTTGTAAAACAAAATTATTGTAGCTGACTGTAAGATATCCTGGAAAAGTGGAAAAGGTACTCCTACTTTGCTTAATGCGATAAAGAGCTTGCTAAAGAGATTCACTAGATAAAGATGGGGCTCAAATTTAAAAAAGTTGGCCACAATGGAATTAAAGGACCTTATTGCTCTTCTTCAAAAAATCACTTCTGAAAATGAGGTTGAGGGTTTTGTTTTTGTAAAAGAAGAAACGACTTTTATCGTTTGGAATCAGAAAATAGAAGGTTCGAGCTTAACGGAAAAGAAAAAAATGACTATTGGACCTTTGGACTTCGAACACTTCGGTCACTTACCTCTTATCCTTCCCTTTTCGAATAATGGCACTGAGGGACTCGTAGTTAAGGTCCAACACCTTCATTAAAGAAGTATCCTCTTTAAAATTTTTTTTTAATTTTCTCTCTATTCGTCTATTTTTGACCCTTTGCCCACTTCTTTACTTTGCTCCTCTGACTCACCTTCCTCCTTCTTTTTTAATTCTTTTATACATGCCAAAATGAGAAGAACAGCTGAGGCTTCATCCAAATTACCTATATAGGGCAAATTATCGGGTATAAGTTCAAAGATTCCAAAGGTTGGGTTCAAAATATAAATAACACCTATAACAAGACCAAAAATTGAGGCGGTCTTTTTTAAAATTTTTTTACTATTCTGGTTCAAGCCTTGCCTCCCTGTCTCTATTGAAATTTAAATTGAATGCCTCCAAAAAGAAAAAGATAAAAAAAACAACAAAGGCCAGCCACCTCAGGTAAACATTAAATCTAAAAAATATGAGGTAAAGATTTATCAGGACAAAGCTTCCAAATGAGGAAAAAAAAAAGTTACCGGCCCCTATTCCGCTGACAAAAAAAGAGGTAATACCGAGGACTATAACGAGGCTTTTTCCAAAGGAGAAACATAAGTCCTCACCAAAAAGATGAAGAAATGACCGGACTTCTTCTGAAGATTTTTTAAAGAATAAATATCTTAGAATATAAATAAAAACAAAAGTTAATAACTTGAATAGATCTTTTACAAACTCCCCCATTTCAACCGTTAAGCTCAAGCTCGTCGGTAGAGGAGGGTCATTTTCCTTACTTTCCTTCATAATCGTATTCTCAAAAAAGCTTTCAAGAGATAAAGTTTAAGGCCAAAAACTTATTTTGCTTATCGAACTTTGATGAGAATTCTTAACTTGACTGAAAAAGAAGCTGAAACGCTTAAAAATTTTTGACTTAAATAGACAGAGAAAGACTTATTCTTTCATTTTAATTGGATCTTATCTGCAACACTAGGCGACACTTGAGGTGGACTTTAATTATCAAAGCCCAAAATGAAGGGGTTTGGGTTGCCTTGAATTTCATATATCTCCCATGCCCTTTCTCTTTCCCATGAATCAATCGGATCTTGTTCATCCCACTTCTCAAACATCTTTCTTTCTCTAGGCCCGATAATTTTAAAACCAGGATAACGGTAATCCATATAAAAATAGGTTCGGGCTATATCGCCCTTAATTTCATCCCTAGGCTCAATGAAACCTCTTGAAACTTCAAAGTCACATTTTCCAAAAAGCCTTTTTTCACCGTGAACCGTGCCCATCTTCGTATTAGACCTTGCATTATTCAACTCACCGATGACAGGAACAAGGTTATAAAGGTCTCCCTCAATTTCTTTAAACTTTTGCGATACCTTTCTTAAGCAACGCCGACCTCTATAAGTTTTTCCATTTCCGCCCTGGCAATCTTCATGACCACCCCTCCATTCCTTGAAGGATTTACCGAAGTGAGAAACAGGAACGACATGCTCCCACTCTATCCAATTCGCTCTTTCTGAATTTTTATTCGACGAGAAACCGCATTGGCCGGCCTTGACCTTACCCGTAGTGGAGTAATGACAATCACAGTAGAATGTTTTTCTATGATTATAATATATACTAAAGGCCCACTGCTTCGCGCTCTGAAATGTGTAACTGTATACTGGAGAGGTCACCATCAAGATAAAAAAGAGGGTCATCAAACGTTTCATGAAAAACCTCGCTTATCGTTTTGGGCAGTAGGAGAGCAGTTCAAAACCTGCAGAAAATCTTTCCCTGATGTCCTTCTGCGTACACAGTAAAACCGGTTTTTAAGTCTTTACCTTCAAGGTCATTCTAAGAAACAAAAACTCCTTTTACAACCTATTAATTTTATTTAACATTTTTTTAACTTAATTAATTTTTTAAACAAAAGCCCTGTCTTAAAAGGAGTTCTTTCGTCCCAAGTTTAAACAAAATTAAATGAATGAAGAAAATGCATAGCAAAATCACTATTTGGATTTATTCGGTATCTCAACTCTAAAGAGCAATCCTGAAGACCCCTTTAAGACGTCAATTTTACTTTGATAGGAATTAAGAAATTCTTTGAGCATAAGAAACCCTAGGCCAGACCGGTCTTTACCCTCATCAAAATCGAACATGCTGAATAATTCTTCAATTTCCTTATTAGAGGTCGATGTATAATTTGTTTTAAGGACAAAAATATAAAGACCCTCTTTCTCTTCAAAGCTTAAATGCATACTTGGATTACTAACTTCCTTGGAAACTAACTCCCTCTGACAGCTTGTCACGAGATAGCTCAAAATCCTCTTCAACCAATAATTATCTAAATAAACTTCTTTATCAATGTTCTCTTCACAAGTGATCACAACGTCTAAAACACCAAATATCTTTTCATATTTTTCCAAAATATATTCGAAGATACTTTTTACAGAGAAATTATACTCTCTTTGACTAAATAAACTATCTGGCGTCCCTATTATATCTGACAATAGCGCCAGGAAATCATCGCAGTAGCAATAGATACCTTTTTGCATAAATGACTCTTTTGCCGTACTGCCTGAGACCTGATCACCTAGTACTTTAATACCATTAATTGTGTTTCTTACATCATAAAGAATTGATTTTACTCCAATATTAATAGAAGGTAGTTTGTTAAAAAAAATGCTCTCTTTGGTTTCCCCACCCTTGGATCTAACAGATTGAGGTGATCCAGAGTCTTTTTTTTCTAAAAGATTAAAAAGGACACTTCTATAAGTTGAAGAGTTTAAAGGGTCCGCAAGATAAATAAGGTTTTTCTTTAATTTTTCATTCAGTTTATCAAATAGCACCCCGGACTTTTTTGAGCCAAAACAAATAATTCCTCTAATATTTTTATTATTTACTATTTTTAAAATAAGGTTATGAAGGGATTTAAAACCAAACTCATCCAAATCTAAATAGACAATGACACTAGAAAAGAAATCATTCGATAACTTACTAGGAATAGCATCTATAAGCTTATTGCTTTTACTGTTTGATTGAATCGTGTGATTTATTTCATCTAATAGGAATTTTCGAAGAGAGTTATTCCTTCTCTTTCCCTTTTCATATATTAGATGCAAATAATTCATCTTCACGAAAGTTATGCTCCTGGCGCACCTGGTTTAAAGGTTAAAGTTATTTCGGTCCCTCTCCCTTTTTCTGACTTCACACTCACATCACCACCAAGCCTATTTAAGTTCTTTTTCACAATATCCATACCAACACCCCTTCCAGACAACTCATCAACGCTTTCCCTTTGACTGAAGGTAGGCATAAAAATAATATTGAATATTTCTTCTCGTGACATCTGCTCTAATTGTGAAGTCTTCACAAGACCTAAATCAGCAGCTTTTTTGGCAATTTTCTCCAGATCAATTCCTCTTCCGTCGTCTTTAATTATAATTTTAAGGTCATCATCACTTTCATCAAAACAGATAACTTCAATCCTACCTTTAGAGGATTTACCACTTTTGACTCTTTCTTCAGGAGTTTCGATTCCATGATCTATAGAGTTTCTTAATACATGGACAAAAGCATCTTGAAGAATATGAAATGAATCCTTGTTCATGGATATTTCGCTGCCCTTAACTTCATAGAGAACACTTTTATTAAGCTTCTCTCCCAAATCCAGGACCATCGTTTTAAACTTTCCTAAAAGAGGAATGACTGATGTGTCCTTTAGGCGCCTCACTGCCTTTTTAATTTCATCAAGACTACCACTTCTTTCAGTTAGTCCTTCCAGCTTAGTAATATTCCTCATGACTACACTGCACATCTCAACTTTCCTTAAACGTACCTCTTCTCTGCCAGTAGCCAGGTAGCTCGAAAGAAGTTGGTGGAAATCTATAAATTTTAGATACGTGTAGTAAGAGTCCTCTTCAAAAAACTTTTTCAAAATTGAGGCAACAGGGTCATGATCATTAACATCATTTGAGATTTTTTCTACAATAAGTCTGTTCACATGACTCGTCTTCAATAAAGACCGGATTCCCTTCAAGTCGGGGTTAGAGTCTTCTGAAGAGACTCCTAGGATATCTACATAACTGTCTAATTTTTTATGTCCGGTCCAATCACCAAATGCTTCAAAAAAGTCATTTACCAGATAACCATCATCTAAAACATTTTTTAGTGTCAATAATATAATAGTCTTTATTTCAAATTCTTGGAGTAAACCCCGACAAAAGTCATGATCACTTTCTCTTCCTCTAGAACTAATTTTTTCCAAAGTTTTATTCTGAATCTCTTGCTCACTGCCCTTTTCCAACTGGTAAAAATCCATCTTGCAAACAAGCAATAAATAATTCCACAAATCGCTCATAATAGATGTAATAAGCTCTTTTTCTGATTCATCTTTTTCATCTTTCAATAAAAGCAGTTTTAAATCTCTTGCTTCCTTTAATATTAAATTGAGACCTAACTTTTCACAACGACCTATAATCACATCAAGAATAAAATTTCCTTTACTTGTAACAGTCATTTCATTCTTATCAAAGGCCATTGTAAATTTAAAAAAATTAAGAAATACCTGGGCCCAGTCTTCTTTATAAGTCGTGTAAAATGAACCCAAATGAGATTGTATAAAATTACTCCGTAAGGAGTCTTTTAAGAAGAAATAGCTTTCCACAAAGCTATCGGTAAAATCATCCAAGGTAGTGTTTTCCATTCGATTAAATAAATCAAATGATTTCTCAAATGTATGTACACTTTCTCCTAAATGCATTAATCCAGAATTGGCCCTCAAGGAACTCTTCAAAGAGTGGGTCGAACGCCTTAAGTTTTCCAGGACGTTCGAGTCCATGTTTCTATTTTGTATCTTTTTATAAATCAGCATTCTCTTCTTAAAAGCCCCTGTTTTGCCTAAGAAATGCTCCTGAGTGGTAACTTCTTTTTTTACAAAATTTTCTATATCCACTATATAATTCTGAATATCATTTATAATTTTCTTTCCAAACTCATTTTCTATTTTGAAAACTTTTTTGGCCAAATTCCCGTACTCCAGAACTTCTTGGCTTAAAAGATAAAGATTATCAATTATTGGCTCGAAATGCTTATTCCTTAAAGTTCCTCCGCTTTTTATAACCTCAAGTTTTTCGCTTACGGAGCTTTCCACGAGATGGGTTATGCTTGAAATTGAGTCAAAATTAAATGCCCTTGCACTACCCTTCAAAGTATGGAGGAATCTGAATAGTTCATGTATTACCTCTTCTTTGTTTGGCTTTGATTTCGCTAAAATCATCGATTTTTGCAAGATTCCTTTTGCATTATCTAAAAATATTTCAAGGTCCTCTATATCCACTTTAGCCATTTCTGTAATTATTGAAATATTCTTTTGATTTGTTTCTTTTTCAGAAAGTACTTCTGCTTCTAGTTTTTCCTTTTCAGTAATATCATCAACAACAAACATGAGGTGTTCTAGTAGCTCTTCTTCATTAAAAAGCGGTGTATATGAAATAGACAATGTCTTAACACCTGCAATTTTTGAATAATAATTTATTTTTCTAAGTAGGTGCTCCTCTACCAATTCAAATTGAATATAATCATCACCATAAACCAAGGTTAGTGCACTTTCTAAATTAGCGATCGTTTCCGAATTTTTATCAAAATCCTTAAATAAGGAGTCAAATATGCTCTTACCTACGATATTTTCATCAAAAACATTTGTTGCGAAATGAGAAACTGGGGGTATAACAACAAGATCCTCATTAACAACAAATATTGCCTGTTTCATATTATTTAAAAGGTCATCGACTTTATTTTTTTCTGACTCAATTTCCTCAGTTGCTTCTCTAACCTTATTCTCAAGATTCAAAGAGTAATCCTTAAGCTGTTCATGAGATGATTTTAGCTTTTCCTTCATTTTATTTAACGAAAGAACAACATTGTCTAACTCATCTTTTTCCATAACACTTGCCCTTTCCAGTTTCAATTCAGGTCCGGAAAGGTCCACGAGATCAATAGACTCCGCATAATTACTCATTCTTTCTAAGTGTTTAGAAATTAGGTTTTTAAAAATAGAATACATAATGAAGGAAACGAGGATAAACTGAAATAATTGGATAATAACAAATATAATAATTTGATTTTTTATTTTATTAGTAACACCCGAGAGGTTTGCCTGGATTAATATGTAGCCTAAAGGCTCCGGAGGATCATCTGGCTGATTTGGATTAATGTAAACCACTCGAATCTTGTGATTTAAAACATTCCCCTTGTTCTTTTCACCTCTTTTAAAAGCAATTTCATCTTCAGAGTCGTCATCCAACGTTACCTCGAGATAACTCATATCCTGAACACTTAAAATCCCGTCAAGATTATTTTTTATTTGTGGTAGATCCTCTACATATAGAGAAGTAGCAAGGGAAGGGATATGACTACTTTCTATTTCATTGAAACGTTCTTTAATTGCTATTTTGTAGAGGTTAAAATCCCTTATCAAAGAAACAGTCGTTCCAATCATTGCAATAGCAAAACTACTCAGTATAAAGTATACGATAATTTTTCTAGCAACAGAAACGTTTCTAAACTTCATTTTTATTTACTACCTCTTTCCAGCTCCTTTTATCGGTGTATTTCAACAAGTACATTAAGATAATTCTCAGCAATTTTTTTAATTTTTAAAGTCTTTTTAATTGTTTGGGAATATTTTTAATCAAAGCATAAGTCCATGCTTTGATTAAAAATCACAGGGGAAATCAAATAATTTTTTGATAACTAAATATAACAATTTTGAGATTTAGTTTTTTGGGATTAAGGTCTGGATACTATTTTTTCCACCATTGTAAGGAACTTTTTATCAGAAACTGGCTTTAAAATCCACTTATAGACACCAGCGTCAGTACCTTCTTTTTTTAGTTTTGGGCTGGCTTCTGTAGTAACCATTAATATTGGTGCTTCAGTTTCTATATTTTCGCTTCTGATCTTCTTACACATAGAAAGACCGTCTAAATTGGGCATATGAAGATCCGAGATAATTAACCCAATATCCCGTTCGCTCTTAATCAGATCAATTCCTTCAAGACCATCCGAAGCCTCTAAAACCTCATAATCAAGGATCTCGAGAAGAGACCTCATCTTGCTTCTAAAATCTTCTGAATCTTCTATGATAAGAACCTTCATGCTGCTAAACCTCTTAGATCTTTTGCTCCTCTTACCACTTGTAAGTTGGAAACTTTCTTTGAAAAAGATGTACAAATGTTATATCGGTTTAAAAAAAGTTTCCTAAAGAAATCGCCCTACTAATGTAATTTTACTCCTAATTGGAAAGTTTTAGGGGAAAATTGGTGGTATAAAAGGCAAGTCATTTATAAACAACCCTAATTTATAACCTTAGTTTTGTTGAAAAAATCACTCAAAATAGTCTCTAAACTTTTTAAATAATTAAGTTTAAATATTTTTAATTTGCAAAAAATACTTTCGTAATGCTTAAATAAATCAATTGTCTAAATTATGTAAAGATACGCTGTCTGACTTTGTACAAAGTGCCTCATATTCTATCGGGCCAATTTTTAAAAGTTTTAAAGTTATAGTAACTTGAATTACTTTTACCCCTACTTTTCTTTTAATTTAAACAAAATTGGGTGAACTGTGATGATATTGAATATTAAGATAATCTATCCTTCACAACTAACTTTGGTAAACATAAAGGATAAAACTGATTTAAGAGAAATTAAAACTGGTTGCTTGGATAAGAAATTACTGATTAGATGGAAAAGTGAGAAGTCACAATGCTTAGAAGCAAACGTGGGCCCAAAAGCTCCCTACTATTTAAGAGATCATTTTTATGACAAATTTCCTATGGGTTTATACCACCCTATCCAAAAAAGCAGAAGCAGTAGAAATTTCAAAGACCCTTGTCAAAGAAAAGCTAATTGCTTGCTCAAATATCCTGGAAAATATGACTTCAATTTATGAATGGAAAGGCGAAATCTGTGAAGAAAGTGAAGTCTCTCTCATTATGAAAACAACAAAAGAGAAGGTAAAATCCTTAGAAAAGAAAATTTTAGAATTACACCCCTATGAGTGCCCCGCTGTTTTACATATTCCCATTGAGGGAGGACACGAAAGTTTTTTAAATTGGATAAAACAGCAAGTTTCTGATTGAGAAAAATTTTTTATTATAAACCTTAGCTATTAGATTCTTTTGCCATAAATTCGAGTAATTGCTCTATCTGAGCATTTTTAAAAGGTTTATGCAGCCATCCTCTAACTCCCAGCTCTTTGGCCTTCATTTTGTGCCCAGCACTTGTTTCAGTTGTACACATTACGAAAACAAGGTTTTTCTTATCCCAATCTCTTCTCCTTACCTCTTCTACAAGAGTCAGGCCATCCATCTCTGGCATATTTATATCGCAGATACAAAAATCTATATCTAGCGTCTTAGTAATTATATCAAGGGCTATTTGGCCATTCTCCGCTTCAATAACTTCATGACCCTTATCTTTAATAATTTGAGTAATTTTTATTCGAACGGTTTCTGAATCATCTATGACCATTACTTTCAATATTTATCCCCAGAAAACTTTGATATTCACCTTTCCGTCATTATTATTCTATTTTATTTTCCAATTTCTTCCAATCGAAGAAAGAACCTCATGACCAAAATATTTTAGTTGTTTTAATGAAAGATGATTTCCATTCTGAAGGAAAAACATTAATATCCAGCTATACGTTCAGTTGACTAATTCATTAAGGTTTTCTCAATGGTCCAAAAATTAACTCAAATTCTCCTTACCATCTTTCGCACCACGACACAAAACCGATTAAAAACCCTTCTGCTTATGTTTGTAGCGACGGTTTTCCTTGGTTTCTCAATTCCTAAGATCAAAGTTGATCAATCCATGGACTCGTGGCTGGAGTCAGGGGACCAGACTATCCGAGTCTTTAGGCTTTTCCGATATCTTTATGGCTCTGATGAATCACTCATCTTAATGTTTAAAAACCAAAAAGGTAATATTTTCGATGAAGACACCTTTCAAAAAGTTCAAAAGCTAGAAAAGTTTCTCAATGAAAAAAGAATGGACCAAAAATCCCCGCTAAAAAGGATAAAAAGAGTTAGATCTCTTTTATCAGCTGATTACCTGGAATCAAAAAATGACTCCTTAATAAATAGACCATTCGTAAAAAAAATCCCTTCATCAAAAGAGGAATGGACAAAATTAAAGAAAAAGGCGCTTGAAGAAGAGGACATCAAAGGAACATTCTTTTCAGATGACTTTCAATATGGTGCGCTTCTCATTGAAACGGATTATGGTGCCCGAGTCAAACCCACTTCTACTAAAGAGAGTTCAACAGCGCCTAAAAAAGACGTGTCAAAGGAAGTAGCAACTGAGACCGATGAGGCAGATGAAGACTTCTCCTTTGAAAATCCTCCCAATACAGATCAAGATAAAGTCAGGGGAAAAATTATAGACCTTGATAAAGTACCCGAACTCGAGTCTCCTCAAATGGAAGATTACGTCGTCTTTATTGACGAATTGAAAAAGGTGCTGGAAGAAAATAGTTTCTATCACTCCGTCGATAAAGATTCCATTAAAGAGAATTCCAAAAATAACCTACAAGACATGGTTTCTTATCATATGGCAGGAAACCCATGGCTCATGGGCTTTTTTGCAAAAATCATTTTGAAAGAATTTGGTCTTATTTTTGCTCTCTCAATGGTCCTCATTTTGGGAAGCCTTTTTTATGCCTTCCGCTCTTTTAGTGGTATGATTTGGCCTTCCGTCGTTGTTATCACAAGCCTGATTTGGACTATGGGTTTCATAGGTATGAGTGGCATAACTCAAACAATGATGATTAATATTCTGGCTTTTATGGTCCTTGCAGTAGGAGTCGCTGACTCCATCCACCTCCTCTCCGGAGTTCGATATTACTTACGACAAAATTACTCCCACGAAGAGGCTTTATTACTATCATATAAGAAGTGTGCTTCCAGCATTGCACTAACGACGATAACGACAATGGCCGGTTTAGGATCCTTGACTTTTTCACCAGTCGTACCAATAAAAGTTTTTGCTCTTTTTACAGCACTTGGCATCTTCTTCGCCTTTTTTATGACCATCATCTTATTACCCATATTCTTAACCTATTTCCCTTTAAAAGTTAAAGAACACGAAAAGAAAAAATCGCACTTAGACCCTATTATTACTAAGATGAACCTTTGGTCTAAAACCAAAAGAAAAACGGTTATTATACCTTTTTTACTTATAGCGGTTGCCCTTTCTTTTGGTATACCTAAAGTTTTTATCGATACAAATATGATCAATATGGTTAAACCAGGCTATGGTTTTATAGAATCCTACAAGACTATAGATAAGTACTTTGGAGGAACAGCTTCCATTGAGATCCTTTTAGATACAGGAAAAATTGACGGAGTTAAAGACCCTCAGTTTTTAAAAAGTCTGGACAAATTAAGCCAAACTATAAAAGATGAATGGCCTGATCTTGTCTCCAGAGTTTACTCGCTTTCAAAATTAACGAAAAAATCTTACGAGACGTTAACAGAAAACGACAAAAATTATATCATTCCGAATAAAAAAAATATCCTGGACCAAACCCTTTTTAGTTTTGAAACGGCAGACCCAAATACTCGTAAGCTTGTTGTTGATGACGATTGGCAAATGGCAAGGCTAACTGTCAGTCTCGTTACAAAAGGATCAAAAGAATATAATCCCTTTAATGATCAAGTTAAATTAACAGCCCTAAAAATTTTTAAGGAGTATAAAAAAAGAAACCCTAATTTAAAAATTCATCTCACGGGCATGGTGCCTTTAATGTACAAAATGACAGAAAATATCTCTATCTCCCAAATCCAGTCTTTTGGAATTATTGTCGGAGTTATAAGTATCCTCTTCTTCTTCCTCTTTAAATCACTTACCCTCGGTCTCCTTGCCTTGATTCCAAACCTTTTCCCAATTCTCGTTATTTTAGGGTTAACAGGTCATTTTGGCATTCCCCTTGACTCAGATACACTTTTGGTTGTTCCCATTGCTATAGGCCTTGCTGTTGATGATACCATACACTTTCTCATGCATTATCAAACCTTGAGGGATGAAGGAGCTGATGTAGGAACAGCCCTAGACAAGTCCTGTAGAGAAGTTGGTCATGCTCTTATCTACACTTCCTTTGTCCTTTCCTTAGGGTTTTTAGCTTTTACACTTTCTGCTTCAAAGCCCTTTACTTATTTTGGAATTTTGTCTTCACTCTCCATTTTCACGGCCCTATTGGCAGACCTCTTTTTACTACCAACAATTATCTTCTGGCTTGAAAAGAAAAAACGACCTTTGGCCCAAGGAGAATTATCATGATTTCCATTATCAGCACTATTAAAAAGTTTAACTTTCATCGCTTACTTTTTATCTGCTTTTCCCTCTTTACCTTCTTTAACTTATTCAATTCTTCTCTCTCGAAGGGAGAAGAATTGAAAGCTGAATCACCCACACCTAAAGAGATTATGAAAAAGGTTTTCAATAGAAATGAAGGAAAGAGTAGCTATGTCTCCAATATTCTCTTAAGTTGCCAATTTGAAGTCGTTAAGCAAAAAAACAAGTCTAAAAAAAAGTGCTCTTCTCCTCCAAGGATTAAGGAATTCAAATCAATAGCGATAGAAATTAAAAAAGATAAAATTGATGCCAAAAGCCTAAGCCTCATTAAAAAACCGGCCAGCGAAAAAGGTTTAGGCTTTATGCAGGTAGATTATATAGAAGAGGGTAAGTCCAGCGATCAGTGGATGTTTCTTCCTGCTCTTAAAAAAACAAAGCGTGTTGTTGGAGATGAAGATGGTCCAAAAACGGGAAGCTTTTTTGGTTCTGAAATATCTTATGAAGATATAGAAAAACACCACGAAAATGACTTTAATTATAAACTCGTTAAAGAGGATAAAGTCAAAAACACACCTACTTGGGTTATTGAGATGACCCCTAATGCAAAAAAGGCCAAAACCAGGTCTTATGGTAAGAGCATTTCCTGGATTTCCAAAAACTCTTATATTGTTTTAAAAACGGAAAATTACGATAAAAGAGGCTTTCTCCTTAAGACATTTAAACAAAGTAAGGTTGAAAAAATAAATGGTGTATGGATTGCGAAAAGAATGATCGTTATCAATCATCAAAAAAGCAGAATGAGCATGCTTAAACTTAAATCTGTTCTAATTAACCCTAAATTCAGCGAAGATTTAATAAGTTTAAGGGCCCTTAAAGATGAAACATTCCTGGAATCTGAGCTTCAAAAGATTTATGGGCAAAGATAATGAAGAATCAAGCATCTTTCATAAAGACAATAAGCATATATTCACTCCTAGCATTTGTTATGGTCTTTCTTTCTCATTCATCAACCTCTTTTGCCTCCGAAGATGAGTTTGATTTTGGAGTTGAGGGAAATGAAGAAAGCGAGGAGAAAACACCAAGCTTAAATAAAAGACCTTCTTTTAAAATTGATATTAATGGAAATATTACGCTAAAATCTTCTAGGCAAATAGGATCTCCCAACCGTTGGAATTACTTAGGGCCTTCCATAAAGCTTAAAGGAAGCCTTAACGCCCCACTTGTTCTTCTTAAGTTTGATGGCGATAGTGAATTTAACTTTGCCTTTAAAATTGAAAAAGATGGTGAAACCTTTTCAAAAAAACACCTTCCTAAAAGTCGGCTCAGAGAACTTTATTTACAAAAGTCGTTCGGAAAAAACACAGTTTATGTTGGAAAAAAAATCGTTGTCTGGGGAAAAGCTGATGCCTTAGTCGTAACAGATGTTTTAACACCAAAAGATAATTCTCTTCTTTTACTCACCGATATCGAAAAGTCGAGGACCGGCCAACTCCTTTTAGAGTGGGACTTTTACTTAAAAAATATTGAGTTTAATTTATACGCCATCCCTTTCCCGCTTTATAATATCTATCCAGAGCAGGGTCACCCCTATGGTATTCCTAAAAACTACAATGTTAAAAACAAAGATGAATTCTCAAAAAAAGAGCAAAATTCAGAGGCGGCTTTAAGGATTAATTATGAGTCAGATTGGGGTTCTACGGCTCTTCTTTTTGCCTCAATTCATAATAGAGAAGCAGTTCTTGACACTATCAATGCTTTTGATCTCTCTTTTGAAGAGAAGCATGAACGCTATTTCTTCTTAGGATTCACCATGGATATTGCTCTAAAGAAAATGCTTTTAAAAACGGAAGCTGCCTACGAAAAAGAAAAGCTTACCCAAACCTATGCTCAGTTTTTTGGACAACAAATTCCTACCTCTATGAAAAAAGATGTCATTTCATTAATGGGTGGAGCTGACTATAACCACAACCTTTGGGGGAATTGGATTTTGGAGTTTTCAGGTTCTAAAACTGAAACATGGTCTCATCTTCTCTTGATAAATTGGAGTAAAAGCTTTTTAAATGAAGACTTAAAGCTGAACGCAGGAATAACTTTTTATGACAGCTTAAAAAACCCTTCATTTAATGCAAGCAGTTCTTATAGGATAAGTGACTCTTTAGAAACAACTCTTGGTTGCACGCTTATAGATATTCAAAAATCTAATGATTCAAACCCGATGCTTTCTCAGCTAAGCGGGATGGATCAAGTAAGTCTTGAGGTCAAATATTTATTTTGAGTAAAATTAGACAAGTAGTTAATCGATAACCCTGATTCCTTTAAACTTCCTCTTCTTTGATTGAATCAAGACAAGCTCTCCCTTTGGAATCCTTTCACCCTTATAGCTTAAAACAAGGTGGACATCACCATAAGTTAAAGACTTAAGTAGAGTTGTGAGAGTGAATTGGTTAGTCATAAGTCCTTTTCCAAAAAAAGAAAATTGCTTTGCAAACTCTGAGTCATTCATATCCGCCAAGGTCTTTTGCATTCTTATAAGAGATTCCTTTGCTAACTTTAAGCCCCTCTTGGTTTTTCTTAAAATATGCCCAATGCATATTTTTCTTCCCATAACGCTTTTTTTACCTTTAAATAGCGTTGTGCAAATTTCCCATCTTTTATTTTTCTTATTTGAAAACCAGTTATTTACGAGCTTATCTCCTATCTTCTTCCATCCATTGGCTTTTCCAAATAAAGCCTGGGATTTAAGATTATCGATAGCGCTCATACTCATTATCAAGTCAACTGATAAGGCGGCATAACCTAGAGTTTTCCTCTTAGGCTTTAAACCTAAAGGAACTTTTTTATTTCCAATTTTTAGATATTTTCTTAGGTTAACAGGGACCTGAGGAATTTTTAAATTAAGAATTTTTTCTTTCTGGCCAATTTCATTCATCACATACATTAATTCTCTTTCAAGATCTCCTTCCTTTAACTTATAAGCGTGATGCTCATACTTAAAGTTACCGGCATACCTTCTTGTCAAAGTTATAGTACCATCGAGGTTCACTTTCTTTATATTTTGAAGGCTCCCTATAAAAAGACTTAACTGATTTCTATTTCCATCCCTCCAACCATAGATTTCCCGTTCAAAACCATAGATACCTAGAGTCGTTTGAAGAGTTGAATCATCATTTATTGGCCTATAATCACTTGCCACCCGGCTTTTAATCTTTTTCATCTTCATAGATGCGATGCCTGGTATAGAAAAAAGAACTGATTTTTCCTTTAACTTAACTTTCATTTTGGAAAAATCTAGTGGCCTCACAGCGCTCTTCATAATCCTTCCGGCCATTTTTCTTGTTGTAACACCTGAAAGAGCAAAGGCCTTCGCTGCTTTAAGCTTATGAGCAAGTTTAGAAGCTTTAGCTGTGTTTCCCATCAAAAACCATTTGAAGGCCTCCCGACCTTGAGTGTCTGCGAGGTTAAACTCATAAAAGATACCTTTATCAAGACCACTCATTTTTTTAAATTTCAATGCATTGATTTCCTGAATAACTGAAAGTCCTATTTGAGCGATTACTTTTTTCAATTTTCTTTTCGTGTAGCGGACAGAAACTGTCGTCAAGCCTGTTTTTTGTATTTCGCAATACCAGGTACCAGAAAGAATAAGCCTTGCATCGGGCCCAAAAGAGGCTCCAATTAAAGGAAGGATACTGACCCCCACTCCAAAGCCTGCAGCGACCCCTATCCCTCCATTTATATAATAGGAAATCCGATCTCCTACTTTAAACTTATTTAAGGCCTTGATGGAGGTTGGTAAGGTAATTATTTTGGGAAGCTTTTTAATGTCACTGTATTTTTTAACAAAGAGGGTTCCCATAAGGCCTGCACCTATTTCAAATGACATACCTGCAAAAGGCCCTGTCCCGTAATCAATCTTAAAAAATTGTTTCTCTACATCTCCCCAAATTTTTATATCTTCTGAAAGACCAAAACCCCAATCCCCTAACCTAAATTCTTTTGAAACTAAAAAGCCAGAGCCATCGTTTGGAGGAGGAGCATTTTCGGCTTGGTTAGGGTCTAATATAAAGACTTCTTTCTTACTCAAATTCACAATCTGAGTTTTACGCCTGACTTCTCCATGAAAGGTAAAGTTTTTGGCCATATTATCAGGAGTTCGGGATTGATCAAA
>MDTD01111291.1_pt1 | contig 38616 bp, 34 predicted proteins | sample 811221 | NCBI WGS metagenome assembly MDTD01 (sample SAMN05326646, study PRJNA326480) | marine metagenome | isolation source: seawater | place: Pacific Ocean: South West | collected 2011
GAGTTCGATATCGCAAACCCATGTCCTGCGGATCTTAACGGAGACGGATCGATCACTACTGGTGACCTTCTTATCTTCTTAGGAGCGTTCGGTACGATTTGTGAATAATCTACATCGTATAACGACTGATAAAAGAAAGGCCTCGCGAAAGCGGGGCCTTTTTATATGCAGTAATATTAATAAACGAAAAGGCCTCACATAAGTGAAGCCTTTTTCATTAATATGATATTGACTATTTAGCCCATCCAGGATCCATTATTTATATCTAGAGTAATACCTGTAATCGATCTTTGTCTATTTGAGAAAAGGAACTGAACTAAGGCTGCAATTTCACTTGGATCACTCATGCGTCCAGTGGGTAGTTCCTCACATACTTCAGAATACATTTCATCATAGGTTTTGCCTAACATACCTGCATGCCCCTGAATACTTTCTCTTGCCATATCTGTATCAACCCAACCAGGTGCAATTGCATTAACTAATATTCCTGAACGTGACCATTCTACAGCAAGACCTCTTACAAGTCCCATAATTCCAGTTTTAGAACTTATGTATGCAGGAAGACCTGGTACCCCAAAACGAGCAAGACAACTAGAAGTGATGGTAATATGTCTAATTTCAATCCCTTGTTCTCCAGATTTTACTAGCCATGGATGGCAAGCCATACATGTATTGTAAGCCCCAGTTAGATTAATATCGATTATCTCTTTCCATCTATCATCTGGGCCGAAGAAGTTTGGACCTCCAATGCCTGCATTGGCAAACACACTAACAAGTGGATGTTCTTTTAAATTAGCCGGATCAGAAGCTAGAAATTCAATTAATTCTTCTTTTTTACTTACATCAACAGCTCCTATTGCATGTGCTGATGAGTTTTCGAGACAATTTAAAACCTCTTCAAGCTTGTCTTTTCTACGGCCTACAAGTAATAGCCTTGTGTTTTCTCTTTTTGAAATAAGCTGCGCAGTGGCTTTTCCAATACCACTTCCAGCACCTGTGATAAGAATTGTATGCATACGACAAAGGTGGGGTTAACTTTGCAAATAATATGAGGCATAATTTAAGTGATACTAACGAACTTATCAGGGATAGGAGAACTATTGGTCCTGAAAAGTATTCTTCTAGGAAGGTACACAGAGAAGTGGTTGAAGAAATTTTGAGAAATGGGACATGGGCGCCAACTCATGGAATGACTCAGCCTTGGAGGTTTAAGGTGTTCATTGGTGAAGGTGTTGATAGGATTGGACAAAGGCTTCCTGTTTGGTATAAGAACTTTGTCTCTGAAGATAAGTTTAGCCAAAAGAAATATGATAAGCTTCAATCAAGAGGGGGTAGGTGTTCAGTAATTATTGCAGTTACAATGGTGCCAGATCCAAATGGTCGCATTCCAGAGATTGAGGAAATTGAAGCTATTGCATGCGCAGTCCAAAACATGTATTTAACATGCACAGCTCATGGGATAGGGGCAAAGTATTCGACACCAGAATATCTTTATTCAGAGGAGGTTAGAGAGTTTTTGAATTTGGAAGAAGGGGGTAAGGTGCTTGGATTATTTTATTTGGGATACCCTGAAGGTGAATGGCCCAAAAGTCACAGGAAACCACTTGAATACGTTACTGATTGGATTGATGAGTGATGCGTTGGACGAATTACTTTCTTCACCCAGCAGATAATAGATATTACGTGTTTACTTTTAATGAAGAGGAACACGCAAATAGATTTGAGAAATCTCTAATGGATGATGAAATACCATATGAGAGGAATGAATTTAAGTTTGGAATTCCAAGGACACATTTTAATGAAGCATTGAGACATAACCATCTTTTACACGCGGATATTCGTAAGCCCTTTATTGAGAATAAGGGGTTGAGGTGGACAATGCTTATTGTTACGGGTGCCACGTTATTGCTTGCATTAATCGGAGCTTTTAGTACTAGAGCTTATGGACAGCAAATTGAATCTAAATATGGCTGGGAGTTAGCAGTACAAGGCAGAGCTAGTATGCCATTTGCATTTGCAGGAGTTGAACCACATGTGATTTCAAATGACACTTTAACTAGTTCTTGGAATCCTTTGTTAAGCCAAAGTTTTGGGGTGAGAATTAATAATCGTTTTAAGGAGAGTTGGACAATTGGTACTGGGATCATGTGGATTCGAAGGAATTACATGGTAGAGATGAACTACTCAAATGACGATTCAAACATTTACACTACAGATACAATTAATCTGCTTAGAGCAATGAGTTATAGGATTCCCATAATTGCTGAAACGAGGGTTGAATTGGGAAAGGGATATTTCATCACTGCAGCTGGTGGAGTGGGGGTTGAGTTTAGCCCCTCAGATGCTTTTGTTAACGACTTTACACAGGGAGTAAATGGCACGTCTGAACCGTCAAGAGATTATGAGGCTTATCTCGGAAGAATGGGATGGGCCGCTTTCCCTTTTATGGCTGAAATGGGTTTTGAAAAAGAACCTAAGGGTGAAAATCCAGGATTTTACGTAGGATTTTTTTGGTCTAGATCAATAACTGATGATTACTGGATAGAATCAGTTTGGAAATCATCCGCACCACTTGAGCAGGATAGAATTCAGGGTGCAGTTTCTTCAACTCTTGCAGGAATTGAGATCAGGATTTTATTGAAGTAACTAGCTATTTAATATCTCTCGAACAAACTGAGATATTACTTTGCCTTCAGCTCTTCCAGCCATTTCGCCTGAAGCTACGCCCATGACTTTTCCCATATCGCCCATGCCTGTAGCTCCAAGTCGTGAAATAATTTCTTCAACTTTTGCTTTTACTTCCTCTTCAGAAAGAGCTTGAGGGAGGAAATCAGCTAATACATCTGCTTGTGCTAATTCATCATCTGCTAAATCCTGACGCCCTTGAGATGTGTAGACTTCTGCAGTATCTAGTCTTTGACGTTGAAGTTTGCTGAGAATTTTAATAACCTCAGCATCATCAAGTTCATCTGTAGATCCTGTTTTGGTCTGTTCAAGTACAAATTTCGATTTAGCATCACGTAATGTTGCTAGCCTTACTCTGTCTTTGTTGCGCATTGCATCCTTGATGCCATCAACAACTTGTTTATGTAGTCTTGACATTAATCTACGTTATCGTGTAGGAATGGGTTGTCGTCTCTAAGTTCTATTTTTCTTTCTCCATTTTCATCTACCTCTTCATTAATTGAGAAGTGACTCACTGATGATTCTGAAGAATGACTTACGTCATCTAATGTTACATTTCGACGCTTGTAAGCTGGCTCGTTTTCTAAATCAGCTATTCTTCCTGGAAGACGAAGTTTCATTTTTACATCGTTTAGAGTACGCTTTACTTGGCTTTGACGCTCAAGGAATGCTTCTCTAGCCTTCTGCTTGTTTTCTTCTAGTGATGCAGTTTCAGTTGCTGCTGTATTTGTTACAATATTTTCTGAAAGTGGAGCATCATCTAGATTGTGTATGATCTTATCGTCTTCAATCTCTTCAATTTCCTCATTCGATTCGCTTGCCTCTACAGTTGATTCAACAAAAGGCTCAACCTCTGTTGCTTCAACTGTTTCTTCTGTAAATAGACTTGGTTGAGGAATTGTTTCAATTTCTGGCGTTGATGTACTCACTGGAGTTTCAACTGCTTTCGTTACTTCTTTTGCATCGTCACCTAGATCATGAACAATTTTGCGTGGAGCAACTGGTTCAGATGAAGTAGTGATTTCATGCGCTTCAAATCCTGTCGCAATTACAGTTACACAAACGTCTTCTGTTAGAGACTCATCAATAGCATAACCCCAAATCACTTCTGCACTTTGGCCTGCAGCGTCCTGAATGTAATCAGTTATCTCCATGATTTCATCCATAAGGATTTCATCTGAACCAACAGTTATGTTCAGAAGTACTTGGCGTGCACCTGTGATGTCGTTGTCATTTAGAAGTGGACTTTCAAGAGCAAGTGTTACGGCTTTCTGCGCTCTACCTTCGCCAGAAGCTGAACCAGCACCCATGATTGCATTTCCAGCATCCTTCATTACAGTTTGAACGTCATTCATATCGACGTTGATTTGGCCAGTTCGTGTAATTACTTCAGCAATACCTTTTGCTGCAGTACAAAGAACTTGATCTGCATTTACGAAAGCTTTAGAGATACTCTGGTTGCCATAAAGTTCTCTTAGTTTGTCGTTGCGAATAACAAGTAGAGTGTCTACAGAATCACGCATGTTTGCTAATCCCTCTTTTGCTTGATCAGACCTCTTTCTACCCTCAAACCTAAATGGAACAGTTACTATTCCAACAGTAAGTATATTTAATTCCTTACAAGCTTTAGCAATAACTGGTCCAGCACCTGTTCCTGTTCCTCCACCCATACCAGCAGTTACGAAAACCATTCTCGTATCAGAGCCCAAAATTTCGATCAAGTCATCGAGATTTTCAATAGCGGCATTTTTGCCAACTTCTGGAATAGATCCAGCACCCATGCCTGCAGTTAGAGTTGATCCAAGTTGAACCTTTAATGGTACAGGGCTAACATCAAGTGCTTGAGAATCCGTGTTACAAACGACGAAATCTACACCTTTGATTCCCTGTTCAAACATTGTGTTAACGGCGTTTGAACCGCCACCTCCTACACCTATTACTTTGATAGGTGAGTTTGATGATTTTGGTAGAGCAAATTGCATATCAGTATATTTTGGGTGTTGAGGGCTTATAAATCTTGTTCTTCTTGTTCGAACCAAGTCTTGATGTTAGTCAAGAACGAGTCCATAAATCCGTTGCGTTTTACTTTCTTCTTTTTAAGTGGATCCTTTTTATCGGCTTCCGACAATCTCATGTCTTCATAACCTCTGATAACAAGACCAACACCGGTAGAGAAAGAAGGGATGTTAGTATCCGAAGGAGGCTCGTGTAAATGCTCATTAGGATATCCAACTCTGCAATCTAATCCTGTTACGTATTGGAATAGTTGAGTAATGTGTCTAAGCTGTGATCCACCACCTGTTACTACAATTCCACCAATGAGTTGATCGCCAAATCCAGACGCTTTAATCTCGTAGTGAACGTGCTCGATGATTTCAGTCATCCTTGCCTCTATAATACTCGCAAGATTTTTCAGAGATATTTCTTTTGGCGGTCGACCTTGAAGTCCAGGTATGCATACTAGTTCGTTCTCCTTCATCTCTTGGCTTAATGCTGAACCAAACTTGCACTTTAATTTCTCTGCGTGCTTTGCCATAATAGTGCAGCCGTTGCTTATGTCTTGGCTTATTGCCTTTCCGCCAAATGGAATTACAGCAGTATGTCTAATGATTCCGTCTTGGAAAATTGCAATGTCAGTTGTACCACCACCTATATCAATTAATGCTACACCAGCTTCTTTTTCTTCTTCAGTCAATACCGATGATGATGACGCGAGTGGTTCAAGAACTAATTTATCTAACTCTAAACCTGCCTTCTTTACACATTTAACAATATTCTTTGCTGCAGCAATGTCACCAGTGATGATATGAAAATTAGCTTCAAGTCTAACGCCAGCCATTCCTACAGGATCTTTAATCCCAGGTTCTGAATCAACTGTGAACTCTTGAGGAAGAACGTGAAGGATTTGAGCACCTGGAGGCATTACCAGCTTACTCATGTCGTCAACTAATTCGTTGATATCAGTTTGTGCTATTTCATCCTCAGTCTCTTCTCGAGTAATCATGCCTCTGTGCTGTAAACTCTTAATATGCTGCCCAGCAATACCTACGTTTACCAATTTGATTTCTACCCCAGAATCCTCTTCAGCAGCTTTAACAGCAGCCTTTATAGATTGTACTGTCCTGTCAATATTCGATACGACACCTCTAGAAACTCCAACAGATTCACTTTTACCATATCCTAGGATTTCGATTTTACCGTGCTCGTTTCTTTGCCCAACAAAGCAGGCAATTTTTGTAGTACCTATATCTAGGCCAACTAGGATTTCAGGATCAATTGAGTTCAGTTCGTTTTCCATGGCAGAATTAATTGAGGTGGGCATATTTAGTTGCAATAACTTGGTTGTGATAACTTAAGTCTATGCGGCTGTAATTTTTGAGGTTTCCCGTTTGTACCTGTTCTCGGTAAAACGTGATTAGATTCTTTTTTTGTTCGTTTACGTCTTGGCCTGATCCGATATAGATAGGAGAGCCCAAACGTGGTAAGAGCTTTATATCACCGGTGGGTTGAATGATGATTTGGTCTATCAATGAAGCCCAAAACTTATCGTTACCCACTTTTTCTAAAAACTCGATTCCAATAGATGCTTCATTTATATCCTTGGCATGGATGATAGGGACCCTAGCAGAATTTACAGGATCAAGAGGCATAGCAAGTCCTAATTCATCAATATAAAAATCAGGTCCTTGTTCAGGGTGAACTCTAACTTGCGGTTGCTTTTGCGTTAGAATGATGTTGAGCTCTCCGCTAAGAGTAGGATAGATGCTAGCTCTTCTCACAGATGGTATGAGCATCAAGTGATCGTGAAGATCGCTTAGCGGGAGTTTGTCTTCGAGGATACCAACTAGCGGGCCATATGCGTCGAGGTGGGTTCTTACTCGTGCTGGATTTAGGAATAGGCTATTCTCAGCGTCGGTAATTGTGATGTTGATGGATTCAACTTTGCGATTGGCGCTTTCCAAAGTAGCAAAAACCACAAGGGAAGTAAGACCCGTTGCGAGAAGAAGTGAAAATGCTATTTTGAGAATCTTAGTTTTCATGGCCGCTTTAGGCGTCCATGGAAGCAAATTCTTTCATTTGGGGTACTAGAGTGTCAATATCGCCAGCGCCAAGGGTAAGAACAACATCCACGGAGTATGCCTTTAAGTTCTCGAAGATGGAATTTATCGTCGATAGTTTGGCGTGGGGGTGCGAGATGTTATCAAGTATCAATTGTGTATTGACTCCAGGAATTGATTCCTCTCTAGCTGGGTAAATTGGAAGGAGAAAAAGTTGGTCTGCTTTTGCTAATTCTTTGCAGAATCCTTCTAATTGATCTTGGGTTCTTGAGTAGAGGTGGGGCTGGAAAATGACTGTGAGATTGCGGTTTGGGAAGTGCTCTCTTACGGCTTCTATAGTCTTTGCGATTTCAGTCGGGTGGTGCGCGTAGTCGTCAATGTACACGCGGTTTTCAGTGTTCACGTGAATTTGGAATCTACGGTAAATTCCAGGGAAGGATTGAAGCCTTTCTGAAATGATATCGTGGGGTGTTTCAGCAAGGTGTGCGAGGGCTGCGGCGCCTACCGCGTTTTCAAGGTTGTGTTCGCCGAAGAGGGGGATTTTCAGATCTTCTATGGTGTGGGAGCCGTTGTCGAGGCTGATCGAGCACGAGATCCCGGACGAGGTGTGGGTGATGTCGTAGGCGAAATGGTTTGGGTTGGTGGAGTCGGTTTCGAGTCCGTAGGATTGGGCGTTGGGGAAGGTTGGTGAGAGGGGGGACGCGACTAGGGTTTGGCCTGAGATTTGTCCCTGGAAGATTTTGAAGCCTTCGATGAAGGCTTCGGGGGAGCCGTAGATGTCGAGGTGGTCGGGGTCGAGGGAAGTGATGAGGCCGTGGCTGGGGTTGAGGTGGTGGAAGCTGCGGTCGAATTCGTCAGCTTCGACAACCGTCCATTGTGCGTCGGGGTGTTGGTAGAGGTTGCTGTTGTTGGCCGCTGCTATGCCGCCGAGGAATGCGTTGCAGCCGTTGGGGGTGCCGTCTAGGATGTGGGCTAGGATTGCTGTGGTTGAGGTCTTTCCGTGGGTACCTGAAATTGCGAGCGATTGAGAATCGCGAGTGATTTGGCCTAAGAGTTCGGCGCGTTTAATGGGTGTGTGACCAAGCGATTTTAAATGGGAAAGTTGCGCGTGAGTATCTGGAATTGCTGGGGTGTATACTAAGAGCAATTCGTCAGGAGATAGTTCTAAAATGTCAGACGGTATTGAGTTGATGTCGTCTTCGAAGTTGATGTCTATTCCTTCTATTTTAAGGAAGTCCGTAAGTCTGGTTGAGACTTTATCGTAGCCCTTGACTACGTGACCTTTTTTACTAAAAAACCTAGCAATTGCGCTCATGCCAGCGCCGCCAATTCCTATGAAGTAAGCGGCCTTAAAATTCATTGACGAGAGTTTAGAAGTGATTCAATCTCATCAACTATTGTTGTACAAGCTTTAGGTCTAGCACAAGATCGAAGAGCCTTGCACATAGCAGAAGTTTTATCCGAATTTCCAAGAGTTTTATTGATTGTCGAACCAAGCTTTGAAACGACATCTGAGTCGGAGAGCATGATTGCAGCGTCTCTATCGACAAGGGAAAGTGCGTTTTTAGTTTGGTGATCTTCTGCTACATGAGGGGAGGGAATGAGGATTGTGGGTTTGGCAACAAGAGAAAGTTCGGAAATACTCATTGCTCCTGCACGACTTGCGATTAGATCTGCTGCGCTATAGGCCAAATCCATTCTGTCGACAAATCCCAAACACTTCACAGAATCACCTATCCATGGATTTGTAGAGACCAACTTTTCCAACCAAGCGGAACATTCGGAATGATATCTATCGCCGCTTTGCCAGAGTATAGAATATGGTGCTGATCCTTTAACTATGAAGCTCTCAACGATTTTTTTGACAGCAGAATTCATGGATGCAGCTCCCAGACTTCCACCCATTATAAATACTAATGGTTTATCTGATCCCAACCCAAAATGTGCTGCTCTACTGTCCACCTTTTCTGAAAGAAGTTTTAATACTCCATCCCTAAGAGGGTTGCCTGTTTCTACGATTTTGTCTGAAGGAAACCATCGAGATAGTCCAGGGAATCCTGCACAGACTTTGTCGACTTTGCCGGCAAGGATGCGGTTTGTGATTCCTGGGAAACTGTTCTGTTCTTGGATTAGAGTTGGTATTCCGCGACGTGAAGCTCGGAATAGGACTGGGCCGCTGGCGAAGCCGCCGACGCCTATGACTACTTGAGGTTTGTATGAGCGGATTAATCGACCTGCTTTTAGGAGGGAGCTAATGAGTTTGAAAGGGAAGCTGAGGTTTCGCAGGCTCGTGATTTTGCGTTCGATGCCGGTGATCCAGAGGCCGTCTATGTCGTAGCCTGCTGCTGGGACTTTGCTCATTTCCATGCGTCCAAGGGCGCCTACGAATTTGATGGTGCACGATGGGTAGCGCTTGCGAATTTCGTCAGCGATTGCAAGCGCTGGGTGGATGTGACCTCCCGTTCCTCCTCCTGATATGATAACGCTTTCGAGTTGGGGCATCTATTTTTTTGCTAAAAGTGGAGCCCTACTTACTGCGAGGATCATTCCAATTGAGAGACAGGTGAAAAGTATTGATGTTCCCCCATAACTGACTAATGGAAGGGGTTGTCCTGTTGTTGGGAAAAGCCTAACTGCAACTGCCATGTTGATTAGGGCTTGGATTGTAATCATCATTCCAAGGCCCATAGCTAGATAGCTTCCGAAGGGTCGGTCGCAGTTTTTTGCGGCAATTATTGTTCTGTAGAGTAGTATCAAGTAGATAAGTAACAAGCCCAACCCCCCTATTATTGCCCCCCATTCCTCGATAATAAATGCATAGATCATATCTGAGTATGGGTGCGGAAGGAAGTTCCTCGAAGTTCCTGTTCCTGGACCAGAGGGGAGTAGTCCACCATTGTGAATGGCAACTTGTGCAAGTTCGATTTGGTATTCACCTTCACTGGCAACATGACCAGCTCCTCCAGTTGTAAATCCTATGTGCTGCTCAATACGACTTGTCCATGTCCCAAAGCGGGGGAATAATTCTGGTGAGACTTTACCAAGTCCGTATAGCCCCATACCTAGGGCAATACTAAGTCCTCCGATTCTAAAAATACTAGACCAAGGCACCCCACCAACTACTAACATTCCCACTGTAACAGCTCCCAATAACAAGGCGGTTGAGAGATCGGCGGGAAGAATGAGTCCGCAGACTATTGCTATTCGCAGAAGGATGGGGACGACTTCGTTTTTAAAATCGTCAAGATGTTCTCGTCGGAGGTGGAGCTCTTTGGCCACCCACATAACTAGTGCAACTTTTGCAAAATCTGAAGTTTGAAGAGTAAGGCCTACAAATGGAATTTCAAGCCAACGCTTCGCGTCATTAATATCTGATCCCATTACAAGCGTTAACACCAAGGCTATTACGGCTAAGACATACACAACATTAGCCAACCTAGCGAAATACTTGTAATTAATTCGGTGAACAATATATATGACTCCCAAGCCCAAGAGTAGTAGAATCCCTTGCTTAGTTAAGAATTTCGTGGAATTTCCACCAGCCTTAACAGCAAGTGAGGAGATAGCACTGTATACAGAAAGTAGTGACCATACACTTAGAATCAGCGCCACCATCCATATGACTCTATCGCCCTCTAAGCGATCCTTTATTTCTTGAACCCAAGTTGACATCTTACAGTCCTCTTACTGCTTGCTTAAATTTATTTCCTCTTTCCTCGTAGCTACCAAATAGGTCGAAGCTGGCACATGCAGGTGAGAGAAGTACGGCGTCGTTTGGCATTCCTAGATCGTAACCAATTCTAACTGCTTCTTCTGCAGTCTCAGCAACGTGTACAGTTTCAACATGCTTCGAGAAAGTCTTAATAAGCTTTTTATTGTCTTTGCCGAGGCAAATCATGTGCTTCACCTTGTCCTTTACTAGAGCGATTAGATCTCTGTAATCATTCCCTTTGTCTATACCTCCAACGATCCATATTACAGGTCTATCCATGCACTCTAGCGCATACCAAACACTGTTCACATTAGTCGCCTTAGAGTCATTTATAAATCGGATTTGATTTACGTCAGCAACGTATTCTAATCGGTGTTCAATTCCTTCGAAATTGGTTAAAGATTCTCGTATTCCTTCATTGCGAAGTTCCAAAATGCGGCCGGTAACACCAGCAGCCATTGAGTTAAACAAGTTGTGCTTGCCTTGTAAAGCCAGTTCTTGAATAGTCATGGTAAAAGGTTTTGTATTATGTGTATGTATTAAAAATTCGTTTTGATTTTCTGGATTTAATCCAGCTCCTAAGCATTCAGCTAAAAGAGATTTTTCAGTCGTAACAGGCATGAGTTGAGCTCTAGTTCCTGTTTTTTCAATTAGCCCAGCAATGACTTCGTCATCTGAATTGTATACGAGGAAATCACTTTCAGTTTGGTTCGCTGTTATACGCCATTTAGACTGTGCGTAATTTTCAAGAGAGTAGTCATACCTGTCCAGATGGTCAGGTGTTATGTTCAGAAGAACAGCTATATCAGGTTTGAAAGTTGAGGTTCCGTCTAATTGGAAACTACTAGTCTCAACAACTACCACATCTGAATTCCCTTCGCTCATTTCTCTCGCCCAACTTGTACCAATGTTTCCTACGCACGAAGCGTTGACTCCTGAGTCTTTGAGTAATTGATAAATGAGAGCTGTAGTTGTGGTTTTGCCATTTGCACCAGTGATTGCTATGACTTTTCCGTCGAAGTGCCTACTGGCAAATTCTATCTCGCTGATCACTTCTGCGCCTCCTTCTTTGAGATCTTTTACGATTTGCACATCTTCAGGTATGCCAGGGCTTTTCACTACAGTTTCCACCATAGGCCAAACCCCCGGATTATGCCCCCCTACTTCATACTCTACCCCATCATGGTCGAGTTCGGCCAAGAAAGCGGCCTTACCCTCTCCGGCATCACTCACAAATGGAGTGTACCCCAGAGTTAAGGCTAGCTTCGCTGCCCCAACACCGCTTTCGCCGGCACCAAGTATGAGTATGTTTTCTGACATTATCTAACCTTCAGGGTTACAATTGTGATTACAGCTAATAGTATTCCCACAATCCAGAATCGCGCTGTGATTTTAGATTCGTGGATGTTCTTCTTTTGGTAGTGATGATGAAGTGGAGACATCAGGAAAATGCGCCGACCTTCACCGTATTTTTTCTTGGTGTATTTGAAGTAGGTCACCTGTATAACCACGCTCAGATTTTCTATTAAGAAAATGCCGCACAAAACAGGAATTAATAATTCCTTTCTAATTGCAATAGCAAATGCCGCAATAATTCCTCCTAATGCAAGAGATCCAGTGTCGCCCATAAACACCTGTGCAGGGAATGCGTTGTACCAAAGGAATGCTATACACGCTCCTACAAAGGCAGCAATAAATACAACTAGTTCTTCAGACCCTGGGATGTACATGATTCCCAGGTATTCTGCAATCTGAGTGTTTGAACTAACGTATGCAAGGACTGCAAGCGTAATTCCAATAATTGCGCTAGTACCAGTAGCTAAACCATCTAATCCGTCAGTGAGGTTAGCACCATTAGACACAGCCGTTACAATTAGTATTACCATTGGTATGAACACGATCCAAACCCATGAATTGACATCCTCAAACAACCAGCTTATCATCCAGGCATAGTCAAATGTGTTACCCTTTATGAATGGAATGGTAGTCTCTGTTGAGCGCAAAGCAGTCCAAACCCCATCGTCACTCATCTCCTTAATAACAATATCTGGATGCCACATCATTATAGAACCCAGAATTACACCTACACCTACTTGGCCTATGATTTTGAACCTTCCTGCAAGCCCCTCTTTGTTCTTTTTATATGTTTTGATGTAGTCATCGATAAATCCAATAGTTCCAAGCCAAACAGTAACAAGCAACATCATATGTGTGTACACGCTTGTTAGGTCTGCAAATAACAGAGTCGGGATTAAAATTGCAGATAGAATAATAATTCCTCCCATTGTAGGAGTCCCTTTCTTTTCAATTTGGCCTTGTAGTCCTAAGTCTCTTACGATTTCACCGACTTGCTTTAATTGAAGCCATTCAATAATTCTCTTTCCAAGAGCAATTCCAATAATTAGAGAAGTGATGAGACTCATCGCTGCTCTGAATGTGATAAACTCAAAAAGCCCCGCTCCTGAGAGATCATATGTTGATTCTAGATATGTAAATAAGTGGTACAACATGATTCTTAGTTTGAAGGATTAAATGCCTCACGCAGAACTATTCTGTCGTCGAAGTCGTGTTTCACTCCTGAGATTTCTTGATAGGTTTCGTGTCCCTTTCCCGCAACTAGAACGATGTCCCCTGCTTCAGCAAAAGCAGCTGCTGCTCGAATTGCTTCTCGTCTATCGCTAATAGCTATACACTTTCGTTTATCTATTGGATCAAGGCCAGCTTGCATTTCTGAAATAATTGCATTTGGATCCTCAGATCTAGGGTTGTCAGATGTGAGAAACACTTGATCTGATGTTGTTGATGCAACTCTTGCCATCACGGGTCTTTTAGAATTGTCTCTATCTCCGCCACATCCAATTACTGTTATGATCCTTTCACCTCCTGTTTTAAATGATGCTATTGTTTTTAAGACATTTTCAAGAGCATCGGGTGTGTGTGCATAATCAACAATTGCAGTTATTCCATCGGGACTTTCTACTAACTCAAATCTTCCTGCAGGTGGAGTCAATAATGACATAGAAGTAAGTGTAACTAGAGAATCAAAGCCCAAACTTTTAGCCACACAATAAACTGCTAATAGGTTAGATGCATTGAATCCACCAACAAGTCGAGAATACAGGTCTTGTCCATTTATGTGTAGGTGGAGGCCTTGAAGTTGGTTTTCGACTATTCTTGCTCTCTCGTCTGCATATGCATTAACTCCATAAGTGATGCAATTTGCTTTGCAATCTGAAATAATATCCTCAAAGTGTGTGTCATCAGCATTAGTTAAAGCAAATGCACTAGAAGGAAGGACATCAAATAATTTCTTTTTAGCTGAGATGTAATTATCAAATGTTTGGTGATAGTCCAAATGGTCATGAGTGATATTGGTGAATACCGCCCCAGCGAATTTGGTGCCTGCTAATCTGTTTTGGTCTATAGCATGAGAACTGGCTTCTATGAAGCAAAACTTGCATCCTTCATCTGCCATGTCTCTAAAAAGCTTTTGAATAGAAATAGCATCAGGAGTAGTGTGAGTTGATTCAACAGATCTGTCATTTATCTTATTCTCAACAGTTCCTATCATCCCTGCTTTTCTGTCCATAATTCTGAAAAGACTATGAAGAAGACTAACAGTTGTTGTCTTGCCATTTGTTCCCGTGACAGCAACTACCTTCATTTCAGAAGTTGGATTGTCGTAGAAAGATGAAGCGATGTGTCCTAAAGCCTCTGAGCTGTTTTTTACCTTTACAAAAGTAGTTCCCTCAATACTGTCTGCTCCTTCAGGTACATCCTCACAAACTATGGTTGTTGCTCCATTTGCTAAAGCTGAAGCAATATAATCGTGCCCATCAACTTGAGTGCCCTTAATTGCAACAAACAATCCCATGGGCTTTGCTGAACGAGAGTCAATGCTAACACTTTCCACAGCAACGTGAGTTGTGCCAAACACTTCTTCAATTCTAACGTCGTATAATAAGTCTTTCAGTAGTTTCACGATAGAATGAGTTTTATTGTAGATGCTTGAGTAAAAGGTGTTCCAGGGTTAACACTCTGACTCTTAACAACACCAGTCCCTTCGTAGTAAACTCTAATGCCTGCATTTTCGAGTAAGTAGAGAGCGTCTTTAAGCCCCATGCCTTTTACGTTTGGCATAGTCTTATCAATTATTTCTCTTTTTGACAGGTTTACTGTGTCTTGAGAAGTGCTTACTCTAACCCAATCCGAACCACCGCTTCTGTCTACATATGGAACTCCAAGAGTTTCATATAGATATACCACTTCTGATCTCTCTCCATTGTTTGCAGTGGGAAGATGTCTGTTGTTATCAGCTAAAAGAGGTTCCTCTAAAATTTCGTGGAATCCTGGGTCAGTTGCATAAATAAGATCTGCTAAATCTCTAAATACAGGAGCTGCTATTGTACTTCCGTAATACGATCCACTCTTAGTATCTGAGACAACGACTATGCATGAAAATTTTGGATCTTCTGCTGGGAAATAGCCTGTAAATGAAGCCCTGTATCTACCGTCTTCATAGCTTCCGTTATGTGCAATTTTACATGTTCCAGTTTTCCCTGCTACAGTGTATGGGCTCTTATTAAAAATATTAGCTGCAGTTCCTTCTCCACCTGGAACGCATGCGCTTTCCATCATTTTTTTGCAAGCCTTAAGAGTGCTGGCCGAGCATATTCTATCATTGATTAACTCAGGGCCAAACTCATCAACAACCTCACCTTTTCTTTGTGTTTGAGTAACAAAAACAGGTCTCATTAATTTGCCATTATTTGCGACGGCTGAGTATAATGCCAGAGTTTGTAGAGGTGTTTGAGTAACCTCATAACCAATTGCCATTTGAGTAAGAGAAATACCAGACCAAGCTCCTTCTCCAACTGTAGAGTACACTTTGGGATCCCCCTCGCCAACTAGATTTATTCCTAAAGGTTGTGTGATGCCAATTTTCTGTAGTCCATCAAGAAACTTTTGAGGTTCTAGACTGAAGCATTGTTTTACAGCAAGAGCAGACCCAACATTGGACGACATTGAGAAAACTTGCTCTAGAGATATTTTCCCATGTCCACCCTTGTCCCAATTTGAATCCCTCATTTTTCTTTTATGGAACTCAACTATACCATTACCCGTATCTATTGAATCTGTCAATTGAATTTTGCCAGACTCAAGGCAAGTCATAAGTGATGCTAGTTTAAATGTCGATCCAGGCTCTACAGCTGACCCCAAAGCGTGATTGTATGACTCTGAATAGTACACATCTCCATTTGAAGATTCAGATCTAGTTAGATTAGAAATTGCTCTAACATATCCAGTCTCAACTTCCATCAATACCACAATGCCCCAACCTGCATCGTGCTTTTTTAGCTGCCTCATTAAAGATGATGTTGCAACGTCCTGAAGATGCATATCAATAGTTGTAACTACATCTAAACCCTGTTGTGGTTCGGATATAAAATCGTCAGTAACAGGTAGCCATTCCCCACCTGAAATTCTGTGTTGAAGTTGCTTGCCCTCAACTCCGCCTAATTCTTTATTCCAAGCTAATTCTATCCCTACTCTATGACTATCACGATCAATACCTATAGTTCTCCCAGCAAGTGGTTCAAATGGTTTGTTTCTCACTTCATTCCTTTCAAAAACAAAACCACTTTTGTAACGCCCTCTATTTATGAATGGGATATTCTTAAGGTCCTTATACTTTGTGTAAGGAATGTTTCTTCCAAAAAGTTGGTATCTACTTTCAGCAAGCCTCGCCTTATTTAATAACTCAGAGTAGTGGTCAGCACTTTTGCCAAGAATTTTAGACAATTCCTCACACAGTTCGTCTTTGTATAAATTGTATGAATCCCAATCTATCGCTTCACATTGACTGTCCCAGCTTAGGTTGTATACGGGAACGCTAATAGCTAGTAGGGAGCCGTCTTTTGCAAGGATTTGGCCTCTAGAAGGTTCAATAGTTTTTACACTTTCAGAATATTCAGCTCCCTTATTTATCCAATGGTTATGCTCTACAAATTGTATTGCAAGAATCCTGGCAAAGATCCCCAATGAGATGAAGCAGAATAGGACGAATATCATCCAAAATCTTATGGTTTGTATTCCCCCTTTACTCATCCCCGTTCTCTTCTAAAAGTATTGGTTGACTCAATGGCTGCTCTAACCCCAAATCCTTAATAGCCTCCTCCACTCGACTCTGCTGAAGTCTAGATTCTAAATCTGACATCAGAGTTTTATATTCAGCGTTCACCTCTTCAAGCGCTCTTTTTGTTTTCATTTTATCGCGCTCTATATTTTCAAATTTGTAGCCCAAACTGATGTTCGCCAAAAAAATCCCACATAGGAAAAGAAGAAATGGTATGTGAGCAATAACACCTTCTCCAGTTAAGAATCTACCGCTTATTATATCTCTCAATATTTTTCCTGTAGCATTGGCTTCAGCACGTTTCTTGCGTTGTTCTTCAACAATTTTAGCCCGGTTTTCAGCAGAAGATCTAGCGGCTTTTTCTCTAGCCTCTTTCACCTTTTCAGCCTTTGCTTTTAAAGCATCTTCTGCAGCTTTTTGTGCTAGCATTTTTTCTTCTTCACGAGCAGCTTTTTGTTCGCCAGATAATCTTCGATTACCACCTGTTCCTGAATTTTCAGGCTTGTTATTTTTTTTAAACCACTTTAACATGCTAATGGTGTGTATGTGGTTCTTTCAGCAACTCTAAGTCTAGCAGATCTAGCTCTGGGGTTGTCCGCTACTTCCTCAGGTGTCGCGACAATAGCTTTTCGAACAACTTGTTTGAAAGGGGCAAGAGTTTGTCCTTTTATATCCTTCTCAACCTTATCCTCAAAATTCCCAGATCTCATAAAGTGCTTCACAAGCCTATCCTCTAAGCTGTGGTAGGAGATTATTGCTAATCTCCCACCAGGCTTAATGAGTTGAGTAGCCTGTTCTAACAAATCTCTAAGCGCACCAAGCTCATCGTTAACTTCTATCCTCAATGCTTGAAAAACCTGAGCATAAAATTTATTCTCCCTTCCACCTGGAGCGTGTGTATTAATAGCCTTAATAAGGTCATTAGTGGTGTTGATGGGCGAGATGTCAGAAGCGGCTTTAATGGTTCTTGCGAGTTTGTCGGGCCTGTTCACTTCCCCGTACATTCTCAAGACAACCATTAATTCTTCCCAAGTTGATTCTTTTATTAATTCAGATGCTGACCTTCCTAAAGAATGGTTCATTCTCATGTCTAAAGGGCCTTCCATTCTCAAAGAGAACCCTCTATCTGCAGTGTCGAATTGGTGAGACGAAACGCCAAGATCAGCGAGCATTCCAGACAGTTCTTTGACACCGTGTATGCTCAAAAATTGTTTGGCATATCTGAAGTTTGATTCAACTAATGTGAACCTAGGATCATCTATGCTGTTTGAAACTGCATCAGGGTCTTGATCAAACCCAAACAATCTCCCATCCTCACTTAGTTTGCTAAGAATTACACGGCTATGACCGCCACCCCCAAAAGTTGCATCCATCCAATCCCCTCCGCCGTCGCCGAGGCTAAGAGCCTCGATCGAGGCGTCTAGTAGAACCGGCACGTGGTAGGTTTGGTCTGTCATCACGTCAGCAGGTTTGGGTCTATGTCTTTTCGTACATCCTCAGCGAGATCTCCAAAATCGAAGTCGTCGGTATCGGAAAGGACTTGAGCCTGGTAAGCATCAACTGTCCATATTTCTACTTTCTCTCCAAGTCCTGAGACAATTACCTCATTCCCTTTTGAGAGATCTATGCCTGCATGTTCTAAAAGTGCCGCTGGAACATTTAGCCTTCCAGAAGAATCTAAATCTACAAGAGTTGCACCCTTCATGAACTTTCTCTGAAACAACTGGTGTTTTCTGTTATAGCGACTTAATTGAGTCATTTCAGCATTCACCTTATCCCATTCTGGTTTAGGGTATAGAACTAAGCAGTTTTCAAATATGTCTCGATTAATAACTAAGCCGTGATGTATAACACTTTCTAACTGCCTACGTAATCGCGCAGGGAACATCAAACGCCCTTTAGCGTCGATTTTACAGTTGTGTTCTCCGAGTAGGTTTAGCATAATCTCAACAGTGAGTTGTGGATTCAAAATTAATTAAGATTTACCACATATTCCCACGATTTGACACTTTCTACCACTTTGTGGAAAAGTGTTTAACAACGATTAGTTAGAAACCCATGAATAACAAGCGATTACAGGCGGTAGGGAAAATTGAGTTTTTCCGAAATCAACAGGATATCAACAATCGATGTGAACAACGCAAAGTGGATGTTTAAGACTACATAAGTCTTGATATGAAACATATGTGGTGTAGCTTGGCACCCATAAATGTGAACCTATGGAAGCTACTGTATTAGAGTCAGGTGAGTTTAGATATTTAGATGAAGGAGCCGGTGAACCAATGGTGATTCTCCATGGGTTATTTGGTGCACTAAGCAATTTTGAAAGCGTAAGAGAACACTTTAGCAAAAGGTTCAGAGTGCTTACTCCAATGTTGCCGATTTATGACTTACCACTTCGAAAGACATCTGCTAAAGAAATAGCAAAACACATCAAAGGGTTTGTAGATCATATGAACCTTGAAAAAGTTCACTTATTAGGCAACAGCCTAGGAGGCCATGTGGCATTAATATTCACGAAAAATCATTTAGATAGAGTTGCTTCTATGACATTAACTGCTAGTAGTGGTTTATATGAAAATGCCTTTGGTAACTCTTTTCCAAGAAGAGAAGACAAAGAATACATACGCAACAAGGTCCAGGTTACATTTCACGATCCCAAACATGCTACAGATGAATTAGTTGAGGAGTGTTTTGAAGCAGTGAATGATAGAAATAAAATCTTAAGAATTTTATCAATTGCAAAGTCTGCAATTAGGCATAACATGGAGGATGATCTACCTAATATGAATATTCCATCTTGTGTGATTTGGGGTAAAAATGATATTGTTACTCCACCTGATGTTGGTGAGCTATTTCACGAAAAATTACCGGATTCAGATTTGTTTTGGATAGATGAATGTGGGCATGCACCCATGATGGAGCACCCTGAAGAATTCAATAAAATTCTATCGAGTTGGTATGACTCTAGAGAAATTGCTCTTGGGTGATGGAGATACATTCAGTTTCTTTTGTTAAGAGTAGTGCCCATCCAAGGGAATGCCCACCTATGGATAAGCCTGAATATGCCTTTATAGGAAGATCAAATGTTGGGAAATCGTCATTGATAAACATGATTGTTGGTCGCCAGAGTATTGCTAAGATTAGTAGTACTCCTGGAAAAACACAGCTGATAAATCATTTTGAAATTAATGAAGAAAAGGAACCGTGGTACTTGACAGATTTACCAGGTTTTGGTTATGCCAAAGTCAGTAAAAAAGATAGGATAAAATGGGAAAGAACCTCTAGACAGTTTTTAGAAGGAAGGCGCAATCTCATGTGCATCATGATGCTGGTAGACAGTAGGCAGAAGCCTCAAAAAGTAGATCTAGAATTTATGGCTTATATGGGTGAAGAAGGATTGCCCTTTGTAATAGTCTTCACCAAGGTTGATAAACTAAACAAAACTGAAAGAGCAGAATTTCAATCTGCATATACTGCTGAAATGATGAAGCAATGGTATAAAATGCCACCAGTATTTGTTACCTCTTCTGAGACTAAAGAGGGAAGGGAAGAATTGCTAAATTTCTTCGAGCAAACAAACTTACTCTTCTAGTACGCCAACCCTTTTTGCTAACTCCTTTGTGAAGCCTCTTAATGCATCTGCGTGCGCTTTATCATTTGTTGATCGCTCAAAAGTGTCGGCGAGTAGCATCATGTTTTGGCATATGAAATGTCTCATCTCCTCAACACTCATCTCTTTAATCCATAAATCCATATTCATTGAGGATCCACTCTCTTCATCCCAAAAAACAAGAGTCATTGCTTTAGCGCTTTTGGCATTGATCTTTTCATTTGGAGCTGTCCAATGAATGCCCGTAGGTACGTGGTTTTCGTCAGTAGTTACTTTGATCTCAATTTTATTCTCAGCCATGATTATGGTCTATAAGTTCTTAAAAATTCTGAAGCATCCCTTTGGTCAAAAAGCTCTTCAATAGTTTTTTCAGGATTTGCGTTCATGTAGTCTTCAATAATTCGCCACCCCATCCATATGCCTAATTTGTCTGGACTTTCTTGAGGGATTGATTCAGCTCTTGTAAACGGACCTTCTGTAATCCACCTATTGTAGATTGTGCGATTAGTTTCAAAGATTACATCAGAAGGTTGAAGTTCAATCCAAATTGCTTCTTCGTTTGCCAATGCCCAATTCAACTGATTCGGGGTCCAATCCATAAGTAAATGATCGTGCATGTCAGGCATGCACTTGCTCATCAACCACAGTACTTTACCCCAGTATAGAATGTCGTCTGACAACATTCTGCCTGTATATCCTCTGTTTTGAAAATGAACCAACATCCAACCTCTCATCGCATTTGAAGTAATTAGATCTGGATGCATTCTCAACCTTCTGTATTGAGGAAACATATCAGGTGGTAGTTTGTCCAGTATTGGATGCTCGTGTCCAATGAACCATTCTAACCCAATTGCTAAATAGTGCTCTCTTGGATATATGGCAAAGTTGAAACCACTTGGCATTAGAACTATGTCTGGAACAGGTTCAGTCGGCATTAATGCATGAAACCTTTTAAATCCATTCTCTAATTCTATAGTGATCTCAGCAATTTTTGTGTCAGATCCAGAGGTAGTGTCTATCGCTCTAAGTGTTTCTAAAGTGCTTTCATGAGATATAAATCTTCTCAATTCAGAAACCGTAGACGTATCATTATATGGTCCTATTTTTAAAATGTCCTCAGAATAATCAGCCCAAAAATCACCGTAAACCCTAATTAATTTAGAAACTGCAGCAGTATCTGATTCGGGTAAATTGCGAATGTCTTGGTGAAAAGTTCGAACTCCAAAGTCACGGCCCAAATCAACATCATCCGGATTAACAGCCCACTTGTCTTCTGAACATGAAGCAAGGCACATCAATGCGATTGTCCACAATTGCCACCTCAATAAAGTGGTGCGAATTTTGGTTGATACCATGTTGACTGCTATTAATTTTACTTTATTAAACGCAAAGATGAGAACACTTATGCGAACGACTCACAACCACTCGCTGTCAATTTTAATATTGGCCTTTTTATTTATTGGATTTCAAGAGAAATTTACTGCTCAAGAAGTAAAGCTAGGACTTGCAATTACACCTAACGTAAGTTGGATGAATTCTACGGACGACATCCATTTTACTGAGGGGGTGAATGGGAATTTTGGATTTGGGTTAATTGTGGATTTTTTACAAAATGAAACTCTTGCCTTTAGTACAGGGGTTAGAGTTTTTGATACTGGTGGTACTATGGAATATTTAGAGGAAGAAATATTCTTAGCTAATATCCATAGTTCTAGAAGAGATTTTTCACTTAAGTATGTAGACATACCATTGACAATTAAAGCTAGAACTAAGGAAATAGGATACACTACTTTTTACGCGAATGCTGGATGTGGTTTGGGCTTAAATATTGAAGCAAGTGCATATGTTGAGAATAAGAATGAATTTGTTGATGAGGGTTGGGGATGGGAGCCAATTGTGACAAACACATATCAACACATAGAGACTTCAGTGAACAATGATATCAAGCTTCTAAGAGCCTCATATATTGTGGGTGTTGGTGTTGAAAGAACCCTAGGAGAATATGCATCCTTAATTACCGGGCTTAATTTCAATGCTGGATTTCTGAATATCTATAAGCCAGAAGTAGAACAATTTATTCTTGGTGAAAACGGATTGCCACTCTATGAAGATGGTAATATTCAAACTTCTCAGGTTAAAGGAAATGACAGGTTTTTAGAGTTTGTAATAGGATTAATATTCTAACTTGCCCTTATGTCTTTTAACGCTGAAGCTATTGCTGAGCATATTGAAAATTGGTTGGATAATTATTCAGCCAAATCTGGAATTGCAGCATATGTTGTTGGTGTTTCAGGTGGGATAGATTCAGCAGTTACTGCTTCTTTATGTGCAAGAACAGGTCGCCAAACCTTTCTTGTAAATATGCCTATCCATCAAGCGTCTTCTGAAATACTAAGGTCAAATGAATTGATAGAAAAGTTGACTAGTGAATATGATACTGTATCCTCTATAGAAATTAATCTGACAGAAGTTTATGAGGGATTGAAAAATGCTTTGCCTGTAATTGAGGATAAATCAGATGGTCTTGCTTTAGCCAACACTCGAGCTAGGTTGAGGATGACAACTCTTTATGTACTTGCACAAGAAAGGGGAGCTCTTGTCGTTGGAACTGGAAATAAGATCGAGGATTTTGGTGTGGGATTCTATACCAAATATGGAGACGGAGGAGTCGATATAAGTCCCATTGCAGATTTAGTAAAGTCAGAAGTATACTTGATTGGTGAAAAATTAAATGTCCCTGAGTCGATTTTAAATGCTGCTCCTACAGATGGTCTGTGGGGTGATGATCGCAATGATGAAGACCAAATTGGAGCCACATATCCTGAACTCGAAAAAGCTATGAAACAGGCGGAGAGTTTTTCTAGAGGTGAGGGATCACATGAAAATCTTCGAGGAAGAGAAGCTGAGGTTTTTGAAATTTATTCAAGATTGAATAAGATGAATCAACATAAAATGCAGCCAATTCCGGTATGCATTATTCCTAGGTAAATTACTCTTTGTTTTTTGTGTCAATCATTATTGTGACGGGTCCGTCATTCAATAATTCAACATCCATCATTGCTCCAAATATACCAGTCTCTACCTTTTTCCCCATTATCAGTTCGCATTCAGAAATGAATTTTTCATACAGAGGAATTGCGTGTTCTGGCCTTGCAGCTTTAATGAACGAGGGGCGGGTGCCTTTCTTAGTTGTGGCATGTAAAGTGAATTGGCTTACTACTAATAATTCACCGTCTACTCCGCCTAAGTCAAGATTCATTTTGCCTTCATCGTCAGAAAAAATCCTTATACCAGTTATTTTCCTAGCTAACCAATTAACGTCATCGTTGTTGTCGTCACTCTCAATGCCTAGTAAAACAAGGAGGCCTGAATTAATTTGGCCTATCAAAGTGCCCTCAACTTTTACACTGGCAAAACTTACCCTCTGAATTACTGCTCTCATGTGCGAAAGTTACAGCTAGAAATGGCTGTGTCCTACGATTGCATTGCTACCTTTACACCCTGAAACTAATCGCATTAATTTGCTCAAATGAAGGCATCTCAAAAACCTGCAACACTAGAACAAGCCCAAGAGATGGGTTTGACTCCTGATGAGTTCGATCAGATCAAAGAAATCATGGGTAGAACACCCAATTTTACAGAGATGTGTATTTACTCTGTAATGTGGAGTGAACATTGCTCGTATAAGAATTCAATCAAATGGCTTAAGACGCTTCCAAAGGAGGGGGATCACATGCTTGTTAAAGCTGGTGAGGAAAATGCCGGAATTGTTGATATTGGTGACGGTCTAGGATGTGCTTTTAAAATAGAATCTCATAACCACCCATCAGCTATCGAACCCTACCAAGGGGCAGCAACAGGTGTTGGTGGAATCAATAGGGATATTTTCACAATGGGTGCTCGTCCAATAGCTCAGCTAAATAGCTTGAGGTTTGGTGACCCAGACAACCCTAAAACCAAATGGCATCTCGAGGGTGTCGTTAAAGGTATCGGAGATTATGGTAACAGTTTTGGAATTCCTGTAGTAGGTGGTGAGGTATTCTTCGATGAATGCTACCAGGTAAATCCATTGGTAAATGCTATGTCTGCTGGAATTCTGAATGTAGACGAAATCATTTCGGCTACAGCTAAAGGCCCTGGCAACCCAGTTTATATTGTTGGTTCAGATACTGGTAAAGACGGAATCCAAGGCGCGTCATTCGCATCAAAGGATATTACTGAAGACAGTGCAGATGATTTGCCATCTGTTCAGGTAGGAGATCCTTTCCAGGAGAAACTTCTACTTGAAGCAACATTGGAATTAGCTAAAACTGATGCGGTTGTGGGTATGCAGGATATGGGTGCTGCTGGTATCACTTGTTCGACTTCTGAGATGAGTGCTGCTGGTGAAGTGGGTATGGATATCCACCTTGACAGAGTGCCATTGCGCCAGGCTGATATGGAGCCATTTGAAATTCTACTTTCTGAGTCACAGGAGAGAATGCTTGTTGTTGTAGAAAAGGGCAAGGAAAAAGTAGTAGAGGACATTTTTGCTAAGTGGGATCTGCATGCCAAACACATCGGTGAGGTTACAGAAGGTGATGATATTCGCTTTTTTGTAAACGGTGAGATCGTTGCTCAAGTAGCAGCTTCGCCTTTAGTGCTTGGGGGAGGAGCCCCACAATACGAGCGTGAATATGAAGAACCTGCTTGGTTTGCTGAGAACCTAGTATTCGACCAATCAAGCGTACCTGTTCCATCAATTAAGGAATGTGTTGACATTGCTCACGATCTTATATGCCAGCCTAATATTGCTTCTAAGAAATGGGTTTGGGAGCAATACGACAGCATGGTGGGTACATTGAATAGAACAACAAACAGACCGTCAGACGCTGGAGTAGTTTCTGTTCGTGGAACGAAGAAAGGTCTTGCGCTTACTGTTGATTGTAATTCTCGATATGTACAGGCTGATCCTGAAACTGGAACTGCAATTGCTGTTGCAGAAGCAGCTAGAAACATTAGCTGTACAGGTGCAACTCCTTCAGCAATTACAAACTGTTTAAATTTTGGTAACCCATACAATAAAGAGGTTTACTGGCAATTCGTTGGGGCTATCAAAGGAATGAGCAGATCTTGCGAAAAGTTTAACACCCCAGTAACAGGTGGTAACGTAAGCTTCTACAACCAAACTGTAGATGCAGATGGCTCAGCTAAAGCCGTTTTCCCAACCCCTACAATCGGCATGGTTGGAGTTATTGAGGATAGAGAAAAACACATGTCTTTAGAGTTTAAGCAGAAGGGTGATCTCATCTTCCATGTAGGTGAAATGTCAGATTGCATCAATGCTTCTGAATACCTTGCTAACATGATTGGAGAAAAGAATACGCCAGCTCCTAAATTCAATCTTGACGCAGAACACAAACTTCACAAGTGCATCAGAGATCTTATCAAGATGAAACTTGTAAGTGCAGCTCACGATGTAAGTGATGGAGGACTGTTCACTGCTCTTTTAGAGATGTCTATGCCAAACCAATTAGGTTTTGACATTGTTAGCGATGATGAACTAAGAATAGATGGATTCCTTTTTGGAGAAGCCCAAGGTAGAATCGTTGTAACAATCGATGAGGCTGATTGTGATGAATTCTATGAAATATGTGAGGCAAACGACGTTCCAGCTGTGTTGCTAGGTCACGTGACTAAGGGTAAACTGGTTGTTGATGATGTGCCGTTTGGGTTCTGTGAGCAGTTAACGGCATACTACGACAACGGATTAGAAGAAGCGCTAGACCTGTAATGAGGGGATTGCTCGATTTCATATTATCCAAGGCTATGCTTAAAGCTATTGCTGGCATAGGGGTGGCTTGGGTAGTGATTTTGGGTTTGACATGGTGTGGTATGAGTCTTAATAGTAGGCCTTGGTCTGAACGTACAGTTCCTGAAGTTGAAGGGATGATGAAGGATTCTGCTTTCAAAGTACTTGAGGAGTTAGATCTTATGCCTATACATCTTGATTCAGTATATAATTCTTCTGCTGTTCCAGGTTCTGTTATTGAGCAAAGCCCAGCTGCTGGTAGTGATGTGAAAAGTGGAAGGCCTGTTTACTTGACAACATTTAGGGTGACACCTCCTAGTGAAAAAATTGGGGTTGAGGAAGGGCAAGATGCTCGTTTGGCCCAAAGCTTATTAGAGCGCAAGGGATTTAAGCTTAAAATTAAAACAGAAGCCAACACTGAGCTTGATGGAAAGGTTGTTAGAGTTGAAAGAAATGGCAACTCATTGTCTCCAGATGATAGATTGCAAAGAGGAACATCCCTGACTCTTGTTATCGGAAAGGTGCTGAATAAGGATGTTAGAATTCCTTGGCTGATCGGTTTGGATTTAGCAGATGCAACAAAAACTTTAAGTAGTTATTCTCTTTCATTAGGCTATGTAGAATATGGAGATTCACTTTTCACACGAAAAGACACATTGCATGCGTTAGTTGTTAGTCAATTCCCAAAATCAAATGCAGGGTTTGTAAAAGCGGGAACTGCAATCGATTTATTTCTTGAGAAGCCATAGATGAATTTCTACACTAAAATATCGGTATTCACATTCATTCAATTCCTAAGTGTTTCAATGATAGCACAGGAAATGGAGAGAGATTTAATTTTCGTTCCAACTGGACAAGAGAGGGGAGGAGGAGAGGCTTCCTTCAGAGATGGAGCACCAGCAATGTCTTTGCCTTTTATAGATGACTTTGCTTGGCCTAGTTTTTATGAGGAAAGTGGTGAGAATAATATTGACCTTGTAAGATGGGATACTAGTCCTGTAAGAAGAACCCAAACCATGTCTATAAACGCCCCGACTTTTGGGGTTGCGACATTAGACGGTATGGACTCAGGCGGATATCCATATAACTTCAATAGTGTTGATGCTCATGGTTGGGCAGACACCTTGACTTCACGAAAGTTGTACCTAGATGGTATGACAGCAGATGATGGTGTTACATTGTCGTTTTGGTTTCAAGGAGGAGGTATAGGAAACGCACCTGATGAAAATCAAGATTCACTTATTGTTGAATTTAAATCAGTTGGATTAGAAGGGGATATTTGGACACAGGTTTGGGGGACAACAGGAACAGATGAAGACGAGTTTACCCAGGTAGTTTTGTCAGTTAAAAATGGAGAATATCTTCATAGTTCTTTTCAATTTAGATTTAGGAATTATGGTTCTCTTATGGGGAACACGGATTTGTGGCACATCGATTACGTTTATGTAGTTGCAAATGGTGCTACCGGTAATCCAGTAGAAGAACTGGCATTTAATGAGCCAGCATACACTCTTTTGAGAAATTATTCTGCAATGCCTTGGACTCACTTTTCAGAGAATCCAGCGTTCTATATGAGAGATTCACTTGTTATTGAATCGACAAACTTTGGTACTGGCCCTAACAATCAAGAAAACACTGGAATTACTGTTAGGCACAAAGTAGAGGGTGGAGTGCCTGTTAAGTATACAAATCAATTCATACAGAACGTTAGCGTACCCGTTGGTGTATTCACTACAGAATACCTTTCAGAGCTAGAGGATGAAAACGAGGTGCCTTCAGAGTTGGTTTTTGATACTTCTGTTTCAGATTCAGTTGCGACTTTTGAAGTTAGCCTTTGGCAAGAAGAGGTAGGTTTTAATACAAACCAAACTACAGTATTTGACAATGACTCAATTGGGTATGACCAAGTATTCGACAACTTCTATGCATACGACGATGGTACAGCTGAAAAAGCCTATGCTTTAGACGCTATTGGAGGAGAGTTGGCAGTTAGATTCCCACTTGCAATAGCAGATACTTTAGATGGTGTACTTATTCACTTTACACCGTTTTATGATAATGCTTCTGAGGAAACATTTGTTTTGAAGGTTTGGGAAGATGATGCAGGAGTGCCTGGTGAAATGTTGGATACGATGTACCAATTCCACAACCCATTTTATTTTACAGAGGGTTACGATTTGTTTGCATATTATCCATTTGACAACCCAATCCCAGTTAGCGGGACTATCCATGTTGGTTTGATTCAACAAGAGGTAGATAGGTTAAATATTGGGCTCGATAAAAACTCAAACTCAAATGCTGGTAACCTTCATTTCAAATTGGGCAATGGATTTGATTGGGCTCCATCCTCAATTGAAGGATCTCTAATGTTAAGGCCTGTACTAAGAGCAGGTACTGAATCTGTTGTTGATATTGTAGAAGTTGAAAATCCAACGCTAATAACTTCTCCATATCCAAACCCTACTTCTTCTGAGCTGAATTTCGGAGTGATTGAAGAAGTTGTTTGGGATATCTTCGACACAAATGGAAGGTTGATACAAAGTGGTAGAGAGCAAACCGGGAATTCGAATGTAAATGTTCAAGGACTTGCAAATGGAATCTACATATTGCAGGTAAGGCAGAACTCAGGCAAGGGGTTAGAGCACCATAGATTCATCATCCAGCGCTAATATGTCTGAAGAATTATTTGAACATCATAAATTAATTGCTGACCCTGGGCAACAACCCTTAAGGGTAGATAAATTCTTGATGAATCTAATTGCTCACATCAGTCGTAATAAACTTCAAATAGCTGCAAAGAGTGGTTACATTAGAGTAGATGGAAAGCCTGTTAAATCTAATTTCAAAGTAAAGGCTGGCCATGTTGTGACTGTAGAATTGCCTCAGCCTGTTTACGAATTTGAACTTCTTCCTGAAGAGATGAACCTCAATATCGTTTATGAAGACGACGATGTTTTAGTCATCAATAAACCTACAGATCTTGTAGTTCACCCAGGACACGGAAATTACTCGGGCACATTGGTGAATGGAGTTCTACACCATTTACAAAACATTCCATCAGTTCCTGGCTCTCCAACTCCAAGGCCAGGTTTAGTTCACAGATTAGACAAGGACACAACAGGATTAATGATTTTGGGTAAAACGGAATACTCATTAACCAATTTAAGTGAGCAGTTTTTTGAAAGATTAGTTGAGAGAAGGTATCATGCACTTGTTTGGGGTGACATTAGTGAGGACGGAACAATAGAGGGCCACGTAGGTCGCTCACGCCAAAACAGAACTGTACAAGCTGTATTCCCTGATGGTGAAGAAGGCAAGCATGCGGTAACTCATTATAGAGTAGTAGAGAGGTTTGGGCCTGTAACTCTTGTTGAGTGTAAACTCGAAACAGGGCGTACTCACCAAATTAGAGTACACATGCAGTACATTGGTCATCCATTATTTGGTGATCCAAGATATGGGGGGAATGTTGCAGTCAAAGGTTCCCCAGGTGGCAAATACAATAGTTTCTTGCGCAATTGTTTCGACATCTTACCTCGTCAAGCACTTCACGCTAAAACTCTGGGATTCACACATCCAGAGTCAGGTGAGTTTTTAAGTTTTGATTCAGATCTTCCTCAGGATATGGAAGAAATAATTGAAAAGTGGAAGACTTATTTGAATGGAATTTCTAGATAACTAGCTCTCTAACTTTTCTTTTTCAATTAGCGCGTCTTCCCATTGCTGTAAAAGATCGTCGTGTTTTCTTTGAACCTCTTCGAATTCATAGCTTAGATCAGTCATTTTTTTTCTGTCTGAAGGATCCACGGAATTCAACTCTTCATTTTTCAATTTTAATTCCTCTTCCGCTTTTGAAACAGATTTTTCTAGCCTTTGAACCTTCTTTATTGCTTGCCTAAGTGCTTTGTCCTTAGCCTTTTTTTCTTCCTTGCTAATTGATTTAGACGACTTATCTTTTGTTGAACTCTTTCCTTTACTTAATACTCGTTCTCCAGTTTTTGAAGCCTCGTATTGACCGATACTTTCAGCGTGCTTCTCATGTAGAAAGTTCTTTATGTCACCAATGTATTGTTTAAGTCTGTTGGGTGTTACCTCGTATACAAACTCAGTTAAACCAGCTAAGAAATCTCTATCGTGAGATACGACAATCAATGAACCATCAAATTTTTGAAGGGCATCTTTTAATACTGATTTTGCTTTTAAGTCCAAATGGTTAGTGGGCTCATCCAGTATCAACACGTTGTATGGGTGCAATAGCAACTTGCACATAGCAAGTCTAGCTTTTTCACCACCACTAAGAACACTTACTTTTTTCTCTACATCGTCACCAGTGAATAGGAATGCTCCTAACATGGATCTGATATTAACATCATAATCATTCGTGACAGCTTCCTCTAATGTTTCCATAACAGTTAGACTATTGTCTAGCTCTTCTGCTTGGTTCTGTGCATAGTATCCTATGTCTACATTATGACCAATATTAAGTTCGCCGGCGTAGCTTTCAAATCCAAGTAGAATCCTAGTCAACGTCGTTTTTCCTGCTCCATTTTTTCCAACTAGTGCAATCTTATCTTGCCTAGCCATAATTAGATCAACATCATTAAACACATGTAAGTCGCCAAAAGATTTAGCTAATCCTTTTGCTTCAAAAATCACTTTACCAGACCTCGGAGCTGGTGGGAATCTAAATTTTATGTTTGCGTTATCTGCTTTGTCTACTTCTACGCGTTCTAGTTTGTCCAGTTTCCTAATAAGCGTTTGAGCAAAGGCTGCTTTGTTCTTTTTTGCTCTGAACTTATTTATTAGAACTTGCGTATCGTCAATGTATTTCTTTTGGTTTTTAAAAGCTTGAACTTGCCTCTCCATTTCCTCTTCACGCCAAAACTGATACTTAGTGTAAGATGCTTTGTAATCGTAAAGTTTATATGGGCTTATTTCTATAGTCCTATTTGTTAAAGTATCTAGAAAAACCCTGTCGTGAGAGATCAAAATTATAGATCCAGGGTATGATTTTAAAAAACCCTCCAGCCATTCAATTGATTCTATGTCTAGATGGTTTGTTGGCTCATCTAGAAGTAGAAGATTAGGGTTAGTGAGTAGAAGTTTGGCGAGTTCTACTCGCATCTTCCATCCACCACTAAATTCACTCATTTTACGCTCCATATCATTTTGCGCAAAACCCAATCCCTGTAAGATTCTTTGAATTTTTTCTTCTAGATTACCCGCCCCAATAACATCTAATCTCTGATTGCATTCGGTAAGTTCATCAATCAGGTTAGAGTATTCAACAGATTCATAATCTTCACGACTACCTATATTTTTTGTTATTTCTTCTAGTCTCTTTTCAAGCCTGTTAATCTCATCAAAAGCACTGTAAGCTTCATCGTATATGCTGGCTTCTTCGTTGTGCTCCATCTCTTGAGGGAGATAACCTATTTTGAATTCATTAGGATGACTGATGCTTCCTTCGCTAGGCTTATTTATTCCTGCTAGGATTTTCATTAGGGTAGATTTTCCAGCTCCATTTCTTCCAACTAACCCAATCCTGTCTTTTTCCCCTACAAACAAATTAAGACCTTCAAATAAAGATCTTTCTCCAAAATGAACTCCAAGTTGTGAGACTGTTAACATTGCGCGGCAAAGGTCGTAAAATAAAAACGGGGAGCCATGTAGCTCCCCGTTTCAAACTTTATAATCTAACTATTAGTAGTGCCAAAGATCGTGCTCTAAAAGGAATAACTCCTCTTTGATCCTTTCAGACTGTGCAAGAGCATCCATACCTCTAGCGTACTCACTTACGTTTCTGTCGTAAACATTTGATTCCTTAATAATATAGCTAGAGAAGTAACGCTTTTGGAATAAATCCTCATATGTTCTTCTTTGAGCATCATTGAATAAGTTAAATACATCTGCGTTAGCAAATACGTAACGACACTCTGGGTAGTATAGCCAGAAAAGTGGAGAATATCCCATGCTTTCACCATCTTGATCAAAACCTTCAATCATTGGCGCAATACCAATAATTCTAACATATCTCTCTGATCTCTGTCTATCCCAAATCCAATCCTCTTTAAGTCTGTAACGTGTCACATTCTCAGATTCAATTGGACGTCTTGTTTGTGTAGTACCAATAAGTTCACCATCATCATCCCATTGCTTATTGTATTGAACAGGATTTAAAATGTTGTAAATACTATCAGTTGTTAGTGGAAGCGTAAACTCGTCATTATCACCAGCAGGTCCAGGGCTGTAGGCAACTAATGATCCTTCTACTAATAATCCATCACGAATAACATCAAATAGATTCTTTCTATCCTGAATTGGCTCAACAGGGTAGTAGTAGGGATGATTGATTTTTTGCTTAAGATCCATCTCTTGCCAAATGCGACGGAAGTACATAACATCTGCTTCACGCAGGTGTGGGTAAGGTATCACACGCTTAGTGAGGTTTGTCTCTTTTACATAAGCTCCGTCTAGCACGTTGTGTACTTGCGCATTACCCTCTATAGAGAAAAGGGCTACAGCTACTAAGAGCAGTGTGTATTTGAAAAAATTTCTCATCATTGAAACTATTTTAACTAGTTACTTTCAATTTCATTGGTGCTAGGATACGCTCTGTGCCATCAGGCAATCCTACAACTATGTCCTCGAAATATATTGTATTACCTCTTCTTACACGTTCAAGAAGAGCTTTCATGTCTGTTGTTAATCTGTTATTTCCAGATGTAAGTTCCTTAAAAGTACCATCCTTACTTACACGGATAGTGAAGCTCTTAACACGAACCTTTACATCGAAATCAAAGTTTTCCATTTTAGCAGCAAGTGGCGCAAATGAAAGAACTTCATTCTTTGTAATTGTTCTGTTAGAAGGTCTTTTGCCAGACCAGAAAGGTACTGGGTCAGGAATTCTCTTAACTCTGAATTCTTTTCTTCCTAGATCTGCAATCGTTCCATCAGGCATTTCACCTTTTACTGAAATGTTTGCAATCTTATTAGAGTTTGAACTAGATGGTTCAACAATGTATGATCCATCTGGTTGTTTTCTGATCTTATGACCAGAAGAGATGCTTACTCTTAATTTGTCGTTAGCAACACCAGGTACAGAAATATCTACTGGATTGTCAAGACCTCTGTAAAATACATTCATCTTAGTTGGTGATACTACTAGAGCAGCTTCAGCAACTGTAAATATTGGAGTTACAAAGTTTTGGCTTTGCATGTCTCCTTCAGGTCCTTGATATCTGATTACACCTCTGTATTGATATTGACCCAACTTCATGCCTCTTGTAGACATAGAAAGTTGTCCATTTCCAATTGCATCAACTGGAAGAGCTTCTAACGCTGAATAATCAATCTCAGATGAATCTACACCATCCCACTTTTCAGTTTCTACATAAACTTCAGGCACCCTTGTCGGATCGAAGGCTGCTAAAAGAATGTTTGCTCTTGCAGTATCACCCTTAATTATGTAGTTAGATTGAGGGATAACTAGAGGCATAACTTCAGAGAACTTTAAGCTCTTAGCTTCAATTCCTCCAAGTAACCAAGTTAGAATTTCAGCTTCAGCATCTTGTACGTCTATAATCATTTTAGACATAAGAGGCATAACTGCGGCTAGAGGTACATCATAGAAATTCGCAGCTTCCCAAAGTACATCTACACCATTTTCTACTTCTTTCTCAAATGAGAAACGTTCATTCAATGAGTTCTTAAGATTTTCAGGTAATGTTCTCTCATAGCCGTCAATATCAACAACTTTAATATTTAAAAGGTCTTCTCTGAATCTCTCAAGAATGTTTCTTAATGATTTTGCATTCCATTGTCCTTCTGTTCTCCAATCTGTTACGCTTTTAGTGTTTGCATACCAATCATCGGAAGCTCCAACAGGTGTATGAGGGTCTGAACCAACCATAAATGCAGTTAGAGCCATATATTCATCCTTAATAGATATGTGTTCAAGATTTAGTACAGTGTCTCGTCCTAATTCATCTTTACCGTAGTAGCCAGAATATCCAAGTTCCTCTTGTTCTTGCATCGTCTTTTCTGAAGCAGACATACACCTCGCCTTAAGCATTGAAATGTATGTTATGATTTCTTCAGCATCAGCAGTAACTTCTTCAGCTTTAGAATAGAATGGTCCAACCTTTTCCTGGTTGTTTAGGTATTTTGCTTTTAGTGTGCTAAACGTGTCGTTTACCTTTTCAGCAATAGTTACTTGAGTTTTGATAAGGCTGTTTTCAACCTTTACAAATCCATTAAGTACTTCTTTAGAAATATTTAGGGCAAGAAGAGCGGTCAGGACGAGATACATCATCCCAATCATCTTCTGTCGCGGTGATAGTTTTGCTCCTGCCATAACTTATATAATTATTTAGATAAGCTAGGCTTAGCTACGATTACCACCCATTGCATTTAGCATATTGCCGTATACAGTGTTAAGTGTAGCAAGGTTTTGTGCTAGTTCAGCAATATGTTCCTTGTATGCTCTTGTGTCTTCAACACTATCGTTTAGAGTCTTAATAAGTTCTCCCATGCCATCAAATAGAGCTTTGTTTTCTTTAAGCTGCTCTAACTGCATTTCGTACATATTGTTCAATGAATCTAGGTTAGCGTTCATTCTCTGAAGATTATCTCCAGCGTTGGTGCTAGCATCTTGAGAGCCAACTAAACCAGTTAACGAGTTAGACACACCTTCGTATGTGTCGGCCATTTCATTAACTCTATTAGAAGCTTTAACAAGAGAATCGCTAAATTCTTGAGTAGCTCCAGCTGCGTCAGCCATTTCACTCATTTTATTAGCTTGATCACCTAGATTACGCATTCCATCACCTAATCTCTTAAGGACTTTAGAATCAATTTGTGCGTCATCCAAAAGATTGTCTAGTTGTTGAACAGCTGTTTTTGAATCCTCACCTGTAGCAAGTTGTGGGTAAACTAGAGTCCAGTCTGGATCATCCTTAGGAAGAGGTTCAAATGCTGAGAAAAAGAAGATCACAGCCTCAGTACCAAGACCTAAAATTAGCATTTGAGATGCACCTGGCCAGTGCTCGATTTTAAATAGCGCTCCTAGAATTACGATAGATGCTCCCCATCCGTAGAGCTTTGCCATTAATTTTTTCCAACTTTTGCTTCCTGGTTTCATTTCTTGTAGGATTTGTTTCAATTTGTTCCTATAACATTGAGTTATAGGGTGCTAGGTAAAAATTTTCTTTGAGTTCAGATTTAGTTCCATTCATCCTTAGGACCTGATTTTCCACGTCCTAGGTATGACATTACAGATCTAAATCCGATGAATGCTTTAGCAGTGTCACTGTACTCAAATGAACGAGTTCCAGTTTGACAGTAGTAACCGATGTCTTTCCAAGATCCGCCACGTGTTACTTTTCTATGCAGTGCAGGTGGATCATCCACTTTAGCGTGGTAAACATAATCCGGTGCTAAATCAAATGCGAAATCGTATACAGTTTCATCAAAAGCTGTATTAGTCCACTCGGCAACGTTTCCAGCCATATTAAATAGACCAAAATCGTTTGGACTGTATGATTCAACTGGAGCTGTGTAAGCATTTGCATCCTCTACGTAATCACCACGCATAGGCTTGAAGTTTGCAAGTACACAACCCTGATCATTTCTGATATAAGGTCCGCCCCATGGATATGGAGCTAAATCTCTACCTCCACGAGCAGCATATTCCCACTCTGCTTCAGAAGGAAGTCTGAATTTCTGAATGTATGTCTCACCATTCTTTTCCTTCCATTCATTCATGATTTGAGTTCTCCACGCATTGAAAGCTACTGCCTGTCCCCAAGTAACACCAACAACTGGGTAGTCGTCATATGCTGGGTGCCAGAAGTAGTTTTCAGCAAGAGGCTCATTGTATGCATATGCATAATCATGAATCCAAACTAAAGTATCTGGGTATACGTTAATAGTTTCTTCAACAACGAATTGAGATCTATCTGAGTAACGACGTACAGAGTGTAATTGGTTTAGTTCATTTACTTCACCGTACTCTTCGTCACGACTTTGCTTTGCAGATGCTTGTTCTAAGTTGAACCAGTAGTATCTGTAATTCAGCTTTCTAGTATCAATTTCTTTTCTATTGTAGAATCTGTCTGACCCTTGAAGGTAGTATTCATCATACAATAAATCGAAGATGTCTTCATCAGTCCAATCAATAGGCTCTTCCCAATTAAGGATGTATCCTTTATCAATGAAACGATCTAATTCTTGACCAGCAGCATTTTCAGCAAAGAAGTATCTATCATCATCATTTTCTGCTAGAGTGTTCAAGAACAGAGAATCACGAACATAATTTACGAATTGACGATACTCGTTATTCGAAATTTCGTGGATGTCCATGTAGAAAGCCGGTATTGTAACCGTCTTAGATCTTGTGTTCAAAGCATAGGGCACATCTTGATCACTTGGCCCCATTGTAAATGAGCCAAAGTGGATGTAGTTCATGCCATAAGGATTAGCTTGGTCCCAGTATTCACGGGGTTGAACCCCTACTAGCTCACCCTGGGGTCCCATGTAACATCCAGCAAGCAGTACTGGTGCCATGAAAAACAGAAGGAACTTTTTCATATTGAGTGTTTTAATTTCGTTTGCAGGTGGTAACTAATATACGTTTTTAAGTAATAGGATATTATAAGAAACGTGGATTAGCAAATTTGTTTTGGATAGGAGTAGACTTGAATAAGAAAGCATACGAAAGGAAAATTTCGTGTGATCCTTGAGAGTAAGTCTGTAATTCAGAAGTAGTTACATCATAAGAGTATCCAATTCTTAGGAATTGCTCACTAGAAGTAATCTGCTCTTGCTTTTCCATTCTAAGCTGGTAACCAAGAACAGGAGCAACAGCATCTCCAGGACGGTAAGAAATCCCAGCCCAAAGCATTTCATTGATCAAAACATTGACGTTAAAATCAATAGCAGTTGCAGCTAAATCAGTTTTTGAAAGAAAGTTTGTTCTAAGTACTAGTTGGTCGCCACTTAAGTCAAAGTTATAGCCACCCATTAAGTAATAGTGGCGAGAAGGGCGAATGCTCAAATCTTGGAATACAGTTTGAGCTAAATGCGTTGTTGATAATCCTGCGTAGAATCTATCAGAATTTCTCATGAAGAACCCAAAATCAACATCTACAGCGAGGTCAGATTGCGTACCGTTTGGAATAGCACCGTCGTCATTAACTGGTGTGTCAGGTGGAATCCAATCGTATACGTGCCCGATTTTCTTAGAGAAAATAGAAGCTGAAAGGCCTAAACTGAATTTAGTTCCAGATGAATTTGGGTTGAAAGTGTACGAAGGACCAAGTTTGATCATCGTATTGCTTTCATTTCCGATTTCGTCTTGATAAAGTTGAACTCCAATGCCAAAAGGACCATCATTGAATCTAGAATCAAAATTCAATAAGTATGTAACTGGGCTATGGTTTATGCCCACCCATTGCTGTCTGTAAAAAGTGCTGATGTTAGACAGGTTAGATTGACCAGCCGCACCAATGTTATTTACAACTGGATCCATGTACCACTGTGTGAACTGAGGATCCTGCTGCGCGTTCATGAATGACGCCAGCATTACAAATGCAAAGGATAATATGTAGTTACGAATCATGTTAACTCGTTGATTTCAAAGGTTTCACAGGTTTGGGTATTACCCGAAGTGTGGCAAGATACGAAATTTTTAGATACCATCATGCTAACTTTTGATATGTCCTCCACCATCTATCAGGTAATTGACCGCTTGCAGCCTCTTCATAGTCCTCATATGAGCAAGGAACAAGGTGGTGGTGATCCTTGTTGTTTTTCTTTGAAGTTGGGATAGGTACATCCATCCACCATCGATCACTTCTGGGTGATTTATAAAAGGCAACTTCGTGGTCATTTCCCGGTAAATCAACCACATACCTAGTGTATTCATCTGCGCTACACTTGGGGTGATCTCCTGGTTGATAAAAGATTCCATCCATCATATGCCATACCACTTGTGCAGACAATTGTGCACCTCTTCCTCTATCATCTAAATCTGGGTTGTGCTCAAACAAACCAAGTGCAAGCATTCTGTCGCTAAGACCTGCGTATCTAGCAATTTGGCAAATTTGAGATGCTGTTATTCCGTTGGGTCCTGCATGAACAGAAGCTGGATGATCAGCAGCTCTTATCGAACCCATATCGATTGAAATCAAATCTGCATTTCTAAACGTAGGTTCTAAAAGTTTGGGGTTTGAGTGAACTTGACCTAGTCTGATTGCTTCAAACTGTAGTTTTTCTAACAGTTCTAGAGTGTCTGGGTCGGATAAATATCCCTGATGACCAACATTTACGTAATCAAATAAATAGTTTGGTTCGTGAAGGACAACTCTGTTCATATAATTCCTAGATGTAGAAACTTGTGGATCGCCACCAAAATCGAGTCTTTGATCAACAGTAACAACATTCATGGGTCTACCAAAACTCTCTAAAGCCGAATACATTGCGTATGTTAGATCTTGGCCTCCGCCTAGCACAATAGGAATAATTCCCATTTGAATCAATTCTGAAACTACTGTAATTAAAGCAGCTTCTGTCTCATCCTCAGAGAATGAAGTTTTAATATCACCTAAATCAGCTGTCTCA
>MDTD01147601.1_pt1 | contig 38576 bp, 28 predicted proteins | sample 811221 | NCBI WGS metagenome assembly MDTD01 (sample SAMN05326646, study PRJNA326480) | marine metagenome | isolation source: seawater | place: Pacific Ocean: South West | collected 2011
AACTAAGAAAACAACTAAGAAAACAGCTAAGAAGACAGCTAAGAAAAAAGTGGCTAAGAAAAAGACAGCTAAGAAAAAAGTGGCTAAGAAAAAATCAGCAAGAAAGCCAAATGAAGCTTTCATGAAGCCAATGACTCCTTCTAAGGAATTGGCTGCCGTTGTAGGTGAAAAAGCTTTACCTAGGACTCAGGTAATTAAGAAAATTTGGGATTATATTAAAAAACACAACCTTCAAAACCCTAAAAATAAAAGAAATATACTTGCGGATGATAAGCTTAAGCCTGTTTTTAAAGGCAAAAGTGAAGTTACAATGTTTGAATTAGCTGGTCTTATAGGTAAGCACCTAAGCTAAATACTTTTAGCTTTTAAGGGGGAGCTTTATAAGCTTCCCTTTTTTAGTTTTAAAACCAGACTCTTATATTCAGCCTTGGCCCTAAGGGATGGCCAAGGGTTAGCCTCAGAAATTTGAAAGAATTCTTTACAATAAAAAGTTGGATTCCCTGCTTTGAACTTTTTTCCTTTCAGGTAATTAAGGCATGTTTTTGCATAAAGACTAAAGTATTCTGGCACATTTTTATACATGAACTTTATAAGAGTCTTTTTTTTGACAGGTGTAGCTAAAGCAAATATATCATCGGGTAGAGGGTCCATTTTATGAATTTTTTCAATGACTTTCATTCTTCTGGTAAATGATTGACCTAAATCCCTGACTGTATTCCATGCTTGGTTAAATGTTTTTCCTACCAAAGGACCTTTCAATATATAGAAGGTTAGAAATGTATCTCTTTCAAGTTGTGATAAAGATTTTTTTAAATCCAGAATTTTAAAGGCATGCTCCCTGTTAATTTGTTGATCAGAGTAAAGAGACTTTTTAAGAGTTGGCAGGAAAGTTTTCCAGCAGTTGGAGTGAGCTAATTTATTTAATAAAGAAATTTCTTTTTTTTCCTCAATTATATTTTTATTGAGCAAATTTATAGTCTTTTTGAAAAGAGCTGTTTTAAGATTTTTATCTTTGCAAAAAAACGTTGAAAAGGGGCTTTTTGTAGCACTTTCATAAAATTGCCATGCTTCAATATTTAATTTTTGTTTTTGAACAATTTTTCCTAGTTTTAAACCTAATTCAGGGTCTTTACGGTTGTACCAAAACTCAAGAAGAAATTTTTGGCAAATACTGTTTTTTCTTTTTTCTTTGAAGCATTTTTCAATAAATTTATAACCATATTGGTTTCTTTTAATTATGAAAAATTCATCATTTTTTAAAGAGGGCCATGATAGAAGCTTTTCTATAAATAAGAAATGATCTTTTGAAATTTGTTTTTTTTGTATAGTTGATGAAATAAAGCCAGTTGCCATATCTTGGACCATTTTCTCCCAATTTTTGTCTCTTTTGGATGGTCTTATGTCTAGTGCGTGATTGAGAAACTCAAAATAGTTTTTTTGTTTTTTAAGAATTGTTAGGTCTTCTAAAGTATAAAGGAGCCCTTTTGTCTTAGAGTGAAGATTATTACATAAGCATAGAATTGTGTAAAAAATGATAATTTTGAGTAAGTCCATTATCATGGATGATATTTTAAAATTAATGACACTTCATAGTCAATATTGTCCCTTTATGAATAACATCATACACTTTTAAGATATTTATTAAGGTGGTAGAAATAAATGGAAAAATTTAAGAAAAGTTCACATGTTGTCCTTACTTCACATTATAAACAAATATTTAAAAAATCGATTGAGATCAAGTGGGGGGCTAAAGACCCTATTGAAAGAGGTCCTATTGTAGGGACAATCTCTGAAAAAGAGAATAGAAATGCTATAGGAACTCACAGTGGTTCTTATACCGTTTACAGAGCATTATCTATAGCTTCAGGTCAATACGAAAGGGATCATAAACCAGACTTGAAAAATACCGATATGACGACAGAGCTGGGACCTTTCGATTCTTGGTCAGACCCGAAGAAAATAGTTTCTCTTGATCCTTGGGGCGCAAGTGTAAGTAAAACTTTTGATCCTTATATTAGTAAGGGTTACAATATAGCTCCTACAATAGCAGTTACCCAGGCTCACCTTCAAATTCCTGAAATAGCTGAAGCTATTGAAAAGGGAAGACTCAAGCCTGATGGGAAGTTGTTACTTTCTTCCAATGATATAAAGGTAACCAAAGCCGCTATTGAGCCCGTATGGTATTTACCAGGAATAGCAAAAAGGTTTGGGGTAGATGAAGGAGATTTGAGGAAAGTCCTCTTTGAGGAGACAGGAGGAATGTTTCCTGAGCTTGTAACAAGGCCTGATTTAAAAATTCTTCTTCCCCCAATAGGGAGTTCAACGGCTTATATATTTGGTGATCCTAAAAATCTATCCAACCCTAAGGTCACACTTACCTGTAGGGTTCATGATGAATGTAATGGAAGCGACGTTTTTGGTTCCGATATTTGTACTTGTAGACCCTATCTAACTCATGGAATTGAGGAAGCTGTTAAAACAGCACAAAATGGTGGTGTAGGTCTTATTGTTTATTTTCGGAAAGAAGGAAGGGCCCTAGGTGAAGTCACAAAGTTTTTAGTCTATAATGCCCGGAAGCGACAATCTGGAGGGGATTCAGCATCCAATTACTTTCATAGGACTGAATGTGTCGCTGGTGTTGTTGATGCAAGGTTTCAGGAGTTCATGCCGGATGTTCTTCACTGGTTTGGCATTCAAAGAATTCATAACTTAATATCTATGAGCGATATGAAGTATGATGCGATCGTAAACAGTGGCATCAAAGTTGATAAAAGGATTTCAATACCAGACGAATTGGTTCCAGATGATGCACGCGTTGAAATTGAAGCCAAAAAAGCTGCAGGTTATTATGTACCAGAGGATTCAGATGACCGCGTTAGTGTAAAGGAACTTGATAAGGTAAAAGGAAGAGACCTAGATGACTGATGATTCTGATAATAACCTCAAATACATTTTTTCAACCGGTGCAATTAGGGATAAAGCAGAGTTTTTGTTTAATTGTTTGATGGAAGGTAGAACTCATTTTCACCTTTTCCCCGAAAAAATAGATGATGTTGTTCAGTACATTTTGGATGTAACAGAAAAGAATTATCCAGATGGAAATATACCTTTTCATTCTAGGTGGGGGCACTTCGATGTAGGAGGGATTAGAAGACTAGAACAGTTGGAAAAGCTTTTAGGTGATTTAGGGCCTAAAGAAAAGGCTTTAGCGAAATTAGATTTGGTTGTTATTTCCGTTCTTCTTGATGCAGGAGTTGATCCAAATTGGAGTTATAGAGAGGAGTCTAATGGTAGAACTTGGAGTAGGTCTGAAGGCCTTGCTGTTATGAGCATCAAAGGCTTTCAAAAAGGTTTTTTCTCAAGCGACCCAAAGAAGCCTTATCAGGTAGACTCTGAGGGGCTCCTAAAGATAAGTTTGGAAGACCTTGGAAGTTTAATGCAGGATAGCCTTGATAACCCTGTAACTGGTCTTTCTGGACGTTTACGGTTGCTGCATTCTTTAGGAGAGGAACTCGGGAAAAATGAAGGTTATTTTCCCAATCAAAGGCCTGGAGGTTTGCTGACCTATTGGGAAAACAAGTTTGGGAATAATATAACAGCATCTCAAATCTTGGAAACTCTCTTGTATTCTCTAAATAAAATTTGGCCATCTAGGGTAGAGAGAAATGGCATTCCTCTTGGGGATGTCTGGGAGCATCCGCTCTTAGGTCCTAAAGGATCTTGGGAAGGCCTCATTCCTTTTCATAAGTTATCTCAATGGTTGACTTATTCTCTTATAGAGCTACTTGAGGAAAGTGGTATGAAGGTGAAAAATGTTGGCGAATTAACGGCGCTGGCTGAATATAGAAATGGGGGATTGCTTGTAGATTTAGGTTTAATACGCCCTAAAAATACGGATTTCCTAAATCAGGTTTTTGGGCCTGACTCTGAAATTATTGTCGAGTGGAGGGCCCTTACAATTGCAACTTTTGATAGGTTAGCTGCACAAATTAGGAAAATGAAAAACTTTGATGAAGAGAGTTTTCCTTTGGCAAAAATGTTAGAAGGCGGGACATGGCACGCTGGAAGAAAAATTGCCAAAAAATTGAGAGAGGATGGATCACCACCATTTAAGCTGAAAAGTGATGGAACTGTTTTTTAATTAATGTGCTTGTTGAAACTTTTTTAAGGAATTAGAAGATGAGTGAGAATTTAGAGATCGTTTCGCATCCAGTCGTTCAACATAAATTAGGCCTTTTAAGAAAGGTTGAAACAACTTCCCCAGAGTTTCGCTTAATTGTGCAGCAATTGAGCCCATTATTGGCTTATGAAGCTTGCAGGGACTGGTTTATCCAAGAAGAAAAAGAGGTCCAAACTCCTATGGAGGAGTTTGCAAAAGCAAGGTTTATTGCTGACTGGCCAGTTCTTGTTTCTATTATGAGGGCAGGTAACGGTATGTTAGACCCAATACTTTCTCTTTTTTCTTCTAGTGCTGCGGGGCATATTGGCATCTATAGAGACAAATTTATAAAGAATACCGTCGAGTATTATTTTAGATTGCCTGACAATGTTCAAGATAAAAATATCCTTTTACTTGATCCTCTTGTTGCGACAGCCGATACTGTGATTGCTTCAATTGATAGGTTGAAACAATATGATGTTGGTGAAATTAGGATGCTAACTCTTTTGATATCCAAGCTTGGTGTATCAAAAATTAAGAGTTTTCACCCTGATGTGAAGATTTTTGCAGCAGGATGTCAAGAGGGGCTTGATTCGAACGGATATCTTGTACCAGGGTTGGGAGATGCCGGTGACCGCTTGTACCAAATTAATAATGGAAAGCATCTATAAATCAGATGTCTTCCTAGGTTTTGGTGAAATGGCTTTTGCTTAGTGCTCTTTGGGGATGTTATTCATGGAATCAGTTTTAGTTCTTGGTGTGGCCGGTGGTAGTTGCTCTGGAAAGACAACTCTTACGCATTTTTTAAAAAAGTACTTTGGTGACGATGCTGCTGTTTTAGCACAAGACAGTTTTTATATTGATCAAAGTCATAAATTTGATTGCGATGGGGGAAGTGTCAATTTTGATCACCCGGATAGTATAGATTTTTCATTAATGGGTCAGTGTGTCAGTTACCTAAAAGAAAGCAGAGAGGTCTCAATTCCTATTTATGATTTTGCTACTCATAAGAGGTCCGAAGAAGTTCAAAAAGTTTCCTCTAAAAAGCTCGTGATTATTGATGGAACTTTAATTTTGTCTCAGGAAAAAGTGAGGGGAAAACTAGATCTTTCTTTTTTTATTGACGCACCTGAGAATGTTAGGTTTCAAAGGCGTCTTGAGAGGGATACAAAGGAAAGAGGAAGAACTGAGCAAGGGGTAAAAGATCAATTTTATAAGCAGGTCAAGCCAATGCATGATGAATGGGTAGAGCCATCAAAAACTCATGCGACCCATATTTTTCCTGGAACTATAGACTTCTCTGCGAGTTCAGATTTACAGGCCATTTTAGAAAAGATAAAAAAAGACTTGCTTCTTTAGTTCATAGCTCTTATCTGGAACATTAAGCATATTTACTTTTTCTGGAGGCCGAATGATGACGGTTGAAGAAATTAACGATGTCCCTTTAAAGTTGGGCGCCGAAGATTGGACTTTTTGCTTTTATAAGCATTTGACACCCTTTTTTTTAGACGATCGTGGTTATTTATCGGAAAGTATTAAGAAAATTTTTCTAAATTTAACAAATTTAAGAAAAAACAATTTTAGAAAGCAGCTTCATATAAAGTCTGTACCTTTCCTTGTAGGCTTTTTTTTCGATGAGAAGAAAATAAGAATTAGTTCTCCTAGATTAGGAAGAGAGCTATTTTTAATTACTGAACTTGAAAACTATTCTTGGCCGGAAGCTTCCAATGAAGAAGAAAAATTTGAGGCTTTTAAAAATCATGCTGATAAATTAGCTTCTTTAAAAATAGCAGATACTCCTTCAGAGATAGAACTTTTAACTTCGAACTACAAACTTCCAGATTTACTAACAGAAAAAAAATATACATCGGATATAGAAGTTGAAAATAAAAAATTGGTCAAAGAAATATTAAGGCTTCTTAACCAGTATAATCCGAGTTTGTTTGAGAGAGTAAGCGATTTTGGTTTATCTCTTACCGCAGAATATGCCCTGATCAGAATTCACTTGTTAAAATTTTTAGCAATACTCCCTTCTCTAGATTATGATTTGTCTGGTTATGAAGTAAAAAGAATTTTGCTGGAGTCCGTTAGAAGATTATTAGATGATTCAAAAACAGCCAAAGCTAAAGAGAGGAAAGGTCAAGCAAAGGCCATACCTTTGTTTCTATTTTTTCCCTTATACCTCTTTTATATCTTAGCTTCTCTAACGCCAGCATTATTTTTGGCAAAAACCATAAGGTCTTCCGTTCGCTTTTTGGCAAGAAGATTTATCGCTGGTGAAAGTATAGAGCTCGCCTCTGAGTCTTTGGGTAAACTTTACCAAAGTGGAAGAGATGCAACTCTAGATCAACTGGGTGAACTTGTTGTTTCAGAAAAAGAAGCTGATCACTACCTTGATGAGGTTTTAAAATTAATTAAAGGGTTTTCTTCCCATGTTCCTAAAGGTGCAAAGAATAAAGCAGGTGTGAATCGGGCCCATGTTTCAATTAAAGTGTCCGCTTTGTCCTCCGATTTTAAGCCCTACGCATTTGATTATACCTACCGGAGTGTTGCTCCTCGTTTAATAAAAATTTTATTAGAAGCAAAAAAAGAAGATGTTTTTATCAATATCGATGCTGAACATATTCACTATCGTGATATTGTTTTTCAAATTTATAAAAAAGTTCTTTTGGAAACAGACGAGCTTAAGACATTTTCTGCAACAGGAATTGTTATTCAAGCGTACTTAAAGGATGCTTTTGTTCATTTTGAGGAAGTTCTTTCTCTTGCAAAGGTTAGAGGCTTGACGATGCCTATAAGGTTAGTAAAAGGAGCTTATTGGGATGCAGAAACTTTTGAGAGTGATGCCCATAGTGTAGAAGCTCCCCAATTTCTCAATAAGGAGGAGACCGATTTACACTTCAGGCAGCTAATTATAAGAACCTTTGAAGCATCACCTCATCTGCTTCTTTGTTTAGCGTCCCATAATTTTTCAGATCATTGCTTTGCTAAAGTGATTCAAAAAAAATACTTTGCTGAAACACCAGAGTTCGAGCATCAATGCCTTCATATGACTTACGAAGCTTTGTCTACGTCTTTAGGTCAAATGGGATGGGCCGTGAGAAATTATGTTCCAGTTGGAAGCCTCATTGTCGGCATGGCGTATCTTGTAAGAAGGATTATGGAAAACTCTTCTCAAGTTGGTGTGCTGACTATAATGAGATCTCATAAATCGGCAAAAGGCCTTTCTACTCCAACAAATGTTCACTTAAACAAAATAGAAAAAGGAAACTTAAAAAGAGAAATAACTTCTTCAAGTCTTATAAAGGAGTTTTTTAATACTTCTCCTGTACGGATGTATTATGAAAATGAGAGAGCTTGGGTAGAAAAGAGTATGATCTCATTTCGTGAAAAAGGTCTTACTTCTTTTTATAAAAACCCTTTTGAGCTAAAAGGTGAGAAAACCGATATAATATCTTCTTCAGATACGGGTATTTTAGTAGGGTCGATTACTTTTGGAACAAAGGAAGATGCTGAAAGAGCTCTCGAGACTTCTTCAAAATATTACAATCAAGGACTTTGGTCTAAACTCAGCTGGCAAGAGAGATCATCACTTCTTCTTAAAGTAGCTGAACTTCTTACTTTGAGAAGAAATGAGTTCGCGTCTTTAATTGTATATGAAGCCGGAAAAACTATTTTAGAGGCATTAGGTGATGTTGATGAAGCAATAGATTTTTTGGATTTCTATGCCCGTGAAGAGGGAGTAATTCAAAAAAGAGAAAATGGTGAAGTTCTAAGTAGAGGGGTAACGGTTGTTATTTCTCCTTGGAACTTTCCTTTAGCAATTCCTTGCGGAATGGTCTCAGCTCCTCTCGTCGCTGGAAATACCGTGATATTAAAGTCTGCAGAGCAGACTCCTCTTGTTGCCCAAAAATTGATTGATCTTTTTCATGAAGTAGGGGTTCCAAAAGAAGCTTTAATACACTGTCCTGGAGAAGGAGAAGTTGTTGGTGATGCTCTTGTGAACAGCCCTCGAACTGCAGCCATAGTTTTTACAGGATCGAGAGCAGTCGGTAGCGCTATTTTCAAAAAAGCTTCACAAAGAATGATCAAGAATGAACTTCATGGAAATGTATATCCTGTGAAAGTTATAACTGAAATGGGTGGTAAGAATGCCATTATTGTTACGGCCAATGCTGAATTGGATGAAACGGTTTCAGGAATTCTTTATTCTGCTTTTGGTCATGCGGGGCAAAAGTGTTCGGCAGCTTCTCGTATCCTTGTAGATGAAAAGGTCTTGGATAGGCTAAAGGAAAGATTAAAAGAGGCTTGCTTGGATATGGAGGTTGGAAAGGCCTTTAATTTTTCTACTACTTTGAACCCAGTGATTTCATTTGAAGATAAAAATAGATTAAAAGGGCAAGCCGAAGAGATTGTGAAAGAGGTTGAAAGTTTTGGTGGTGAAGTTATTGTTAACAGGGTTCATGAGGACCTCCCGGGGTATGCTGTTGGCCCGATGGTAGTTGAATTGCCAAAAAGTAGGGCTTTGGATGAAAAAAGTTTTGCGATAAGAGAATTATTTGGACCTATAATTCATTTAATACCTTTTAAAAGCTTGAAAGAGGCAATTAAAATCTATAACGGAACAGAATACGCTCTAACAGGTGGTATTTACTCACAATCACAAGATGATATTGATTACGTCGTATCAAAAATTGAATCTGGTAATGTCTATGTAAACAGAACAATTACAGGTGCAAGAGTTTCCATTGAGCCTTTTGGTGGCTTTAAATTCTCGGGGACAGGCCCTAAGGCTGGAGGTAAATCTTATGTGGGAAGCTTCCATTTGTTTAAAGAAGGGCTTTCAAAAAGTGAAGATCTTGTTTTAGACAAAGAGGAAGAAGGATCAGCTTATCAATTCGACTTATGCTTAAACTCTTCTAGTCAGCCAATGAAAAGCAGAAATGAAGAAATATTCTTCCTAGGCCTTAAAGAAATAGAAAAGTCATTAGAAAGCTTGTTTGGTGGAATTTACTCCAGGCCTCGTGATGTTTTAAAAGAACTGGAAAGTTGGGTTAAAGTAAAAAACTTATCTGAAAGTATTGGGAATAGAATGATACCGGGGCAGTTGAGTTTTAATAATTACTCATTAAGTGAAATGGGGATCGTCGTATTTGGCTTAAATAAAAAACCAGATTTATCTACCCTCCTTTATGTGCTGATTTCTGTTTATAAAGGAGTTGGTGTTACAGTTTTAACAAGGGGTAAGGAAAGTTATTCTTTCTGGGAAACAATAAGGTCTTCATTTGGAAAGAATGGTCTTTCTAAAAGCTCCTTTGATGTATTTTTTACTAATGAATCTTTAATGCTTGAAAGTTTGAAGCATCCTGACTGTAGAAGTTATATTGTTGATGCTAGTGAGAAAAAAATAAAGGATCTTCTTCACTCTATTTATTCCGAAAGCACCTCAACAGATAGGCATATGAAAAGTATTTTGACACCTCTCGATGCTCCATCTGTTAGAGACTTTGATAAGTATTTTGAGCAGATTTCATTAGTCAGAGCTTTTGCAGTTAATATTATGAGGCATGGAGCTCCAATGGACTTAGATGGAGAGCATTTAAATTGAAAGAAGAAAAAAAGATAAAGTTAGCAGTTTTAGGTTGTGGTAATATGGCCGCCGCTTTAGTGACTCGTTTTTGTAATGAGTTTGAAAACTTGGACGTTTTTACTTTCACTCCAACAAATAAAAGGGCCGTTGAGCTTGCTGAAAGGGTTGGTGGGCAAGCCTGTAAAACAATAGTAGAAATACCAGAATGCCAATTCTACTTGGTTGGATGTAAGCCACAGCAATTTGATGAATTAGCAGAAATGTTAAGACCCCACTTAAATGGTAGTGCAGTTATTGTTTCCATGATGGCCGGGAAGAGCACAGAAGTGATTAGTAAAAAATTGGAGTCTCCAAAAATAATTAGAGTAATGCCTAATACGCCTTCTCAAATAGGAAAAGGCGTTCAATTACTTTACTTTTCTAAAAGTGTGGATGCAAATGAGCAAAACTTTGTGGAAGAGCTATTTAGCTCTTCAGGTGAACTTTTTATTTTTCAAAATGAAGACCAAATTGACTTAGTAACACCTCACTGTGGTTCTGGACCAGCTTTTATCTTTGAGCTTGCAAGAATTTTAATTGCTGACCTTGAAGAAAAAGGTATCAGTCGTATTGGGGCTGAAAAGATGATAAAATATATGCTTTATGGGGCATCGTCTTTGTTGCTAAATAGCACAGATTCTCCAACAGAGTTAAGAAATATGGTTACTTCTAAAGGTGGTGTAACAGCAGAGGCCTTAGGTGAACTTGAACGAGGAAATTTAGAAGAGGTTTTTAAAACAGCTATAAAGAAGGCCCATAAAAGAGCCAAAGACCTTTCTTATTAAGGAGAGTCCACGTGTTGATTGATAAAATAAACCTTAACCTCTTAAGAATTTTTGAAAAGGTTTATGAAACAAAGAGTATGACTCGGGCCAGCCAAGAGCTTTTTATGACTCAGTCAGGAGTGAGCCAAAATATTAAGCATCTTGAAGAAATTCTTGAATTAAAATTATTTGATCGTGTTAAGCAAAGGCTTCTTCCAACAGAGAAAGCCTCAATCCTTTATGAGAATTGTAAAAAAAACCTTAGAGGGATTGAGCAAACTTTGTTGCGGGTAACTGAAAAAGAAGAGGAGCTAATGGGAAGTGTTTCTATTGGCTTACCGATAGAGTTTGGAAACAATTTGGTCCTGCCATTGCTGCATAAACTTGGTGAAAAGTATCCTAAGGTAACCTATAGAATTAAGTATGGATTGGGGCAGTCAATTAATAAGGAGCTTTTGTCGGGAGGGTTGGACTTTGCTTTTGTGGATGATTTTAATTTTGATAAAAGAATTAAGTTAAAGAAAATTACAGATGAGACTTTAGTCATGTGTGCTTCGGAATCTTATATGGTAAAGTTTGGTCCTATTAAAAATAAAAAGAGTTATTTTGAGAATCTAGATTATCTAGATTATCTTCCTGATGCATTTGTCACGAGATCATGGTTTAAACATCATTTCAATATGTCTCAGCTTAATTTGAATTTAAGAGCTTCTTTGTTTGATGTAAGTGGTCTTTCTAAAATGATCACTTTAGGAATGGGTGTCGGTGTTTTACCTCTTTATTTTGTAGAAGCTCTTCAAAAAAGAGGACAAAAATTAGTTAAATTTCAAGGTAGTGGTAAACCTCTAAAAAATGAGATAAGCGTTGCTTGGTTAGATGGAAAAACAAAGAGTGCAGCCTCAGACTTTTTATTTAATTATCTAACGACATCTTTTTAAGTTACTTTTTATAATCTTCTCTTAAGGAGTGGCAGTTGTAACCTAGAGGGTTTTTTTCGAGGTAATTCTGGTGATTATCCTCAGCCTCAAAAAATGTTGAAGCTGGAACAATTTCAGTCACTGCAGGGTTTTTAAACCCACCGTACTTATCAAATTGATTTTTTTCCTCCAGTGCGATCTTTTTTTGTTCTTGGGAGAAGTAAAATATGGCACTCCTGTATTGGGTTCCTGTGTCATTTTTTTGTCGGTTTAATGTAGTAGGGTCGTGAAGTCTAAAGAAGTAATTAACTAGAAACTGATAGTTAATAAATTCAGGAGAAAAGATAACCTTTACGGCTTCAGCGTGGCCTGTCGTTCCAGTGCATATGTCTTCGTATGTGGGGTTTGAAATATGGCCACCAGTATAACCGACACATGTTTTTGACACACCTTTGCACATCTTAAAGTAATGCTCGATGCCCCAAAAGCATCCTCCTGCAAAGAGGGCCGTTTCCATTGTTCTGTTCATGGTACTCCTTTGGTTTATTCTCATTGTTATTTTTTTGTAGGTCAAGTATTGAGTTCTTGGTTTATTAAAGATCCTAACTTTGAAAAATACAGGTTTTCTTAATATTTTTATGAAGGGCTATTCTTTGTAAGAAAACTGTGTCAACATTAAGGAAGTGCTTTGGCCGTTTTAGGCTTCCTGGAATTTATATTATAAAAAGAAGCCCTTTTTAGGAAGGGCTTCTTTTTGTTTATAAATATGGAGCCTTTTTGGATTATTTGTCTTTTAGGCAGCCGACGCTCCCTCTATATCAAGAAAGAGGATCTCTTCTTCCTCTAATTTATAGAAAACGTAATGTTTCTCGTTGTCTTGACTTAGTGTTTCAAGTTCGTAAACTTCTTTTGGTCCAAGCTCTATCACTTCTTCTGTAGCGTCGGCAATCAAGCCGATTATATTTTCTTCGACATTCATCACAATAATAGATTTTAGGTCTTCACCATTTATTGGCACAACATCCTTGCTCGATTTATTTTCAATTTCATAGGGTGAGTTTAATATGGGGATGATTTCGCCCCGCAGACTGACCAGCCCAGCAAACTTTTTTTGTTTAATGGGAAGTTTTATAACATTTTTTTTATTTACAACCTCTACTAGATGATCAAGGTTAATGGCAAATTTCTTCTCACCTTTGACGAATGTAAAGAAAAGAGATTTCCTTTTTTTTATTTTTGTCTCTTCTTCTTGATTTTCAGAAGGGTCTTTATTTTTATCTATTATCCAATTATCAAGAAACTTGAGAGGCTCATTTTTATTTGGTACCAAGTTGTCTCGATCTTCAAATCCTTTTTTCAATTCTACACAGTATCTTTCAAGAACTCTAAAACTATCAGAAATGAAAAACTTTAAAATAGTAAGGTCGTCTTCAGATATATTTTTTTTTGTCTCGAGAACAACTTTTATTTTTTTAAGCAGCTCGTTTAATGATATTGATACTTTCAAAAGGTAAGGATAGTCGCATTTTTCAACAAAAGCTATAAATGGATCAATAACACTTTTTGTATTATCAAAAAAAGTTTCAGTGTTTATTTTTACATCATTAATGTTTTGACTAATATTATGAAAAGCCTTTATGTTATCTTCAAAAAAATTTGTGTTGTCTTTTTTCATATATTTTTTACTTTAGTTATTGTTAAACTAAGCTGCTTTATCTTTTTCTTTTATTGAAAGAATTTTTGTAAATAGCTCACTCGAGGAAATAACAAATGCAAATGTTTCGTCAGTCAAGTAACAAGTACCTCTAAAACCAGGTATTTTAGGGAGAATTTTATTGAATGGACGAACCACCGTTTCAAGTTGTCTATTTATTTCTTCAATTACAACTGCAAGTTTTTCTCCTTCTTCCTCAAGAACTAGGATTACTTTAGGTGTTTGGGTATTTGTACTTTCTTTCTCACTAGTATCTAAGAAGTCAGAGTAAGTTGAAATAGGAATATCATCACCTTTAAAATTATATTTTCCATTTGAAAAAATAGATTTGACTTGGTCTTTATCGATATTCTCTACCGCAATAATGGATTTGGATGGAAAAGCAACATATTCACCTTTATGAGCTCCAATCATAAACTTTTCTACAAGAAGGGTTTTTTGAACGGGTATTGTAATTGTTATTTCGGTACCTTTCCCCTTCTCGGAGTTTATATGAATTTCTCCATGAAGTTTATCGATATGATTTTTGACCACATCCATTCCAACTCCTCTCCCAGATACGGAAGTAACTTCTTCCGCTGTTGAGAAGCCAGGATGAAAAATAAAATCAAAGATCTCCTGATCTGTAAGGTGATTTATCTTTATTGGTTCGACTAATTCATTTTTAATTGCTTTAGCAAGGATAAGGTCTTTATCCATACCTTTCCCATCATCTTGGACCTTTACAATTATATTATCTTTCGACTCTTTAACTTCAAGAGTAATATTTCCAGAGGGGTTTTTACCGAGACTTTTTCTTTCCTCTGTATTTTCAATACCATGATCACAAGAGTTTCTTAGGATATGAGTTAAGGATAAATTTAAGGCTTTTGCTACATTTCGATCAACTGAAATATCAGCACCTTTTATTTCATATTTTATAAGTTTTCCTAAATCATGAGCAACCGTTCTTATAAGTCTGGGGATTCTATTAAGAAATTTGGCCAAATTAAATTGACGAATCTCCATTATTTTATTTTGGAATCTATCAGTAATTTTGTTCATATTGTCATAAAGATCTTCTATATCTTTATAATCTTTATTCTTATCTTCTTTCATCTTCTGTTGGATTAATGTTTTAAAATTATTTTTTAGATTTACTAGGTCACCTGTAAGATTGAGGAGCGAATCTAATTTTGGGTTTGAAACAAAAAGACCATCATCAATATCTAGGCCAAGAGTAATATCTGCAGCTTTTATTTTTTTCCTAGGGTGTTCTTTTGGATAATCTATATATGTTACTTTTCTTAGATTTGCCTCAAGGTTATCGAGTTCTTTTATATACCCTGAAGATATTTTTTCGTTGGAATCCAGAATACTTAAAAGTTTAAGGCAATTATCTTTTGCATCAAGGAAAAGACTTATACCATCAGCATTAGGCCTCTTTTTATCTTTTTTTATTTTTTGTAAACAAGTCTCCCAGACATGAACAAGTTTTGCAAGAATTTCGCATCCTTCTACCGCCAGGGCACCACCCTTGATAGTATGAAGTCTTCGGAAAAGGTTGTTCACTGTCTCATCTTCATAGTACTCTTCTTCTAACCTAAGGATATAGTTGTCAGTATTGTCAAAAAGATCCAATGATTCTTCTATGAAACTTTTTTTAATAAGAAGAAGTTCTCGAGCTTCTTCTTCTTTTTTAGCAATGAAGTCATTTACATGACCTGTAATTATTTTTTTGAATAGGTTTGGATCAAGCGGTTTTTCAATAAAGTCATTGAGACCTTTTCTCATTCCATCAATAACGAGTTGTTTATCAGCTCTTCCTGTAATCATAATGATGTTAGTGTCAGGCAGAATTTTCTTAAGCCTTTTACTGAGCTCTATACCATTTCCACCCGGCATAGAATAATCAACAAGAATAAGAGCAACTTCATCGTCTTTAGTTTTTACTATAGCTTCTTCTATATTAGAGGCAACAATGGTTTGGACACCTAGATCGATATCTTCAATATAGTCGCAGATGACTTCTCTGACATCTTCTTCGTCATCGACGACTAAAATTTTTGGTCTAGGTTCAATTTTTTCCATTCTGTGTTTCCCAGTCTCTCCACTCAAGTGAAGAAACAACCTTTTTTCTGTCTCTGGAATTTATCGACTTTATTAAAAAAAACTTTAGAAAAGGCAGAAGAGGTAAACAGAATAATTTGCTCAATATAGCTTTTTTATAAGGTACTTATTTCAGGTTTAAGCAGAGTGCATTTTATTACCTGATGAGATCTTTTTTGTTGAGTTAAATAATGTGGCGAATATCAGAGTATTTTCGTTTAATGGTGAAAAGGGTCTTCGCCTTCTTTTACAACGTCCTTATCGAAGTCCATATTGGCTATGATGACAGATATAGGCATGCTGGCCCATCCAGCCACTAGGATTAAAGCTACCCAAATTTTTTCGTCCATACCCTCTCTCCTCAATATCTTGTGCGTTGAAGTGAAGTCTGTCTCAAAGAGCACATACTACGCATAAAGTATCGTCTTATCTATAAAAAAGTATAACATGATAAGTAAATTTTGTGAGAAGGGAAGGTTATATAAAATCATCCTGCAACCAATGTTCCCTTTTCACTTTTTAAGCAGGGTTAGCAGAGTCAATAAAAAAGCACTCTACCTCAGGAAATGTTTCCATTACTTTTTGTTGAAGAGATTGAACTCCAAACTTTTCAGTCGCATTATGACCACCTGCGAACATGTGAACCCCTGCTTCTTTACTCTCATGCCAATCGTATTCACTAATTTCTCCAGTTATATAAGCATCAAGGTTCTCTTTTGCTGCAATTTTCCAGTCTGAATTTGCTCCACCAGTTATGATACCGATGCTTTTAATTTCCTGCTCAGGGCCCGGAGAAGCCAAAATAACATCGTGTTTTAGTACTATTTTTAACACTTCTTGAAGCTCGGAGGCTTTTGATGGGGTAGCAAGGATACCTTTCACACCTGTTGGAGAGCCCTTATAATCTCCAAAGGGCTCAGTGCTTGTGACACCAATAAGGTTTGCCAGAGACTTTGCATTTCCTATTTCAGGATGAGCGTCCAGAGGAAGGTGGTAGCCAAAAAGGTTTATATGTTGCTTTGCGATACTTATGACCCTGCGACCAAAGGGGCCTGTTAATGTTTTACTTCCTTGATGGTTCCAAAAGAGGCCATGGTGCACGACAAGTGCATTGGCCCTCATTTCAATGGCCTTTTCTATAGAGTCAAGTGTAGCACTAACAGCAAATGCGATATTTTTAATGTCTTTCCTACCCTCAATTTGAAGACCGTTTGGACAATAGTCTTTAAACTCATTAGGCTTTAGAGCCCTATTAAAAAACTTCTCTAATTCTTTCCTGTCGATCCCCACAAGAGCCTCCAAAAAAAATCTTTTCAAAAAATGTACCATGAGGCAACTTGATTGGCGAGAAGGAGAAGCTAATGGGAAAGGTTTTTGAGTATTCGGTCATTGTTCGTGAACATAATTTGGATACTTTAGGTCATTTAAATAATGCATCCTATCTTCAACTATTTGAGGAAGCTAGGTGGGATTTCTCAAATAAGGGAGGTTTTGGGTTGGACTGGGTTTTATCCAATAAACAAAGCCCTATTGTTTTAAAGGCTGAAATGTCTTTTAGAAAAGAAGTTTTAAACAGAGAAGCTTTGTTGATAAAAAGTGAATTTGAAGGCTTTAAAAATAGTTTGATAGGTTCTTTCAAGCAAAAAATGATTAAGAGTAATAAAAAAGTTGCATCTATTTTGAGCATTGATGTAGGTTTCATGGATCTTAAAGAAAGAAAATTGATGAATTTTCCAAAAAATTGGGTTTATATGGTTGAGTAATGAAAATAGGCTTTAATAAACCTGTTATAGATCTCCTGGGCCCGTTCCAAGATGACGTCTTTTAATGGTATTTCTTTTTCTTTTACAAAATTAATAAAGAAATTGTAAGTGAGACTATTTTCGTATTGAGGTGTTGATGTTGAAAAGCTTATATGCCACGGTTCTTTTGCCACTCCTCCTAGATCTCTTTTATATGGTAAAAAAAAGTCTGAACTTTTATCTTGCGAGGTAAGCTCACTAATCCATTCATTTAATTTATAAAACGGCCCTCCTTCTTTATACTCGTCAGGAACTAGCTGAACTTGGTAACCAGGTGGTAAACCATTTTTATCATATATATCAAAGTCCGTGCCCCAATGATGTCGACTGAAGCCTGGTAGGGCAGACCAGCGGAGTATTGATTCGAGAAGCTCTGAAGGTGTTAGGTCCTTAGGGTTTTTTGCTTCACCGTGATCATCTAGAATGGGTCTGGTACCATTCATTTTTTTTTCTATTATGCCTTTTTGAGCTTCAAAGCTTCTAAACCCACTAAGAATGACTAGTTCTATACCATTTGATTGGCTTAATTCTTTGAGATGTTGCAGCTTGGGAAGGACATCTTTATGAATATAAGTATTATCTTCTTCACTCCAAATGAGGTGTTTTGTTGTCTGTCCAGTTATTTCCTCTTTTAGATTCATAGGTCTCACAGGCACTTAGTATGAATGTTTAATTTCATTCGTCTCCAAAAAGACGTGGTAATCCAGATAAGTTATATCGATTTGTAATGACTTTCCAGATTGAAACGTCTTCTCTTTTTACAATTTGCTCCCTATCAATCTTATACTTTTTATCTAGAAAATCGTCTACAATTTTTGGTTTGACGGTCGACTCTGCACCAAGGTCAAAGTTGAGCTCTTCAACTACCTCACCCTTTGTCACCGAATTTGGTTTAAGTGAGGCTGTACTCGATACACCTGTTTTTTTCGACATTTTTTTTAGGACTCCAGCGGCAGGTCCTTTAATGGGTTTAAGTCCGCCCGAAGGAATCGAGGCCATACTTTTTGCCATGGATATAACGTTTGGAGAAACACTAGCTTTAAGGAATTTTTTTGTATAATCGTTGCTAACAGGAATTGGTGATTGTCCTTTCTTTTTTAGGTTCTTATTTATCTTTTTTAGCAGCTTCCCAGCTCCTGTTTTAAAACGAGCTGCGGCTCTAATAAAGTCAGAACTATTTAGTTGACCCGTGGTCAAGTTTCCTTGGTTCAGTGAATTTGATGATTGAATTAACTGTGAAGCGACAGCACTTTGTCCTAAAGGTCCATACCCTTGGATATAGGGATTAACTTTATAGCAAGCATTATTACCAGTTTTTTGATCCTTATATTTTTTGCACCTGCAATTAGGATCAAATCTTTGGTTAATAGTTACACAAGCTTGCTGGATTTCAGTTTTAGAAAGTCTTCTGTAGACAGTAGCTTCTATAAACGGGTTACGGTTATTCATTTTCCACAAAGAGATACAAGTTTCACTTTTATTTCTATTTTGATTTTTTTTACCTTCCGGTGTGTAGCAATAGCATCTCGCGTTTCCAATATTGTCTCTACCTTCCGCGCAATGGCCTTCCATTCCTTCTTTGAATTTAACAATAATTGTATCCATATGTTCTACATTTTTTTCAGCTTGCTTTTCCTGCATGCTAGAGTGGATTGCAAGGTAGGAGGAAAGGCTTCCTGCAATTCCTGCAAAAACTGCAATAACTCTGCTGTCTGCCAGAAATTTAATTTTTTGCTTAATTGTTTTAATAGAGTTTTGAATCTTTGAAGGGAGCGCTTTTGTTCCAGCTTTTGCAGAGGTCGCTGCTTTACTGACTCCAGATTTAATGGCCGTTCCAGCCTTACTCACCCCAGATTTAATGGCCGTTCCAGCCTTGCTCACCCCAGAAGCAATACCTTCACCAGCGGCCTGGGCCATACCCGCTGCTTGATAGCCTCCCATTTTAATAGCTTCGCCTATAGGAGCTGCAGCACCAAGTGCATGGGCATTTGGAAATATCTGGCTTTCAATCCATTTTCCACCTTGAAGTGCAAAAAGAAGACCTTCTTTAAATATGCTTTTTTGATCCTGATTGAGGTCTTTTAAAAAGTCGTCCTTAATCATTTGATTATAGGACTGGAGAGTGGGGGAGCTCTTTTTTCCTTCTCTAAATGATTCAGCTTCTTTGGCCAGGAAAAATGAATTGATTAAGGAGTCTTCTTCTTGAATCAGTGAAATCGTTTCTTTAGGAAATAAGGTATCTTTGAGGAACTTTGTTGAAGGTACTGTTTCCAAATTATTAAATGCACCTTCTTCTACTGAGGGCGCTCCACCGACGCATGGAGTACCGTAAGGTGTAAGTTCCCAAATAGCCGCTAGTAATGCTGCTCCATAAAGTCCAGCAACTATGCTGTAAGCAACTTTTTTCTTTTTTGCAACAGACTTGATTGTTTCCTGTTCTTCTTTTAAGAACTCAAGTGCTTTAAGTTGAGCTTCATAGGCCTTTTCTTCATCATTTACTGTTTCTGAAAAAGCTTCTCTCAGGTCTCTTAATTCCTTTTCAGCATAAAAATAGTTATAGGCTTCGCTTACAAGATGACCTAATGCTGCTCCTGTCATTATTTTTTTCGATAGACATTGTCCACCAGTTTCTTTGGCAGCTAAATTAATTGCAACAAGAGTAAGGGTAGAAACAACTGCTCCAGATGTTCCAAGCCATGATACTGGATTTTCTTCCTTCATATCACCGACTTGTTCTTTTCTAAGTTTTTCTAGACAAGAATTCCTTTCAGTAAGATCAGTTATTTTTTCGCATTCTAGAAACTTCTGCCTAATTTCTACGCTTTCTTGTTTATCCATGCATCTATTTAATGATTCATTCCATATTTTTGTGCTACTTTCTAGGCATTCACTTTTTTGTTCGTCCAGAGTTTTAATTGCAGTATTTGTTGTTGAATAAGGGTTCGTGATAGTTTGGCCGTCATAGGTTTGACTACCCGTCCCTGTATTGGTTGGGGTATTTGGGTCATATTCTTGTGAGTATGAAATCTTTATTGGTGTTGATAACCAGATAAGTTGAAAAGATAACAAAAATACTTTTATATTGTACAATGATCTTGAAATTATTTTTTGTCCCATCTGAAAACCTAGATATTTGAAGCAGTTCTTTCATTATTCCTGTTCTCCTTATTATACATTCAGGTTCGTTAATACGGGCAGATTTTGCCTAAGTTATTAAGATTTGGATTTATACTTAATGATCAAATTAACAAATTAATGAGTCATTTTAAAAAAGCCAATTTAAATAGGAAGAAAATATGGATCAAAAGGACCTTTTTGAAAGAGCTTATAAGGAAATAGGTCAAATATTTAAGCCATCACCATCTCTAGTTGATTTTTATCTAAATAGGGTTAAAAAATATATTGAGTTTGTCCCTGATAAAAAAGTTAAAGTTTTAGAAGTTGGCTCGGGCTTAGGGAGTCTATTTCAAGATGAATTTTTAATTGAAGAAGAGAGAAATTATTTATCGATATTAGGAGTTGATTTTTCTTTTAGTGCAATATCAGAAGCAGAGAAAAGGTGGAACAACCTTTTAAATAGAAATAAATCTATACTTAAAAAAATAGATATTAAGTTTTTAATGAGAAATATTCTTGATAAATTTAAATATGATGAGCCCTATGATTTGATAATAGATTCTCATTGCTTACACTGTCTTAACGGTATTCATGAACAAAAGAAGGCCTTAAATAATATGGTTTCTAGTTTAAAACCTGGAGGTATTCTTGCCATTGAGATGATGATTTACCATAAAAAGATATCTTTTTCTCATCCATATTACTTTGATAGAAATACTTCGAAACTCTTTAAAGAAGATTGTTGGGGAAGTTTAATTCCATACAGAACAATTCCTAAATCTTTAGTTGTGGAAAACATGATTTTAGATGAGGAGTTAAAAATAGAGTATTTTACTATCATGTCTAATCAGAGAATGATTCCTGAAAGTAATAGAGAAATAGTCAAAGAAGGAGATCCTCAGTGTTTAAGGATTATTTGTCGGAAAACTTGACCACATCAACAGATAGAATTATCTTTCATGATAAAATAATACGGATATTTTTTTATAAGAGATAGCATTTAAAAGATAAGGTATATAAATATGGCATCGAGAGAGGATATTTCACATCTTTCTTCTTCAGACAATAATTTTGTAGATGAGCTATACCAAAAATTTAAAGACGATCCAAAATCTATCGATGATTCATGGAAGCAGTTTTTTGATGGTTTTGAGTTTGGGTTAAAGTCTGGTGGTACCACAAATAAAAATGGTGAACCTGTCATTGCTTCTAGCTCAAATGGAAAGATGGATTTTACAGAAAATGAGCTCCGAAAGGAGTTTAATGTTTTTCGTATTATTCAGTCTTATAGAATGAGAGGGCATCTTTTAAGTGACACAAACCCAATTAGAAAAAGGAAGGATAGGCATGCTCATATATCTTTATCGGAGTATGATTTAACGGATGAAGATTTAAATAAAGAATTTTTATGTGGTGACTTTGTTGGAATGGGAGGACCTTCTCCATTAAAGGACATCCTACGTTTTATGACCGATTCCTACTGTAAAAAGATTGGAATTGAATTTTGGCATATAAATGATACAGAAGTTAGAAGATGGATAAGAAAGAAATTTGAAGAAGGTTCAACAACTTTCGATCATGCACCTGAAAAAAGAAAAAGAATTCTTCAAAAACTAAATGAAGCAACTGTTTTTGAAAACTTCCTTCAAACAAAATATGTAGGTCAAAAACGCTTTTCTCTTGAGGGAGGTGAAAATACGATACCTGCTCTTGATTCAATAATTAACAGGTTTTCTGAATTAGGGGGAAAAGAAGTTGTTATTGGTATGGCCCATAGAGGAAGACTTAATGTCTTGGCCAATATTCTGGGAAAAACCTATGAATATATCTTTAGTGAATTTGAGGGAATTGAATCGACTGACGAGTTAGCTGGGTCAGGAGATGTTAAGTACCACAAAGGTTACACAGCTGTAACAGAAACTACGAATGGCCAAAAAATATATTTAAAAATAATGGCCAATCCCTCACATTTAGAAACCGTTGGGTCTGTTGTTCAAGGATATAATAGGGCACAAGGTGATCTTGTCTATTTTGGTAATATGGCGAAAATCCTTCCTGTGGTAATTCACGGGGATGCTGCTGTTGCTGGCCAAGGTATTGTTTATGAGAGCCTTCAAATGTCGAAATTGAAAGCTTATGGTGTTGGAGGAACAATTCATTTTGTTATTAATAACCAAATAGGTTTTACAACCGATTTTACTGATGGAAGAAGTTCTGATTACTGTACGAGTGTCGCTAAAACAGTTGATTGTCCTATTATTCATGTGAATGGCGATGATGCTGATGCTGTGGTTTTTGCGTGTGAGTTAGCCGTAGAATACAGACAAAAATTCAAACAGGATGTTTTTATCGATATGGTCTGTTATAGGAAGTATGGACACAATGAAGGTGATGAACCTAAGTTTACTCAACCACATCTGTATGGACTTATTGCAAAAGCTGAAAACCCTAGGGAAGTTTATGTAAAAAAACTCCTGCGTTATGGGAAAATTGAGGAAGAACTTGTGAAGGGGATGGAAGTAGAATTTAAAAAGTTACTTTCAGATAGATTTAACAATATTAAACAGGACGAAATACCGGCTCCAAAACAGGGACCACATAAAGAATGGTTAAATCTAACTTGGTCTAAAAAAAACGACTTTGAACAATCTCCAAATACTTCCGTATCGAAAGATGTATTAGAGAATATATTAAACGCGGTTACTTCTGTTCCAGAAGATTTTAAACTTTTAAAGAAAGCTGAAAGGATTTTAAAAGATAGAGAAAAGAAGTTCAAAAATAATGCTATCGACTGGGCTTTGGCAGAAAATTTTGCTTACGGGACTCTTCTAAATGAAGGGAAACATATCCGCTTTACAGGTCAAGATGTTATTAGAGGAACTTTCTCCCATCGCCATGCTAAAGTCTTTGATGAATATACGAATACAGCTTATTGCGGGTTAGAAAATATTCATGAAAATCAAGGAATGATTCAAATATTTAATTCTCTTTTATCAGAGTATGCTGTTCTTGCTTACGAATATGGCTACTCTCAGGGCACACCTCATGGATTAACAATTTGGGAAGCCCAGTTTGGTGACTTTTCTAATGGTGCTCAAATTGTTATTGATCAATTTATTTCAGCTGCCGAACAAAAATGGAGGAGAATGACAGGTCTTGTCCTATTGTTGCCTCATGGACATGAAGGGGCAGGTCCGGAGCACTCCAGCGCAAGACTGGAAAGGTATCTTCAATTATCTGCCGAAGATAACATGGTTATAGCGAATACAACGACTCCTGGTAATTTTTTTCATCTTTTAAGAAGACAGCTTTATTGGAACTTTAGAAAACCCCTTATCCATTTTTCACCCAAATCTTTATTAAGACATCCGAAGTGTGTTTCTCCTATAGAGGATTTTTGTGAAAAGTCTTTCAGGGAGTTTATCGACGAAAATGATGATGAATCATCGTCTGCCAGGAAGGTTCTTTTTTGTACTGGGAAAATTTATTATGATTTATTAGAAAGACAAGAAAAAGAAGAACATAAAGATGTTGCTATTGTTAGAATGGAACAGCTTTATCCTATAGCAAAAAATCAATTAGCAAATCTTTTAAAAAAATATGAAGTTTCTAAAAAAGTTTGGGTTCAAGAAGAGCCTAGGAATATGGGAGCTTACTTTTATTTACAAAGATTTGAGGAGTTTAGATCTTTTGAATATGTAGGAAGGCCCGAAAGTGCCGCTCCGGCAACTGGGCATGCTTCGATGCATGTGAAGGAGCAAAAAGATATTGTAGATAAGGCTTTCTCTTGAAATTTAATCTGTGAAAAGTTTAAAAAGGAAATTTTATGGCAGACATTGTAATTCCACAAATTGGAGAATCCATTACAGAGGTAACGCTAACTCAATGGCTTGTAGAAGATGGAAGTTATGTCAATGAAGGAGACCTTCTTTGTGAAATAGAGTCTGACAAAGCAACTCTTGAAATGCCAAGCGAGAACTCTGGTGTCATAAAAATTATGGCTGAAGAAGGGAGCGAGTTGGAAATTGGTGTTAAAATTGGTGAAATCGATATTCATGCTAAACCAGTAGATAAACCTAAGGAAGAATCTAAAAAAGAGTCTGAAGATTCGGAATCCGTTTCAGGCCCTAGAGCAGAAGAAAGCTCTCCAAAAGATAAACCTTATCCCTCTCCTGCCGCTTCAAAAATTATGAGAGAGAAAGGGCTTGATCCATCTGAAGTAAATGGTAGTGGTAAAGATGGAAGGATTACTAAGGGAGATGCATTATCAACTCCTGCTTCAAGTAAAGAAGCTCAAAAAGAAGATAAGGCAGAAGAACAAACTGTAAATAGTCAAAGCTTTGGTCCTAGTCGAGGTGTCAAGAAAGAAAAAATGACTAGGCTTAGAAAAACGATAGCAAAAGTTTTGGTTGATGCAAAAAATACGACCGCTATGTTAACTACTTTTAATGAAGTGGATATGCATCCGGTTATGGAGCTTCGTAAAAAGTACAAAGAGCCTTTTAAAGATAAGCACAACATAGGTTTAGGCTTTATGTCCTTTTTTACTAAAGCTTCGACTATGGCCTTAAAAATGTATCCAGGTGTCAATGGTCAGATCGAAGGTGATAATTTGATTTATCACGATTATGCAGATGTCGGAATTGCTGTTTCAACGCCTAAAGGATTAGTTGTACCAGTAGTTAGAAATGCAGAATCATTGAGTTTTGCATTTATAGAAAAGAAAATTATGGAGTTGGCCCTAAAAGCAAGAGATGGAAAAATAACCCTTGAGGAAATGAGAGGGGGAACTTTTACAATCACAAATGGCGGAATATTTGGGTCTATGCTTTCTACTCCAATAATCAATTTACCTCAATCTGCCATTTTAGGAATGCATAATATTGTCCAAAGACCTGTTGCTATCAATGGCCAAGTTGTAATAAGGCCAATTATGTATATAGCTCTTTCTTACGATCATAGAATCGTTGATGGCCGTGAATCTGTTGGATTTTTAAAAACAGTAAAAGAACTAATTGAAGATCCTCACCGAATGCTCTTAGATGTTTAAATAGGAATTTTATTTTTTTGGAGAAATTTTATGCAGGAGTTTGATATTGTTGTTATTGGAGCTGGTCCTGGAGGTTATGTATGTGCTATTAGAGCTGCTCAATTAGGACTTAAAACAGCTCTGGTAGAAAAGTATTCCACTTTGGGTGGAACTTGTCTTAATGTTGGTTGTATTCCTTCTAAAACTCTTTTGGACTCGAGTGAGCGTTATTTTGATTGTGTTCATCACTTTAAAAATCATGGTATTAAAGTAGAAAATGTAGGTTTTGACTTTTCCAAAATGGTTCAAAGAGTGAGAGATGTTGTAAAAGATACTACCGTTGGCATTGATTTCCTTATGAAAAAAAATAAAGTAACTGTTCTCAATGGTTTAGGAACTTTCAAAGACCCTGATACCTTGACGGTTCGCGGAGAAAAAGAAACTCATGAAGTTAAAGGAAAAAAATTTGTTATAGCCACAGGTTCTAAACCATCTCCTTTAAAAGGCGTTGAAATTGATAAAGAAAGAGTTATTACATCGACTGAAGCTCTTTATCTAAAAGAGGTTCCAAAGAACCTTCTTGTTATTGGAGGAGGTGTCATAGGTCTTGAGCTGGGGTCGGTTTACGCCCGCCTAGGCTCTAAAGTATCTGTTGTAGAATACCTCCCTTCAATTATTCCGACGATGGATTCAGATATGGGGAAATTACTCCAAAAGTCTTTGAAAAAAGAGGGAATGGAGTTTTATCTTTCACACGCCGTAAGTTCTGTTGAGAGAAATGGAGAAAAAATCATTCTTAAGGCAAAAGATCAAAAGAAGGGAAAAGAAGTCACTTTTGAGGGTGATTATTGCCTTTTGAGTGTAGGTAGGTCGCCCTTTACAAAAGGGCTTGGTCTTGAAGCAGCAGGTCTGTCTCTAGATGATAGGGGAAGGATTCCTGTTAATGAAAATTGCCAGACATCCAACCCAAAAATTTACGCAATAGGTGATGTTATTAGGGGGGTTATGCTTGCTCACAAAGCTGAAGAAGAAGGAGTTTATGTAGCGGAATATATTGCTGGACAGAAACCTCATATCAATCACAATCTCATACCAGGTGTAGTTTACACATGGCCTGAAGTCGCTTCCGTAGGAAGAACTGAAAAGGAGCTTAAAGATAAGAAGGTGCCATACAAAAAAGGATCTTTTCCATTTAAAGCTTCTGGAAGGGCTCGTGCGAGTAACGAATCAGATGGAATGATTAAGGTTTTGGCCCATAAGGAAACTGACGAAGTTCTTGGTGTCCATATGATTGGTCCTAGGTGCGCGGATATGATTGCTGAAGCGGTCTTAGCAATGGAGTTTAGAGCAAGTGCTGAGGATATCGCAAGAACTTGTCATGCACATCCAACCTATACAGAAGTGTTCAAAGAAGCATGTCTTGCAGCAACTGAAGAAAGGGCCATACATATTTAACTCAGACTAAGCTCAAACAAATATCATTATCTTTTAAAATATCTGAAACTTCTTTTTTAGAAAGACCTAAGAAAAGATCAGAAACAGCCTTAAAAACCTTTTCTCCTTTTTCAAACCTTTGTTCCAAGGGGATATTTAGGTCAAAGATGTCACAAAACTTTAACCAAAATTTCTTTTCAACTGCCGCAAGAGCAACATATCCATCATCTTTCGTCCTATAAAGACAATAGCAAGGATAAAGACCGCTATGAAGGAACTTTGTACGTCCTCTTTTTTGTAAATTTTCAGTCCAAAAAGGCTGGAAAACTTCTTTATTGGTTTCAAAAAGGTATGTTGATATAAAGACAACTTTCTTTTCTTTTTGAGCTTGAAGTGTTCCAGCTAAAAGGTCCATTCCCACTTTTTGTCCAAAAGAGATTCCTGCAAAAGGAAGAAAAGGAGGCCTCAGTGTTTTTTCTTTTCTACCGTCGACATATAGTTTTAGCATTCCTGAAAGTGCCAAGGCATTGAGTTCATGCATTGATCCTACTTGATTTTTAGAGGCTTTAAGGTCAATAACACAGAGAGGCTTATTATGTAATTCAAGATCAGAGTTTGTTAATTTCAACGCTTTCTTGACATTGGGGGGGAGTCCCATTATGACTCCATCAGATTTTTTGATTAGATTACGTATTTTTTGTGTATCTTGTTTACTTTTAAAATCAAACCTCAAGATCTCTTTTTTGTTATTTAGAGTATTATACCACTCAGGAAAACACTCATCCATCTCTGAAAAAAGACCTTTACTGAATGGATCTTGGATCATTATATCTTCAATTTTTATGACCTTTGCACCGAGCCCTCCAATAAGATTGCCGGCCAAAGGTCCTGGTAGCCGTGTACTTAGATCGATAAATGTAAAACCTTTAAGAGGCTCTTGGATCATTCTTCTTCCTTTTCTTCTTTAGGACTTAAAGTGCCAAGGAAGTTTTTAAGACCTTCTCCCTGTAGTTCGCAGGCTTCCATATTGCAAATTTGCCATTCTTCATTATTTTCATTGTGAAAGTCTAAAACAAACCTATGCTGAAAAAAGTTTATAAAGGATGCGAAGTCGGCTTCATTCAGCCATTTAACAGGAACTTTAACGACTCTGTATACATCATCAGGATAGGTTAAAGACCTTAAGGCTTCGCCGCTACCGATTGGATTTTTTAAGGATTCATGAATAGAAATTTCTTTAATTTTTTCAATTATTTCTAGATAATCTTTATCTAAAAATAAAATAGCCGCCCTTCTGAAAAGGCCTATTAAGGTTGATGTAGGTGACCTGTATGAATTGTCGAATGCATTAACCTTTTGATTTGGGTACAGGTGGAGGTCTTCAAGAGATTTTGGCCTTGTTAATATTGAACCTTCATCAATGAATTCCTTTTCTATAAAGGTAAGAGTGTCTTTGAAGTTTTCTTTAAAGACGGGGTTTCCTGTAACTTCATATATTCTTACCTGTGCCTCAGCAAAGAATACATAGTCTTCGATAAAAGAGAAGCCTTCCTCTAGTGTATTTGTATGGCGGATACTAGTTGTATTTTCTTGTATCGTTTTGCCCTCAACAAGGTTAATTCCATTTGGAGTCTTATTATTTTCATTTAAAAAGTTTTTATAGATCCCCTCAAGAGCTTTATTAAAAAGCAGGCTTGCTTTGTGGCGAATTGCAGGAATTTGAGTGTACTGAAGAGTATCAACGAGTGCGCTCATAATCATAAAGTTCCAGCTCGCGACTCCCTTCCTATCTGTTTGTGGTGGAATTCGCTCTCTCCTCTCAGACAAGAGACTTTCCTTTGCTTTTCTAATGAGGTTCCATCCTTTTTGACTAAATAGATTTTCTTTCTCTTCTAAATTTAGTGAAATGACATTAAGACCTGAATGAAAGTTACCCTCGTCTGTAATATTGAACCACTTTTTTAATTGATCTAAATGTTTTCCAAGTACTTCTTCTTTGTCATCACCTCTATTTAATGAGTCTTCGAATTCTTCTTTCGAGAATGTGAAGTAAGCACCTTCCATACCTTCACTATCAGCATCTTGTGCACTAAAGAAGTACTTCTCTTCACTCAGCATTTCTTTTTCAAGGTAATCGAGTGTATCCATAATTCCGTCAAAAATAAGAGGAGAAGGAAAAATAAGGCTTAATTTTGTAAGCATTTTTAATAAGCCAGCTTGGTCATAGAGCATTTTTTCAAAGTGAGGGACCTTCCATTCTTTATCTACGCTATATCTATGTATACCACCTCTTACTTGGTCATAAATACCACCCATCATCATTGTTTCGATACTTTTTATTATATGCTCACCTTCTTCTTGGGATACCATCCCTTCAATCATTTGCTCAATGGCCCATTCATAAAAACTAAAATTTGGAAACTTTGGTGCCTCTCCGTAACCTCCATTTTCTTTATCTTTGAATTCTGAGATTGCTTCTAGGATACTCATCGGCTGTGGAAAGTGTCCTTGAAACTCCACTTTTTCTTTAGATATGAAGCCTTCTTTTAGAGCTTCTGTGACTTTGTTTGCATTTTCCTCAACTTTGTCTCTTTCTTCACTATAGGCTCGGTTTAGCTCTCCAATGAGTTCAGGAAATGTCGTTTCATTTTTATTTTGGGAGACTAATGGATAATAAGTTCCAACAAAAAAAGGTTTCATGTCAGGAAGTAGAAAAGCAGAAAGAGGCCAACCTCCTGATTGTGAGAAGAGTTGGCAGGCTTGCTGATAATAGGAGTCTATGTCAGGAAACTCCTCTTTATCAACTTTTATAGAAATAAAGTTCTTGTTTAGGAAATCTGCAACATCATTATTTGAGAATGATTCTTGTGACATAACATGGCACCAATGACATGAAGAGTAGCCAACCGAAAGGAAGATTGGTTTATTTTCGTCCTTTGCTTTTTGAATTGCCTCTGGGCAATAAGAGTACCAATGGATGGGGTTATCTTGATGTTGTTTAAGGTACATCGACTTCTCGCTCTTGAGTCTGTTAAAAGATCCTTCGCCGGCCATTATTATCTCCTTAAAACTGAACAACTCAGAGTTTGGCAGTTGTTTAATTAAAAATTTTTTTATTTCTTAAAGTTTTTTAGTTCATATTAAAGCGAGACATTTCTCGTCTAAACTAAGAGTAATCCGGATCATACTAAATAAATTTAGATGGATTAGTAAAGAGAAGCATATCTTTAAACCATTGGAATTTGGTAACCAAACTTAGAAAAAATTACACCTTGAGGGACTTTAGATTTACAAGTGCACTGTGTCGTTTATAAAGAGCTTGGTTAAAAGAACTAACTTTCAAATGGGGATGCAGGTTGTCCAAAGAAAAAGTAATTTCAAGCACTGATTATATTGTTTCGAGATTTTTCCTTAGCATTAAATACCTTGCTGTAACTATATTATCTTCTACTGTCGCATTTATTTTGTATTTGGGCCTTGTTTCGAATCTATTATTAGAGAAGCCTCACTTATTTAACTCCCTTTCTCATCTTTTTATTTCAAAAAAGCCTGCAACTATTCTCACGAAGGCTGAAATTAAAAATAAAGGTCTTGAAAGTACACCTTTAGAAGAAGTCTATCCATTTAAGGAGCCTACATATAACTTTGATTCAGTTGGAAAAACTTTTCAAGAAGTGGATATTTCAAGAATAAGTGAACTTTCGAAGGTAGAGTTTGAAGACCTTATCTTGTCTTCTGTTCCAGCTGGTCTTAAAGGAAAACTTAAACCCTTTCTGAAAACAACGCTATTTTATTCAGAAAAGTTCCAAGTAGATCCTTTTTGGGTTCTTGCAGTAATGTGGACAGAGAGTCATTTTAACCCGAAAGCAAGAAGTTATGTTAACGCAAGGGGATTGATGCAAATAATGCCTCGAACAGGTTACTTTTTAGCAGGGCTGCTTGAGAAGCCCGTGAAGAGTTTGAGGTCTGCTATTCAAATAACTAAAAAGCCAGAGCCAAATATAGAAATGGGAGCTTTTTACCTTAAAAAAATACTTAGAGATTTTAATGGTCATTATATCCATGCTACAGCTGCTTACAATATGGGTCCAGGTGGTGTTAAAAAAAGGCTTAGAAAAGGTCTTCGTGTAGGAAATAGAAATAAATATGTAAATAAGGTTAAAAGAGCTTATAAAGAGCTAATCAAAGGTTATAGAAAAAGTTTTCTCTTTTTACCGCGCGATTACGTAGAAACTTTTGTTTTCAAAAATAAAGATTTCAAGAGTTTGGAAAGAAGTTTTCTGTGGGACAGGAGCTTTTGGCGTGTAACATCTATGCCTTATAAAAGAGATCTTAATAGAAAGGTTTTTCTTGCATTTTTATTAAGCAGCAAAAAAGAAGCTATTTTCCTTTAAAATCTTCGTATTACCCGAGTTTTTTTTATTCACAACTTCTCCTTCATCCCCTAGTATTCTAAGACTTTTTTTGGATTGCTGATCTTTTGCCAAAAAGACGCATCTTTTTTGCCATGTGTCTGATTGCCTAGATAAAGGAATTTATATGCTATACGAAACAGTGGTCGCAATAGATGGACCAAGTGGAAGTGGAAAGTCGTCTATTGCAAGAGATCTAGCTTCAGATATGGGGTTATTGTATGTCGATACTGGGTCTATGTTCAGGGCCCTAGCTGTTGTCGCTTTAGAAAGAGGGTTAAAACTTACTGAAGATGATATAAATAAACCCTTTCTTGACTCTCTTGCATTGGAATATGGGACTTCTGATAAAGAACTAATTAAAATCGATGGAAAAAATCTTACAGAGTCTATTAGAGAGCACCATATATCATCACTAGCTTCTAAAATATCTGGGTTTACCGCGGTAAGAGAGTTCTTAGCTGATTTCCAAAGAAATCTAGTCAGGAAAAAGATCTGCGTAATGGAAGGTAGGGATATTGGTACTGTTGTTTTTCCAAAGGCTTTTTGTAAAATATACCTAACGGCGAGTGATAAAACTAGGGCCGAAAGAAGGTTAAAACAACTTAGAGAAAAAGGACAAGTAACTTATAAGTTTGAAGATATTTTGAGAGATGTTAAAGAAAGAGATGAAAACGATTCAAAAAGGGCTCTTGCACCTTTGAAGCAAGCTGAAGATGCAAAAAAACTTGATACAACAGACCTAGAATATAAAGAAGTACTTGATGAGTTAAAAGCGATTGTTTTAAAAAGCGCTAGAGAGAAAAATGTGGAGCTTTAAAAACTTATGAAGGTTGTTATAAATAGAAGTGATGCTATTGGAGATACATTGCTTACTCTTCCAATGGCAAAAAAGTTGAAGAAGAGTTTCCCAAATTGTCATATCACTTTTATTATTTCCCCAAAAACGGTACCTATCTTAGAAGCGAATCCAATTGTAGATAATTACTGGGTCTATGATAAGAGTATTTCACCTTTAAAAAACTTTATTAGCTTAAAAGATAAATTCATAAAAGAGAACATCGATACATATTTGCATGTTGGTGGAAGCCATATTCCAAGTCTTTCCGCTTTAATTGCCGGAATTAAGTATAGAGGTGGATTGCTTAACAAGTGGCAGACATTTTTTTTACTTAACAATGGCGTTAGGCAAAGACGGTCTTTGGTTGAGATGCATGAGTCAGAATATAATATAAACCTTCTTCATCCGTTGGGTATTAATTACCATCATTCCGAAAAGGAGAGTTGTGCACCTGAGATTTTAATTCGAGAGGAGGAAAAAGAAAAAGCTATAAAAGACTTTAAAGAAGAGGTAGAGAAAGAAAAAGTATCTTTCAAAAATGAAATGATTTTTATCCATCCAGGCATGACAGGGCATACACTCAACTGGTCATCAAAAAACTATGCAAGAATTATTCTTAAACTTGAGAATAGTTTTCCTGACCGCTTTCTTTTTGTTCTTTCTTTTACTCAGAGTGATAAGGATTATGTTGATGGAGTTAGTGAACAGCTCGGTCAAAAAGGCTTTTCTGGCCTAAAGAATAAGGTTTATTACTTTAACGGAGGAATAAAAGGTTTAAGGAACTATATGGCTGTTTTGTCCAGAGCAGTTTTGTTTGTTGGACCTAGTACTGGAACAACGCATTTAGCAAACATTTTAGGTGTTAAAATCGCTACAATATATTCGCCAATTAAGGTTCAAACTTCTTTACGTTGGGGGCCATTTTTTCGCGACTCTAAAAAAGTTCGTGTTGTTGTGCCTGATGTTGTCTGTGGTGAGAAGTTTCAGTGTGCAGGATCGTCTTGTCTTTACTATGAATGTATGGGAAAGATTGAGGTAGATGAGGTCTTTGAATCTATTCAAGAATTGCTTAATAATAAGAAGTTTTAACTTCCCATCAGAGCGATTTTTAATTTAAGTTGGTATTCAATACCTTGTATCCAACTTTTGAAACCGACTTATTTAAGAATAGAAAAAGACTCTAAAGGTAAAAAGAATGAATTTGATATCGGAATCTCGTTTTAAAGAATTGGTACAAACATTTAAAGAGCTGAAACCTCTTTTAGTCATTGGCGATATTGGGTTGGATAAATATACATTTGGTGAGGTATCAAGGATATCCCCAGAGGCACCTGTCCCAGTATTAAGGGTTACGAAGGAATGGGAAAAGTTAGGGTTAGCAGCTAATATCTCTCATAACTTAAAAACTCTTGGAGTATCTTCCACTTTATGCGGCTTGGTAGGTGAAGATAGAAATGCAAATGTGATTGAGGGACTTTTGGAAGATAATGAACTATCTACTTGGGGCATTATACGTTGCAAAGACAGAAGAACGACCTTTAAAGAAAGAATAACGACGGACACCCAGCAAATTTGCAGAGTTGATTATGAGACGAGTAAGGGCCTTGATCGAGAAATTGAAGAGCACTTTATTGATAGAGCATTAGACCTTACGCCTCAGCATTCTGGTATTATTATTGAAGATTATGGGAAAGGGCTTCTTAGCAAGAATGCTTTAAATAGGTTAATCAATTATTGTCAAGATAAGGATATTTTTGTGGCTATAGACCCGAGCAGGAAAACCAATCCTGACTGGTATAAGGGTGCTTCATTATTGAAGCCAAATTGGTTGGAAGCTCAAGCGCTGGTTGAGGCGATAGGTTATAGGGATAAAAAGCTTGAAACTGTCGGAGATATACTTTTAGAAAAGCTAGACCTTGAAAAACTTGTGATTACATTAGGAGCACAAGGGATGGCTTTAATAGATAGAAAAATGAATCAGCCACTAAAAATATTACCTACAGCAGCAACTAGTGTTTATGATGTTTCAGGAGCCGGCGACACAGCAATTAGCTTACTCGTTGCAGGTATATTAGGAGGAGCTTCTTTAGAGGAAGCTGCTTGGTTAGCCAACTGCGGATCTGGTGTTGTTGTGGCTAAAAAAGGCACTGCAACTGTTAATGTTGACGAGCTTTTCAATTTTCATGGAAGACTTCTTACACAATTTTCCTAATTTATGAGTCTTCTTCAAGCACCAACAAAAACTTTTTTCTTTGCGAGCTTTCTTTTTAGAAGGGACCTTGTTAGTGAAGATTCAATAAAAACTATGTGGGAAAAAAAATGGGGGGAGTCATTTTACTTTGATCATCCATTTTTCCCCATGAAAAAATACTACTCAAAGGAAATGGGAGACTCAAATCTTCTACAAAGATTATTTGGAGTCAGTCTTAACCTTCAAAACCGTGAAAGCTTTGTTCAAGGAAAGGTCTGGTCTACTGGAAAAGAAATTGAAATGAGCCAGGATAAGATGGGAGTGAAGTTTAGAACAGTTAATATTGATTTGGGGTGCCTCTCTTTAGAAAATATGCAGTTAGCAACTGGAAAGCCTTATTCACATAGAATTTATTTAGGAAAAGGTGTTTATAGTGATTTGACTTACGTGTTCCAAAACAAAAGCTATAAGCCTCTTTTATGGACTTACCCTGATTATAGGGAGGAAGAAATAATTAAATTTTTTAACTCAGTTCGAAAAGTCCTTCATAAAAAAATTCTTGATTTAAAGTGATGTTGATTTTTGTTTCTCTATGCGTTAATATGAGGCTAAGCCTACTTGGGAAACCAAAGCTACCTCTAGGGTCTACGATATTTTTTCGTTGATCTATGAGCAAGGTTTGCGCTTTGATAAGTAGGTAAGCCCGTGGACAAAGGTGACCAGTTATGAAAGTGCTGGGAACAAAGGCCCGCTCTAAGTGGTTTTCCATAAGAGTTTTGGGTTTGCCGAAGCGGAGAAAAATTGACTCCTCAGCGGTCTGTGCTTATGGTGGGGGCCGGTGACAAAACGGGTCGGGGTGTTGTGGAGAGCTTCATCCTCGTGAGGTGTTCAGTTTTTTAGGAGGACCTTTGGGGATTTAATCAACCCATTTTTCTTTTTAAAATTTTTTTTATCCTTCCCCAAGGATAGTTAGAGATCGAACCCATTGGTTTAATTTTTTTTTGGAGGATTATTCTATAAATTGGGGTTTGGGCGGGGCGTGACCTTTCTTTAGGAGCGTCTTTATGCATGTTCTCGCTTTTTGGGGATGTTTTGGGCTTTATTTTTTTGGCCCTGTTGATTTTATCAACACTTATTTGGTAACTGGTATAATTTTGGAACTGATATTTTAGTCAGATTAATTCCTATAAAATTTCCTGCCGGAGGGGTTGCCTTGGCCCCTCTGGTTTTTTTCATCAATTTTGCCATTGATTTTAGGTGTTGAGCGTGAAAATATGGGCCGACAACTAGTAGCAATAAAGTGGGATAAAAGATGAAGGAAAAACTGGAAGAACTCTATAAAAAGTTCGAATCACAAGTGGCATTAATGAAAAACCAAGCTGAAGTTTTGAATCTTAAAGCAGAGTATCTTGGAAAAAAAGGGGCTTTAACAGAAACTCTAAAATCACTCAAACAAGCAACTGTTGAAGAAAAAAAAGTAATAGGCCCACTGGCTAATGACATAAAAGATAAAGTTCAAAAGCAGGTATCTCAAAAATTAGCAGAAATTGAAAAGAAAGAAATAAATCAAAAACTAGAAAAAAGCAAAATAGATATATCTTTCAGGGATTCTATGAAGGATAAAGGTCATTTCCATGGAGGCCTTCATCCCGTCACTATTATTCAACAAGAAATTGAAGATATCTTTATTTCAATGGGCTTTGATGTTTTGGATGGTCCTCATATTGAGGATGAATTTCACAATTTCGAGGCCCTGAATATACCTTCGGATCATCCAGCGAGAGATATGCAAGATACCTTTTGGTTTCATGATGATAAAACTCCAGATGGAAAACGGCACCTTCTTAGGACACATACCTCAAGCATTCAGGTAAGAGGAATGACTTCAAGGAAGCCTCCTTTTCGGTTCATCGCTCCGGGAAAGGCTTTTCGTTGTGAAAGAACCGATGCCTCTCATGAGATGGTTTTCCATCAATTAGAAGGGATGATGGTAGGAAAAGATATTTCAGTTTCAAATCTTATCTATTTTATGAAGACTCTTTTGAGAGAGATTTTTAAAAAGGAAGTTGAAGTTAGGTTGAGGCCAGGTTTCTTTCCTTTTGTAGAGCCTGGATTCGAGCTAGATATGAAATGCCTAATTTGTGGAGGGAAGGGATGTTCTGTATGTAAGCAGACCGGATGGGTCGAGGTATTACCCTGCGGTATGATTCATCCAAATGTTTTAAAGGCAGGGAAAATTGATCCAGATGAGTATAATGGCTTCGCTTTTGGTCTGGGACTGGATAGATTAGTTATGATGAAATATGGAATTGAGGATATAAGGCATCTTCATTCAGGAGATTTAAGGTTCGTCTCTCAATTCAGAGGGTTTTAAGAATAGTGTGATTCAAATTATAAATCTAAAAATTTAAGTTATTTCATATTTTTGAAGAAAAGGATTAAGGGCAATGTTAATTTCAATAGATTGGGTAAAAGAATTTGTAACTTTACCAGAAATGAATTCTAAAGAGCTGGGCGATAAGTTTACAATGAGTACTGCAGAAGTTGAAGAAGTTAAGGTTGTTGGAGACCATTTAGAAAAAATTAGAGTAAGTGAAGTGGTAAGTATTGAGCCTCACCCAAACGCTGATAAACTGAGGCTTGTAACTTTTAAAATTAGTGATGGAGAGACTAAGCAGGTTGTTTGTGGAGCTCCTAATGTTAAGGTCGGTATGAAGACTCCATATGCTCCTTTAGGGACACTTCTTCCAAATGGGCTTTTATTGGAACCGAAAAAAATTAGGGGGATTGTATCCGAAGGAATGCTTTGCTCTGAATCTGAATTAGGAATTTCAGAAGAGTCATCTGGAATTATGAATTTGCCTAATGATGCTCCTTTGGGAGAAACTCTGCTAATTTATTTCAATGAAAAAAAAGACATCCTTATTGACGTAGATAATAAGTCTTTAACACATAGGCCAGATCTTTGGGGCCATTATGGAATTTCTAGAGAGTTTGCTGCTGTTTTTGGAAGTAAACTCGATGTTCCCTATGATGAGAAGTGGGCAGAGTCTTATAGAAAACAATGTGACAAAAGTGATTCTCCTATGAGTGTTGAGGTAAAAGGAGAAAATGCTTGTTTAGGTTATTATGGTTTAAGTGTCGATAATATTGAGGTCAAAGAAAGTCCAGATTGGATGAAAAGACGGCTTACAAGTGTTGGTTTAAGGCCAATAAATAATATTGTCGATATCAGTAATTATGTGATGCTTGAATTGGGGCATCCGCTTCACATTTTTGACCGAGAAAAAATAAAAGGAAATAAAGTAATAATTCATGCTTTAGAGAAGGAGGAAAGCTTCTTGACTTTGGATGAAGTTGAAAGGACTTTGATTCCTGGAGATACTGTTATTTCTGACGAGACTGGCCCTTTGGTTGTTGCAGGAATTATGGGCGGTCTTTCAAGTGGTGTGGAGGACAAAACAAAAAAAATCTTTATCGAAGTTGCTAACTGGAAACCTGCGAAGGTTAGAAGAACATCAACTCGATTGGGTCTCAGAACCGAATCTTCTCAAAGGTACGAAAAAAGCTTGGATAGTTTTCTCATGGAGAGAACTTTATTTAGGACTCTTGAGCTTGTTTTACAACTTTGCCCTAATGCTAAAATCGTTGGTAAAGTTGAGTATGATGGAGAAAGTTTTTGGCAAAAGAAGCCTGTCCGTATTGATACTTGCTTTTCTAAAATTAGGAAGGTTTTGGGTCATCCTACGCCTGATGAAAAGATCCTTTCAATCTTAGAAGACTTGGATTTTAAAGTAGAAGTTGAGGGAGACAATCTTTTAGTAACTGTACCAACTTATAGAGCTACGAAAGATATTGAAAATGAGTCTGATATCGTTGAGGAAGTAGGAAGGATTGTTGGTTATGATAATATAACTCCTGAATCACCAAAGGTTTCTGTCACTCCAGTTCGACTATCTGAAGTTCAAAAACTTCAAAGAAAAATTAGAGAATTTCTTGCTTTAAATGGATGTTCTTATGAAATAATGACCTACCCAATGGTTGGAAGAAACCTTTTAAAACAAGCTTCTTGGGATTATGGGAAAGAAATTCCCATTCTTAACTCTATATCTAATGAGCATGATAGGATGAGGGCTTCCCTTGTTCCAAGTCTTTTAGAGGCGGCATCCAAAAACCAAAAAAGCTACTCCGAGTTTAGGGCATTTGAACTTGGAAGGTCTTATATTGGTAATTCAAAAACATTTTCGAAAGATCATAATCAGTTGGCCATCATGTTTTATAATAAAGATGAATCCCCTTTTATGGAGTTAATAAATTTAACGGAAAAACTTTTAGAGTGGACGAACATTCCAGGACAGTTTGTAGAAAGACATCCAAAATTTAAAAATTCCCTTATTCCTGAAGATTGGGAAGGTTGTCACCCATTTGAGTTTTTGAACATAAGAATCATGGGTAAGATGAATGGTGTGGTTTTAAGCA
>MDTD01019118.1_pt1 | contig 38572 bp, 37 predicted proteins | sample 811221 | NCBI WGS metagenome assembly MDTD01 (sample SAMN05326646, study PRJNA326480) | marine metagenome | isolation source: seawater | place: Pacific Ocean: South West | collected 2011
CAGAAACCAGAAACCAGAAACCAGAAACCAGAAACCAGAAACCAGAAACCAGAAACCAGAAACCAGAAACCAGAAACCAGAAAAAATCTGTCACGACCCAAGGGAAGGCAAGCAGAACCTTCAAAAGACTTAAATCATCTTTCGAAGATTCGAAGAGAATAAAGGTCAAAACCTTAAAATGTGCCGAAAATGGGCACACTGTCAGAATCATTACAGGCGAAATTTTAAAAAAAATCTTTTACACTGCTGCAGATCGCCCTCACAAAAAGTGAGATCCCTGTAAACGCTCGAGTCTGGACTGCACATGATGAACTGGAAATTTCAAAATCTAATCCTCGGATGGACTCTCAGTACAGTGCTTTTCACCTCACAACTTTATGCAGAATCCTGCAAAGACAATTGCCCCAGTCCTCCAGCAAACTGCGAAAACCTGCTCCAAAAACCACGAAACTTTAACTTGGGCGCTCCCAGAAAACTGGACCGCTTCCTAGAACTCCAATTTCAAATTCTAACAAACCCTCTTTCTCAAACGACCCTCAACTTCAAAGCTGCGACCTTTGAGGCCGTCCTTGAACGCATCAAAGAAGATGGAGCAAACTTCAAGATCTAAAAAGATGAAAACGGCCACGCGCTCCTCCTTTTTCTTTCGGAGGGGAACTCATATTTCAACCGTTTGGCAGCCCTGGTGGAAGCACTCTATCACACAAAAATTGGTTTTATGCCCTCAGATGTGACGGCGTTTTTTCACCCGGATTTGGAATTGTCTGACGGATCCAGCATGCGATTTCTTTCTCTTTCTGCAAAAGACCTTCTTCTAAACCCTCGCCCCCATTGGACCAAAATCTCTTTGCATGAGCTTCGCCACGCTAAATTTGAGCACGTCGACACCCTCTCCCCCCTGCGGTTCAAATGGTTCCCTCATAATGAGGACCTTAAGGATTTGGAATTCACAAAATTGTACAAGGACTATTTTTCCTCTGAAGAGTTGAGAACCTACCATTCCGACACCAAAAAATTAATTCGACGACTTCAAGGACAAATTCAGAACTTTGAACCTGACAATAAAGAATTTCAAGAAACCTTTAAAGATTTTCTTCACCGACTTCAAATTCTCAATGAATTCATATTGAGAAATAAAAAGCACATCAACGACATCATTAAGTTCAATAAATTCGAAATGAAAGAAGATCACATTCGATTCCATGGAAAAGACGTCTATGCGGTTGTCTTACACAAGAACTTGTCCCTGGCGACCCTCCAATTGGAAGTTCTTATTGAGATTTTGGACGTTCTCGAGGTCCAAGTTCAAAACTGCGCCCGCATTTATCAGAACCAAATGAGCGGACAAGACCTTTACCTTGAAGAATGGAAGGCTTTGCTCAGCCAACTTCAAACCCAACTGAACCCACAAATCTTTAAAATCGGCGATCAACGGATTCAGAACACCAAGTTCATCAAACAGTGACAAGTTTTGTCCCTGCGCCGAAAAATTTTCCTCCCAAAATCCGCCAGGTCCAATCCAACCCTCTATAAGATCGGCATCCCACTTGCGATATGGAAAGGTTGGAAAGGAACCTGCTCATGTTGAAACAGTTAAAGACCACATTCGAATCTCATCCCGTTGTCAAAGCAGGCCTTGCGGCCCTCATGGGCCTGAGTCTGTCCTTAAACCTTTCCCTCCCCCAACCTGCCCAAGCCCTTAAAATGGACCACAAAACCCATGACGAGCTGATTGGACGCCTAGAAAGCACTCTTGAGACCATGTCCAAATCCGCCAAAGAACGTCCCGCAGTGATACACCGTTTGGCAGGCCTGTACTCAGACCGCGCACGACTAAAAAGCATGGAAGAAGTGGAGCGCAACTGCAACAATTGCCTTCAAGCCAAAGAAGACCGCCAAAAAGCCATTTCTTATTTTAAAAATTCTCTCAACTCTCAGCCCAAAGACAAACAGGGCGAAGTCCTGGTTCAAATCGCTCACTTGGAAGGCTTGAACGACCGCTCTCGAACCTCTTTAAAGATCTATCAAACTTTGATCAAAGAAGGGCGCAAAGTTCACTCCTCGAGAGTGCTTGCCTTGGCTCACCTCAACATTGCTGAAGACCATTTCCGAAAGGCCAACTTTAAATCCGCATTAAGGTCCTACAAACAGGCCGAGCGCTATGATCTTCCGGACAAAGCCCTGCCCACTTACAGATCTGCATGGTGCTACCTGAACCTTGGAAACGAAAAGAAAGCCATTCAAATTCTTGTAGGCCTCTTAAAAAATCCTGAACTTGTGAAAGATGGAACTTTTCACGAAGATGTTTCCAGTGATTTGGCCTCTTTATACCCCCGAGTCTTCTTAGGTCACAAACAGATTCAAGAAATGCTAAGCCTCAGCCCCGAAAACAAAAGAAAAGACAATTTAAAAATCATGGCCGAAGAAGCCGAGCGCCTGGGTAAAAGTGGATCTGCCATTTTGGTTTGGGAAGCCTACGCCAAAGAACCGGGATTCACCCCTGTGGAACAGATCGACACTCAGATTCGCATTGCTCAGCTTCAGTTCAATCGCGGAAAAACAAGCTCCGCCCAAAAAGATTTCAAGCAAGCTCTTAGCCTTTGGAAACAGTTGGGATGTAAAGACGAACAGGCCTGCACAGAAATTCAAAGCCGTTATAAAAAGTTTGTGACGTCTTGGAACCAATTGAAAAAATCAAACCCCGACAAAAACCTTCTTCAAGCCTACAAAGACTACATTGAGGTCTTCAACAACGACCTGGAAATGACCCACTGGGGAGCTCTTGTCGCCAGAGATCTTAAAGACTACAAAAACGGCGTTCAACTTTTCCGCAAAGCCTCCGTTCTGGCAAAATCTCAAAACAACGCTAAGCTTTTCGAAGGATCCCTGCTGGGAGAAATCGAGTTGGCTGAGAAATCAAAAAATAAAAGCCTGATCGAATCCGCTTACACCAATTACATTTCTCAAAATCCATCCGGAAACAAAGTTTGGGAAATTCGATTCGCTCGAGCCGTCTTATGGGCTGATCAAAAGAAATCTCAAGAGGCCTTCTCTGAATTTCATGGGATCGTCACTTCCTCAGACTCTAAATCCAACGCCTACAAAGAAAAATCTGCGGATCTTGCTTTGGATCAATTGGCAGCTCAAAAAGATCACTCGGCCCTTCAAGTGCGTTCTCTGGAATACGCTCAACATGTTCCCAAAAGACGATCTGCATACACCGAAGTGGCAAGAAAAGCCGTTCTTAACCAAGTTCCTGTCCTTGCCAAAAGTTCGCCTGCAAAAGCCCTTAAAAAGCTCAAAGAATTCCCCACAGCTGGTGCCACCAAGGCCGACTTGATCAAACTTTACAAAAACGAAATCGTCTTGGCTCAAGATCTTCAAGACATCGATCAGATTGAAAAAGCCGCAAAGGATCTTTACAGCCTCAAAGGACTCTCGGAAGCCGACAACAACTATGCCCGCTCTGTCCTTGCTTGGACCTCCGAATTGAAACTGGATTTCAAATCTGCCTACCACTACCAAAAAGCATTGATGAACAAAAGATCTCGAGCCGAAGATCATCTGAAACTGGCCGTGCTCGCCGAAATCTCAGGACTCAACTCTTACCGCCTTTACACCAATTACTTGAAAAAAGAGAGAAACCGAAAGCAACGAGCCATCATCCAAGCCAACTTGGTTAAAAAATCCTCTCGTCCATGGAAAGAACTGAAAAAACATTTGAAAGATCTAAAGCGCTCTCCAGATCTTTTGGCTGAAGCCGCCCTTTACGCCTACGCCAAACGCCCCAATGCCAAAGAGACTCGCAAACTTTTAAAAACAACGCGCATTGCTAGGTATCCCGAAGGTCAAACTCTTGCGCGCCAGTTTGAATTGAACGACTTGGCCCTTTTCGACCGTAAAATTTCAAAACACCGTCTAAACTCCCGCAACGACCGTCTTCTGCAAACTTCCATTCAAAAGCGCTTGAAACTTTTGGATGAGGCCGACCGCAAAGTGAAAAAATCCATTCGTTCCAAAGACTGGAGCTTAAAAGTCATCTCTTTGGCCATCGCTGCCCGAGAAAATGAACGCCTTCAAAAAGATTTGCTTTCTCTTCCCGCTCCACGCGGACTCAATGCTGCTCAAAAAAGCGAATACAAAAATCTTCTGTTCCAACGTTCTGAAACCTTCCGTCAAAAGGCAGCAAACATCTCGGGCGATATCAACAATCTTTTCGACCAAGAGAAAATCCTCAGCGGCATGGAACAGGTTCTTCAAAGCTCGGACCCTCGAGTTCGAAAAATTCTCGAAAACGAACTGAATATTGCTGAAGGTTTGGTTCGAGGAAGTGCCAAAAAACGTCTCTCTCAAATGTTAAATTTACCCAACTCGCGCCCCTCACAAAAGCAAGTGGCTTCGGCCCGTCAAGATGTTCGACAGGACCCCTTCAACGTTCAAAAGGTCTCTCAGCTGCAACAGCTTGAAAAACAGCGTGGAGAAGAAACTATGGCCGGCTATTTAGAGGCCAGAAAGCATGAAATTCAAAAAGGAACCACTCTATGAAAACGCTCAAAACTCTTGGCCTTGCCTTTGCACCCTTATTGATCGTGATTTCGACTTCGGCCGTGGCCAAAAAGGTCCAACGAGGTCGAGCCAAGGTGGGTGTCAACTTACAAACTGACATCAAGTTCAACGCATCCACTTTGTACGGACAGTACCAAACTCCCGCCGAGGCCATGGCCAAAGTGGAAGATGAAAAGAGTTTGGACGATTTGTTAATTCCAAGAACGCATTTCAAAGACCGCATGGCCTTTGAAACTCAAGGAAACAGGTAAGAGGAATTATGAAAGAACTGAATGGTCAATTTGTACTGGAGAATGCCGACGGGAAAGTGGTTCGCACTTTTCATTGGCAAGCCACTCAGGGTTTTCTGATCCACCGTTTGGACACCAAACGCATTGAGATCGTTTCGGATCTCCAAGACCTGAAAGACCAAAACATCCCCTATGATTTGATCCGCAAAGTTTCAGCAAATGGCCTTCAAAAAACCAAAGTCAATTTGCCAAACGGTGCTAAAGTTTGCTTCCTTCAAGACGCTCAAGACACAGTCAGCCTGGTTCAAATCCCTGAAGACTCTGAAGAAGAAGAAAAGAAGATCTATAAAGTCACTGCACTCACTCAAATTGGAGTGATGCTTTTTATCTTCCTGGTTGCCGTTTTGATTGAACCTTTTCTTTTGCCAGAAAAAGAAGAAGTGATCGTCAACATCCCACCAAATTTGGTTCGCCCCCAAGAAACTCCAAAAACTGTAAAGATGGCGAACAAACCGGTTCAACGAAAGAAATATGCGAAGAAGAAAGTGGTCAGCCCTGTGAAGAAAGCCACTCGAAAGACCCTCACTGCTAAAAACAGAACCGCCAAGCGAAGAGCCAACGCCCCCGCCCGAACTAAAAAAGTTCAGGTCAGCAAAGTGGGAGCCCTCGGAGCCTTGGGCGGTATGAAATCTGGATCTCGCAACTCTTCAGGATTTAATGTGTCTGCGAAAAACGATTCCTCTGGATCCTCTTGGACTCAGTCCGGAGCCGGAGGACGCGGAGGCATGGAGCGTGCCCTTCGAGGCAAAGGCTTAGTTTCTGGAACTCCTGGCAACGGCGGCAAAGTCGTTGGTGGCGGTGGCTACGGAACTCAATCGGGTCAAGGTGGCGGACGTCCTGGCTATGGACATGTGGGCGCCGGTGGAGTGGCAGCCTCTTACTTTCAACCCCTAGAAGAAGAAGCTGTGATTGAAGGCGGTTTGGACCGCGATCAAATTCAAGCGGTCATCAACAAACACCGCGGTGAAATCATCTACTGTTACGAAAAAGGACTTCAAAAATCTCCCCGCCTTAAAGGTCGCGTTGGAGTGGACTTTACCATCTCTCGTTCTGGCCGTGTCTCTCGCTCCCAAGTGGAGTCCAGCTCACTCAGATCATCCAGTGTTGAATCTTGTATCTTGAATCGCCTCAACGGATGGAGATTTCCCAAGCCTGTTGGTGGCGTCAACGTGAAAGTTTCTTACCCCTTTGTATTGAACCGTGTGGGACAAGGATAAATCAGGAGGATTTATGTATAAAACCATCTCAAAACTGATCATTGTAAGCTTAGCGATTTCTACCCTCGCGGCTTGCCAAGGAAAAAATCCTTTGGACCGATCCAATGATCCCACCAAAGACTACGGCAACCTCAGCCAAAGCGAAGACACCTACCGTCAGCTTGAAAATCCCGAACTTCAAAAGTTCAAGGCGGAACAAGCTCCAAAGATGGCTTCATTAAAGCAAGAAATTCAAGATCTGAAAGATCAATTGAAAGTAGAAAAGACCTTAAATCAAAACAAGCAATCCGCTTGTGGCCGAGTTCACGACATTGTCATTCAAGATTCAGACACTCAAATCATGGACTTTGCTGAAAACCAAGAAAAGACCTATGTGATCAAAGTTCGCTCTTACATGACGGACAATTTCGAATTGCTCCTCAATAAAGCTCCTGAAAGTTCCGTTCAATTGACCCAAGGTTCTGACAAATACACTTGGAATCTCACCTGGAAGCCCTCCACGGCATTGATTCACAAGAAAGAACAGGTCTTCAAAGGCTTTGTCACTCTGGCTTTTGTTCCGAAAGGAAGCGTGGATCAAAACTGTTTGAATGGAGATTTCAAACAAAGCTTTAGCTTGATTGTCTCCGCGGATTCTGCCCAGTCCACACTTTCTGTTGCCTCTCTTCCAAAAGCCAACATTGCTTCTCACCAGAAAAAATTTCTTGCTCAGTTGGTGGTGAAAGATCCTTCTGCAACCCTTGAACAACCGCCGAGAATGATTGTTCCTGAAATGGACCAAAGTGGAAAAATTAAAGATCTTTCTTACACTTGCTCTTCGGCCAAAGCCAGCAACGACCACAATTGGACTTTTGATTGCGTGGTCAGTCTTGGTGCTTTGAGCGAAGAAATCGACAAAGCAAAAAACGGCGATGTTCTCGAAGCTCGCGTACAGTTCCAAGCCATTTCCCAAAAATCTGGATCCATGACCCTACCCGCAATTGAATTGGTAAAAGTGGTTGTGGATGAAGCCAGCAAAGTTCAACCCGCAGTTCCTGCGGAATCGACCCCCGAAGTGGAAACCCCTGCGAAGGAGAAAGCACAATGAAATCATTGATCCTCAGTTTAATGCTGATGACTCTGGCCTCTCAATCATGGGCCGGATCACTGAGTGACGATGTCAACTCCCTTGGTGGCAACAAGGCCTTGATGAAAAAGGTCAAAGCCATTGATCCCAACAACAGGGTGCGTGTGGTTCAAAACCGCAGTGTGGATCGAAGACTTCGCTTAGAAATGGACTTTAACTACGGTGCTTACAACGGCGGAGATCCCTACCTCAAATCCGATTCCATCGGTGGACAGTTGGAATTTCACATCAACCCTAGCATTTCTATTGGCGCTCGTTACGCCAGCATGTCCAATGAACTTTCCGCCGAAGGAAAGCGCGTTTTTGACCAGGCTTCAAGCCTTCGTGCTCAAGGAATCAACACGGGATCCGTAGAAGTGGATCCCGCCGAAGAAACCATCTTAGGAACATTGAGCTACTACCCGCTTTACGGAAAACTCAACTTTTTCAACCGCTCTATCGCTCAATTTGATTTTTATGTGATTGGCGGAGCTGGAACCACAAAACTCAAATCTGGAAGCTCACCCACATACACTGCCGGTGGTGGACTTGGAGTTTGGATGTCTCAACACATTTCTGGCCGCTTGGAAGCAAGATGGCAGGGACACCAAGACCAGGTCGGTGGAACAGATCGTGACATCAATCAATCTGTACTGACTGCAAGCTTTGGATTTCTTCTTTAATTCTCGAGGAAGGCTGTTATGAAATTTTTCAAACCAAAATCTTTTAAAATATGGGCTCTGAACCTGGTCATTTCCATGATCACCATGCCTGCTGCTCAAGGTTTGAATCTGGAAGACGCCCTTCCACAAAGCACCGCGGCGCAAAAAGAATTTGCTCAGTTGGTGAAAGATCAAAAGTTTACCGAAGCCTTGATGGCTTGGGGTCCGACCCACTCTCGATCGGATTATGCCAAATCTCACACCGGAATCGCAGTTCAAGCCTACTTGCTTGCGAAGTCAGGACTTCCTTTGCTGGGCAGTCACTGGATTGTGGCAGACACCAATTTAAATAAAATCTCAAAGAAAATTCGACCTTTAATTGTAAATTTGATTCAACAAAATGCGGGCTTTCTCACGGAAGAGGAGGCTCACAAATCTTGGAAAAACTTTTTGATGGAGCAAAACTCCATTCAAATTCAATCCCGCAAAGACATCAACCGCTGGGCGCGTACGCTTGCTAAAACTCCCAAGTCCGACATCAAGCGCAGAGCTGAGATCTACTGGGCTTTAAGCGTGGGGGCTTCAAAAATCAATGACCTTCGCCTTGCCGAAATTTACATCCGGGATCTCAAGGGATTGGATCAAAAGTACATCGCCCCGGACAAAGTGGAAATGCAATATGCAAGGGTTCTGTTTCAAAAGAACAAACTTAACGAAGCCATTGACTCCTATTCTTTGATCTCCAAACAGTCTGAATTCTGGTTGGAAGCCATTGAAGAAAGAGCTTGGGCCTACTTGAAACTTGGAAACTACGACAAAGCCCGAAGCGATGTGACCACGCTGATGGCCCCTACCTTTAAAGATTACGCCACAGCAGAAGTCTTTGTTCTTGCAGCGATCACCAACTTGAGAATTTGTGATTACCCTCAAATTTTAAAAGACAACAAACGCTTCAAAGAAACCCACAGCGAACGCATTCAAGAAATTGAATTGCTTGCAGAAAAAGGATCTAATTCGAAAATTGGAGAAATCTTAGAGAAAATGGATCAGACCGGAGCCGACCTTTCAGCCGCTGCGGGAAAACTCAAATATCTTCCACGCCTGGCTCTTAGATCTTCAAAATTTAGTTTTGCTGTCAACCAAAGAGCCCAGTTGGTTCGAGAACTTCAAACAGCCAAAGATCTTTCTGAGCGTTTGAATACTTTGGGCGGCAATGCCAATTTGGCCAAACTTCAAGACTGGGCCAAATGGCAAAGTCAAAAAGACCGCACCCAATCTTTGCGTGAACTCAAGTCCTTAGCTAAAGCTGAAATCAAAGACTACCGCATCAACATCAATAAATTGAAATTGGCCGAAGTGGAAGTGATCCATCACATGAACATCGATGATTCTCTTAAAGGCCGACGCGGAGACCTTGGTGATGTGTCCTACGGAAAAGACAAGTTGATCTTTCCTTACGATGATGAAGTTTGGATTGATGAGTTGGACAACTACCAAGCTCAAGTCAAGGACTGCCCTACGAAAAAAGGAGCCTCTTTATGAGATCCCAAATGAAATCCCCCGTAAAATTTCTTATCGCCCTTACCGGCGCCCTTCTTTTTCTCTCGGGCTGTGCAGACACCGTCAGCACCACAAAATGGGAAAGTCCCAAATATCAAACAATACCCGACATCGAGATTACTTCTGCTCCTGATACGCCGGCAAAAAAGCTCGAGCGCATCGTTGAGAATGGTCGGGGTGAAAGCAACAAATATGACCCTAGAGTGGACATCTTATTTGTTATCGACAACTCGGCTTCCATGGAAGTTCACCAAGCGAATCTTCGCCGCAACATTAAGAAGTTCGTCGATGCCATTGCAAAAACAAAAATCATCGACTTCCACATTGGCGTGACCACCGTTTTTGACTCCAGTCGCTATGGCTCGGAAGTGAAAAAAACCTGCGGAGGCAAACAAAACTATTTGGAAAACGGAGAACTTTCTCCGCTAAAAGGTGTGGGCCCCTCCGAAAATGGAATTCATTTTGTCACACGAAGAGAGGGATATGCCGACGTCCTTGAAAAGACTTTGAATGTGGGGATTGCCGACTTTCACAATGCCAGCTCTGGTGGAAGCGCTTGCTCTACCGGGCCTGAAGTGGAAGAAGTTTTTTCGCCCATCTTAGAAAGTTTCAATGAAGCCAATCAAAATGTACGAAACAAAGACTTTTGGAGAAAAGGTTCCTTGAAAGTGGTCATGATTGTGACCGACGCCGAAGACTCCACCAAGGACATGACTCCTCAATTGGTGTACGAAGAACTTTACCGCTTGTCTGAAAGCACCCCTGAAAATCAGAAGTTTCACATTTATGCCGTGGCTCCACCGGTGGGTGCACCTGTGAAAAACATTGGTGGCCGAGGCGGTTACGTGAACGGAAATTCCAAATGCCGCTTGGATTTTGGCTTTGAAAAGCTTCAAGCCAATGGCTCGAAAGCTTGGCCTACGACGGTTCCCTATCATAACATTAAAAGTCTTGTGGACATGGCTGGAGGAGATCTTCTCTCGATCTGTGACAGCAACTATGGAGCAAAATTGGCAGCCGTGGGTGAAAAAATCCGTGTTGCCACACTCAAAGAAATCGTTTTTGAATTGAAAGCACTTCCGGACGTGACCGAAGGCCGTGGAATTCGCGTGTGGTTTCATCGTGGAGAAAATACCAGCGTGGCCCTTGAGCAAGGAAAAGATTGGGACTACAACGCCCAAGACAACCTTGTGGTGGTTCAGGGAATTCAATTGGACTGGGACAAATATCCGGACGCTTACATCTCTGTGGATTATTTTAAATTCGACCCTTACGATCCCAATAACAGCCTTCAATAAGAAGCTTTATTTAAAGCGCTAAAAAGTACCTGCTTCCTTTTCCGATATGCGGTGCATATCGGAAAAGGAAGCAGGTACTTTTTAGCGCTTAGGCGATTTTGCGGATCTGTTCGAGCTTTTCTCTGAGGATGCGATTCTCGTCTTTCAACGACTTGTTTTCTTTGGTCAAAGCCTGAGCCATGCGCTGAAGTTGAAGAACTTCCGCCGATCCCGAAGCTGCAGTGTTTTGCACCTGATGAATGGCCTCTTGAACCTTTTCAGCAGTTTGATGCCCCTGTGAAGAGGGTGCCGATTTGGAAGAAGATCCGCCCCCAAAAGCCCCCGGAGATTGCTTCTCGAGCTTGTCTTCAAAATCCTCAGGGATCATCATGCTTTCATCAATCTTTTCCACACGAATTTGACCGTCTGAGATCATCTTTCGAGTGATTTCTAAAAGCTTTAAAATCGTGCCATTAAATTCTTCCGGGCTGGATTTCATCGCACCCATTTCGTCCTGAATTTTTCGCCTTTCAGAGTGAGACATGTATTGAAGAATGCGCTCTTGCTTTTCGGCATCGAAACCCTGAAGGGCACAGGCCATATTGCGAAGAGGCAGGTTTTTAAAAACCTCTGTGACCACATTGTCCGGCCAGGTAAAGATGCGATCCATGGTGAGCACGCGCTGCTCGATGGCATTCGCCCAGCTTTCGCTTTCAGAACGAACAATCTCTAGAAATTTTTCTTTCTTTGCTGCTGTGGAAGTCTCTATGAGAGACAACAACTGCACAAAGCCACCAGGTCTTTTATATCGGGATATCATGCTCATGGGGAACTCTTCGGAAGAATCCCCCACGAATTTTATGAAAATTTAAGGAAGTTCAGGCTTCTCAATGTGAGGAATTTCCCCTGTGAGCGACTTCAAGAAAGCCACCAATTGAGCCACTTCTTTGGCCGTCAGTTTTTGATTCAACTGAGATAAGGCCATGACGCGAACCGCCTCATCCAAAGTCTTAACTTTTCCATTGTGAAAGTAGGGAGAAGTCAAAGCCACATTTCTCAAAGTGGGAACTCGCCACATGTTTTTATCCGCAGGATCTTTGGTCACTTCATAGCGACCCAAATCCTTGGAAAACTTGTATTTGCGATCGTACTTGTTGGGAAAGGTGGGAAATTTTTGAAAAAACCCTGTTCCTTCCGGAAGTTCTGGACCCGCAAAGTGAGTGCCCGAGTGACAAGCCACACAGCCTTTTGCATTGAAAAGTTGCAGACCCTTCTGCTGCATGTCAGTTAAAGCGGTCTGGTCCCCGGCTTTAAACTTGTCGTAAGGGCTGTTCAAAGTCACCAGAGTCTTTTCAAAACTTGCAATGGCTTCTGCGATATTTTCAATATTGATGGCATCTTCAGAACCAAAGGCCTCTTTAAAATACGGTCGATAGCCTTCCACGGCTTGAATGTTTTGAACGGCCACATCATGACTGTCCATACCCATTTCGATGGGATTGGTGATCGGTCCTTTTGCCTGCTCTTTCAAATTCGGCGCCCGACCATCCCAAAATTGAACGCTCAAGAACTTTGCATTCCAAACCGTCGGCGCATTTCGTCCGCCCTTTTGTTTTCCAATTCCAAGTGAAGTGGGAAGTCCATCCACTCCCGCTCCACCATTTGCCACGTTGTGGCAGGTGTTGCATGAGATGGTATTGTCCTTGGACAAACGGGTGTCAAAATAAAGCATTTGTCCCAAGCGAATTTTCGCTGCTTCACTCTCTCCAAGCTCTCCATTTTTTGAAGAGTTGGTACAGCCCGCAGACCAAAATCCAACAGACGCTGTCATTAACACCAAAGCAAACCACCGAACGGCCCCTTTGTTGACTTGCAAAAGACGCATATATTTTCCCCCTGTCCCTGTGGACATATGATGAACTGGTTATTGACTCTTTATTGTTCTTTCGAAGACTTAAAAACTATTTTTTTACAGTTCCAATATAAAGACTGAAGGCGCCCCATGCAAGACCCTCAAGGATTTTGGAACCTGGTTTTTGAAGAAATCACCACATCTTTTAAACACCTTCGGTCAGATCTGTTCTTAAGACTTTGATAGCTTGAGGAAGTCAGCAAATGAATAAAAATGAAAGGAGCACAAAATGTTAGCATGGACAGTTACTTTTCTGATTATCGCATTGATTGCCGGAGTCTTTGGTTTCACAGGAATCGCGGCCGCCTCTGCGTCAGTTGCAAAGATTCTGTTTGGCATTTTTCTCGTTCTGTTTCTCGTGTCTTTGGTCATGGGATTGGCAAGACGAGGAGATCAAGCCATCAGTGGCAAACTGTAAATTTTAGTTTTTAACCCACTTACAACGAAAGGAATATAAAATGAATTCAGATGTACTTAAAGGAAAATGGGAAAATATGAAGGGTGAGGTAAAGTCTCAATGGGGCAAATTGACAGATGACGATTTGACCCGTGTGGAAGGCGATCTCCAAAAACTTCGCGGTAAAATTCAAGAGAGATACGGCTACACAAAAGATCAAGCCGATCGCGAAGTTTCCAGCTTTATGAAAAAACACAGCTAGATCTGTGTCTTCATAGCAAAAAAAAGAAAGGCCCAATTTGGGCCTTTCTTTTTTTTGAATCTCACATGAAAACGAGAGAATTTATTCGACATCCGCCTGTTCAATCACGCCGTTTTCTTCCAGAGTTTTCATCACTTCTTCCACAGGACGAGGGAAGACGATGCAGTAAACAAACTTGCCGGCATTTTCATTGATATGAGCGTCAGTGACTTTGTGGCAAATGGCGATGTTTGAGACATTGTACGCTTCATAAAGAATGTCTCCAAAGACTTTACCCATAATCACAGCTTTTCCAATTCCGCGATGCAAGTAGTCCATGGATTTGATGCGATCTGCTTCTCTTAAATTTGAAGCCAAAGTTTTTAAAGGGGTTTTTTTCACTTCGACGTCTTGTTGCCCATTGAGAGTTTGGCTCAGGATGTTGTTGCGGATTCCCAGAGCTTCGAATTCGATGATCTGATGAAATCCAGAATTAAAAAGAGCTTTCATTAAAGCGGTTCGGCTTTTGAAAGGTCCTTTTTGTGCACCCTGATTGTTTGCGGCCATGCTAAAAGAGGGTGCAAAAGCCACTAGGACAGTCAGGAGGACAGCAGCAAAAGAACCCTTCCTGAAATTCTGTGATTTTGCAGCTGTGTTTTTCGAAGTCTTCATATCGAATCCTTTCAGAACCCTTCCTCCAGCTCCCAAATATTTCAAACTCCGTACCATTCGCCACTGGGGCCTCAGCTCCCCCCACAACCTTTGATCTGAAAGGCTTTCAACTTCCAGTGCCGATTTTTGCCTTGCGAGGCCCTCAAAATTGGGCTTCAATGGCCCCTCAAACGCTCTTGCAACCAGGAATTCACCTCATGTCCCCAATCATCTCCATTCACGGACTCTCTAAGACCTACAAAGGGGGCTTCCAAGCCCTGAAGAATATTGACCTCAGCATTCAGCCTGGGGAGCTTTTTGCTCTTCTGGGGCCCAATGGTGCAGGAAAGACCACCCTCATTGGGACCGTTTGTGGGTTGGTCACCCCCAGCGAGGGGAAGATCACCGTTTCGGGCCACGACATCCTGAAAGACTATCGAAAATCCAGGCAGCTGATTGGATTGGTTCCTCAAGAATTGACCACGGATGCCTTTGAAACGGTTTGGAACACAGTCAGTTTTAGTCGAGGACTTTTTGGTCTTCCCAAAAACCCAGAGCACATTGAGAAGGTGCTCAAAAGTTTGAGCCTCTGGGACAAACGCAACAACAAACTGATGACTTTGTCCGGGGGAATGAAGCGCCGGGTGCTGATTGCTAAGGCGCTTTCCCATGAACCTAAAATCTTATTTCTGGATGAACCCACCGCCGGCGTGGATGTGGAGCTTCGAAAAGACATGTGGCAACAGATTCAAACGCTCAAAGATTCTGGAGTGACCGTCATCTTGACCACTCACTACATTGAGGAGGCCGAGCAAATGGCCGATCGGATTGGAGTGATCAATCATGGCCAACTGATACTGATCGAAGAAAAGCGCAAGTTGATTCAAAGGATGGGACAAAAAAGACTTCTTTTGGATTTGCAAGAGCCGCTTGCCAAATTGCCTGATACCCTTAAAGAGTTTGATCTTGAACTGCTGGAAAATGGCTTGAAGTTGGTTTACAGCTACGACTCCCAAAAAGAAGATTCCGGGATTGCGGATCTGCTATCTCTTCTGGGAAATCAAGGTGTGAAGTTCAAAGACTTAAAAACAGAACAGAGTTCTTTGGAAGAAATTTTTGTCAACCTGGTGAGGAAATCATGAATCTTCATGCCGTTCTTGCAATCTATAAATTTGAAATGGCCCGCACCTTTCGGACTTTAGGCCAAAGCATTGCTTCTCCTGTCATCTCCACGGCGCTTTACTTTGTGGTGTTTGGTTCTGCCATTGGTTCTCGCATTGATTCTGTCGAAGGGGTTAGCTACGGATCTTTTATTGTTCCCGGATTGATTATGCTTTCTATTTTAAATCAAAGCATTTCCAATGCCTCTTTTGGGATTTACTTTCCCCGTTTTACCGGCACCATCTATGAGCTGTTGTCTGCTCCGGTCTCTTACCTGGAGGTCACCTTAGGCTATGTGGGTGCGGCGGCCTCAAAATCCTTGATGGTGGGATTGATCATCTTAGCCACGGCGGGGCTTTTTGTTCCCCTTCATATTGCTCATCCTTTTTTGATGGCCCTGTTTTTGGTTTTGACCTCTCTGACCTTTTCACTGTTTGGATTTATCATTGGAATTTGGGCAGATGGTTTTGAAAAACTTCAAATCATTCCCCTTTTGATCATCACGCCCTTGGCCTTTTTGGGGGGAAGTTTTTACTCCATCAAAATGCTTCCTCCTTTATGGCAAAAAATTTCATTGGCAAATCCCGTGGTGTATTTGATCAGTGGTTTTCGTTGGAGCTTTTACGAAAAGGCAGATGTTTCTTTAAGCCTTAGCCTTTTTATGGTTGGTTTTTTTATGGCCATTTGCATTGCCATTGTGGCTTTGATTTTTAAAACCGGCTATCGCCTAAAAACTTAAAAACATTCAGGAGATTTCATTTTGCGAAACCTACTCAAACCTCTTTATGCTGGTCTGGTTCTCTTATTTTTTTCTCTCCTCGCGTGCTCTCACTCTCCCGTAAAAACCTCCTCCTCATGCGAAAGCCTTCGCGGAGCCATTGATATGGGATCGGGATCATTAAAAGCTTTGGGTGCAAAAGTGAACCACTGTGATCAAAAAATCATCGCAGTGATTTTTAAAGACCAGCGTCCCCTTCCATTTAAAGAGGCATTGGATCGGTCCAAAAACAAAACCATTGATGCAAAGACAATCTCTTTGGCGGAAAAAGAGTTTTTAAGCCTGGTTCAGGAAATGAAAGATACGGGCATTTCCAACATTCAAGCTGTGGCCACCTCCGCATTGAGACAGGCAAAAAACGGCAAAGACATCGCTCAACACATTTCGAAAGTCTCACTGGTTCCAGTTCGAGTGATTTCACAGAAGGACGAAGCCATGATTGGCTACACCTCTGCATTTGTAAAAGCTCCTGAGGCTATTCAGCCAGAAGAGGCCGTGGTCTGGGACATCGGCGGCGGATCCATGCAGATCACTTACAAAGACGAAGACAAGATAGAGGTTTTTCAGGGAAAGATGGCCTCTGTGGGATTTAAAAATTTGGTTCTTAAAAAGCTCTTTCACCAAAACCCCAAATCTCGACCTTCCCCCAATCCACTCCAAAAAAAGCAAAGTGATGCTGTGATTTTGGCTGAGAAAAATGCCCGCAAAACCTTACCCAAAGAATTTCGTAAGCTCGCAAAGGACAAGCAATGGTACGGAATTGGAGGCGTTTGGTGGCATTCGGTTCGAGGCCAATTAAAAAAACCAAGCTCTATTTCGAGCGATCAAATTGAAAAAGCTCTGGTGGAACGCTCAGAACTGAACGACTCAGAAATTGGCGGAGACTTTGCCCCAACTGAAGTGACCAATCTGGCTTTGACCTTGGGCTTTATGAAAGCCTTGGGGCTTCAGAAAATCACACCCATTGACGCCAGCCTGACCGAAGGCCTGCTCTTTTACAAATTCTGAATGTGATTTTGAAAACGCTCGACGGCTCAGAATAAAAATTCAAATACCTATATAAACAGACACGCCCATCCATGGGCTCTACCAGTATTTGCCCTACGGGCAAAACACTTCACGTTTACTGGAGGTCTCTTTCTATAGATATTTGAATTTTTATTCTGAGCCGTCGAGCGCCTGCCGGAGATCTCTTTTTATAGGTATTTGGATTTTTTAAATTGTAACCAAAGAAGGAACCCAAATTAAATTTATCGTTTCCAAATTTCGTTCAAGCGCCGGTCCCGCCCGCAAGAAGTGCGGTAGAATTTGTAGCGAATGGGATTTTTCTTGTAGTAGTTCTGATGGTAATCCTCAGCTGGATAAAACTCCACTTTCTCGCGAAGTTGAATAGCTACTTTTCCTTTTTCTTTGGTCTTTTTAGGGATGCTTTCCAACAGTTCTTCTGCGGCTTTTTTCTCGGCCTCACTCCCATAGAAAATGGCTGGAAGGTAAGACTCCCCTTTGTCACAAAACTGTCCCTTGGAATCAAAAGGATCCACGTTTTTTAAATACACTTCCAGAAGTTCTTTATAACTCACTTTGCTGGGGTCATATTCCACTTCTACAACTTCAAGGTGCCCTGTTCCTCCGGAAGACACCTCTTTGTAAGAGGGTTTTTTTGTCTTTCCTCCAGAAAAGCCCGATGTGGTTTTCAAAACCCCTTTTGTTTTATCAAAGGGAGGTTCCATGCACCAAAAACACCCACCCGCAAAGACCGCGGTGGCTTTCGAAGCCTCACTTTTGGAATCAAATAATTCTAAATATTCCCCGTAGCCTCGCTCTTTAAGTTTGTCTTTGGGAATAAATTCCAAGGCCGCAGAGTTCATGCAATAGCGCTTTCCCGTAGGGGCCGGACCATCGTCAAACACATGTCCTAAATGAGAGTCTGCATACCGGCTGCGAACTTCCGTGCGCGATGAAAACAGCGAGTTGTCTTCGTGATAGGTCACCGAAGATTTATCCAACGGTTTTGTAAAACTGGGCCAACCTGTTCCCGACTTGAACTTATCCGTAGAACTGAACAAGGGCTCTTTTGAAACCACGTCCACATAAATGCCTTCGGCTTTGTTGTCCCAGTATTTGTTTTCAAAGGCGCGCTCTGTTCCCTCATTCTGAGTGACTTCATATTGAAGGGACGAAAGTTGCTTCCTCAACTGCTCATCCGTGGGCTTCTTAAACTCTGAAGGCTGCCAAGCATGAACGGTGATCACTGCGAATAAAATTTGAAGGAAAACTCCCATGGCACACTCCTTTTTGACACAAGGCCTTATCTGCACTCAATTTCGCTGAAAACTCTTCCATTTCACTCTCAAAATAAAAAAAAACTGAGTTCGATTCCATTTGATGATAGGTCTTCCATAGTTTCAAGGATTTGAATTTGGGGGGCCTTCGAACTGATGTTTTTGACACGTCTTTTACCATTCTTGATTGGATTTGGGTTCAGCATGGGCCTAAGCGCCACCTTGTGGGCCCAAGAAGACCCGTCCACCTCTTATGACGGCAAAGAAATTTCAAGAAGATACGGCAGCATTTACGACACTTTCACTGCCGGCAAATGGTTAAATCTAGAGAGCCTCCAAAAGCTGATTCAAGAAACCAACTCCAACTCCATCGAAAAGCTTCTTGAAAGCCTTCGCAAAAAAGATCCCCAGTTGATGGAGCAGTATGTTTTGGCCTTTCGCTCTCGCTCCCTTCAAGAGTCTCGCCCCATGGCCCCGCGCACACTTTTGGTGGCCAATGATGGGAAATTTATTTTGGCTTACAATGGCCATCCCAAAGATTCGGGCTACAACAGTTTGGAAATCATGGCCTATCAAGAGAACACTGAAAAATTTGAACTTCGCGAGATGACCTTTGACGAAGTGGAAAATCCTCAGCTCTCTGCAGCCAACCCGTCAAAATGTTTGAAGTGCCATCAAAGCCCCAATCGAGGTGACGTAGATCCCCGCCCCAATTGGGAACCTTACAGCATCTGGCCCGGATTTTACGGCGGCATGGCAGGTCGAGAGGCTTCTGAGCGTTTGGCAAAAATGGATGCCCGCTTCCGATCGGAAGATCAGGTTCTGGTGAGAGATGCAAAAGAGGAATCTGAAAATTTAAACAAGTTTTTGAGTGAAGTGAAACCCAAGCATCCACGTTACAAATCCTTGGGAGATTTTCATTTTCTCAACACCACAAATTTGACGGAGATTTTGGCTGCGCTGAACACTCACCGCATTCAACGTCTGATGGAAAACACAAAAGTTTTTAAAGACTACAAGTGGCCCCTCTTTTCGGCGATCAAATGTGCGAACATCGCACTTCCGAAAGATGTGGCAGAGGCCCATATCGAGAACACTCAAGAGATTCGAACGCGACGGATTGAAGTGACCAAAGATCTTTTTGAAGGTCGAAAGGAATTTGCCGACCTGGAACTGAAATATGTGAGCGCCTCTTACATGACCAATGACCTGACCTTTTCTTTGATCTTTGAACCTTTGGGCGTTTCCACTGCAGACTGGAGCATGGACTTTCGAACCGAAGGAGGTCGTTTTGCCTTTTCGGAACGCTTTGGAACTCCTTTTTTAGCGCGACAAAGCTTTTACTACGAAGCACGAAAAAGGTGGCCCGAAATGGAGGGCTACACCTGTGACCAGTTGGAACAGAAAGCTTTAGAGACAACCTATGATTTGAACCAGATTCAACGAAAACTCACTGGAGAGGAACTTCGAAACAAAGTTCTCTCTCGCTGCTTGGGCTGTCACAGTTCCAGTGAAACCTCCTGGTCCTTGGCCCCTCAGATCACTTTTGATCAGAAAGATCTTCTACTTAAGGATCTGAAAGATCTAAAGCTGACACCGAAGTCTTTTTACAAAAAAGTGGTTCACAACACCGGAGCCCACGCCACGGTCAAAGATCAAATGCCTCCCGGCCAAAGCCTCTCCAACTCCGAAAGAGAAGCTTTGCTTGGTCACCTGAAACAATTGCTTGACCTTTAATAGGTGTATCCAAGCCCCAGCCCAAAGCTTTTATAGTTGTGACTGTAGCTGGCTGTGAACGACAAATGTTTGGTTTGTCTCCATTCCAATTCCGAATAGAGTTTGCCTGAAGTGCCGTAACCTATATTGCTTTGCAAGCGATCTGTCAGTTGGATGGAGTTTTCAAGCTCAAACTCCAAGGGACGCTCTTCAAGAAGAGGCAGATACTTTAAGTTTGCATGAATGCGCAAGGGCAACAGCCAAGTCACTCCTAAGCTTGGAGAAGCTTTGGACTCACTTTTTCCTTCTTGCTCTGCAAGCGCACCAATATAGGCGGTAAAAAATCGCGTCAGGGTGCGGCCCAACTGAAGTTCTGCCTCGTAATCGCCGTCGTAGTTGGCAATTCCGCTGTACTCCATCTGGTAATAGGAGCTGAAAAACTTTCCTTCCAGTCTTGAATAATTGGACTGAGCCAGCAATTTGTTTCGAAAGTAAAACTGAGATGGTGAATCAAACTCTTTTGAATTCTTTCGCATTTCGACAAACTTCTCTGGACCGGGAGTATCTATGTAGCGAACGGTTCGAGTCATCCCATCCATCATATGGTAAAGAATGTGACAGTGAAAAAACCAATCTTTCTCCTCTGTGGCTTCAAACTCAATGGTGGTCGTGCTCATTGGAGCCACATTCACGGTGTGTTTTAAAACCGACCATTCTCCCTGTCGGGTCATCACTCTAAAAAAATGACCATGAAGATGCATGGGGTGATTCATCATGGTTGTATTTCTCATGACAAAGCGCACCCGTTCTCCCTTTCGAATCTTGATATAAGTCTCGGGACCCAGCGGACGGCCATTGATGGTCCAAACGTAATTTTCCATGTTCCCATTGAGAGTGAAAGGAATGATTCGCAAGGTTTCATCTTTGGAGCGCATGATCTTTGTCTTGGATTTCAACAATCCATAGGTGAGCTCGTTGTAAATGGGCGTCGGTGTGGAAGAAATCAAATTGTTCTTACGGGTTTCAGGAGCTTGGTTCATAATTCGATCCACTTCTCCCATTCCATGGGCATGGCTGTTCATCTTCTTCATGTTCATCGAGTGCCCCTTATGAGAAGATGTGTGAGAAGAAGCCTGTGAAGATTTGAATTGGTATTCCAAATCTTTTGGAAGGTCCGCAAACTCATTTTGGTAGGACATTTTAAACTCCTGCCAGAATCCCATGCGCGGCATTCCCATCATGGCTCCCATAGAAACCCCTGTGGGATCTTCCCAAGGCATCTTTGGTGCGTTCACAATTTTGCTGTTTTGAGGACCTAGAAAAACAGAACTGTATCCGGAATTGTCAAAGGAGGTGGCTCGCAATTCCAATTGATGGCCAGCCTTCAGATCTACCAGGACGTCATAGGTTTCTGCCACGCTCATGGGCAATATGTTTACTTTTATAGGTTCTACAGGAAGACCGTCCGCCGCAACAACTGTTATCGGTCCTCCGGCGTAAGTGACTTTATAAATGGAAGTCGCAGATCCATTGATCAATCTTAACTTCACCCGTGAAGGGAGATTTCCCTGTTCATACAAATGAATTTGCGGTTGACCATTGGCTGTGAAAAAATCGTAGGCCACATCCGAATAATCCATCCCTCCCATTCTTTGCAAACTGCTGCGAAATTTTGTCCATACCGTTCCCTTTTTTAGGGCTCGCCACCAGGATTGGACCGTGTCTGTGTAAATGTCGTAGTAGTCACCGTCTCTTTTAAGGTTTCGATGAATGTCGGCCCCTTTTTCATGGGACAAATCCGAAAATAAAATGGTTTTCTCTGGCAGCTTCGAAGGACTTTCTTTCGGAAGAATTCGAATGGCCCCATAGACTCCATCTTCTTCCTGAAACATCACATGAGAGTGATACCAATAGGTGCCCGTTTGCTTGATGGGAAATTCATAAATTTTTTCCGCTCCGGACTCGATGGGAAGAGAATTCACCAAGGGCACTCCATCTTGATCATTGGGAAGCAAGATCCCATGCCAGTGAAGAAGCGTCTTCCCCGAGGTTTGATTGAGCACCGTGATTCGAGCAGTGTCTCCCTCATGAAAGGTCAGCTCTGGTCCGGGAATGGAGCCGTTCACCATGATCTTTTGGCTGAAGGTTTGGCCTTCCACCTGAACGGATCCCTCAGCAATCACCAGCTTGTATTCGACCACCTTTGCCTGCCCGGCAAAGCCCCACAACAAAACAACAAGTCCAACTCCGAAGATACGGATAAAGTTCATAGATGTGTCCCTTCTGGTCCATTGATACTGCTAAGGAGCCCGAATGGCCTTGTAAAATATATCCTCTCCTTTATAGATCGCCCATGATAAATTTGTGACATCTTTTTTATTAGAATCCGCGAAGGAGGATCGCTTTGAAATTTCAAATCTCAAAATTTTTGCCCTGCGCTTTGATTTTTTTAAGCGTTGCCGCACAGGCTTCTCCCTCTCAAGAGGTTGCGGATCAAGTGCTTCAAAACCTTTTGAACTTAGACCAAAGTGATTGTGATGTTCGCATCGAAAGTCAAAACTTAGAGCTGCTTCGAATTGAAGCCAATGCCTCCAATGCCAATTCTGGGGAATCCATTCAAGTGTATTTGCCTTCCTATGAATTTCAAAGTACCGAAGAGGGATGGATTCTAGAACGGGAGATTGAATTGAGGACAAAGAACTATCATCCTTACTTTCCCCGCTGGACTTACGGTTCTGAAATTGAGTCTCTTGAATACAATCATTTGAAGCACCAACTGATTGTGCGCATCACTCCGGCGGTGATTGCTCCCTGGAGGAGTTTTGTGTTCTCATGCAAGGGTCGCCCTCAAGAAAGGTGGTTTTGAGATGAATGATTTTCCAAGAAATGACACCCACACAATGACTGTGGGATATATTTTGTGGATTTTTGGTTTTCTTGGGGCTCACCGTTTTTATTATGGAAAACAGATCAGCGGATCCATTTGGTTTTTGACTTTTGGGTTGTTTGGAATTGGATGGATCATTGATTTGATTTTGATTCCCGCCATGGACCGCAAAGCCGATCGTAAATACACTTCGGGCAGATATGATTATTCTTTGGCATGGCTGCTCTTGGTCTTCTTAGGAGCCTTGGGACTTCACCGTTTTTACATGGGAAAAATTCTGACCGGATTGATCTATTTGTTCACTTTGGGATTGTTTGGTTTTGGTCTGCTTTATGACCTATGGACCCTCAACAGTCAGTTGGACGAGCTGAATCGCCTGGGGCCATAGGACAATGGTCTAAAGAGCGCGCCTTTTGACGTGCCTCACCGAGTGGTCATCTTTAGAATGAGAGCATGAAAGTATTCATTGCGTTCCTTTCAATCCTGGCTCTTTCGTCTTGCATCTCCACTCAAAAAAATTCCAACTTCGGAAATCGAGAACCTCAAAGTGAAGACTGCCCCATGTGTTCCTTTTGGACGGGCTCGTCAAAAACCTTGGGTCTTCAAGTCGATCGCAATTCCGTGTGCTCGGAACCTTTTGAATCCATTTGCTCTGAAGAAGGAAATGCGAAAAAAATTCTTCAGGTTTCCAACGACTGGAAAGCTCTAAGTTACAAAAATTATATGTATGGAATGGAGCGGGTCCTTCGCGAAACCGGGCACTACAGTTTTAAGTCTTTCCTAACAGAACAGTTTGAACAAAATCTAGTCTTTATCACCAATTTCACTGATGACGAGGCCAAAGGACTTCTGCGAACGGCCCCAGAGCAAGATCCCGTTTCTTCTTACATTCTTTCGAAGCGAGATCAAAAGGTTGCGACCTGTGAGTCTGAGATAAATAATCTTTCAGATTATTTTGTCGACTCAGAACAAAAATTGAAGGCGTTTCTAAAAAAGACAGAATACTTCCAACGCCCCCACCAAACATCGCTATCCCTATTTTTTAAGAATAATTTTTCCTACTTTATCCAGACTGCAGTTTTGAAATGCAATATTGTGAGAAATCATTTGAAAAAAAATCCCAATTTAGATCCTCGGCTCAAGAATCTTTTTGAAAAAGCAATTGAAATTGATTTGTGCAACTCCCCCACTCTCTCACATAAGATCATTCTAAAATATCTCAATGATGAAATCCAAGACGCAGATCTTGAACATATGATCCAAGAAGCCATAAATCTCATTTCTATCCAAATCTCTACAGATTCCCTCCTTGCAAATAGGAATGAATTTGGAATTAAAGCTAAGCTTGCAAAAATTCAAATCAGTGATCTCTGCTCGACTTATCAATCTTCAGTGCAAAGTCGAATAGATCTCATTGTTTCAAAGACTCAGGAACACTACCAAATTTCAGAATTGGGTTTGACAGAGCTGATGCGCTCAACCTTTGACAAAAATTCCTATGACAAAATGAAGTGGATCTTTTTTGCTGCCAAGTCGGGACTCCTTTCCTTCTTGAAACAAAATCCCGTCTCCGAGGAGCTCTCTAAAAAGTGGACGGAAAGCATCGAACAGGTTCATCTTTGGTGGCCGGAAATGCCCTCGGAAGAATCTTTCTCATATTCCACAGAACCTGGTTTTGAAAAAATTCGAATTATAGACCCTCTCGAACTGACATCTACCCATCCATCTTTCCTTGCTGCTCAAATTGGATATTCCGATCAGCTCAATGCTTTTTACACTTCCGTTTCGGGCATCACTCCCAGTGAGGTTCACATTCTTCCTTCCATTGTATACCTGAGCGACTCATTTCCATTGAGCGTCTTCCATGTTACCGCACACGAACTTGGACATCACCTTGATCCCTTTGTCGGAGAGACAAATGGTCTTTCCACATTAAAAGCTTTCAAAACTTTGACCTCCTGTTACTCTAAACCTGATTCCTTTGCTTTAAAGCCTCCGCAGTCTGGCGAAACCATAGCGGACTACTTAGCTTCCGAATCCCTTGTTGAACTCTACAGGAACCCAAAAATGGCGCCCCTCCTCCCTCAGGCCGGCACTTCCATGACAATGTTCTGCATCTTTGCCAATGAACGCAAAAACGTGATCACAGAGCAAAAAGCGGCGCATCCCGAACCCTTTTACCGTGTGGATGCGATCGCTTTTGCCAATCCAAGGTTCAGAGAACTCTTTGGCTGCAACTCCAAAGGGACCTATAGAATGTGTTCACTGCAACCTGCTCAAGGAGAATTTGGTCCATGAAGTTTTTTATATTAATTGTAAGTTTGTCCTCTCTGACATTTTCAATGGGTGCCTCCGCAAAGAAGACACAAGATCTTGTGGCGAGCTTTAATCTTATCGACCAACATCGAACTCCAAATTGGTTCGATGTGTACTCCACAGGCGATAACCTCCTGATTCATCTAAAACACAGTGTAAAGGGAAATGTGACTTGGAGAAATACAGTTCCCGGCTCATCATTGGCCGTGATTCACAAAATTGTGGAGCAGGAGATTCAGACCTCTCTCAAGAAAAGCGAGAAACCTTGCACGAAGAGTCAGAGTTTTGGAAAAATTCAATTTCAGCCCAATCTGTACTCTTTGCAACTGTGCAATGGAAACATGAGGCATATCGCTCTTTCCTATCGAATTTTAAAACTATTCAGGACCCAAGAGTCCAAGTCTCCATTGTCTTTTTAACGTGCTGCTGCAGCGAATTGGGGATTGGCTCTCAGATCAAAACTGAATCATAATTGCATCCATGAAATCCACATCCCTTACTGATGCAATTTCGCTCATTCCCAATGGTTCTCGAATTTTTGTTCATGGAGGAGCTGCCACTCCAAATGCCCTCCTTCGGGAACTTGTCCTTCAAGCGAACCAGAAATCTGATCTGACGATGATTCACCTACATACAGAAGGACCTGCCGAGTACGCGCAGCCTCAGTATTCCAACACCTTTCGAGTGATCAACCTTTTTGTCGGGTCCAATGTGCGAAAGCAAATGGACTATAAACACATCGATTATTTGCCCTGCTTTCTTTCGGAAATTCCAGGATTGTTTTTGTCGGAACAATGCCCTCTGGATGTGGCACTTTTGCACGTTTCTCCTCCCGATCGGTTCGGATACTGCAGCCTGGGCGTGAGCGCCGATGTGGCGGTGGCGGCCGCCTCTCGATCTGAAATTTTAATTGCTCAAGTGAATTCCAAAATGCCGCGGCTTCATGGGGATGGCCTCATTCATAAGAGTCAATTTCACGCCATGGTGGAAATGGATGAAGAATTGCCCCAACTGAAATCTCCGGTGCCCTCAAAAAGTGTTCAAAAAATTGGACGCTTTGTTGCCGAACTGATTGAAGATGGGTCTACTTTGCAAATGGGAATTGGATCCATTCCTGATGCGGTAACACGGGAGCTGACTCAACACAAAGATCTGGGGCTTCACAGCGAAATGTGGTCTGACGGCGCTCTTCGACTGATACAAAATGGAGTCATCAACAACTCTCTTAAAAAAATCCACCCGGGAAAAAGTGTTTCAACTTTTTTGCTCGGATCCAAAGAACTTTATGACTTTGTCGATGACAATCCCTCGGTTTTGAATTTGGCCGTGGATTATGTGAACAATCCCATCAACATTGCCAGAAATCCAAAAGTGGTTGCCATCAACTCGGCGGTGGAAGTGGATTTGACCGGGCAGGTGTGTGCAGATTCCGTGGGTCACAAGATCATTTCGGGTGTGGGTGGACAAATGGATTTTATGAGAGGGGCGGCCCTTTCAAAAGGCGGAAAACCCATCATCGCCATGGAAAGTCTTTCTCGCAATGGAGTCTCGAAGATCGTGGCCCAGTTAAAACCTGGAGCCGGAGTTGTTACAACCCGGTCCCACGTGCACTTTGTGGTGACCGAATTCGGAGTGGCCGAGCTTTATGGAAAAACTTTGGGAGAGCGGGCCAAAGCATTGATCGAAGTGGCTCATCCAGACCACCAGGAACAGCTGGAGAAGGATTTCTGGCACAGCCACTGCTAAATTTCTGAAGACGGCGAATTTGACGGGGCTTTGCTACCAAAAAGTGCATGGCACCTTTTTGAGAGAGATTCTAGATCACATCTGAAACCAGATAAGCCGTATACGCGAAGTAGGACAACAGCAAGACGCCACCTTCAAGTCGATTGATGCGACCCTGCCCTCGAAATCCATAACCAAATAAAAAGAGCGAAAGAGTCAAAACCGTCATAACGCCTACGTCTCTATAAAAAATTTCTTTCTCAATACTAAAAGGATGGATGACACCGGAAATACCCACCACAGCCAAAGTGTTGAAAAAATTAGAACCCAGCACGTTTCCCAGCGCAATGTCCGGCTCCCCTTTGCGAGCTGCAATGATCGAGGAAGCCAACTCCGGCAAAGATGTTCCAACGGCAATGACGGTAAGCCCAATAATCACATCGGAAACGCCCAAAGATGTTGCAATTCCCACTGCCCCATAAACCAAAATACGCGAGCTAAAGATCAAGACCAGAATTCCAAAAACCAACATTAAGAAAGACTTCTTGATAGACACTTGTCCTTCTCCAAGCTCAACCTTCATCTCCGCGGAGAACGCATCCTTGTCCCCCTTTAGACCTTCCCAAATGGTCCAAGCCATTACTCCTGTAAAAATGAGCAAGAGGATCACTCCTTCAAGTCGAGTCAGTTTCAAATCAATCAACGAGCCAATTCCAATCACAGTGACAAAAAACAAAATGGGAAGCTCTTTCCGTAAGATTTGTGAATGAACCGATATGGGCATCAACAACGCTGTCACTCCTAAGATCAGTGCAATGTTGGTTATATTTGATCCGTAAGCATTTCCCAAAGCAATTCCAGGATTCCCCTGCAAGGAAGAAAGAGCGGACACAACCATCTCCGGAGCAGAAGTTCCAAAGCCAATGATGACCATTCCAATAAGCAGTGGTGACATTCCATAATATCGAGCCACACTTGATGCACCATCAACGAACTTGTCTGCGCTCCAAACCAGCAGAACCAATCCCGATAAAATTGAAATTGAAAATAAAAGCAAAAAAACCTCTTTTTATCGTTTTTATTAAAGATTTTCGCCCACGTAAATTCAAAATTTTCCAAAGCATTGCGCGAAACAGACATGACTGAAAGTCACGCTGCTGCTTGCTCAAAAGGCACTCAAAATAAAGCCCATATAACTGAGAAGCAATACAAATCCCTGAAACCTCGAAATCACCCAATTGGTTTTAACAAAATAGAGAAGAATCAAACTGAAGAACAGCATCACCGGAATTGTGTAAGTGACACTCTCTTCAGCCACAGTAAGCAAAGCAAAGGATCCTGAGGCCCCCCCAATAAAAAGGATATTGGCAATGTTGCTTCCAATGACATTTCCCACAACGATCCCTCCTTTGCCCTTTCTCGCTGCGGCAACAGAAACCATCAGCTCAGGAAGAGATGTTCCCAATGCAATCAACGTAAGCCCAACGATATTATCAGGAATACTGAATCTCTGGGCTGTCCACAAAGCCTCTTCGATCAAATACTTTGCCCCAAAAACAATCAAGCCTCCAGAAACTCCCAGAACTATAAAGTCCTTGAACATACGGCTCACAGGGCCTACAGATGCTGATCTTTCCCCCGTGGTGGAATAGGATCTCCCTAGAGAAGGAAGATTCATTTTCAAACTCTGCTTCACAGGTTCCACATACTCAAAATCAAAGACAAATTTCATGAAGTCTCGAAAGTGATAGGCTCGATCGCGAACAGACGACAGAATAACGAAAAATATGTACATCAGATACAACAGCAAGAAAATACCCGACTCAACCTCGTTGATGCGATTGTCTAGGGAGAACAAAAAAAACAAAGCCGTACTGGCAATCATGATAAGGCCGTCCCGATCATGCATTTTTGCATCTGTTTGAATGGATCTTAGGAGCGCGGAAAGACCCAGAATCAAACCGATGTTTGCAATATTGCTTCCCACAATGTTTCCCACAATCAATTCCGGAGCCTGATTCAATGAAGCGGATATGGATGAAGCCAACTCAGGAACACTCGTTCCTATCGAGGTTATTGTCAGCCCGATCACCAAGTCACTGACTCCGAGTCGTTTGGCGATTTTCGCAGACGATTCAACAAAAAGATCCGCACCTTTTGCAAGAGCCACAAGAGCCACAAGAAAAATTCCAAAATGAATGAGCATCAAGAATCTCCCTTTTGAAACTTATGGAGCATCACTGTCAAAGCCGGCATGATTAAAGTGCCGATGGCGGTGATCGAAATCAAAGACGTGTAGATAAGGCTATCAATGACTTTCAATTGGAAGGCAATATATCCAACAGACACGGCAACTGTCAGACGGGTTGAGGACAGCATACCAAAGAGGAGAGATTCCCGCTTGTTAAAGCCAACGAGACGAGCCCCCAGAGTTCCAAACAATACTTTTGACAGGAGAGCTGCCAAAACAATTCCTAGAAACACGACATTTGCGCTTTTGATTTCATGGACAAATGAAAAATCCAAGTCCAAACCAACCAAAAACAGAAATATTGGAACAAAGAATCCGTAGCCGATGGTCCTTAGTTTGTCTCGGACGTCATCAATATCAGGAATTGACGTCAGACAATAGCCAATCAAAAAAGAGGAAATGATCGATGGGACATCCAACATGGAAAAGACAAAAGTCACAAGAAGAAGTACGGCAAGAATCAATCTCAACCGCCCCTCATGTTCTTTTCTCTCTGAAAACCTCTGAAAAAAATAAGATATCACCTCCGGCAAGAATAAGCGCAGGACGACAACCAGTGAGACAAGAAGCCCGAGCAATATGGGCAAAGAAAAGCGGTGATGGGGTTCAATATTCTTAAATATGAGAAAAGCAATCATTGCTCCAAATAGATCCAAAAGACCCGCAATGGATCTGACAACCTTCTCAAAATCCGGGTTTCCTTCTCCCAGCTGTTCTGCCGTAGAAGAAGAAATCAATATGGAGGATGTCAAAAACATGGCTCCCACAAAAAGGCTCGCAGAAAGATCATAGTTCAAGTTAATAGGGATCAAGAAGCCGATGATCGCCGGGAAAATGCCACTGAAAGAGAAGAGAATCAGCCCCCTTTTGTTAAAGACTTGAGAGCGATAATCGGGTGATTCGAAACCAGCCAAAAGCATTAGAAAATTGGCTCCTACAAATGCGAGCATTCTTAAGGTTTCATTGGGAGCAACATAGTCAAATGCATTGGGGCCAGCTAGAAATCCGGCCCAAATTAAAGATGTGGCAAAGGGAAGATGAAACCATTTAAAAAGTGAAGGCACAAGAAGTCCAAAAAACAAAACCAATCCCAATATCGGAAGTATTTCCGTTGAGTAATCCACTACTTAAACCTCAAAATAGACTGACCTATGAGGGGCACAAGACTAAATCCAAACACCGTCAGCCACTCATAAAAAGTCAACGGCACAAGATCGAGTGTCGCTTGCGCAAAAGGAAGATGAACACTTCCCACAAAAAGAACCAGACAGATTGAAATTGCACCCCAAACGTATGGATTCCTGGAAATCTCATTAAAAACAAAACTGGAGTCAGACTTTCTCAAATTGAATACATGAAACACCTGAGAAAGCCCTAAAGTCAAAAATGAGAGCGTTACGACCTTCTCAAAGGGTGTTTCAATAAAAAAAGTAAATAAAGAAAAAACGCCGAACACGGTTGCCGTAATAAGACTTCCGTACACGAAAATAAAAATCCAATGGGATTTTTCGAGTATTTTTTCCTGAGAACCTCGGGGTGGGCAAAGCAGATAGGAGTGATCTCCTTTTCCCATCCCTAGCGCCAACGCGGGAAAAACGTCAGTCACCAAATTGAGAAAAAGAATCTGCAGGGGCATAATTGGAAGCTGAGAACTAAAGACCGAAGCAATTCCTACGACAAAAACTTCACTGATGTTGCATGAAAGCAAATAGATCACAAATTTTCTGATGTTGGAAAAAATCACTCGCCCCTGCTCCACAGCAAAAACAATGGTTGAAAACCTATCGTCCCTCAAAATCATATCCGAAGCTTCCTTAGCCACTTCAGTTCCACGTTGACCCATTGCCACTCCAATGTCCGCCTTCTTAAGAGCTGGGGCATCATTCACCCCATCTCCAGTCATGGCCACAACGTATCCCTGGCTTTGATAGTGCCCGACAAGACGAAGTTTTTGTTCGGGACTGAACCGACTAAATATCGATGTTTTCTCCAATCGTTTTTTAAGACTGTCCGACCACTCTCCTTCAAGCTCTGATCCGGAAACTGGAGTGAGAGTATCTAAGGGCAAACCAATGTCCTGCCCAATTTTTACCGCAGTCCCTGCCTGATCTCCTGTTGCCATAATCACTCGAATCCCCGCCTCTTGACACTGATCGATCGCCAGAGGAACATCCTTCCTTGCGGGATCAATGAGTCCGATCAAACCAAGAAATCTTAAGTTCTTGTAGGGCTCTTCCTTTTTTTGCGAAGTTTCCTTGTCAGCCATCGCCAAAACGCGAAGTCCCCTCGATGCCAATGCTTCATTCTGTCGAAGCCATCGCTCCCTTTCTTTTTCACTCGATAGACTCTGAGAAATAACTGCTTCTGGAGCACCTTTGACGGCAATCAGATATTTGCCACTCAGATGATGAATGGTGGCCATCATTTTGGTTTGCGCATCAAAAGGAACCTCGGAATCACGAGGATATTTTTTCTTGAGAACTTCCTCGTTCACTAGAACATCCGCAGAGAGACGGAGCAGGGCAATCTCCATAGGATCTCCCATCTGAGAGTTCTCTGTGAATGTAGCATCATTGCAAAGTCCAGCCACTTCAATCAATCTCGTAAGATCAGCACTCATTTCCGAAGAAGAAAGAGCTTCGTTGTTTTTGTGAAGCTCTTGCCTTTTTGTGTGGTCATTCCATTTCACAGAAAAAAGGTCTTCAGATGTCAAAACTTCAGAAACCGTCATCTTGTTTTCCGTGAGCGTTCCGGTTTTGTCAGTGACAATGATGCTGGTTGCTCCCAAAGTCTCCACCGCTGAGAGTTTATTTACCAGGGCATTTCTTCGCGCCATCGTCCAAAGTCCTTTTGCCAGAGCAATGGTCGCCACAATGGGAAGACCTTCAGGCACAGTGGCAACAGCTAAGGCGATGGCTGTTTGAACCATCAAAATGGGATCTTTTCCAGTCAACAGGCCGCTGAGAAAAACAAAAATAGAGATAACCAGAGTCAGCCACAGAAGCCTTCGTCCCAAATGGTCCAGCCGCTTTTCAAGCGGCGTTACTTCTTCTTTCGCCGCTGAGGTCAAAGAGGCAATTTTCCCAAGCTCTGTGCTCATTCCTGTACTGGTTGCGACGGCTCGACATACCCCCTTTGTGATGTGGGTGCCCTTCATCAACATGTTTGTCCGGTCAGAAATGCCTTCCACGTGCTCAATTCTATCTTTAAACTCTTTTTCCACCGGCACGGACTCACCGGTAAGGGCCGACTCATCGGCATTCAGGTTGTGACTTTCAATGATTCGAAGATCTGCAGTAACCACATCTCCAGCTTCCAACAAAAGAATGTCCCCGGGGACCAAATCCTCCGAAGATATTTTCATCTGCCGTCCCTCTCGAATCACACGACACAAAGTTCTCCCCATCTTTCGAAGAGACTCCATTGAAGAAATGGCTCTGACTTCAGTAACAAACCCAATCAGTGAGTTGATCAGAAGCACCAAGAGGATTGCCAATGCATCGGAAAGATCACCGGTCAGAACTGCCACCAAAGCCGCCATAGCAAGAAGGCCAACCAGAAGGCTTTTAAATTGCCTGAGAAAGATAGAAAGCCAAGTGGGGGGCTTTTTTGTCTCAATTCGGTTCTGGCCAAATTCGACTTGGCGTTGCTTCACCTGGTCCAAACTCAATCCTCGTTCTGGATGAACTTCAAGCTGGGCAAGCAGGGATTGCATTGGCAGATTCCAAGGATTTTGAATTTGACTTCTCATGGCAGAAGCCGAATAAGTCCTTTTTGTTCTCTAAGCAAGAGCAGAATCCAAAAAGTTCACTCACTCAAGTTTTAATGTGTTTTCAAGTCCTCTCCGGTCATACACATCAACATCCACTCCCCCTTTTTCTCAGAGCCAAGGAGGGCTAGAATCTTATTCAAAGGCCCTTAAAAGAAGGGGATCACCAAGTTTCTTTTTTGCTTTTCGATTCTGCCCCTCAGCCCAGCCCCTGACCTTGCAAAAGAACCCCAGGAAGCCATCTAGATCCATTGATCTCGAATTCTTTGATGTGCTCTTTGGAGTGTTTCTTTCCACTCTCCCCAAACCTTTTGATGAAGGATTTCAAAAGATTCGTAAAAAAGAGATTCTTGAGGGCTTGAAGTCCTCGGCATGTATCCAAAGGTCCACCACCCCATCACTCGATTGAGGAGAAGGGTTGGTCGCCCTAGAGCTCCGGCCATATGAGCCGGACCTGAATCCACACTGACAACCAGATCCATCTGAGAGAGAAATCCTGCCAAATCCATGGGAGTTGAAATGTGAGGGTAAAAACTCTGAATTCGAGAATCGTTGAGAAAGTTCTTCTGCGATGGGCCATTCATGGTAAAGAAATCGATTCTCTGAAGCTCTTCTTCGGAAAAAAGATTCAAAAAAAACTCCACATCTTTTTGCTTGAGGCTTCTCAAATGGTCCTCGGCAAATTCCTCACGGCCTAAAGTGCAAAGCGCCACTTTGAGTGGCTTTGATGACCGCACCAGACTCCTCCATTTTGGCAATACTTCTTCTGGCGCCGTCAAGAAGGGCTTGCGAGGAATTTGATGAGGCCCCATTTTCAGAAGGCGAGGGGCGCTCATCAGAGGAAGCCAGAAATCAAAATCACAAAATTCAATTCCCTTGAGATCCACCTGAGCGGACACTCCGGGCAGTTGCCGAAAAAGCGGAAAGAGCTGCCCGTCCGTGGCCAGAAGAACTCGCGCACCCAATTTCTCAAACGGACTGACAAATCGAGAAAAACAAATGACATCTCCAAGTCCACCTTCGCTTGCCACAAGAAGAACCTTACCCTCTAAATCTTCTCCATTCCAAAGAGGTCTTTTCTGAGTGAGAAGTGCACCTCCATAAACGCCAAAACCCCGGGAAGAATCAAAAAGTTCCAGAGCTTTTTCCCACTCTCCAACACCCAAAAGGATGCGAGCCATGTAGAATCGATGGACTGGATTTTCGACTTTAAATGAGCGTTGTGCAAACTCTTTGGCTTTAAGGCTGTTTCCTCGATGGGCTTCTATCAAAGCTTTAAAGAAAAGCTTTTCTTCTGTGGACAACTCTGGAGATTGAGCCTCCTGCAGCATACGCTCCGCTCGATCCAAGTCTGTGGCTTTCATGGCTTCCACTATCGCTTCCACAGTTAGATCTTGCGGGGAGCATTCGAAACTGTCAATTCTTCTTGGATGGCCCTTTAATCTAGAAAAATGAGAAGCGAGCTCATCATTTCATGGGTTCTGCATGATGGTTTGGGCTTTGGATGCCTTCTAAGAAACAAGAGACTTGGAAATGGAAAAGTGGCTTTTTCACTATATCGAAGTCCCCAGGACCTCTTATTGACTTGGCAGAACTTTGCTTTATTAAATACGATTCTATTGTTCCTAATTCGGTGTGATTCTTTTTCTTTTCATCCAATGCTATTTCTATCGTGTCAGGAGCCCGAATGGATGATTTTCAACTTTTAATACAATTTCATATCAATGCGGAAAGACAAGGTCCTGGAGGAGAAAGGGAAACTCTTCAGGCCATGGAACTCGCAGGTCTAGATCGATCGAAAAAACTCAAGATCGCAGACATTGGGTGTGGTACTGGCGCTTCAACTTTGGTTTTGGCTGAGAATTTGAACGCAGACATCACCGCGATTGATCTTTTTCCTGAATTTCTTGAAGTTCTTAAGTCTCGACTCCGTAAAAGGGAGCTTGAAAGCCAAGTGACACCAAGGGCCCTCTCAATGGAAGAACTCCCTTTTGATCCAGAGGAATTGGATGTGATTTGGTCGGAAGGAGCCATCTACAATATGGGCTTTGAACGTGGTGTACAAAAGTGGCGCCCTTTTCTAAAAAAAGGGGGAATTCTTGCCGTTTCTGAGATCACCTGGCTCACCGCCGCTCGTCCTCCTGAAATTGAAGAGCATTGGAAAAGAGAATATCCAGAAATTGCAAGGGTGTCAGAGAAGATAAAGGTATTGGAAGATGCTGGGTATAAGCCCCTGGGATATTTCCCTCTACCCACATCCTGTTGGATCGCAAATTACTACTCTCCCATCGAGGATCGATTTGAAAGCTTTCTAAAAGGGCAGAACAACTCAGAACAGGCGATTCAGATTGTTGATGGTGAAAAGAAAGAAATTGAGCTCTACAAGAAATACCACGACCACTACAGCTATGGATTTTATATTGGACAAAAACTTTAGATGATTTGGCTCTATATCATTCGATCCATTTTATTGCGATAAGGTACATTTACCTCTAGTTGATCGAATCAATTGATGAACAAGACATCCGCAGTGTTCTTTTGCCTGATATTGACCATGTATGCTTGCCTGACAGCGCTGTGCTTTGTCGAAACTCTTGATTTCATGACCAATGAAAATCGTTATATTTTGCTTGGAATAGAAGTCACCGGATACACCGCAATTTCACTTTATTTGTTTAAATCTCACCGCATGAAAGGTCTTCGATCGATTTGATGGCCCTGCCTTTTTTTATTTGAAAGAAAAGTTCTTAATACGATTATTTTTGCGGACGAGCCCACTGGAAATTTGGATTCAGTAAGTGGCAATTTGGTCATGAATTTGTTTAAGAGAATAAATAGAGCACACGGAACCACCATCATTTATGTCACCCATGACGAGATCTTCTCCAAAATGGCCCCACGAAAAATCACCTTAGTCGACGGTCGCATGATTTAACCCGCCGAGAAGCGCAACATCATGTTGCCCAGATTTCCCTATATAAGTGAATTGCGGGGTTGATTTTGATCCTTTCTTTCGAAAGAATCTATGCAAGTACCATTTTCAATATTTGGTCTCTTAACTTGAAGGTGGCCCTTGAGAGTTCCATTGGCATTAGGAATTTCCATATTTTTTCTGGTTTTTTCCGCATTTTCGAATGCGGCAACCCAATACATTCAAGTGGATGATTTGGATGCCAATACTCACAATGGCGAAAGTTTGATATTTAAAGGCGGTGATGCTTACAAGGTCCTACAGATCTTACCCCAAGATTCCATCTACAGTGGATCTCGGCGATTGACAGTGACCAGTAAGGATCGCTCCTTTACCATTTCCTGCATGGCAAAGAGCAAACAAATTGGAGATCGAACTTTTAAGATAGATCCTTCTTCAACGGAATGTCGAATTGTGATCGATAAGAGTTTTAAGCCCGCGAATGAACCGGAAACTCCAAAGGTCTGGAACCCAGGCATTTCGCAAAACTAAATCTTTCTCGTTGGCTTGCAAGTTGATGGGGTGAAACCCAAAATTCGCTTCACTGCAAAACACCTCCCCCCAATCGATCTGACCCTACTGCAACTCCGCGAAGCGAGTCCAGTTGTTTGGATCAAACTTAGGATTGTCAGCCCTTGGATGACAGATCTTGTCCCCGGTTGTCCATCCGAGCATGACCACTTCCAGCAGAAAAACGTCCATAAAACTCTCCCTTCCTGTAGACTTAAAGATAACAGCAAGTCTCTCATAATGATTCGGTTTAAACGATTTATGAATCTGCTTTTATCTATTTTACCTATGTATAATTTTGCCCGATGATCTCCGTAACAATCATTTCAGACTCAATCAGGAGGTCAAAAGTGAAAAAACACATGAATTCTACATTGCTCACCTTGTAGGCACGCTTCCAGATGGGCCAGAGATATCAAAGCAAGATATAGAGGATGCACAAAAAATGTGGGGCAATGCAGTGGTGGAAATCGGCAAGGCAAAAAATCCCAAGAAGGTTGCAAAGAAGGCCGCCGAAACTGCCTACGCTTTTGAGTTCGGGCCCATCCAATTTAAGCCCACACTGACTCATGGGGAATCGACCTTTCACCCTGACTTGGAAGGCACATTGTCTTACTTTGTGGGAGGCAATAAAAAGTATCAAGGTGACAAAGGATTTGCGCTCAAGCCGTGGACAAAGGTTCGCTTTGACAATCACAACATTAAGATCTTTGGCAACAAAGCCATCGCCATGGGCCACTATTACTTCACTGACAAGGCCACTGGACAAGAGACAAAGGTTGAATACACAAAAGGTTACGTAAAAACTGCGGATGGTCGCGTGTTGATCTTTTTGCAAGATTCATCACTGCCCTACTCTCCTCCTTCAACCAGAGTTTCTTCAAACTAGTCTTTTCATCCTGATGGTCTGGTTGTTCTTTGGAACACCAGACCATCAAACTCATTGAAATCGGAGCCAACGAACCATGGACTAAACATGAGATGAATTAAGTTTTAGATGAGATCATAGCCGATTCCCGTAAGCGATCTGGATCAACAGCATCAAAAATTCTTCGATCTTTCTGATCTCTGCCAATTTCTCCAATACAATCTTCACGGAGAGAAGTTCTTTGCATCGGTAAAGCAAATCCGACCGTGCCATTTCTCGAATCGCCGGTTTAGCAAACCTGGTCTGAGATCCTAACATTTTCATAGATGTTTTCCATGAAAGCTCTATGCAATATTTAAATCTTTGGATACAGGCATCACGAGCAATTTTAAATTTGTATTCATCCCATTGGGCCTGAGATGCAAACTCCAATGCCTCCGTCAGTGTTTTCAGGGCCTTTTCAATTTCCGTTACAGTCATAAGAGAGATAGATGCTCCCTAAATTTAAATACTCGATGAATGAACACTTATACTTTGTCAGAATGAATCTAGGACCGTCAAACATGACTCACAAAGAGAAACGAGAGCCCAAATTCCTAGACACGAGTCAGTTGAAAATCCACGAAACGAGAGGTGAAGGGAGCGTACAAATGGTACGTGACCGAACCCGAGTTGAAGTGGAGTTTTCAAATGACGAAGTGGATAGGAATTGGGGCGATCGACGGGGCTTGAACCCGCGACACTCGCTCAACCCTTGGTGCCTCGCTGACCTCGTTTCTCTTTGTGAGTTTTAGAGGGATTTGACGAAGTGAGATTTCTTTTGGAAGGCAAAGGGGTGTTGTCCATTAAGCTTCACCAAAGGGGTGAACCATGTCTTTATTGACCACGGCTGAGTTTGAAAAGGCCTTAAAGACCTTGGGTGAAGCTTTGGATTTTGCAAATCAAGTTCAATCAGATGAGTGCAAGTTTAAAATCGCCCGAGATGCTTGTATTCAAAGGTTTGAATACTGCATAGAGTTGTCGTGGAAAACTTCGATGAAGCTCCTTGGATCTCAGACCAAGTTTGCCAAACCGGCGATCCGAGAGATGGCTCGATCCGACTTGATTGAGTCTGCAGAGATTTGGTTGGATTTTATTGAAGTGCGAGATAACTCCAGCCATTCCTATGATGAAGATGTGGCAAAAAAGGTCTTTTTCCAAATTCAAAAATTTAGAGGCGAAGCGAATCATCTTTTGGATCGCTTGAAATCCCTTTCATGAAGTGTCGAATTTCCAGTGAGCATTTTCAGATTCTGCAAAATTTGGTTTTAAAACCTTTGTGGAGAGAGGGTGCTAAGGTTTACATTTTTGGATCTCGATCCCAAGGAACTCACCATCCTTATTCCGATGTGGATTTAATATTTAAATCAGAGAAAGAAGTGCCGCAAATTTTGATCTCTAAAATCAAGCAAGACATCGAA
>MDTD01114660.1_pt1 | contig 38564 bp, 25 predicted proteins | sample 811221 | NCBI WGS metagenome assembly MDTD01 (sample SAMN05326646, study PRJNA326480) | marine metagenome | isolation source: seawater | place: Pacific Ocean: South West | collected 2011
ATTTATTATTTCTTCACTATTTGTACGAGGGCTCATATGACCTATCAATAGAAATTCTATTGTATCTAAGTCTAGCTCTGATTCAATATAATCAGCCCATTGATCATTAGATAGATGACCTAAGTCACTCATTACCCTATCTTTATGAATTTGATCATAATCTTCGTAATCTGTCATTAATTGCACATCGTAATTTGCTTCGATTAGATACCCATCACACCCTTTAAGATAGTTTTTCATAAGAGGTGTAAACATTCCAGTATCTGTAGTATACCCAAACTTCTTTTTAGAAATTGTATCAGTTATTATATAACTAACACAGTATTGGGCATCATGTTTGTTTGAAAAAGCTAGTACTTCTAAATCACCAATAACATAAGTTCTTCCTACTTCTAAAAATCTTATATCACAGTTTTTAAAAAGTTTTTCTCTAACTTTATATGATTTTTCGTGAATGTAGATTGGAGCATTTGTTTTTCTTCCTAACACTCCGGCCCCACCAACATGATCTCCATGATCGTGGGTAATAAATAATGCGTCTAGGTCTAATAAATCTTCATCAGCCTGTTCGCTAAGTTTTTTAAAACTTACCCCTGCATCTATGAGGATATGCGAGGAGTTCGATCTTATCTGGCACGAGTTGCCAGATGAACTACTAAACAATGATCTTATTTTCATTTTCAATTCTCCTGTTAAACTATTTTTTCTCTAGAATCTTATCACAATTAAATCCACAATATATACCACACTTTAGTGTTCCATTGTCAAATACGTCACCTTTACCTGTATTTAGGTCATACCATGTTTTAAATAGGTGTGGCGTATCGAGTGGACACTTAATTTTTAAGATAAAATTCAACACTTTTCTTAAATTCGGTTTTTTATTTTTTACTCTTCCAATTGTTATTTTAGAAATCAGATACTTTTTTGCCTCAGCAACAGCCTCCGGTAAAACATTTGGCTCTGTTGACTTTCTTAATATATCTTCTAACTCAACATCTGACAAGTCTAAATGAAAATTTTCTGGAGATATATCAGATAAATACGTATTTAATTTTTTTCTAAGGGTTTCTACTTTCCACATAGATATTTTTCTACCACAACCATGCCTATCTGCAATACGTAAATCTAATAAATCTTGGACGTTATCAGGACCTACCCTAGTAATAAATCGTCGCAAACTAATAGGCTTAGAACTAGCTGTTAAATTAAATAAATGGTTTTCAACTAGTAAGCCAACTTTGTCTTTTATTTTTTTAGCGAAACCCCACCTAGATAAAATTCTAGTTGATAATGTCTTACCTACATTTTCATGATTATAAAAGTGTCTATCCCCTTCAATAATCGTTTGTGTTTGTGGTTTACCTATATCATGCATTAGTGCCGCTAACCTAATAATTAAGTGATTAGGCTGACTTAACGGAACTGAGTCAAGTGCGTACATAATGTGCTGATATAGATCTAATTTATCTTTCTTTTGGCTTTGATCTATATTAATACAATGACCTAATTCAGGAAAAATTTCTGATAATATACCAGTATTTCTCCATGAATCAAATACAACACTAGGCTTTTTGCAACGAGTAAATATTTTGATAATTTCTTTATACATTACTTTTGCTGATAGAGGAACAAGTTTTAGTTTGTAACTTTTAATAGCTTCCTCAGTGTCATAGTCAATAGACCACCCCTCTCCTAAAACACCTAATAAAACTGATGCTCTAAGTAATCTAATCTTAGATTCTAGGACTTTAGTTTTCCAATCTCCAATAAATTTTATTAATTTATTATCTAAGTCTTTTTTAGCATTACATGGATCTACCCATTTATTTGTAATAGGGTTATAGTATAATGCGTTTATAGTAAAGTCTCTAGATTGTGCATCTTCTGTAATATCAGTAGTAAATTTCCATGAAGGGTAAGTTCTATCTAATACGATTTTTTTAAAAGGACTAATGTAAAACTCTTGGTCTTTATAGCGAATAATTAAAGTAGCATTTACTTTATCCATAGATATGATTTTATCTTTAAGAAGTGTTTTTAATTCACTAAAAGAGGCACTTACAACTATATCATAACTACTAATTTCTTTTTTTAAGTATACATCTCTTGCTGTACCTCCACATACCCAGGCATCATATTCATGTATATTAAAAAATTTAATTATAGATTTACAATGTATCATCGTTATCTTCCTCTATAGCTAATCCGCTGGCATCAAAGGTTACACCACAATATTTTCCAACGTCTTTTAAGCTTCTACTCCAGTTTCTATATTGATGGAAACCACATACATTTGTTACATGCACCTTATCCCACTCTTCTTTAGTTTTTTTATTATAGTAGGACTCACCCTTCTTTTTATTAATTTGTTTTGCTTTAGGGTCTGGTAATTTACAATTTCCTTTTCTTTGGTTTCCTTTATAGTACCAAAAGAACTTACAGTTACCACAACATTTAGTAATTTTAAAATCTGGTCGCGTGATTTCAGGGGAGGTTTTCTTTTCCTCCCCGTCTAACTCACTAAAATCATAATCAAAATCACTAGCCATTACTTTTTAAAGTTCTTACTTCTAACGCACTTGCCCATTAAGTGGTCACACTCATGCTGCATTACATGAGGTATCCACCCATGCTCATTAGCCGTAAACTTATGAACTTGTCTTCTAGGATCAGTCAAAGTTTGAAATGCTAAAGTTACGTTAGCTTTTCTTGTTTTTCTAACCTTAAGTCCTGGATAACTTAAACACCCTTCTTCGAGTTTAAGGGTTTTACCAGATAATTTGATAGCTGGATTAATAAACTCTTGCCAATTCCAACCACGCTTGTGTTCCTTTGAAGGCCAGCGCATAACAAAGATTGCTGGACAAGGTTCCTCTTTATCCCAGATTTGTGTAGCAGCTAATCCCATGCAAGTGTCTGCTATAGACTCTGCAGTATCCAAAAGATCTTTTACTAAGTCTAAATACATTTGGGGCCAAACACATGTAAAAGTTTCTTTTTTCTTGTTATCATGAGTTTGTTTTTTATCGGCCGCTACTCCTGGATAATGATAATCTTTATCCTGATCCTTTGTCAAACTAACGATACTTTTATCCTTTTCTTTTACTTCACCTTTAGTGATTATAGGTACTACGGGTTCTGTAGGGACATACAAACAGGGAGTACCTTGTTTATTTATTTCTTTTATCATTTAACCTCCTATAGGTTACTTAAAACTCTTTTTCGTTTATAGGCAGTATTCTTAAGTAAGCTTATTTTACTATCTACAAAATCTAATATCTCAGCTTTAGTTTTTCCTGGAGATTTTCTCATTAGTCTACCAGCACTTTGTCTGAGCTTTATTTCTGATTTTATAGGCGAACAAAGATATAAACGTTCTAATGCTGGTATATCTATACCCATACTAAATAAACCGTATGTAGATATAACAATATTTTTTTTACCGCTTCTTATCTTTTCCATAGCTTCTGCTCTGCTCTTTTTATTCATTTTAGATGTTAACATTACTGATTGTTTTAGCTTCTTTTGAAAGTATTCAACTTGACATAACCTTTCACATAATAAAACACTAGCAATTTTTGGTGCTTTGTTTACATAAGATAAAATTAAGTCATTTCTTTCTTTATCTCCTGCTAAATCAGTTATCATATCTTGATATTCATTAGTACTTATTAGTGGAAATTTATAGTCCGTATCTATATAAGTTACTGTTGGCTTAATTAGAACATTCTCTAATTTACTAGGATCTACTGTATATATTTTAGGTCCTGTAGCCCAATGAATAACTTTTGTTAAACCATCCTCTCTTTTTGGTGTAGCACTTATTCCCCATTTATACTTTGCATTTAATTTTTGCATAGTATAAAACCATGTCTCTGCTGCAATAATATGAATTTCATCACCTATTACTTGAGATATATGTGAGTTAATATGCTCCATCTTCTCATCTGATATTTTTGATAATGTTTGATGTAAGCCTATTGTAATAGGTCTTAGTTCAAATTTTCCGTTACCAATCATGCCAATATCATCCCTTTTTAGGTTACTAAACTTACAAAAAGATTCTATAGTTTGCAAGGCAAGTTCTAAAGTATGTACTAAAAATAAAGTTGGACATTGAGAGTGAAGTATTCTAGATAAGGCAAAAATGGTTTTTCCTGCACCAGTCATAGCTTCAATTACACCAATACTATGATTTTTAGTAGCATCTAGCATTTCTTGTTGGTAGTCTCTTAAGGTAGCTTTAAATTTTACTTTAGAAAAAAAAGAGGGCAGTTGTTTATCAAATCTAACATCTTTTATATCTTTCTTAGATATTTGTACATTACTATCACTACTATTTACAATTTCTATAGCTTTTGATAATGATCCAACGGGTATAACCATTGAATCGTCTGTAGTTGTGTAGTACTGTAAACTTCTTGGTGTATTCCAGTTTGCTAACCCCAACTCAATTTTTTTCTCAAACAAAGGGTTTGAAACTGTTAAATACTCTTTTATTAATTTTTTATCTGCCGGAGGTAACCCAATCAGAGTTGCCTCGTTTTTTACAACAATTAAAACGTCTTTCATATAAAAATCCTTTTTAATTTATATAATAATTCTTAAATTTCTTATACCAAAATTGTCAATGATTTGTCATTGACGTGGCTATTAATAACGCTTATATTTAAACTATATAATCAGTGGAGGAAATATGGACATACTAGAGCAAATATTTGACCAAGGATACGCGGTTAAAACTCTTAAACTAGGAAAAGGCAAAGTTAAGGCAGATGTACGAAACTTATCTACTAGTAACCAATTAGACATTGAGCAGGATCTATCAAAAGTTAAAGATTCTTCATCAGCGTACGTGTTACACAAGTATAGTATAGGGATCTTATCTCACACCTTACTTAAATATAATGGTAAAACTTTTAAAAATCCAAAAGAAACCGAAAAATTTCTATTAGAGTTACCAACAGCGGTGTGCGATGCACTCATAACTGGTCAAAATCAATTTGAAAAAGAAGTGGCTAATACAATAACCCCAGATAAGGTTCAAGACACTTTTTTCGAACAAGGCTCAACGCAAGAAAAATCCGAGCAATCGCCCGAGGTGTTGAGCTCGGAGAACCAGGAAGCTTAAGAGAAGCCGTACTTTTACAAGCTGTTGATAAAGAAGTTCAACGCGATTATTTAGCAACTATGGTTATCGCTAAAGCAATGGTCCTAAATCGGGAGGAAAGTTCTGAAATAGATGCTTACAATAAGCTCTTGAAACAATACCATGAAGCTGTATTTTTTGATATGACAGAAAAGTCCGTTACTGCTGATAAAGCTAAAGGTTATGATGATTTAATGAAAAGCTTTAGAAATCATTTTGGAAAAGAAACAATTAAAGCTGAAAAAACTAGTAAATCATTAAAAGACGATTTTACTGATATTAGTCTTAAATCTTTAGGTGAACAGATTAAAAAACGTAAAACTGAGGGTAAAAAATAATGGCTGAGGAAATTTTAAAGTATAAAGTCGAGATAGACTCGTCGGATGTTGCTGAACAGCTGACGTCGATTCGTAACCAAGTTGACTTGGCTATGGGGTCACTTGCAGCCCAGCAAGTAAAACCCACTACTTTTGAAAGAATCGCCCAAGTATTTGAAACGGCTAATATTGGAAGTGTTGCCGACCAATTCAGACAAAAATTTGAAACTGATACAACTAGAACTATTGGGGGAATAACACAAATGTTAGACCAAACTGCAACTCAAATGCAGTTAGGTTACTCTAGATTTACTGCTGATGCTAGACGGCTAGGACTATTATCTTCGACTGATTATCCAAGTTTTACTGCACCACTACCGCAAGCAGCAGCAGTTCCTCCAATGACTACTACACAAGCTTTAGCCGCTGCAGGACTTGGAGTAGGATTTGATCCAAGTGGACAAGCAACTATGCAACAGTATACGGCTTCTGCAGTAGACCAAATAAATAGAGACTTTAGAAACTTTATGAATTACGGAGCTACAGAAGCGGGTGGTACAATTTTAGGAGCAGGATTGGGAATGATGAGAGGAGGCTTAGGAGGTGCATTAGCAGGCGGTATTGTAGGAAATCTTATTGGTGGAGTAGGGCAAGCAGGATTAGATTTATTAACTGCACAAGCTAGACAAGTTGACTCTATGGCTGGAGGATTAGCCGAAATAGCTCAATCACAAATTGCAGGAGCACCTGGAGCTGATTCAGGTTTTTATACCTCTCAAGCGCAAGTTCTTATGGATATGACTAGAAGCCAGTTAGGTAGAGCTACAGGACTTACTCTAGATGAAGTACAGGGACAAGTCTCTTCCTTTGCAGCTGCCGGAGGTTTTAAAGGAATGGATTTAGGTGATATGAGCGTTGCCCTAAGACAGCTTCCGACTGCAGTTAGAGCAGTCTCACAAAATTTAAATATAGCGCAAAGTGATGCTTCTCAATTATTAGCAGACATGAATAGGTTGCAAATGGGCGGAGAAGACTTATTAGGAAGCGCTTCTTTAGCATTAAAACTGAATGCACAAGCAGGCCTAGTAGGGATAACTCCTGGCGATATGCTTGGAACAGCAGCTCAAGGCATACAAGCTGTAGCCGGAACTACAATGTCTCCCGGAGATGCCGCAAACCTTGCCGTTCAGTCACGATTATTAACATCACAAGCTGCAACAGCTGGCGCACCTGGAGTAAGTGCTTTTGTAAGACAACAGGGCGGCGCAATGAATGCTGGATTTGCTAATCTAGAACAAGGCTTAAGACATATGATGAGTCCAATAGGAATGGCTAGAGCGGCTAATATAGCTGGAGGAGGAAGTGAAACTGCAAGTGTACAAGAGGCAATGTCAGGAGCAGCTAGTTTCTTTTCAGACGACCCAAGTAGAATTTTTAGTATGATGGTAGAGCAAGGTAATATTGTAGGAGGAATGAGCCCACTAACTATACAAAATGCTCAAGTAGGAGATGCAATTGGATTTCTTAGACAAATGCCACAATTTGCGGAGGGAGCGATACCTGCAAATGTGATTGGAGGAGCTATGATGTCTATGGACCCTAGTTTAAGTGCATCACAAGCGATGAATATGGTAGGAATAGCAAGCCGAGGATCTCAAGATTTTATTATGAACCAATTAATGAGTACTAGAGATGCACTAGTTGGTATGGATAGAGTTAATCAAGTAGGACCTTTAAGACAATTTGTTACAGGAGTTACCCAACCGTTTGTAAACTTTGCAGATGCTACGGTAAATAAAATGGGCCGAGGATTACAAAATCTTATAAACGATGTTAGTAGCACTGCAGGCGATGTAATGACAGAAATTTTAACAGGCCAAATTACAGTAAAAAGTGAAGCAATTCTTAATGATACCACTGTTTCTGAATTAAGAGCCATGGTTTCTGGAAAACACGAGCCTTTAAATGTCGTTCGAGAAAGTGTAAAAGGTCTGAAGTTTAGTAATCTTGACTTTCAAAATTTAACTGGTAAAGGTCTAGCAGTACATCGACAAGATGCCTTCAAAAACTTCATGAATCGTACTGATGCTAACGCACCAGGAATGGATACTTTAAGAAATAGTGCAGCAGCTAGTCAAATATTTGCAACTATAGGATTTAATGCAACACAAAAAGAAAAACTCAAGTTAGCATCTTATTTAGAAAATGAGAAAAAAGCTGGAAGATTAGCTGAAGGAGACGACTATGATCCCGATGTAGTTCAAGATATGATTGGAGATATAATAGAGTTTGATGATGTAATGACTGGATTTGCTGGACGAATGGCACAACACCCACAACATGTCATAGATGATATCGCAATGCAAGAAAATATGCTACTTACTAGTATGGGAGAAGATCCTTTAAGTTTATTACAATCTGAACAATATAAAAAATTAAGTCAAATTGACCAATTAGAAAAATTATGGGAACTTACTGGAAGCAAAGTTGCTCTTAATGAAGCACCAATGGAGCAACGAGATGCATTTTTAAATATTTTTACTAGAGCTAGCGCACAAGCAGGAGGCTTTGTAGACCAAGCTTCGTTTATAAATCAATTTGATTTTACTGGAGCTGGAGCTGCTGGAGGAGCGCTAGGAACAGATCTTACTATAGATTCAGTTGTTAGATCGGCTCTAAGAGGATCTATTAGAGATAATGTCGCTGCTAATAATGTCAGAGGTGAAATTATAGGTAAAGTAAGCGATACCTTTACCGAAGAAGAAATAAAGCAACTATCTCTTGCAGCTGGAATGAAGGATGGAGAATTATTGAGTGAAGGACAAATTGCAGATATTATATTAGGCTCAGCAGAAAACTTAAATAGTGTTGGAACTATTAGATCATCTTTAATGGCTGATGGGTCTGCTGAAGGGTTTACACTATCCGGTAAATTAATGGGATTACGTAGAGGCTTAATGGGCAAAAGTATTAAAATGACTATTGGCGATGAGACTCATGAAATGAGCTTGTTAGATGCTATACGTATGGAAGAAGGACTATCTATAAAAGAAGATGTTCTTAAACGAGTGAATGAGCTAAGTGGTGAAATGGAGAATTTAACTGACTTACCTTTAGACGATACCGTACAAGAGTCACTTACTGCTATAGCAATAAATGAAATAGTTTCCGGAAAATCAAGAACTTTTGATAAGAATATGACAGGAAAAATGAGTTTTATTAGTTCAGCAAAAGAAAAAGGAGCTCTTACGGCTGAATTAGAAAAAGCATTAACCGCAGATATAGTTGCAGTAAATAATGATATTGCATCGGCAATAGACTTTTCTAAACAGTTTGCAGGTATGGATGACAGCCTACGACAAGCAGGAAATGAGATGGCTGCTCTAGAGCACGCAATACAAGGTGCTGCTGCTTCTAGAGCTTTATTACAAGTTATTGATTTAACCGATTCTAAAAAACCTCACCTAAAGGTTAAATCATAGATGCCACAACCATTAGCATATAATAGAGAAGATTTTAAGCTATTTTTAGAAGGCATAGATGTACCTTTTACTAAATTTAATATAGCAGAAACTGAAGGTAATTTTCCTAGTGCCACTGTAGCTATTCCTGCAACTAGAGACTGTTTAAGAGTTTTACCTGGAACTGTAGTTCAAATAGTAGGGCCTCAAGAACAAAGCTCTAACAAACCTTTAGGAAGTAAAGAATCTGTTCAAAGTGTTTTATTATTTGAAGGAGAGGTTGTTAGTATAGCGTATTCAAAAGAAGCTACTGGAAGAGCTTTGCAGTTACAATGTAGCCATGTTCTAAATAGAATGGCTATGGCTAGATCATATTCTCAGGATAGTTTAGCACCACAAATGCACAAAAATGCTCGAATGATTTTTTCGAATGCATCAGCACCAGTAGGGTTTCCTGGAGTAACTAATAAACAGAAACAAGATAATACCGATAGCTCTGAAGATGTAGTAGGAGTTGCAAAAGATGTAAAAGAGTTTACTTTAGCTAATCGATTTGGAGGCGTAAATTTTACAGCTGTACAAGCAATTGAAAGTATTTTACCTGGTGGCGATTTAAACGCTATTGTTCAAAGAATAATAGCTCAATTTGATTTAACGGATTATTACTGGTGTATACTGGATACTTCTTATAGAATTCGATCAACCATTATAACTTTTCCTAATAAATCTCAAGAGGCACTAAGTGCTGTTGTAGTTGATAGTATGAAAAAACTAATTGCTTCTCTAAAAGAAGGGCCAACAGCTGCTGACGTATATACATTATTAGATGTGTTAAACACTATTCTAGATCAACTTAGGTATCAGCTAATAACACCATCTGCTCCTACAGGAGGAGTATCTATACTAGGTTCTGGAAATACAGAAAGCTTTGAACCTTTAAGATCTTTTGGTGTCCCTGATTTAGACGCGGCACCTCCTGCACTATGTAATACTTTTTTTCCTGAACAAATTATTAATTTTAGCTATAGCCGAAGCTATTTTGCAGAACCTACAAGAACAATCAGTTATTTAGATTGGAATGCGTCTACAGCTGGAAGTACTGGTCAGTGGGGAATTAATTTTGTTATACCTGATTTACAAGTATATCAAGTTAACTGGGTACCTAAAAATGAAGAAGGTGAAGATATGGAAACTACCCTATTAGATTACTCAGCAGCGTTTACTGCAGAAGAAGCTTATCAAGGCGCAAGACCTGTCTTTAACCCAATAGATGGATGGATGACGGCTGCAGCAAATGAATATTATAAGCAATCTGATAGAAATACTGAAAGCATAACAGACGAAGAAGCTGGAGGTCCAAATTGGTCTAAAGCAATGAAAAACGAAGCTATGATGGATTACATGGATCAAAAGTATGGAAAAAGTAGAAGTGTTACCTTACAAACTGCATGGAACCCTAGTAGAATGTGTGGTCTACCTGGATTAATTATTGATCCAGGATTTCCTACTATGTATGGAGTTGTTTCAAGTATACAAACTCAAGTTTTAGCTGATGGGTCGTGTAGTAGTTCAGTTGTTATGAGAGCAATTAGAGCTATTTATGATGAAGATCCTGTAGCTCTTCAAACCGAAGATACTTCTTTATACCCTAATGCTACTAGAACTACGGATTCTGATATATTTCCACTAGTACATGATTTTTTATATCAAGCTGATTTATATGGATATACTGAAATAGGTAGAGGGGTGTACACTTATATGACACAAGGATTGAAACCAAGCGGAAAATCTACAGCATTAGAAGACTCTGTTGCAGAAGATAAATGGAATGTAAATAAAACCCAATTTGATGCAATGCCGCAAGCTAATCACTATGATTACAGTATCTTTAGAAAAATTAGAAATCCGGACAATCTAGATGCTCTTTCACTACCTCAAGATGCTAATAATCCCGACGATTCTCCTGAACAGCTCTACGCAAAATATTTATACTATGCCGTAAAAGTTCTTAAAGCTGAATACTTATCAATGTTAAGTGGTGAAGCAGTAGGACTACAAGACTATTTAACTGATATATGTTATAGACAGCTATGCCCTTTTAATGACTATTTAAATTTTATTCAAGCATCTAATATTAGGCTAGAAACTGATTATAAAGAGTTAGTAAGTATTTTATCAACAAATGCTAGCACAAATATACAAGTGCTTGTAGACAATGCAGCAAAGCTAGTAGGAAAAATAAGCGATACGTTAGTAACTGATAAAGTAATAAAAGAATTAAAATTAGATTTTGGTACAGGTTCAAACGCTTATAGCCTATCATGGTATAAAGAAGAAATATCTAAAATAAAGCTTACGTTAGAAGAATTAGAAAATAACCATGCTACTTCAGTTCAAGAAGCTCTTGATCAAATTGAAAATAATGCAGACGTTGCAGGTGCAAATGTTGCTGGAGTTATTACACATACGATTAAAAGTGGTGAGACTTTGTCAGCAATAGCCGCTTCTTATGATACCACAATAGCTAAAATTTTAGAGATGAACCCTCATCCTGGAAACGCTATATTAGATGTAGAGGGTAATCAGATTGCAGCAGGACAAAGCATCAGAGTACCGGGAAAAGCAAACCCACAACTAAGTAATTCTGTGATTGAGCAAAAAACAAAGGCAAGAGCAGCCTTAGATAATATCTACAATACAACAGTAGCAAGATTAAGTGCAACGTTAAATTTATATGAAGAAAATATAACTTTACTACAAAAAGGTGTGGAGCCTCCTGAATTATTTGGAGCTGACGATGTTAAAGCTGTATATAGGCCGTACGATGCAACTAGAAGAGATCATGTCTTAATAGCTTTCAATGATTTGTTGACATCTGGAACAGATATGACTATAACTAAGTAAGGGAGAAAATGTAAATGAGTGATTTAAATCAACAACAAGAATCGTTAAATAGTGCAGAGCAAGATAATGTATCTGCAAACTCTAATTTACCTCCTGAGGCAAGTGTAAGTCCTCAAAAGCTACCTCCACAGCCTGATAAAGGATCTCCAGGAATGTTAGCAGAAGATTTAGGAGGCGGTAAAAAATATGGAGCTATGATCTACATTCAAAATAGGTTTGACGGAAAAATTATTTCTAAAACAACTAATTTCTATTTACAACAAATGGCTTTAGGACTAAGAGAGAGGTCTCAAGTACTTGAAACATTTGGAGTAGCCAATGTATCCTTTTTTGGGCAATCAGCCAAAGTATATAACTTTGGAGGAAGTGCTTTAGATTGATCCTCTCAACGCTCTAACTCATGGGAATACTTTCATGCGAGCTCTTTAATACAAATGTATAATAATGAGTTACGAGGAACAGAGCTAGTTAAAAATAATAACATTGCTGTAATTCGAATTTTAAATCACACGATATATGGATACCCTCTTCAGATGAATGTTCAATATGATCAGGGCATGGATAAAATGGCGACCTTTACTTTAGCATTTCTAGTAACTAAGCACTTAGTCTCCTTGCCTGGGGTCGTAAGCACTAGCCAACTTGAAACTTTATATAATGCTAGTAAGGGAGTACCAGCTAATGAAGCAGCAGCAGCTGCTATTGAAAACTTACAGACTGTTATTGATGCTTGTTCTGTTGCATTGAATGTGGATAAAGGGTCAGACTTTTATGGAGCACAAAATGTAAATAATTCCCTGTTACATAAAAGTGTAGAGCAAATGATTCAGCTTATAAATGAAGGAGGAGCTATAGAGGCTAATTTTACAAGTTTACAAACTACCTTACAATCATTTTTGGCAACAGCAGACGGGCAAATTTCTCCATTTATTGCACAAGTATTTGGACCTACTGAAGAAGCCATTGATACTTGGTTTGCTTATTTAAGTTTATTTATTATGGATGATAAAATATATACTGGAACAACGGTTTCATTTGAGGGAGAAACATACAGTTCACCTGATGAGGCTATTCAGGGACTTAGACAAAGATTAAAAATTATTAAAGATTTTATGGATTCGCTCCAATCAAACTTACTAGCATTACAGGGATAGGGAGGAAACAATGCAAGCAGATATTAAAGAAACATTAAAACAAAAAGAATTACAAATGTATTACGATTATAAACAGTCTGGTTCAAAAAAGAAAAAGTTGGAACTCATGGACTCGTTATCCCCTATAGTTACTCAGCAAGTAGGTAAATTTAAAAATTCTGGATTACCTCCAGCTGCTTTACAATTAGAAACTAAAAGAATTGTATCTGATGCAATTGAAACTTATGACCCAAACATGTCGCAGTTAAATACGCATGTAATGAATTATACAAAGAAATTATATAGATTTGTATCTAATTATCAAAATATTGGGAAGATACCCGAACCTAGAGCTTTATTAATTGGTAGATATAACACAGTGAGAGATAACCTACACTCAGATAAAGGTAGAGAACCAACTGTGCTAGAGTTAGCAGACGCTATGAATTTATCTGCAATAGAAATTGAACGATTGCAAACTGAACTTAGATCCGATTTAGGTATGCCTGATGTAGGAGAAGGGGGAGAAGATGGCGATAGTTTTTTTGATTTAACACAGCATACTGAAGAAGATTTTCAACAAAAACAAGCAATCGAAATTATATATTATGAATCAGATAACACTGATAAGAAAATTTTAGAATATATTTTTGGGTTAGGAGGAGTTATTCCTTTAGACTCAGATAAAGAAATTGCTTTTAAACTTAATTTAACGCCTTCTGCCCTTAAAAAAAGAAAGGCAAAACTAGCTAACAAAATTAAAGGTCTTATATAATGTCTACTAATCTCTCAGCCCTAACCCCTGCCCAAAGGCAAGCTATACTTGATGGACTACAACTCGAGTTCGATGCTTTTTCTGTAGATATGGTACCGCTGCTGAGTGATAAAGTAAAAACAGGGTTATTAATAAACCAGCTCAATGATTTTTTAGACCCTATTTCAGACTTTACACCTATAAGTAGTTATACAAATAAAAAAAGTAGAAATAAGTTGCAAGGAATGCTTCAACCACCTGATGAGTTTGGAAACTTATTTCAAACTGCTAAGTATACTCCTAATGCATCAAACCAATATTTTGATTCTAAAAGAGATGATAAAGGTAACCCTATTTTAAAATATAAAGGATTAAATACTTCTGTAGGTTATTATGAATTAGGGGTAATGAGTTTTCCAACTAATTGAAATGCTTTAGAAAGTATTGCTGGAATTGCTGCTACGGTAATTAATCCTAGCTTTGAGTTACTTGTTGACACTCATGATAGTATGGAAGATTTTTTATCTGATCCAAATAAAACTAAAGTACAAGCTCATACCAAACAATTCACTTGAACTACTAATTTAAATCAAGCCAAAGCGTTACTTATAGGAGTAACAGGTGAACCTCCAGAAGGACAGATCGATGCATTTAGGTCTGCAGAAGCTATGGAGATGGCTACTGAAAAATTTAATATAATAAGAGATACTATAACAACTCAACAAGAAGGTGACCCACACCAAGATGCCTGGGATACTGCTAACAGTTATTTAGGAAATATAACTCAAGGACTATCTGGAACTAGCAACACTCATACCTCGAAAGCTTTAGCTGGAGCTCAATCAGTAAGACTAAGCATGTTAAAAGGTATAGGTGAAGATCGACAGCTTAAGGGACAGTGTAAAAATTATATGACTGCGGTAGAAAACCTAGAAGGTTTTGATGAAATGAAAGAGCAGTTTGATAAACTTTTTGAGCAACTAGGTATGACTGATATAGGGGCTCAAATTTCTGGAGCATTACAGTTAGGAAATTTATCAGCGTTACTTGCAGAAGCAGGCATACCTACAGATTTAATGGATTGGTTACTTGCATGTGCCTTTAAAGAAGATTTGTCTGTAGAAGATATTGATGACATAATTCAAAAGAAAGTACAAGAAATTTCTAAACAGGTTATGGAAGCTCTAGCTAATGTTTTACAAGTACCTAATTTTCCTCAATATTTAGAGTGGATGAGAAAAAAAGAGCAGCTTATGAAAGGCTTGCAAGATCAATTAGCTATGATAAATGAAATGATAGCTCAAATAGAGGATCCTAAAAAATTACTAAAATTTACCACATATGAATTGGACGTAGATGATCCATGTAGTATCGATTCTATGGTTGAAGCAATTAATGAATTGATTGACCAGCTAGTAAAAGAAACTCAAGACACTATAGATGAGATTGTAGCATCTTTAGGAGGAAACATTGTTGCTATACTTGTAATGATCTTAGCGGACTTTGTTGTTTCTGAGTTACAACAACTTATAGACCAATATAATTTAGATGTGTTGTTTGGTAATGCGATGAAGGCACTTTTAAATAGTGTTGCTATGATATTAGTGATGTTAGAGGGCGCTAAACTGTATATGCAGTATTTGGCTGTAAAAGCGCTATATAACGAACTTTTAGTCCGTGAGGAACTATCAGTTAACCTTTTATCGCAATATACGGCATTAATTTCTATTTTACAGCTAATGAAAAGCGTCGGTGATAACGATAAAGACGCCTTTCAAGAAATACATGAGAGTAAAGGATGGGTTAGAAAGGCTAAATTAGCAGTAGGTATGGAAAAAGCTAGGATATATAATAATCAACAACCAAGTATTACAAGACTTACACATGCACAAGAGCATATTGATAAGGCAATTAAAGCGTTAGTACCTGATGAGCCGAGTGGGGATTCAATAAATAATTTAGTTTTATTAAATCAACTCTTAAATGATTGGGATGTAAAACAAGAATCAGGAGAAAGTTTTGTTATTTTACTTTATACTAATAATGCTCTTAAGGATTTAGCCGGGGGAATACAAAGAAGGTTTTTCCAATTAATAGACGGACAAAACTATGATAGGTTTTTAAGTTAAGGGAGATAAAATTATGCCATTAAAAGACTTAGATATTATACAATATAACGCTAGTGGAAACATGCTTGTTAGTGTTGCTACTAAAAATGGAGAAGTAAAAGGTGTTAAGAACTTGATACAGCGCGTAATAAAGCGTATATTTACAGTACAGGGTAGTAATACTTATGATTTACAATTAGGCGGTCAATTAAACACATTGTTTAAAGCTATTACAGAAGAAGAAGCCCAAGAATTTGAAGAGACTTTTGGAATTTTATTAAATTCCATTACAGAGCAACTTAAAGAAGAGCAAGTAGGTTTTTTAGATAAACTAGAGAGCGCAGAAATTTTAGAAGATTTAGTTGTAGAAAAGATGGTGTATGACCCGGTTTTTCAAGGTTTTTTAATTACAATTAAAGTAGTAACTGCAAATAAAGTTTCACACTCAGTAATAATATAGAGGAAAATATATGGCCATAAATGTTAAAAATTATATAATTGAAAAAATAAAGAATCAAGATCCAGAAATCGATGTAAGGCCCGGAAGTTCTATCTATGATTTTTTAATTAACCCACTTTCATCAATTTTGGAACCTTATCAATCAGAGCATAAGGCCATTATTGATCGTCAGGCTGTAACTGATATAAGTACGTTATCAACATCTGAATTAGATGCTGTTGCAGCTAATTACTTGGTTGAACGAAATTCAGGTAATAAGGCGCAAGGATATGTCAGAATGTACTTTAGATCGGCTAGGTCTCTATCTCTGCCTGCTGGTACAAAGTTTACAGATGCAACAGGAAACTTAGAATTTGAAACTGCAGCACCATTCGAAGTAACTAAATTTCAAATGTCTAGAAATGTTAGTGATTTTCCTAATTTTGATACTGGTGATATTTTTGTACAAGCTATCGGATCTGGAAGTGAGTATAATGTACAGGCCAACGTTATCAGTAAAATAAAAACATCCGCTGTAAGTCCTTTAAAAGTAGCTAACCCTAATTCATTCTCACTAGGAGAAGATAGTGAAACTAATAGTGCCCTTTTTGCTAGATTAAAAGATTCTGTATACAATTCTTCGCTTTCTTCAGCAGAAGGAATAGAAGCCAGTATAAAAGCACAAAAATCTTCAGTTGTAGATGTTGAGGTTGTCGGTGCAGGGCACGATTTAATGATCAGAGATTTAACTACATTATCCGAAGATGTTGAAAATTATCAAGTGGAAGATTTTTATTTAGTACACTCTGGAACAAGGTTAGAATACTATAAACAACATAGAGCTTATACAGGTGTATTTTTAGATATAGATGAAACGGCTGATGTGGCTATTCCAAAGCCAAACCAGTTTACTAAAGAATTTAGTGATGCTATGTATCAAGGAATATTTTTTCAAAACGACGAGTTTTATTATGCCCAAGATGATCAGCAAGTAATTATTAGAGAGTACTTTCAAGATTATGCTGATCCAAATATTCAAGTTGAACTAGGTACTGTACTAAGTAGTGGTTTATGGCAAGTACATGATGGATCTAACCCAACTCAAGAATTATGGCATTTAGATGAAGTAAAAGTAATTAATAATAGATTACGACTAGGAAGTTACATTGACCCTACTACTCCAGCAGAAGATCAAGCCTTCCAAAGCAACTTATCTCAGTTACAGCAAATATATGATTTATTAGGGTCTGTATTAATGGGTACTACTGAAGAAGCTTATGCCCAGTTAGGAAACCTTATTTCTCCGACTAACTTTAATAACTTATCACCAGTGTTCCACAAAATAGTAGACCAACATTTAGGGGTACAGCTAGACATACGTATGTCTACAACAGATACTAGTGATGAAGGTGAAATGGCTTATGTAACATTTATGCGGAATAAAGATTACTATGCCCCACATGATGGGTATGGTTTTGCATGGAGAAAACAACCACAAGCCTGGATTAATATTGCTAAAGGACAAGAGTTTACTAGTGAAGCTGACGAACTCATGTTTTTTGAGCATACGGGTTTAAATGCATCTGATTATTATGGCACTTTAGGCGATGTTTCAAATAAAGCCTTATGGAAGTATACAGTATTTTTAGTTGATAATGATCTTTTATCTCAAGATTTTTGGGTAGGCTCTAGTCAGCTAGCTGATCAAACTAATGGTAAAAATCAATTTTTACAAGCACAAAAAGTATGGATCGAGCCAAATGTAGACTATGAGTTTAGAATGAAGATATACCCTAAAATGGCTACTGATGTTTGGGTGTATCCTACAGCTAACCCACCTATAGGGTCTGATGGAACAGCTTACTCACCTGAGTTAAAAGTTATAAATAGAGGACAAACCTACCCAACTTATATCCCGCAAGCAGCAGGAACTCATTTTGGTGTTGGTGTAGGAAATACAAGAAATAGTGTTTGGCATGTAGATAATATAGAGTGTACATCATTTGATGAAACATTCCCCATGCACTTATTTAGATTTAAATTACCGGTTGATAAATTTCCTCCTACAGGGGGTATGCGTGTTAAGTACTACGGTGTAGGCTGGGACCCAGTAAGATATGCTGCAGACGGTAATAGTGGGCACAGTAAAAATAAAGTAGCTCTGTATAACACGACTACAGGTCTATGGGAGACACTAGGAACATCAACAGGAACAATTGATAATCCTCGATACTTACAAGAAGTTAAAGCATCAAAACAAGGATTAGCAAATTATATTGACAGTGAAGGTTTTACTAACGTAGCTGCTACGGCTGCTAATAGTGGTCCTGATTTTCCTAACGACATAGAGCACTCTTTAAGAAGTTACTACTGCTCTATTGATAATATTGTAACTCAAGGAGTACATAGAGGTAATGCAGTAGATATTTATGTGCATGATCCAGTAAGTATAGTTGAAGGTAACTGTACGTTTACGGCAAGCTCGCCAACAGTATATACTAGAAACATACCTGGAATAGCTTCATATATACAAAGAATAACCTCTATTAGAGACTCAATTACTGATGAAGAAATTGATGCAAGTCTTTATACAATCACCTTAGTTAAAAAGGGAGATAGTTTTTCAAAGTATGCTAATTTCTCAATCCAATTTGATATTCCAGATATCACAGGAGCGGAATTAAAAATATACTACAAGTATTGGGCCTATGGAGATGCCTTGCATTCTTATATGATGTCATCATCTAAAAGATTTCCAGCAGCGGATATGCTAGTAAAAGTAATGCCTCCAGCGGTAGTTACTATAGATAAGTTACAATATTCGGGAGGAATAACTAGTGATGAAATGCGTTTGAAATTAGTAGAATATTTAGTAAATTTAACCGATACTAGCTTTGAAAAATCTGATTTTGTAAATGTGTTGTATGATAACGGAGCTACATATGTTGATTTAGATATGGATATTTCTATAGAAAGATATTCAACAACATATGAGCCTTTTACAACGGTTATGAGTGATACAACTCAAAGGTACACCATACCAGACACTACAGTAGCTAGATTTTTCTGTGATGTAACTGACCTAGCAGGGGTAGAAAGAATATAATGAGTTTTAATCCTAAAGTACAATTTGATATTAAATCCTTATGAGACCGACTTGGTACCTTCTATGGTAAGATGGATCCTGAAGGTAAAAGAGTCATTCAAACTTTTTGAACCTCTCTATTTGAGGGTTTAGAAGGATTGTATTATGATCTATACCAGTCAAACTTAAATACCTACCTAGAAAAAGCTCCGGGATATGTTGAACACCAATATCAAACACATGATGTTGTTTTTGACGGTTTAGGTGCAAATGCAACTGAATATCCTAAAAAGTTTGCAGGAGCAAAACACGATGTTAAGTCTAATTATTACTTTGACTTACCTGCTGAAGGTCTATACCTGTCAATACCAACGTTAAGTGGGATGAACACAAATCAAGTTTTGTATGAAGATATAGACTATGAAATACATAACTATACTCAAATTAAATTTAAACGACCTTTAGCCGAATATAATCTTGGAGACTTTACAGATGATGTTCAAGCTACGATCGCAAGTAGCGGCATTAACCTAATGACAACAGAGCTACCTAAACGTAAACGTGAAGTATACTTAGCAAAAGACGCTATTACTCTTTTACCTACTATAACTAATTTATTATTACCTGCTTTTGGACAAGATTCAGCAGCTTTAATTTTAGATAGTGGTTATTATACACCGTTTATAAGTGGTTGTAAATCAGGATCATTGGTAAAATATGAAGAAAAAAAATTATACGCAAACCATCTAGCTAAAACTTGTCAAGCATGGATGGCTTTTTTTAAATCTAAACCTACTTTAGCTAATCTTGAAAGATTGTATGCATTAATTAAAGGGTTTCCATTTACATATAAAGATGGCATAGTAAAAGAAATCAACAAGAATCAAGATGGATATGATTATATTGTTATCCAAACTTTAAAAAACACTGTAGAATATATTGCTGTAGGGGCTAAATGAAAAGACACAGCTCCTTCCTCAGTACAAACAAAGGTAGTAGGTTCTTATTTGCAGGTTCGTTCATCTGGCCTTCCTAATCATACAGTAGACTCATCAGCAACAGATCAAAAACACGACCACTGAATACCTATTAAGAGTACAGATTTGCCTGAAGTTACCCCACTTAATTTAGGAAGTGTTGGGATAAACTTAAACGGGGTTCCCTTTAAAATGCTTTCTACAAACACATTTGGAGTAGAGTCAGATAGTTGGAGAGAGAATCCTGTGTATACTTTATCAGGAGTAGTAGATGGTAGTAATGGGATTATTGATTCAAGTACAGGAGAGTACTATTATATATCTGATCCAGTATTAAGCTATGATAAGAACCCTACAAAACATTCACCTATTATAGGTTACGCTTTTGACGGATATCCAATTTATGGTCCATACGGGTATCTAACTAATGACGGTAAAGATGGAAATATAATAAAAATGACGTCTAGTTACAAGTTAAAAGAAGGTTTAAGAGATCCTCAACAAGATGATAGCGCTATTCCAGCAGGTAACTTTGACGGAAAGTATATACAAGATTATGAGTATCTGCAAGGACATGGAACATTAGATGAGAATAATGGAAGATTTAGCTCTACACCTGAGTATCCAGATGGTATATATCACTACCATGTTTCTATTGATGAGAACAACAATCCTGTATATCCTTATATTATTGGAGGGTACAAAGGGTCTCCAAACTTAGTTAGAGGGTTAATTAAAAACAATAGTATTAATAATCTTTCGTCTGAAGTTATAACATATGAGATTCCAACTGGAGGTGATTACTTATGTGAAGTGGGAGAACCTGTAAAACAGTTTGATATTCTAATGTCTGGAATTGCTATGCATGATTATATAACTTCTCCTGAAACTCTTTCAGGCATTATTAGTCGAGAAGGAACTCAACAACAATACGAAGTAAGTGTAATTAAAGATTTTGATAATAATAAGGGATTTAACATGGGACCATTAAACGAAGCAGTTATTTATACAGGATCAGTATTAGTACCTCAGGAAACTGTAGCTGATACATCACCCCCAGCAGGTAATGAAAGTTCTGTAACCCCAGGTGCTAATGAACCTGGAGGTCGTTTATCACCTCCTAGCGGTGGTGGTGGTGGAGGGTCATACTAATGGCAGGTGCTTATATAGTAGATAAAGCTAAAATATTAGAAAATTTTAAGAAAACTATTACTTTAGTACGAGGAAAAAAATACACATTTAAAGTAAGCGGAGTTGAAGAAGATGGCACTATGCATCCTTTTTATTTAACAAGTAGTATTACAGGGGGTGCTGGATTTCCTGGAGTTATAACTGAAAATGTAGAGCATAGTTATGAAAGAAATAAAGACCCATACTTTACTACAGACGATACAAGCGTAATTACTAAAACAGGATTTACTTATGACGCTGTTTCGGATCATTATGAAGTTAATCTAGCGGGTTCATACGAAAAAAGTTTAAGATTTAGGTGAACAGAGGATATACGTAAATTAACTTTAGATCGATATTATTTAATTACTTATAAAGTACAGATTGCTAGTGGAAGTTTGAGGCTAAGATGCGGAGTAACTAAAGGAAAAATCAGATCAACAATAGGTACCGAAACATATTCAGAAGTTCTTCAAATGAAAAGTTTGAGTCAATTTAGAGATATAATGATTATCGGTGATAAACTTTTTACGGGAGCAGTTAAAGAAGTTTCGGTAAGAGAGGTTGGAATGACCTCAGGTGATTTTGTATTTATACCTAGTTATGAGCACCCCGACACAATATATTATCAGTGCGGATCTCACGAAAATATGGGAGGAACTATAAAATTAATTAATGAGCCTGGAGCAATACTAAATGATCTTGAATGGTTTTACACTTTGGGTATTAACCAGACTAATAGGACCTATCCTCCAACGACTTCATCTGACCCTGCAATCGTACAGAAGTTTTTAACAGGAGGACTTCCAGCAGGATTATTCAAAAATATTTATAATTTACCGCCTTCTGGAACGTTATCAGCAGACAGGCCTTATGAGCAGTATTATGATGCACCAAATAATGATAAAATAGTAACACTTTCGGGCTTGATTTCTGATCCAGAGAATGATACATTAAGATATAAGTGGAGACATTTTGCTCCTAAAACAACAGTAGGAGGTGCGTCATTAACTACTACGTTTGATGATGACACTAAATTAGATGCAAAAGCAACTTTAGTAGTGCCGCCAACTGATATGATTTACACTTTACATTTAGAAGTACATGATTCAGATAATATTACTACATTACCGATAAATGTAAAGGTTTCAGGAACAGTAGATTTTGATGAATGGGATGTAGGAATAAGTGGTCAACAAACATTCGATCTGGGAGATTCAAATGTACCTTTCTCAGATTTAGATTAAAGGAGATAGTAATATATGGCATATACATTAACATTTAATGGGGTAGGGACAACTGGAACAGTTGTACAAGATGTAGACCCTACAGATAGTCCCAATACTGGAAGAACTAAGTTAAATAATAACTTTAAAGTTTTAGTAGACGCCCACAATGATCACGATGCTGCACTATCGGGCTTGACTGGTGGAGTAGCTGACTTAGCATCTAACCAAGCTTTTTCAAATAAAACTCTTCTTTCCAATGGAGGTGGCGGTGGAACCAACACCATTAAAATTGGCCGAGCTGATATACAAGACACCTATTTAAGCTTTACTAATAGGTGGGATAATATGACCATCGGTGATATTAGTACATTAGGTGTAGTAGCCAGCTCTTCTGAAATAACTATTAGTGGTTATGGCGGATTCCAAACAAGTGTAGATAATATAAATAAAAATATGTCGTTTGGTTTTCCTCAAGCAGCTTATTTAAATCATAAAGATGGAGCACAATCTCTTGTAATTAATAATAATACAATAACGGCAGGCCAGACATTTGATGTTGCCGGAAATGCCTTAGTACGAAATAATTTGGGAATAGGAACGAGCCACTCTGCTTCGGCAGAGTACGACGTACATGTAAAAAATTCTACAGGTACTGGAGAAATAGCCATTGAATCTCTAGACGATAATGCTATACTTCACTTACAAGCGGATACGGATGAAGGAAAAGATTCTATAATTAATTTTAGTGCCGATGCCTCAGTAAAAGCGTCCATTACATATGATCATAACACAACAGCAGCATCACAAGCTATGAGATTTAAAGCAGGTGATAATGCGGACGAAGTTCTAACAATTCAAAATCAAAGAGTAGGTATACATGCAACTACGCCATCTGCTAGACTCCACATAGATGGCTCAGATTTAGATAGTGCTCTTGGAGGACTTAGATTAGAATCTTCTGATGGAATTTTAGAACTTTTTCATAACGCGACTATAGGATATATTCAAACGTCTAGCGCAAAACCGATTGAAATAAGAACAAATGGCGCTAATAATGACAACCAACTCAGACTAGAAACAAGCGGTAAAGTAGGTATTGGAACAGATACTGCTAAGCAGAAGTTACATATTAATGGAAATCTGATGTTAGGTACTAGTAACTCTAACCATCAATATGTACATTTTGATGGTAAAGGAGCTTTTCAAGCAGACGGAGATGTTCTTATCACTGCAGATGTAAACGAAACAAGCACACCAACAGGTAATATTATATTTGGTTTTGGTAGTTCAGCTACTGGACAGTCAACAGGTACTTCGGACTTTGCAGCAACATATCCTTCAGGAGTTCCTAGTAATGAATATATGAGAATATTATCTACTGGTAATATTGGTATTGGATTAACAAACCCAACATCGAAACTACATGTTAAGGGAACTAATGGTACTCACTTTTCAGTAGATGGAACATCAGCTCAGTATAACTTTATAACAAACTCAACTTCTGGGTATACTACAAACTTTGAGATGGATGATAGTGGGCTTTCTATAGGACACAATAGTTCTAGTAGAAAGATATTCTTAAAAACCGCTAATGCAAATAGACTAACAGTACGTGAAGATGGTAGAGTGGGTATAGGTACTACAACTCCTGATTCATTATTACATTTAGAATCTAGTAGTGGAGATACCGTCTTAAAAATTGAAGCCGATATAGATAATAATGCTGAAGGTGATAATCCAATAATATTATTTGCCCAAGATGGTGGCTCTGTACAAGGCTCTGTAGGACTAAATGTTGATAATAATCTACTCATAGCAAACCAGTGGGAAAATAATGATTCAGATATTGTATTTAATGCATTTAATGTCGAACGAATGAGAATTAAAGGAAGCGGTAATGTAGGGATTGGTACAGCCAGCCCTTCAGCCAAATTAGATGTAGCTGGTAGCGCAAACATATCAAGTAATTTAACTGTAGCAGGATCTCTTTCAGTAGGGGGTACCACACAATTTACATCTAACGATCCAAAAGTAGTCGATCAAAATCTAATTATTGAAGATCACACATTAGGAGATACAGGCTCTGATTGGTCTGTTCAACAAGGGTTAGTAGTTCATCAAACAGGAGCCTCTGCTACTGAGAATGCTAGAAAAGGTTTTGTAGGATTAAATTGGGAAAATGCGTCTTATTATCCTGTAATGAGAATTGGACCTGATGATAGCACTGCTTGGGATTATAATGTAATGATTTCTTCACACGCTGGTTTAGGTCTTCCATATGGAACATCTTCTCAACGTCCTATTACTAATAATACGAAAGCTAGAACAAAATCTGGTGGAAATGGATTAATAAGATATAATACTACAACTAAATTAGTAGAAGTATATACGGATCAAGGAACCGGAACTGCAAGATGGGAACCTATAAGTTGCCCACCAGTAGGGGGGACTTACATACAAGTTAAAAATTCCACTCATCCTGGCACATTGTGGGGTGGAACAGTCTGGGTTTCATCAGACGTACCAGCAGGAGCCTTTGTAAGACAAGAAGGAGGCAAAGCAGCTGCGTTTGGACATAGTGGCGTACAAGGACAACAGATAATGCAACATGATCACAAATCAAATGAATATTCATCAAGTGGTGATAGTATAAGAAGTGTGAGAGCAGGAACTCGTGAAAGGACACACCAACGTAGAAAAACTGCTTACACGACAGGAGTCCTTTTTGGAGGCGGATGGGACGATGAAGGTTTAGGTACTAGTGTAGGGTCTGAAAATAGACCACCTAACGCAACAGTTAAATTTTGGAGGAGAACAGGCTAATGGCAAGAGTAAAAGTCCCATCAGGTACAGTTCAAAAATTCGAAAAAGTTTTCGATGATTTGCAGACTAATATAAAATCAAATGTTAAAAAACAGTTTGAAACTATTTTAAACGATACTTTTGGTAACGTACTAAGTGTAGTTAATGGTACTGTAAGTGACTCAGATTTAAAAGTTTCTGTTAGTAGTACTACAGAAGATCCATTACAGCTTACAGTTCAATCCGGTTCAGTGCTAACTAGATCTGGCGACGTAATTAAAGTAACAGCTCCGTTTACAACTACGCAAACTTTAGCTACTGCAAATACATTTATACTTATAAAAATTGCTTATAAAGAGGTTGGAGGAGATTCAACTACAGCGATGAACTCCTTTTTATATGATTCTACAGGATCTTCAGCTTATTCCACAAAATATACACGATATACTGATTCTTTTGCATTAAGTTTTTCAGTTGTCACTGAAGCATCAGGTTGGAGATCAGCTTTAGGAGAGAACGAAGTACCACTAGCTTTATCTAAAATGACTGGATCAGGTACCTTTACTACAGGTGCATGGACTTTTACAGACGCAATAGAAGGAAAAACTTATTCTGTTGCAGCAAACACTACAACAATTGCTGATCTTAGGGGAGAATATAGAGCAGTTTTAGACCATGACTTGTTAGATGACTCTAAAGTCATATTTAAAGATAGAAGTTCTGTTACAGGTAATGGCGGAGGTATTCAAGGCAGTTTAGAAATATCACAAGATTTAACGATTGGTGATGATTTAACTGTTGTAGATAATATACTAGGTGGTGGTAAAATAGAAATTTCACAGAACGAAGATCAAAAATTAATAGTAGGTTTAGGTGGTCCTGGTATTACTAGTGGAGCTGGTGGAGTTCCTTTACAAGTTAGTAATAGCGTAACAGCTCAATCTAAAGCTGGTGGAGGTAATGGACATATCGCTCATTTCTGGGGTGATACAAAAATGGTTAAAATTGTAGAGCAGGATACTGACTCGTTCTCTATTTATACTGGAAATGCACTTGAAAATGCAGGCTATTTAAGATTAGGTAGAACTGATAGTGGTGACGATGAATCAATTCAAATACATCCAACGCGAGGTACCGTTAGTATAGGAAGAAATAGATATTCAACGAATGAAAACCATTTCCACGTAAACCATGTGATTGATACTTTGGAAAGGTTAGCCTTAGATAGATCCTTAGTTATTAAGCATAGTAATAACGATACTTTTGGAATTAATTGGAGAATGCCAAATTCAGGAAAAGTATCAGCAAAAATAATACCTATAGATACTGCAGATGATCAAAGAACAGGGTTAGGTATTTTTACACAGGATAACCAAAACCAAATTGTACAACCTTTCCAAAGAATAGGTATTGGCCGAACTGGTAAAGTTGTTATTGGAGCAACTAATGATTTTTCATCATTTAATGAGTTTTTTAGAGTAGAGGGTAATACTAAAGTAATTGGTAGTTTAGAGTCTACAACTTCTGCAACTGTAGGAACTGATCTATCTGTCGCAGGGATTACTACTTTATCAGGAGATGTAGATGTTGAAGGAACTCTATATTCTAAAGGTGGTTTAAATGTTACTGGTCCTTATATTGTTTCAGGATTAACTAATCGAGGCACTCTCTTTACCGAAGGAAACAATAGTAGTGCTAATCTACTAAACTTAACCTTTAGAGAAGAAAAAGATACTGGTGATATAATTCACGACAAAGGCGCTATACATCTTGATGGTTTTTTAAATGCTACATTAAGTCTTAATGATCAAAACGGAGCACGATGGGTCGATGTAACTCCATCTGGTACTTATATAAATACAGAAGACTTTGCAATTGGCACTAATGTACAGCCTCAATCAAATCAGTTTGGAACGACTATGACTGTAGCTGGAAAAGGGCCTGGATTAATTTTAAGAAATACTAATACACTTACCCAAGCTGAACAAGAATTAACAGTAGGAGAATCTGAACAAGACTGGTACATAGGAAATAGTATGGTTGGTGAGGAAACAGAGTACAATAGAATGTACATAGGACGTTTTAACGGCGGACCTAATAGCCAACAACATATGATACAAGTAACTGCTGGAGGTTCTTTTGGGTTTGGATCAAATATAGCTCCAAGAGATGATTATACTTTTACATTTGGCGGCAGTATTTATACAGACGAAGATTTTAAATCTAATCAAAGAATGTTTGCAAAGTCTATACAACTATCTAAAAATTCTACAGATACAGAGTATAGTGCTGGTTATAACACACAAGGAAGACTAACTATACGTATGGATAGGCAAAATCAATACAATTTAGGAGTTAGAAGCAATTTAGGAATTATTGGAGAAGCTTCAAACGATTCTCCTACATTAGGATTCGGTATTGATGGGACAGGTGATGTTGCTAGTATAGCATATAACCACGCTACAACTAAATTAGAACTCTCTACAGGCGGACAACCTGTTCTTACGATAGGCAGTGTAACTGACGGAATAGAGGTAGGTAGAATTAATAGTACAAATGTACGAACAACAAATCTTACTACTGATGCACAAACAACGCTTGCAGATTTAGATGTATCAGGAAATTCATATTTCCTTACCGATAGTACTACTAATGTAGATGGAGACATGATAGTTGGGTCTGGTAATACCTCAGCTAAGTTCCACGTAATGACTAGCGGAGAAAATGTAAATATACCGGGAATGGCTAATTCAACACTGTTTTTAGGTGTAGGAGAGTTTGGTACTAATGGATCAGGATTAAAAGTATTAACAGAGTCGGGTGTGGGCACTGCTCCTGGGAATATTCGTATATTCGACATTTCACCTTACCATGATTTCCCAAATATAGAAGAAAGCATTATAACAGTTAAATGGAATTGGGAAAAAATAGAGGGAACAGGTGAAGTTGGTACTGATGATAATGGCGAACAATTTCATAGATTTACACCATCTGAAGGGCCTGCAGCTTGGAGATTAGCTAACGAGACAACTGGTAGTTTTGTTACTCCGACTGAGTCTAGACTAATAGGAAAAAGATGGACAGTATACAGTAATACTGGTACACACACTTTTAATGTTACAGCATATAATCAAACTACCGGAGCAATCGATGTAGCACCACTAGATGTAGGTGGAGACGCTGGTGCAGAATATGATGGATCAACTCCTATTGGACCTAACTACTCTATGATTACTGATGAAGCAGACGGTATTAATCTACAAGTTGTAGAAATGACCTCTAATGGTATGCATTTATCAGGAATGCTAGTAATTAATCATGAAATACCTTTTGATCTAGTAGTAGATAATGAGTTCTCATTCAGATTACCTAGAAATACAGGCACTAATAAATACTTACTAAGGATGCAAGGAAAACGTGGTCCAGTATTTTCTGACTGGAATGTAATGGGTCCTGGAAGTTATGATCCAGACCAAGTCGCAGCGTCTGGGCAATCACTTGTAACCTATACGCAACCATTTAGAAATGATTTACCATACTTAGATATGGCAGTTGAGTCGTCTCCTGGAGATGGTACGTCGACTGTTGGAACTTTAGGATTAACTACTTCAGAATTTGGATTTAATCTTACAATTGGAGGGTGGGAAGACCAAACAATAGATGACTCTCAACCAGATAAAAATGCACAAAAATTCCAAATTGGGTATACACTTGATAATAACTTTTCATGGAATGGAGCAAATACTACAATTGGTTACTCATCCAATAGGCAACTAAGTATACAAGTCTCAAGTTTAGGATCTACTTATAGAGTAGGAGTAAGACCTATGCAGAATGGGCAGATAGTAGGTAACACAGTAGTAGGTACGGTAGCTGCGGGCGCTGGAGGTGTTAATCCGAACTATCAATCATTTTTTACTGGCCAAATAAATCATTCTGTATACGAGGGAACCTTTGTAGACATAGATAATACAACAACCGCAGGTCAAGGTGATATGGGATTGTATTGGCCAGATGGAGTAGTTGTAACCAAAGCACCATATTTTGATACAGCTACTATTAGTGGCTTAAGTATTGCAATGGACTACTTAACGACCAATATTACTGCAATGGGTGTAATGAATATAACAAACAACGCTAAATCCGTATCTTATGGGATATACCCTATTCTGGGTCACGATCAACTAGCTCAAGGATCTAATGGAACTATGACTAACTTTCAAGTTGTCAATGTTGGTGGCGCTGGAGGTGGTTTAACACAGCAAACTGGTTGGGATACTACAACCAATATATGGCATACAGGAAGTTTCAATAAATTAGCAAGACGTATTGCAGCATTTAGTGTTACTAATAATATTAGAATAAAAGTAATTAATGTCACTCTTAACTGGATTACAGGTCCAACTTTATCACAATCAAGTCCTGCTATTTTACGAATATATCAGCAAAGTAACGAGACAGCTTACGGATCTATAAACTTATGGCAAGCTGGTAGTTTTCAGCAAGAGGTGGATGTAGAAATTCACCAAGATAACGGAGCTAGAAGTGTAGTTATAGATTTATGGGATCCAACGTCTAGTCCAACTGGAAATGATGTTAGTATGTCGGGGTCTGTTCAAATATTTGGCGAAGTTATTGTATCTCCTGGAGATGATGACAATGGAGGAGGAGGATTTGTTCCTGGAGTAATTGATGAAGATCAAGGCTCGGTAGCTTAGGAGAGAATAAATGGCTTCTGAACAAACAAAAACCGCGGCACCTGGAAGTCCGTCATTATATAGATATTCAGCAGTTTTAAAAGATACAAATGGTAATGGAATACCTGGAGTACAATTAAAACTTTTTGATGTTGAAGACCGCTTATTAAAAGCTACTACTACTCAAGGTAGTGACAATAGTCATAATCTTTTAGACCAAAACACTTATAATTTAAATTTATTAGAATACCCTGTCGAAGATGGTCGATTTTTTTGGCATGATATGGAAGCAGGCGTATATATTATGAGAGCCTATGGAGAAGGATTTGCAACTTTTACAGGTAATAGGACTTCTCAAAATACTGAGTGAGAAATAAGGATTGGCGGAAATCAAGGTGATTTTGATGCATCACAATCATCTATAAGGCATGCAGAATATGAAGGAAGATTAAGCAGTATTTTATGAGCTACTAGGGCTGTGTTTGATGTCTATAATGGATTAACGGCGGATATTAGACAAGATAGTTTATGTACAGTAGACTTTGATAGTATTGGAGGAGCTATAACAACTCCCGCTACCGGAGGTAATGGAGACTCATACTTTTACTATTCCAAAGAATTTAATTTACAAACACCTGCTGGGGCAGTAGGCCCTACGATTAGTGGGTTAGATGTAGCTACGATGTTTGCTAATTATGATTTAAACTCTGGCGGACATATTAAAATAGAGGCTACTTTTAATTCTGGATCTAGTTGGTATACTTGATTAGATACAAGTGCAGGGATAGACCGCCTTACTAATGAAAAAGATGATTCTGATTTTACAGATGGCTTAACAGCTAGAGTAAAAATTACTTTAACCACGGGACCTTCCTTTCAACGCCCAGTTCTTTATGACTGAGCTCTTTTTACCGGCCCTGACCTATTTAGCGAAAACTTTAACACACACTATAACTCTCTATAAATACTTGGTTTTTAAGTAAAATCTCTGTATTTTATCTATAAAATAAACAGGAGATTTCATGAGATTACATGTATTTGGATTACCTCATTCTAAAATAACAAAAACACTCCCTTGGGCATTTTGTGCATACTCACTAAAAATATACAATATGTGTAAAATGTTTTATGATGAAGGACATGAAGTATACTTGTATGCTAATACTGGCAGTACAGCTCCTTGTACAAAATTAATAGACTACTTTCCAGAAGGAATGTTTGAAGAAACTCACGGACCTATTACAGACACATCTAGACCTGAGTTTGGGGCTGGAGTCGCAACGTATGAATGGGCTAGAAATAACTTCCATAAAGCTGTTAATGAAAATTTAAAAGGAAATCAAGATGATATAGTTTTATCTACTTTTGGTGACTCTTTTGGAGGCGAAACATTTAATGGGTGTAATGCTCCTGTAGTAGAAAGTGCTATAGGTTATCCTCATGCTCATCATGCCCATTATAAAGTATTTGAAAGCCATTACATTAGAAATTATGTTAAGGGTATGAATCGAGATGAAAACCCTAATTGGTCTGAAGAGGTTATTCATGGTTATATTGACCCCGATGATTATATTTTTAATGAAACCCCCGATAATTATTTTTTATACTTAGCTAGAGTGGAAGATAACTATGCTTCTCAAAAAGGCCTTCATTTTGCGATGGAGCTACAAGACCGCTTTAAATTTAACTTAAAAATAGCAGGACCCGGCCCCGGGGACCGGTATGTACGTGACGGCGTTGAGTACGTGGGACCCGTGTGGGGTGATGAAAAAGCGCAACTAATAGCTAATGCGAAGGGGTTATTTTCTATGAGTCTTTATCCAGAACCATTTGGCTATATTGTAATAGAAAGTTTAATATCTGGTACTCCAGTAATCTCAACAAACCACGGAGCATTTCCCGAGACTGTGGTCCCCGGCGTGGGGTTTAGGGGAACTTTCTTTAAAGATTTTAAAGAGGGGGTTTTAAATATTGATAAAATAGATCGTAAACATTGTCGTGATTATGCCATGAAAAATTTTAGTTTAAAAGAACAATATAAAAAATATATCGAGTTCTTTGAAAAGATAGTAACGGCTGATCACAAAGGATGGTACTTTGAATAAACCAAAAATACATTTAATATCTCCGCCTCATATGAATGTGAGATGGAATGACAGAGAACAAGTAACTGATGCATACTCAACTAAGATATATTTGATCTGTAGAAAACTCGTAGAAGAGGGTCATGAAGTAGCGTATTATGGAGTAGAAAATAATAATTGTGTCTGTACAGAAAACATTCCCTACATTCCTTATGATGTGTGGTATAGATCGCATGGAAGTAGGTCTGCCCAAGATTGGCATGAATTTGGAAATGAGCTTGAAAGTTACCAATATGCAGAAGAGCATCTTTTAGAGAAAATAACCGAAAACTTTAAACCGAATAATAATGAAGTTGTCTTAAGTACTTTTGGTTTATGGTCTCAGAAGCTAAAACAGTTGCCCTCTCCTGTAATAGAGTGGGGTATCGGTTATGACTATCCATGGAGTAACTATAAAGTTTTTGAATCATATGCCTGGCAACATATACAATATGCAAGATTAGGAGATAACTTTGATGTAGTTGGTCCTAAATGGTTTGATGCAGTTATTCCAGGATATGTCGATAAAGATCAATTTACCTTTAAAAAAGAAAAGCAAGATTACTTTTTATTTATTGGACGTATCATGGAGACTAAGGGCATTCAAATAGCAATGCAACTAGCAGAAAAATATAAGACTAAACTAATTGTAGCCGGTAATGGACACACAGAAATAGTTGCAAACAAACCTTATGTAGAGTATGTCGGGTGTGCCGATTTAGATGAAAAAAGAGAGTTATTTGCAAATGCAAAAGCAACTTTATGTATGTCACAGTATGTCGAGCCTTTCGGTAACGTACATATAGAAAGTTTAATGTCAGGTACTCCTGTAATAACTACAGATTTTGGAGTGTATACAGAAACAGTTCCTAATGGATTAGTAGGGTATAGAGGTAGAGTGTGGGAAGACCACTGTTATGGAATAGAAAATTTAGATAAAATAGACCCCCAAGATTGTAGAGATTGGGCAGAAGCTAATTTTTCTATGGAAGCTGTATACCCTAAATTTAATTCGTATTTTAAAAAATGCGTAACAATAGAACAAGATGGAATACATCCCTGGTATCATGAAGGAGAGGATAAAGAGTATCCTAAAAGGTTTGCTGACTATTATTTAGACTATAAAAAATTTAAGGAAAATAAAAATGGATAGATTTAAGTTTGGAGCTTTTCATATATTAGGTGTAGCGCATTCGATAGCTAACGGAGATTATCCAACAGACCCTTTTACAAATAAAGCTACTTTTATGGCTAAGGCTTTATATGATGCGGGGTATGAAGTTTACTACTATGGAGTAGAAGGAGGTAATCCTGTATGCACCGAACATGTAAATGTAGTGTCTACTGAAAAATTTAAAGAACAATATCCGGATCACTTTTCCACAGCAAAAACAGCTTTTGCGACAGCAGATGGAGTAGCATGGGATGAGTTCTATAAAAATGCGCATGAAGAAATTAAAAAAAGAATGAAAGACGATGGCACTAAAGATTTTGTACTATCTTTTTTTGGATGGCCTATGCAAAAGGTAACAGACGGACTTCCTTGTGTAATAGTTGAGCCTGGTATTGGGCATCCTGGTCCATATCCAGCAGACAAGGCATATAGAATTTGGGAGTCTTATGCATGGCAACATTTTATGTATGGAAAAGAAAAAAGAGATGATTTAGATAAGTGGCCTGGACATTATAGCACTGTAATAAATACTATGGTAGAACCCTCTGAGTTTCCTTTTTCTGATAAAAAGGAAGATTACTTTATGTTTATGGGTAGAATAAATTGGGGGAAAGGGATAAGTGTTGCATTAGAAGTAGCCAACCATTTTAATAAAAAATTAATTGTTGCCGGAGTAGGTGATTTAGAAAGCGCAATCCCAAAAAATATTCCTAGAGATAATTTAGAATATGTTGGTGTATTAAATCATACTGAAAAATGTGAATACTTAAAAAAAGCAAAAGCTTTCTTTTGTCCTAGTTTATATATTGAACCGTTTGGCCATGTAGTAGTTGAAGCTGGAATGTGCGGAACTCCTATTTTATGTACTGACTTTGGAGCATTTACAGAAACTGTTTTACAAGGAAAGACAGGGTTTAGATGTAGAACTTTTCAGGACTATATCGAAGGAATAAACAATTTAGATCAAATCAGTCCGTTTGAATGTCGTCAATCTGCAATAGATAGGTTTTCTGTAGAGAAATTATTGCCAGTATACTTAAAATTCTTTAGGGATATACTCATCCAAAGACTTGACGAACGGGGGTGGTACGCAGTAAATTAAACTATGCCAATTATAAAAGAACAAGCAAGCGGATGATATCTCAAAGAAAGACTAGGTTCTAAGGAAAAAACCGGAACTGTGGGTCCTTGTGGCCCGTCAGGTAGTGGTACTCCTGGAGCTTGTGGTCCAAAAGGTGAAATTGGATCCTGTGGTCCTCAAGCACAATGCGGTCCTGTACTATATTCAGGATCCGCAATGACCTTCCAAGATGATGTCAGAGCTAATAACTATAATTCTACTGTCGGTAACGGTAATATTAATTTTAACTCAGCTACATTATCTGCTGTAACTAGAATTTGGCTTGCTAACAAAGATAATGCCGGACAATTTCAAACTAGTTTTTTAGATTCCCTAGACGATGCAAATAACAAACTACAGCTTTTAGGTAGAGGTACAACTAAAGGGGTAGTTTATAATATTGTTCCAGGCTCTCAGTTTATAGCAAATGATTTTTATCGCCTTACAGTAACTTTTGGCTATACTTTTGGATCAGATGCAACCGCAGCTACTGATTTATTTCCTGATAATACACAAGTAGGTGCATCCATGATCGGTGTAGGTAATCTAGGTCCATGCGGTCCTCAGGGAAGTATCGGTGCGGCAGGTGCTTGTGGAAGTAAAGGTGACCAAGGATTACAAGGTAACCAAGGATTACAAGGTTCGTGCGGTCCTCAAGGTAAACAAGGTCAATGCGGTCCTCAAGGTGATACAGGTAACCAAGGATTACAAGGTTCTTGCGGTAATCAAGGAGCACAAGGTGATCAAGGAGCGTGCGGTAATCAGGGAAATCCAGGTCCAATAGCAAATGACCTTATATACACAAAATTAGAAACAAATAGCAGTTTTATAAATGCTGCAGGAGAACTTCAGTTTGGGGATACAGACTCGAGTCTATCAGCTACTTGGGCTGCGGTAGATAACTTAAATTTATTCCAGTCTGATTCTAACGGAAACCAAGCTACTTTACTCGATTCAATGGCTTCAAATCCTCCAGCTATTGGAAGCCCTACTCATGTAAGACTTAGTTATTTTACAGGAGAAACATTTAAAGCTGCAAAATATAAAATAAATTCGGTGTCGACTACTGGCTCTGGATCTAACACAATTTATCATTTTGAAATATCTTATGATAGTTCAGCTACTGGGACTCCCCCTTCAGCAGGGACTGTAACCGTTACAGTAGACTTTTATGGCTCTCTACCAGAGAACGGTCCATGCGGTCCTCAGGGAAGTATCGGTAATCAAGGAGCTTGTGGTGCATTAGGTACTTGCGGCCCTAAAGGTGATCAAGGAGTACAAGGAGACATAGGATTACAAGGTTCTTGTGGTAATCTAGGGTTACAAGGAGGACAAGGTTCATGTGGTCCTCAAGGTGAGCAAGGAATAACCGGTCCCTGCGGACCTCAAGGTGAAGCAGGTATAGGAGGAGCCTGTGGTAGCAAGGGAGGTAGTAATCTCGATTATACCGTTAAAACAGCTAATACCACTTTAGCAAATGGTCAAGTTGCTTTATCAGCAGATGGAGGGAGCGCAGCTACAGCAAGTTATACCTCAGCAAACTCGATCGTAGTTCATAGAAATGATGGGGATGGTGTAGATAGGTATACACAATTAGATAACTTAGCTAATGGTACAGTTATAAGATTATCTAGTTCAGGAGGATTTGTAACTGGTATTATATCAAGCAGTCAGTATAGTAGCAATAAGTTTATTTTTGGATTGAACGTTGCAGGAGCGTCAGGCACTGCTAGTGCTTCCGATAGTGCGTCGCTTGATTTAACTATGGGAAGTTTAGGATCCTGCGGTCCTCAAGGATCTGTAGGTAACCAAGGTTTACAAGGTTCTTGCGGTACTCAAGGAGCACAAGGTAATACCGGAGATGTAGGAGCCTGTGGAACAGCTGGTGCCTGTGGCCCTGATGGTACAAATTTAACATACCTTTTTGCAGGTAATGCAGCTCCTACTAGTGGAAAGTTTAGATTTTTAAATCAGTCCGGAGGTCATACAGCAGTATACGCGTCTGTAAGGACTGTTAAAATACACGATACAGATAATAATGGTTTAACCTGGGATAATTTATTTACTACTACACCTATAGGAGCTTTCATATCCATATCTAGTGCTGATGGTGGAGGAGTATATGAATTAACTAGTACATTTAGTGAATCATCAAGCGTATATACTGCAACCGTAACTCCTACAAATTTAGGACCTGTTGGTGATACTGCTGTTGCGGCTACAGCTCATACTATTTCCTTTAATGTTGGTCCAAGCGGTACTGCAGGTTCATGCGGTCCTGTAGGTATTGACGGAAAAGATGGAGCCTGTGGTCCTCAAGGTAAACAAGGCCAATGCGGTCCTCAAGGTGATCAAGGTAGTCAAGGATTACAAGGTGCTTGCGGTTCTGCAGGCCAATGCGGTCCAAAAGGTAGTACAGGTGCAGTAGGAGCCTGTGGTAATCTAGGGTTACAGGGAGGACAAGGTCCATGTGGTCCTCAAGGTAAACAAGGTGTGTGCGGTCCTCAAGGTGATACAGGTAGTCAAGGTTTACAAGGTTCTTGCGGTAATCAAGGACAACAAGGATTACAAGGTTCATGCGGCCCTCAAGGAACAAAAGGTTCATGCGGTCCTCAAGGATCTGTAGGTAACCAAGGTTTACAAGGTTCTTGCGGTAATCAAGGACAACAAGGAGCACAAGGTTCGTGCGGTCCTCAAGGTAAACAAGGTCAATGTGGTCCTCAAGGTGATCAAGGTGCTCAAGGATTACAAGGTTCTTGCGGTAATCAAGGACAACAAGGAACACAAGGATCCTGCGGTCCTCAAGGTAAACAAGGTCAATGTGGTCCTCAAGGTGATACAGGTAGTCAAGGTTTACAAGGTTCTTGCGGTACTCAAGGAACACAAGGATCCTGTGGTCCTCAAGGTAAACAAGGTCAATGCGGTCCTCAAGGTAATCAAGGAGCAGCTGGAACAGCAGGACCATGTGGTCCTCAAGGAGAAGCATTCGCGTGGACATATAATCAACGTACTTCCAGTCCAAGTAGTTATGGAGATTTTGCATTAAATTCAGCCGCTAATAGTTGGAATGAAACTGAGTATGGCGAAGTTGATTTTGTAGCTCTACACCAAAAGGATAAGTATCAAAACGACCATGAGGATTTTATTACAGCTATGGCACCAAATGATGTGTTTAAAATAATAAATGCTAATGATGGTTCTGATTTTGGGTTGTATCAAGTTACCGGAGCTATTACAAGTTCTGGGTCTGCAGGAAATAAAGTTTATACAATACCTGTAGATGTTATAAGTTCTAATGGAGAACATAGCTCTGCAGGTGATGATGTAGTATTTTTAATGAGTATGGGTCTTTTAGGAGGGTGCGGCCCTATCGGTGGGTGCGGTCCTCAAGGATCTCAAGGATTACAAGGTGCTTGCGGTACTCTAGGATTACAAGGAACACAAGGATCCTGTGGTCCTCAAGGTAAACAAGGTCAATGCGGTCCTCAAGGTGATCAAGGTGCTCAAGGATTACAAGGTTCATGCGGCCCTCAAGGTAAACAAGGTCAATGCGGTCCTCAAGGGTCTGTAGGTAATCAAGGTGCATGTGGTCCTCAAGGTAAACAAGGTCAATGTGGTCCTCAAGGTGATCAAGGTAATCAAGGTTTACAAGGTTCTTGCGGTACTCAAGGAACACAAGGTTCATGTGGTCCTCAAGGTAAACAAGGTCAATGTGGTCCTCAAGGGTCTGTAGGTAATCAAGGATTACAAGGCTCATGCGGCCCTCAAGGTAAACAAGGTCAATGTGGTCCTCAAGGTGATGTAGGACCTTTAGGTAGTCCAGGACCATGCGGTCCTCTCGGTAACCAAGGCACACAAGGTTCATGTGGTCCTCAAGGTAAACAAGGTCAATGCGGTCCTCAAGGTGATCAAGGTGCTC